>Ga0326727_10011765_pt1 | contig 20201 bp, 16 predicted proteins | sample MB2enrmetagenome_FD_207643 | JGI IMG/M metagenome (GOLD analysis project Ga0326727, IMG submission 207643) | Lab enriched peat soil microbial communities from McLean, Ithaca, NY, United States - MB29MY | ecosystem: Environmental > Terrestrial > Soil > Wetlands > Peat | place: USA: New York...
GCAGGCGAAGCAATCCCCATCCAGATGCGCACTTGGCCGGGTGCTCAACTGGATGGGGATTGCTTCGCCTGCGGCTCGCAATGACAGGGGGGATCAGCCGAATGCTCGCCTTTCCGACGTTCACCCGATTGCCCTGCCGCCTTCACCGCCCCACGTTGATCTGCTCCTTGGCGAAGCCCGCCATCGTCGCATAACCACGCACGATCGCCTCGCGCTCGGCATGCGGAGCCACCTGCTCCACATCGGCAAACCCCTCTGGCGCGCGCGCCTCCAGCACGTCGATCACCCGCTCCGGGCCGCCCTTGCGGTTGTTCAGCACGACCTCGGCGGTCGTCGGCCGGCGTTCCGCGTCGTAGGCCGCCAGCGCCGCCGGCACACCGGACGCCGCCGCCAGATGCCGCGCCAGCGCGCGCGCATCCAGCACCGCCTGGCTCGCCCCGTTCGAGCCGACCGGATACATCGGGTGCGCCGCGTCGCCCAGCAGCGTGACGCGTCCAAACGACCAGCGCGGCAGCGGATCGCGATCGCATAACGGGTATTCGTAGAACTCGCCGGACGCCCGGATCAGCGCCAGCGGATCGACGAAGTCGAAACGAAATCGCGCGCGCACCAGCGGCTCCAGCTCGGCGAGCACGCCAGGCCGGTTCCAGTCCTCGCGCCGCGGCGGTATCGTTTCACCCTCGGCGACGCGGGCCATCACCGCCCAATTGGTGAGCCGCATGTCAGGCCGCGCCGGGTCGGCATGGATCGGGTAGTAAACAAATTTCGCCGCCATGCCGCCGGCGATGATCATCGTCCGCCCATCGATCCAGGTCGGCCACGCCGCCGCGCCGCGCCACAGCATGGTGCCGTTCCAGACCGGCGGGCCTTCGTCGGGATATAGCAATCCGCGCACCGCCGAGTGGATGCCGTCGGCGCCGATCAGTGCGTCGCCCTCGGCGGCGATGGTCCCGCCGGTGTCACGGTCCTCGAACGTGGCGGTAACGCCATCGGGGCGCTCGGCAAACGCCACCAGCCGGCAGCCGGTGCGCACGGCGTCCGGCCCGAGCCGCGCGCGCACCGCCGCGAGCAGGACGCCATGCAGCTTGCCGCGATGGATGGAGAATTGCGGCGTGTCGAGGCCGGCGTCGGTGCCGCGCAGCTCGCGCCACACCACCTGACCGAAACGGTTGGCGTAGATCAGCTCCCGCGTGCGGATGCCGGCGCGGTCGAGCGCATCCAGCAGGCCCAGTGCCGCCAGCTCCTTGATGGCGTGCGGCAGGGTGTTGATGCCGACGCCGAGCTCGCGCGGCTCGCGCACCTGCTCGAACACCGTGCAGCCGATGCCGGCCTGGTGCAGCGACAGCGCCGCCGCCAGCCCGCCAATCCCGCCGCCCGCAATCAGCACCTGCATCGCTGTATCCCTCACGCTGCCCGCGCACGCTTAGATCAGTTTGGCGCTGGAAGCAGTCTGAGAGTTTCGCGCGAAACTGAGACGGTCTCGACAATTTTGTCGCGCATGCGGCCGGGGCGAAGCGACTCTGCAACCCCACTGCGCGTACGACGCGATGGTTGGGGTGCGGATCTCTTCCACGCCCCGGGACTAGCGGTGAAATATTCCCCGGACCAGCGGTGAAAAAATCATCGTGCGTGCTTGGCATCCTCGTCGCTGCGGGCGTCGCCGTCTCCCGGCGGCTGCGGCCGACAGCGATGAGGATCAAGCCGTGTTTCGGTCTCTTTGTCCACCGGTGTGTCAGGCGATGTCTTCATTTGCAGCCGACGGAAATAATGGGTTGTTTGCACGTGCCGCCGCAGTGAGGACGCTCCCAGGGGCAGTCGCCGGCGCGTTCGTCGCGGCCGTCGTCGGGGCGTTTCACAATCCCGCAACCCGCGGCACTGCGATCGCGGTTGCCTTGACGTTGCCGATCGTGGCCCTGACGCTGCCCGCACTGTGGCATATGCTGCTGTCGCCGGGTTCGACGTTCTCGGCGGTGTCGCTGGCCGCCGCCTTCGTTATCGCCGCTGCCACCATCGCGCTCCGCCGCCGCGCCCGCGGCCGACGGTTCAGCTTCAGGGTGCTTTGCCGGGCGATTTTCCCTCGCTGGCTGGTTCGCAGCGAATCGACGCGCGCCGACCTGGGCTTCTGCCTGCTCAACACGATGACCACCGGCACGCTGATCGGCTGGGCGGCGCTGTCGTTCCCAACCGTCGCACATTGGGCGAACACGGCGTTGGTCGCCGGCCTCGGCCCACAACCGGCGCCCTGGGTCGGGCCGGTGGGCGCCGCCACGATCGAGACGCTGGCGATGTTCCTGGCCTATGAGCTGGCCTATTGGCTGGATCACTATCTGAGCCACCGGATCCCGTTCCTGTGGGAATTCCACCGCGTCCACCACACCGCGGAGACGCTGTCGCCGTTCACCGTCTTCCGCGTGCACCCGATTGATTCGCTGGTGTTCTATAACATCATGATCCTGGTCATGGCGCCGACCAGCGCCATGGTGGAGTTCCTTTTGGGCACGGGCGGCCATGAATTGCAGCTTGGCGGCGCCAACATCATCATCCTGGCCTATATGCTTTCCACCTACCACCTGCAGCATTCGCACATGTGGATCGCATTCACCGGCAAGCTGGGGCGGGTGCTTGCCAGCCCGGCGCACCACCAGATCCACCACTCGACGGACCCCGCGCATTTCGGCCAGAACCTGGGCGCTGGCCTGGCTTTGTTCGATTGGCTGTTCGGCACGTTGCGCATTCCGCAGCAACGCAACGAGCACCTGATTTTCGGGGTGGAGCCGAGCCAGCACGCCCCGCATACCATCGCCGGCGGCCTGATTACGCCGTTTGTCCGCGCATTTGGGACCATCGTCGGCCCACGGCGCACTGTCGCGGCGCCCGGCGGCGTCGGCGTGCCGACCTGGCAGGCACCGGGCCACGATATCCCTGCCTGAGGCGGATGGGCCCGCCTGAGGCGGGATGGGTCGACGGGTGAAGGGCGCCTCCCTTCCACCTTGCGGCGGCGCCCCATATAAGGCGGCATGATCGCTGATTTCGTGAAGATGCATGGCTGCGGCAACGACTTTGTCGTGCTGGATGCGCGCGCCGCGCCGTTGGGCATCACGCCGGCGCGGGCCGCGGCGCTGGCCGATCGACGGCGCGGCATTGGCTACGACCAGCTTATCATCATCGAGCCGGCGCCGACGGGATCCAACGCCGACGCGTTCATGCGCATTCGCAACCCGGACGGCGCAGAGGCTGGCGCCTGCGGCAACGCCACGCGCTGCGTGGTCGCGCTGCTGGCCGGCGACACCGGACGACAGCACCAAGTGATACGCACCGTCGCGGGCAACCTGCCGTCCGACCTGTTGGATGACGGGCGGGTGACGGTGGACATGGGGATGGCCGGGCTGGGCTGGACCGACGTGCCCCTGGCGCGTCGGATGGACACGCTGCACCTCGACCTGGCGCTCGGCACGGTGGCCGATCCGGCGGCGTGTTCCATGGGCAATCCGCATGCGACGTTTTTCGTCGACGAGGTCGAGGCGCTGGCGATCGAGACGCTGGGGCCGGCGCTGGAGTACAACGAATTGTTCCCCGATCGCGCCAATATCGGCTTTGCGGAGGTGCAGGCGGCCGATCGCATTCGCTTGCGCGTGTGGGAGCGTGGCACGGGGCTGACGTTGGCGTGCGGGTCGGGCGCCTGCGCGGCGCTGGTGAACGCGCATCGGCGCGGGCTGGCGGCGCGGCGTGCGACCGTGGTGGTGGATGGCGGCGCGTTGGAGATCGAATGGCGCGCGGACGGCCATGTGCTGATGACCGGCCCGGTGGCCACGGCGTTCACCGGCCGGGTCGATCTGGCGGCGTATCCAGCATGAGCGTCGAGGTCCTGACGTTCGGCTGCCGCCTGAACGCCTACGAGAGCGAGGTGATGCGCGGGCACGCCGCGGCGCTGGACCACACCATCATCGTCAACACCTGCGCCGTCACCGCCGAGGCCGAGCGTCAGGCGCGTCAGGCGATTCGCCGTGCCGCGCGCGCCCGCCCGGACGCTCGCATCGTCGTCACCGGCTGCGCGGCGCAATTGCACCCGGAGGCCTGGGCGGCGCTGCCCGGCGTAACGCGCGTTCTGGGCAACATCGAGAAGCTGCGGCCGGAAAGCTGGGCGCCGGGTGCCGGGTCGTCCGTGAGCGACATCATGACCGCGACGGAGACCGCGGCGCATCTGGTCACCGAATTCGCCGGTCGCGCGCGCGCGTTCGTCCAGGTGCAGCAGGGCTGCGACCATCGTTGCACCTTCTGTATCATCCCGTTCGGCCGCGGCCCGTCGCGCAGCGTGCCGGTGGGCGTGGTCGTTGCACAGGTGCGCGCGTTGATGGCGGCCGGCTACCACGAGGTGGTGCTGACCGGCGTCGACATCGCCAGCTACGGCGGCGACCTGCCGGGCGCGCCGACGCTGGGCCAGTTGGTGCGGCGCCTGCTGGCGCTGGTGCCGGAGCTGGGGCGGCTGCGGCTGTCATCGGTCGATCCGGCGGCGATCGACGACGATCTGTGGCGGCTGCTGGCCGAGGAGCCTCGGCTGATGCCGCATCTGCATTTGTCGTTGCAGGCGGGCAGCGATCTGATCCTGAAACGGATGAAGCGGCGGCACGCGCGCGGTGAGGCGCTGGCGGTGATCGCGCGGGCGCGGGCGTTGCGACCGGGAATTGCGATCGGTGCCGATCTGATCGCCGGTTTCCCGACCGAAACGGATGCGCTGTTCGACGAGACGCTGGATTTCCTGGCTGAGACGGAGCTTCCGTTCCTGCACGTGTTTCCGTACAGCGAACGACCGGGCACGCCCGCGGCGCGGATGCCGGCGGTGCCGAAGCCGGTGCGCAAGGCGCGGGCGGCGCGGTTGCGGGCGGCCGGGGACGCGGCGGCGGCGCGGTTTTTTGCGGGCCAGGTGGGCGCGCGGATCGCGTTGCTGACCGAGGCGGGGGATACTGGCCATTCGGAACATTTCGCTCCCGTGCGTCTGGCCGCGGCGCGCGCGCCGGGACAGGTGATCGCGGCGCGGGTCACTGGCGCCACGCCCACGCATCTGCTGGCCGAGGCTGCCTGATGGCGCTCGGCGCGTTCTTCTCGCGGCTCAAGCAGGGCCTGTCGCGCAGCACCCAGAAGCTGACCGAGGGGATCGCGGCGATCATCCGGAAGCGCCGCCTCGACGACGCGGCGCTGGAGGAGTTGGAGGAGCTGCTGATCTCCGCCGATCTGGGACCCACGGTGGCGGCGCGGGTGATCGCGGGGTTTCGTCGCACGCGGTTCGGCAAGGAGGTGAGCGAGGAGGAAATCCGCGCCGCCCTGGCCGAGGAGCTGGCGGCGATCCTGGCGCCGGTGGCGTTGGAGATGCCGATCGATCCGGTGCTGAAACCACAGGTCGTGCTGGTGGTCGGCGTCAACGGCACCGGCAAGACGACGACGATCGGCAAGCTGGCGCAGGTGTATCGCGAGCAGGGCAAGCGCGTGGTGATGGTGGCGGGCGACACGTTTCGCGCCGCGGCGGTGGAGCAGTTGCAGGTGTGGGGTCAGCGCACCGGCTGCGAGGTCATTACGGGGGCGGCGGGCGCGGATGCGGCGGGCCTGGCGTTCGATGCGTTGACGCGGGCCCGGGCGGCGGGGGCGGATCTGCTGCTGATCGACACGGCGGGACGGCTGCACAACAAGTCCGCGCTGATGGAGGAACTGCGCAAGATCATCCGGGTGTTGCGCAAGCAGGATGCGAGCGCGCCGCACACTGTCCTGTTGGTGCTGGACGCGACCACCGGGCAGAACGCGCTGTCGCAGGTGCGGGTGTTCAAGGAGATGGTGGATGTCACCGGACTTGTGGTGACGAAGCTGGATGGCTCGGCGCGCGGCGGGGTTGTCGTTGCGCTGGCGGAGGCGTTTGGCATTCCGGTGCACGCGGTGGGGGTGGGCGAGCAGGCGGGGGATTTGCGGCCGTTCGATGCGGCAGAGTTCGCGCGAGGGCTGGTGGGGGCTTAGGGGTAGCGTTGGTATTTGGCACGAACGCGCATTTATTCGAGGATATCTTTGAAGCCGCGATTAAATGGGATCCCTCATGTAACGTCCTACGAACGACCGGCCGCGCCTAGCTTGCGCAGCCATCGTACTGGGGACCTATCAGGGACCCGGCGTGGGCATTGCTGATCGGCTACGCTGCAGCGGGCAACGCAACGCGCTCAATACGATCGATCGCAGCCTTCTCGTCTCCGAGGAAGATTGCAGTAGTATCAATCCGGTTGAACGCTCGTTGAGCCTTATTGGAACTAAGATTGATGGTCCCGTCCTCGACGAGTGCGGCGACCCGGATATCCGACCGGTGTTGATCCCTTGCCTCCATCCATAGCATCAGCGCTTCGTTCAACCGCAGCGCCGCTTCAATCGGCACGAACATGCGCCGCTCCGGCTGCGGCAGGTCGATGAAGCCGTGGCATTTATAGAACTGTCTCGCGCTGTCGTTCTTTGGATCGACGACCACCGCAAAGCTTGCAATGTCCGCCCGTGCGACACGGGCAATGGCGTCGGCCAGTAGCACGGCACCAAGCTTGCGGCCCTGAAACGAAGTCGTGACCACCTTCACCAGCCGCCGATGGAGAGGCAAAAGTGTCAGGCGGCGCGGGCGGTTTCCAGGCTGCGACGGACCTCAGTGAGCATGCGCTCGACGAGGTTCGTGGTTGCGGCCAGGCCCTCGAGCGGCGCGGCCGCGGTGTCGGCCGGCGGCGGAACAGCGGCCTCGCCTTCCGCATCCCCCACCTCGCCGCTCATCGTTGCACGCGCGGTGTTCGCAAGGTCGAGACAGGCATTCAGCGCCGGCATCGCCTCCTCGGCAAAGCCACCCTGGGCGAGCAAGAGGGCCATGCGCAGCTTGCGTTCCGCGCCCCCCAGGAACTCGGCGCACTTCGCCAGGCGCTGGCGCGTGACCATCTCGGCCGACGGTGGCAGGCCGGGCGCGCGCACCACATCGTGCGCCGCCTCGCCGCCCGCGTGCAGCACGCCGGACGCAGTCAACCGCTCGATCGTTTCGTGCGTGGCGCGGTCCAGCACTTCGACTGCTGGCGCATCCGCCCCGGCCTGCGCCAGATGTTCCCGCTCGCGCACCACCGTCGCGGCATCGGTGTCCAGCACCGCAACGAACACCTCCCGCCCATCGCTGCCCGTGCGCTGGGTCAACAACAGCAGCGCGTCGCCGTGCCGCGATACCAGATCGCCACGCAAACGATCCGCTGGCGATACGGGTGCGACCTCGGGCGCCGCCACGACCTGCGGCGCGGCCTCGCCCAGCATCGCCGCCATGCGCTCGACGAAGGCGCTCCGCCCCGACGGCATCTTTACCGCGCTAAGGTCGCCGTCGCGGTCGAGCACGCCGTCGGCGAGCGCCTGCTTCTGCGCCAGCAGATGGAGCATGGAGTGCTCGATGCTGTCCTCGGTGACCAGGTTGATCACGTCCACCGTGCGCATCTGGTTCTTGCGCCAGGCCCGCGCGATGCGCTGCTCCAGCCGCGCCGGGTTCCACGGCAGGTCGAGGTTGATGATCGCGCTCGCCGCCTGCAGGTTCAGCCCCACCGCGCCGCTGTCGGTCGACAGGAACAGCCGGCAGCCGGGGTCGCGCTTGAACCGCGCGATCTCCGCCCGCCGCCGCTCCTGCGGCACCGATCCGGTGTGCCAGGCGAACTCCAACCCCATCTCCTCGGCCAGTTCGCGCACCAGGAACAGCATGCGCTCCCATTCCGAGAACAGGATGATCTTGCGGTCGGGCTCGGCCACCAGTTCGGCCAGCACGCGTTCCAGTTCCTCCAGCTTGGGGCTGATCCGGCAGGTCTGGTCAAGGATATACGGCGTGTCGCAGATCATCCGCATGCAGGCGAGCCATTGCTGCAGGCGATCGAATTCCTGCTTGGTCAGCGGCCGGCGCTGCGCGATCTGGATCAGGCGCATAGCCCTTACGTGATAATCGTCGTAGCGCGCGCGCTGCTCGTCATCCATCGGCACCATGAAATTGGTGACCGTGCGGCCCGGCAGTTCGGTCTCCACGTCGCGCTTGCGCCGGCGCAGCATCACCGGGGCGAGGCGGCGTTTCAGGTCATTCAGGTTCTTGTAGTTGACCGGACGGCCGCGCTCGTCGAGTTCGTAGAAATCGCGATTGAAACGAAACAGCGGGCCGAGCAGCCCCGGATCGAGGTATTGGACGATCGAATACACCTCATCGATCCGGTTCTCCAACGGCGTGCCGGTCAGCACGAAGGCGTACGGCGCGTCCAGCGATTTCACCGCGCGCGCGGTTTTGGTCTGCCAGTTCTTGATGCGCTGCGCCTCGTCGAGGATGACGATGTCGGGCTTGACACGCGCGTTGATGTCGGGCGCGTCGGCGACGACCTGCTCGTAATTGACCACGGTGAAAAACGCCGGCTGGTCGTACTGGAACAGCCGCGCGGCGCGCGTGCCGTTGATCAGTTTTGTTTCGGCACCGCTGAAGCGCGCGATCTGCTCCTCCCACTCGCCCTTCAGCGAGGCGGGGCAGACGACGAGAACGCGCGTCACCCCACGCAGTTTGCGCAACAATTCGGCCGCGGCGATCGCCTGAATGGTCTTGCCGAGGCCCATGTCGTCGGCGAGCAACGCGCGCTCGCCGAAGGCGAGGTGCAGCATGCCTTCGCGCTGGTAGGGCAGTAGGGGATGGCGCAGCAGGTCGAAGTTTTCGCGGCCGGCGTCGACATCGGCCACGAAACGATCGCGCGCTTCGGCGCGGGCGATGCGGCGGTTGACCTCGGCGATCCAGGGCGCGATCGAGCTGGAAATGCGGATTTGCGCCTGTATCGCCGGATCGGCTGTGGCGACGGCGGCGGTGATGGCTTGCAGCGTGGCCGGGGTGATATCGCGCAATGCGCCTGCATCGCCGACGAATGGCGCCAGCAGGTTCTGTATCGGTTCCGGCACGGTTGTCGGCCACGTCAAACGCGGCGTTGCGTCACCGTTGCGCGGCACGAAGATTTCGACCCGTGCGCTCCCCGCGCGCGCGGCGGCGTTGAAGGCGCGCTTGCCACGCCGGCGCAGTGCAGCGAGCACGCCCTCGATGTGCTTGCAGGTGCCAAGACCGTTGACCCGATGATCGGCACAGCCGCAGGAGTTCAGTTGTTCGGTGAGGCTGCGGATCTCGATGTCGTAACCGCCGCCGGAGGCGGAACGGACGCGGAAGCTGCCGAAATACGGCTGCGCCGGTTCGAGCGCCTCGACGCCGAGGATCTCGGTCTGGCCGCGCCAGCGCCGGCGCTCGATTTCATCCGCGTCGTTTGACAGCCAGCCCGGCAACGGCGGCGCGCGGTCGAGCACGCGTTTGGCCCGGGAAGATGCGCGGCGCTGGGATTTGCCGTTGAGTGCGGTGGTCGACTGGCGGGGGGATGGCTTGCCCAATGTGACCTCGTGCGATGGCTGGGGTGCGACTCGATTTGGGCGCGACTCGGGGGCGCGGCGCGATTGTGCGAGGCCAGTGGCGGACACCGCAAGCAGCAGTTCATCTTGCGGTCATTCCCGTTACGGCCAGCGGCGGGTGAGGGTTGGGGCACGCACATCGCTTTGGGCTCGCGGCCAGCCGTCACCCGGAACAAGTCCGAGGACAGGCTCTCTCCCTCGGGGACAGGTCGGGTCGTAAATTCAGTGGCGCACGTCGATCCAATCGTCGGTGAACGGGCGGCGCATGAACGTCGCCCAGACGAAATTCATTGCATAACGCACACCAATGCGCAGCAAGCCTTCCTCGAGCAGCCGCCGCCCGGACGAAAGCGCCGGCAGCCGGAAGGTGAACTTCACTGCGCCGATCGCGTTCAGCCGGCGTGCCAGGTCGGTGTCCTCGCCGTAGAAGGTGAACAGCGGGTTGTAGCCGCCGATCTGCTCCAGCGCGGTGCGGCTGACGACGAAATTGCCACCTTGCAGCATCGACCCGGCGCGCAGCACGAAGCGGTTCAGCACGTAGAAACCATAGCCCATCACATAGAACGCGCGCACCGCAAACCGTGCCGCGCGCGAAACGTCATAATAGATGTAAGGCCCGCTCAGCGCGACCAGGTCGGGATGGCGGTCGAACTCACGCAGCACGCGGTTCAGCCAGCCTTCGGTGACGATCGTATCGGCATCGACATTGGCGATCAGCCGGCCGGTGGCGCGCAGAAATCCTGCGCGCCGCGCCTGGACAAGGCCTTTCACCGGCTCGTCGACGACGATGACCTCGGCGAAGGAGGCGGCGAGTTCGCCGGTCCCGTCGGTGCTCGCGTTGTTGACGACAATGACCTCGGCGGCGCAGCCGGTGCGTTTTATTTCGGCCGTGATCGCGGTCAGCGTCATGGCCAGATGCTTTTCCTCGTTGTAGGCCGGCACCACGAAACTGATCATGATATCGTTCACGCGGCGGCACTCCTGTTACGGACCGAGCGATAAAGCGTCTCCCATGTGTCGGCGATCCTTTCGGTACCGTGGCGTTCAGCCGATCGCCTGCCGCCGGCACCCAGTTGGCGCCGTCGCTCGGGTGCAGCCAGCAACTCGGCAAGCGCGTGCGCCAGGCGTGCCGCGTCGTGCGGATCCACCAGCACCCCGTTGGCCGGGCCAACGAACTCCGGCAACGCCCTGGTCTCCGCGGCAACCACGGGGACGCCGGACGCCATCGCCTGCAACAGCACCATGCTCTGCGTCTCGCTCGTGCTCATGATCGCGAATGTGTCACTTATTCGTAACAATCTGGCCAACTCGTCCTGCGCGAGGGTGCCAAAGAACCGCACGCGCTGATCGATTCGCAGCCCGACCGCCAAGCTTCGCAGTATCGGTTCGTGCGAACCGTGTCCAGCAATAGCGAGTTCGGCAGCCACGCCCTGGTCACGCAATGCCGCGACGGCGTGCAGCAGGACCTCGATGTTCTTCTCGGGTCCCAAGCGACCGGCATAGGTGATGGTCGGGCCGGCCAGACCGAAATGCGCCCGCAACGCGTCGCGTTCGTCAGTGCGCAGCGGGGCGAACAGTTCGGTGTCGATCGGATTGGACACCACCTGATGCGGCCGGCACAGCCTCGCCTTGCCAAGCTCCTCGAACACCGAGCGCGATGGCGCCGTGACGTAATCGCATCGGTTGTAGAACCACATGACATACGCCGCCGCCCGCTCGGCGCGCAGCGGCAGATGCGGCGCGAACCCGGCAACGGTGGTGTGGTTGGTGCCGATCACCGGGATACCGAGGCAGGCACCATTCAGCAGGGCTTCAAGGCCGATGCCGAAGAACGAGTGCGTGTGGATGACATCGGGCCGCGTGCGACCGGCCAGTCTCGCCCAGCCGACCGGCGACGGCAGCGCAACGCGTGACTGCTGCGTGGAGCTCGGGAATGGCAGCGACGGCCGGCGCCGCACGCGCACGTTGGCGCCCAGGTCGCGTTCCCGCACCGTGGCGCCGATCCGGCGATAGTCGCGCTTGGCGTAACGGGGTGCGTAGATATCGACCAGGTGTCCGCGTCGCGCCAAGGATCGGCTGATGGTGGCTATGGAATCCTGAATTCCCCCCAGTTCGGGAAAGAAATAATCGGTGAACATCGCGATCCTCATCGCTCTGCCCCGCCGATCCGGGTTCGGTGGCCGCGCGGCATCATCTGGGCGCCGCGTTATCAGGGCGCCACACGACGAATGCCAGGCCCACCGCTCCCATCAGGCACAGCGCGATCGTTGCCGACACGGCATGGCGCTCGATCAGCGGCAGGTAGGCGCTGGCGAAATAGCCGAAGCCGAACAGAACCGCGCTCTTGGGCACGGTGGCCAGCAGGTTCAGCAGCAGGAAGCGTGGCAAGGGCAGGCGCAGCATGCCGCTGCCGACCAGCACGACGCAACCGATGGAGTGCGTCCACTTGCCGATCAGCAGCATCTTCGCCGCGTTTTCCCGCAGGCGGCGCTGCACGTCCGGTGTCACGCAGCCGCGCACGCCGAGCCATCGGCCGAGCCCCGCGATCGGCGTCCCACCTCTGCGGCCGATCCAGTAATAGATGGCGTCGCCGATCACGTCGCCGCACACCAAAAGCGCGAGCGCCCAATACCAATCGAAGTATCCCTGCGCGACGAGGCAGCCGGTCAATACCGAAACGACAGGACCCTCGATCACAGACAGCGGCAGGATCAAGGCGCTGCCGTGCGCGATCAAGAAGCTGTCGAGCGTCACTGAATGTTCACATTCTCTCGTAGCGCACGTCGGAGCCGTCGGCGACCTCGAACGCCAGTCCGGCCCAGGTATTGGTCTGGTCGTACCACACGTCGACATTGAACGAGCCGGTCAATTTGTAATGCTCGGCTTCGATCGTGCTGCCTGAGGCCAGTCGGATCGTATCGGCCGGCCGCGCCGCGACCTTGGGCCGCAGCAGCACGCCGTCCTCCAGGCTGATCATCGGACCATCCAGCATGCGCTTGTTCCAATAGCTGGTGGCGATGGCGCTGTCGGGCGCGACGTAACGCTGGGTCTGGCTGCCGACGACCACCAGGCCCTCATCGGTCCGCCGCGCGTTCACCCAGCCGTGGCGGCCATTCTTGTCGGTTTCGCCGCTCAGGCCGATGAGCGTGTCGCCTTGCCAGGTTTCGGTGGCGCGGTGGCTGTAATGGACGATGGGGATCGAGAGCAGGCTGACCAGGGCGTGCACCTCGACATGGGCGGTGAGGATGTCGCCCTGCCGGTCGAAGGTAAGGGTGTGGCGGCCGATCTCATTGCCATGTCGGATGAGGCGGAAGGCGAGTTCGCGCGTGGGCGGAACGGGCAGTGCGGCGGCGGCCTGGCGTGCAGCGAGGGCCACGCCTGCTGACAGGACTGCTCGACGGCTGATCAGCATTGTGCCTGAGGCATCGCGATTCGTCCGTGTTGGCCGCGAGGGCAGTAGCGCGGGCGGAGGGCGGAACGCAAGCGTGGGGACGCAAGTGTGGGGCGCAACCTGGTAATACTAACGCCGGTCGGAGGAGCAACACTCCCCCTCCCTCAAGGGGAGGGGGAGTCTCTGCGGTCAATCAGCAATCGCTGTTCGGCTCAGCCCGTGACCGCGGGGTGTCGGCTTCGCCACCCTCCAATCTGGACCGGTTCGCAGCAAACACATGGGCGACCCAATCCATGACAGCCCGGATGACCGGAAGCCGGCGCAGGTCCCGGTGCACGATCAGCCAATGCGGCGCATCGAGCTGCGCGATCCGTCCGAGCACACGCACCAGCGCGGGATCGCGATCGCCGAGATAGCAAGGCAGAATCGCCACACCAGCACCGGTTCGCGCAGCGGCGGCCTGCATGCTCATGCTGGAGGCCCGGGTCGACACAGGTGCATCCTTGGCTGCGATCGTGGCCGAGATCCAGCGTGACAGCGCGTAGTGGGCCTGCTCCTGCGCATAGGTGATCCAGGCGGCCGTGTCGGCCTTCGTTCCGGGCACAGCGTAGGCGGCGCAAGCAATCGTTCCGACGCGGGAGACGTAAAGGTCGCCGGTCTCGGGACGACCGTGCCGAACGGCAAGATCGGCTTCGCGTCGGGTGAGATTGACGGTCTGATCCGAGGCCACGAGTTCCAGGGCGACGCTGTCCGGCAAGCGTTGCCGATCCGGCTCGCCCAGACATTGGGCCAGAAAGTCGCCGGCCCATTCGCCGACCGAGATTCGGACGCTGGAGGGTTGCGGGCCGGGTGTCGCCCGTTGGCCTTGCAGGGCGAGCGCTGCCGCCTCCAACCGCTCGGCCAGGGGCAACACGGATTTCCCGGCATCCGTCAGCCGCAGCCCCTCGGGAAAACGGTCGAACAGGGGGACGGCACTTGCGCCTGTCTCGAACCGTGCCAGCCGGCGGCCGACGGTCGGCTGGCTGATCCCCAGCTTGCGCGCCGCGCTGCGGAGGGATCCCTCGCGCGCCACGGCGAGAAACAACCTTGCATCGTCCCAATCGAGAGCGCCGCGATACATTTCTGAATACCCATAGGCGATAAAGTTGTGACGTACCACAGCCAGCGTATCGCTATCCTGGTCGCCCATCAACAAAGCGGAGGCGCTTTATGGCTGACATCCTCATCCGACCGGCGGTCCAGGACGACCTGCCGACGCTGGTCGACATCTTCAATCATTACATCGTGCATGGTCATGTCACCTTCGACACGGCGCTGAATACCGTGGCGTCGCGGCAGTCGTGGTTCGCCAGCTATGGAAACGGGCGTCACCAATTGCTGGTCGCGGACACAGACGGACAGGTTGTCGGGTGCACTTACAGCAGCCGGTATCAGCCTCGTCCTGCTTTCGACACGACCGTCGAGACAAGCATATATTTGGATCCGCGGCATCGAGGCCGGGGAACGGGCTCGGCGCTCTACACTGCCCTGTTCCAGCGCCTGGCGTGCCAGCCGGTCCATGTCGCCGTGGCAGCAATCGCGTTGCCGAATGAGGCCTCGCTCGCATTGCACAGGAAGCTGGGGTTCGAGGAGGTCGGCACCTTCAAGGAGTACGCCCGCAAGCACACCGAATGGATTAGTTCCACGTGGTTCCAACGCCGGCTGTCCCGAAATGCCAGGGTTTGATGCTGCAACAATTGCCGAAAGGCGTCCTGGCAAGTGAGGCGTCAGGGTTCCCTAAGGCAACGCGCAAAATTAACTGCGTCGGGTGGCGCACAGCCGACGCCCACACCGTCATGGCCGGCTCCGGCCGGCCATCCACGACTGCTCCTTGTGCACCAACGCAAGTCGTGGATGGCCGGCCGAAAGCGGCCATGACGGTGTTGGTACGCCATGAACCCGCCCGGATGACTCGTTTATTGTTGCGAGTTGCCTAATTCAATATAATATCGGACCTGGAGCGGTTGCAATTTTTCTCCGATCATTCGAGCAATCTGCCAACGCCCGCGGCGCTCGCGTGTCATTTCACGATCGTGAAGGGCTGGTCGACCGTTACGGACTTATCGCTGCCTTGGTCGTGCAGCCTGTACTCGAGAATGTATTTACCCGGATCAGCACCATCCAGGGACATTGTCAAATTGAACATCAGCTCCTGAAGTTTCGTCCGACTCGATAACGAGACCTTCGCAAAATTGTCCTGCCCGCCGAGGATTTTGCCGTCAGCAGACTTCAGGATGAAATCGGCGCTGAGGCCAAAATCAAACATGTTACCTCGTGGTGTCCACGTGTAACCGACTGGCTCCATGTAGGTAAGGAGCTTCTCACCTGACTTGAAGACGCTGGACCGGCGCTCGGAATAGGCCCCGATCATCGCCGGTTGCTCGGTGACGAATATCGCACGCCGCACAACGAGCGGCATCTTCTCCCAGGCATCGATAACGTCCTGCTGTAGCTCGTCGAGGTTTTTAAGCGCAATCGCAGCGATGACTGGCTCGGGTGCCGATTTGGCGGGGGACACCGTGGTGGGTTGCAGCAGCGTTTGCGCGTCAGCGAGCCCGCTGATGCATAGGGATAACATTACAGACACAGCCATAAGAGTTCTGAACACGGCATCATTTCCCTCTCGCCCCGGCTTTCGTGGAGGTCCGCGCCCCACAGGCTCTTACCGATGCTCCAACGACCGCGTGATACGCTGATTATCGTCCCTGGGCATGGCCATTTCCGGTCCGGACACCTTACGATTTCCACCGACCATCTCTCTTGGAGCCTTGGTTCCCCATCCCATCCACCTGACGCCCAATTTCTTTTTGCCGTCGGTGTCCCAGCTCATAGCCAACACGCGACAATTTCGTGAAATGGTCGGTCACATCTCCTTATGCAAGAGATCGAGGTGAAAAGTCCCACCGAGAAGTCCCTCAGAAACGACTTTCGTTCCGGCGTGATCCGCGCGCCGCGGCGGCTTTTTGGGGCGCGGGTGGGGTCCTGAGTAGTTTCCGAGGCTGACGTGGCAAGCGCCACTTATATACGGATGCGGTGGCTCGGCCTTCCTTGTCTTCATTGCAGCACGCTTGGTGAAGCGGCAATCACCGGCACATGGTGTCGTTTGTCCGGCAGCGATACGGCGCGGAAGGCCCACCTCGTAGACCCGAATCCAGCCCAACGCCCAAGTACAACCAAGGAACCAACATGCAGTTTCCCAAACTCCTCACGGCGTTCGCCCTGTGCGCCACGTTCGCGACCGGCGCATTCGCCAGCGACGCGGATTTCAAGATGGTGAACAAGACAGGATACCAGATCGACAGCGTGTACATCTCCCCCGCCGCAGCTTCCGCCTGGGGTAGCGACGTCATGGGGCAGGATGCCCTGGCCGACGGCGCCGCCGTGAACATCACGTTCCCACATGGCGGTTCGGCCTGCAAATTCGACGTCAAGGTGAAATACAAGGACGGTGACACGGCGGAATGGGGCAACGTGGACCTGTGCCAGTACGAGACCATCACATTGTTCTGGGATGGCAAGCAAACCCGTGCGGTGGGCGAATAATCCGACCACTGCTCGAACCGCGCACGTGGCCATCGGATCCAGCTTCTCGTCAGAGGTCCGTCCAAAGCAGTTCGATCGGTTCTGCGCCGTGCCTGCACGGCGTTCGCTCATGTGAGGAACCGCAATTTCCGTCGCTGCGGTGGGTACAGCGATGTCGAGCGTTGAAAGCCTGCAAAACCCGCAGCACCTGATGTGCAGCACGGCCCCCTCTCCCCACCCTTGGTCCGCTCTGCGGCCCAAACCCTCGAGGGGAGAGGGAGTGGGCAGAACCGCACACCGCACCTGCGAACCGGCTGGCTTCCCCTCCCCTGCCCCACCCGTCATGATGCCGGCTCAAGACACAAACGCCGCCTGCAGGGGAACGATCCATGGCTGATGGCAGCATTGACACGCGCACGGCGCGCATTTCCGCCGAGGAAGCGTTGGCGATGCACGCCAGCGGCCGGCCGGGCAAGCTGGAAACGCGCATCACCAAGCCGCTGACCACGGCGCGCGACCTGTCGCTGGCCTACTCGCCGGGCGTCGCGGAACCGTGCCTGCGAATCGCGCGCGACGCGGACCTCGCCTACGACTACACCACCAAGGGCAACATGATCGCGGTGATCTCCAACGGCACGGCGGTGCTGGGGCTGGGGAACCTGGGCGCGGTCGCCTCGAAGCCGGTGATGGAGGGCAAGGTGGCGCTGTTCAAGCGCTTCGCCGACATCGACGGCATCGACCTGGAGATCGGCACCGAGGACGTCGACGAATTTGTCGGCGCGGTACGGTATTTGCGCGGGTTCGGCGGCATCAACCTCGAAGACATCAAGGCGCCCGAGTGCTTCGTGATCGAGCAGCGGCTGCGCGAGCTGATGGACATCCCGGTGTTCCACGACGACCAGCACGGCACCGCGATCGTTGCGGTAGCGGGCTTGATCAATGCCTGCCATCTGACCAACCGCGAGCTGCGCGACACCAAGCTGGTGGTGAACGGCGCCGGCGCCGCGGCGATCGCCTGCGTCGAGCTGTTGAAGGCGATGGGCATGCGCCCCGAGCACGTCATCCTGTGCGACACCAAGGGCGTGGTCTACCAGGGCCGCACCGAGGGGATGAACCAGTGGAAATCGGCGCACGCGTCGGTGACCAAGGCCCGCACCTTGCACCAGGCGCTGGAGGGCGCGGACGTTGTGTTCGGCCTGTCGGTGAAGGGCTCGATCACGCAGTCGATGGTGGCGGGCATGGCCGACAAGCCGATCATCTTCGCCATGGCCAACCCCGACCCGGAAATCACGCCGGAGGAAGCCCGCGAGGTCAGTCCGCACGCGATCATCGCCACCGGGCGCAGCGACTATCCGAACCAGGTCAACAACGTCCTGGGCTTTCCCTATATCTTCCGCGGCGCGCTGGATGTGCGGGCCAGCACGATCAACGACGCGATGAAGGTGGCGGCGGCCGAGGCGCTGGCCAAGCTGGCGCGCGAGGATGTGCCCGATGAGGTGCACACCGCGTCGACCGGACGGCGGCTGACGTTCGGGCCGGAATATATCATTCCGAATGCGTTCGATCCGCGGCTGATCTCGTGGGTGCCGCCGGCGGTCGCCAAGGCGGCGATGGACAGCGGCGTGGCGCGCCGCCCGCTGGCCGATCTGCGGCGCTATGCGCGCGGGCTGTCGGGGCGGCTGGATCCGACTGCCGGCGCGCTTGAGGCGATCATGGAAAGCGTGCGGGACGATCCGAAGCGCGTGGTGTTCGCCGAGGGCGAGGAGGAGAAATCGGTGCGCGCGGCGGTGGCATTCCGCAACGCGGGCTACGGCACGCCGGTGCTGATCGGGCGCGAGGATCGGGTGAAGGCGACGATGGCGAGCCTCGGGCTCGGCATGGTCGACGGGCTGGAGATCCACAATGCGCGGCTGTCCGAGAAGAACCGCGAGTATACCGAGTATCTGTATCAGCGGCTGCAGCGCCGCGGCTACCTGCAGCGCGACTGCCAGCGCATGGTGAACCAGGACCGCAACGTTTTCGCCGCCTGCATGGTGGCGACCGGCAACGCGGACGCGGTGGTGACCGGGCTGACGCGCTCGACCTCGGTGTGCCTGGCTGACATCAAGCATGCGATCGATCCGGTTGAGGGCAAGATCGCGTTCGGGCTGACGCTGTTGCTGGGCAATCGGGGCAAGACGATCTTCATCGCCGATACATTGATGCACTTCCGTCCCAATGCCGCCGAGTTGGCGGACATCGTTGAGGGTGCCGCCGCGGCGGCGCGGCAGTTGGGTCATGAGCCGCGGGTGGCGCTGCTGTCGCACTCGACGTTCGGCGATCCGCCGCACGACCGGGCGATCCCGATGCGCGACGCGGTGGAGCTGCTGAATGGCCGGAAGGTGGATTTCGAATACGATGGGGAGGTCAGTCCCGACGTCGCGCTGGAACCATCGATCCGCGCGCTGTTCCCATTCTGCCGGCTGAGCGGGGATGCGAATGTGCTGGTGATGCCGGGGCTGCATTCGGCGCACATCACCTCGCGGCTGATCAAGCACCTGGGCGGCGGGACGACGATCGGGCCGCTGCTGATCGGCATGGCGCGGCCGGTGCAGATTGTGCAGATGGATGCGTCGGTGAGCCAGATTGTCGATGTGGCGTGCCTGGCGGCGTATCAGGCGGCGGCGCGGTAGGGATGGTGGCAACGAAACCGCTGGTTCGATTTTCGCTGGGTCGCTCATCCCCATTCCTGGTATAGACCTTGTTGTCACGCAGACCGTGGTCCCGAAAACCCTGATCGACACGATTGTGCGCACTTATGCGCCACAGCGTGTGGTGCTCTTCGGCAGCCAGGCGCATGGCACGGCGAACCCTGGCAGCGACCTCGATTTGCTGGTCGTGTTGGATGATGATGTGCCACCCGAGAAACTGTCCTGGCGTCACCAATATAAAGCACGCGGTCGTAGGGCGGCCCGGTTGATATTATCCCATGCCGCCAGAGCGTGCTGCTGGAGCGGGCCCGAGCCGCTGGCTCATTCGCCGACACACTACTCCGCGATGGCGTCGTGGTGTATGAGCGAGCCTGACGACGCGACAGATCTGCAGTGGGCGGAAGCATCGGCTCTCCACCATCACGCCCATGAATCGAACTCGTCCGCGATGGGTAGCAGCCGGACCAGCTGATACGTTCCCAGCGTCGGTCCCAGCACGGCCAGTCGTCACATCACCAGATCGGTCCCCAGGTGGAACAGACAGTCGCCGCGCACCGTGCGGCCCGGCATGCGCTTGCACAGCACGAACCCGTCGCGGGCGAAATGCGCGGTGACCGGTTCAGCCCAGGGCGTTTCGGGGAAGTGGATGCGCGCGGCGGGCTGCCCGGCCTCCACCGTGTCGCCGAGTTCCACCAGCGGCTCGAACACGCCGGGCTCTGGCGTGTAGACGAAATATTCGCCGCCGCCGACCTCCAGGATGCGGGTCGGACCATCGGGGGCGATGCGGTCGCTCTCAGGCAGGATGCCGAGATGCACCAGCAGGTTGTTCACGCCGCGCTCGGCGATGCGCAGGGCCGCCGGCGTGACGTGGCCGGAGCCGCCAAGTTCGGTGCCAAGGCTCGGTACGCCCTGGCGCGACCCCGCCCCGGCAATGGTGCGGTCGGCCCCGATATTCGTTTCGGCCACGTAGCCCAGCGGCGCGGAGAAGGCGCGCAGCGCGGCGAGACCGGCACTCATATCAGCATCGTGCCGATAGCCCGGCAGCAGCACCGACGGCACATACATCAGTGACGACCCGCCCGAGTGCAGGTCGCACACCAGATTGGCCAGCGGCA
>Ga0326727_10011766_pt1 | contig 20196 bp, 12 predicted proteins | sample MB2enrmetagenome_FD_207643 | JGI IMG/M metagenome (GOLD analysis project Ga0326727, IMG submission 207643) | Lab enriched peat soil microbial communities from McLean, Ithaca, NY, United States - MB29MY | ecosystem: Environmental > Terrestrial > Soil > Wetlands > Peat | place: USA: New York...
TGACGTTGTTGACGGGCAATCAACTGCCCAGCGCGCAGGATGGTTATGGCGTAACCGGGGGCCAGAGTTATTCGTGGGCCAGCCCCAGCCTGATCAACATTCCCAATCCTGTGGTGACGAACTACACGCTGTTGGTGCAGGCGCAACAGGCCGGCGGGGACGCCGGCTACACGGTGAGGGTTCATGCCATTGGGCCGCAGCCGGTGTCCTTCGATGGGGTTGGAAACACCTGGGCCATCGCCAACCAAGCGGCGGGTCTCTGGCAGTATTTCATCATCAACGTGCCGAGCAACGCGGTGGGCTGGGACTTGCGGCTGACCAACGTGAGCTACAGCAATGGGCAGACTCCGCAGATGTTTGTCTGCCGGGACACGGTGCCCTCGCTGAGCCCCCCGTACTTTTGGGAACCGTCGTACAATGCTTCCTGGCCCAGCGGCTATCAATGGGAGGTGGGCTATGACTGGACGGGAGAGCCGTATGATCCGAACGGGCAGTATGAAGACGGCTGGGTGCTGGCAATGGGGATGGGCAATCCGCTGCAGGCGGGCACGTATTACGTGGGAGTGATCAACAACTCCAGCGGGACGAACCTGATCAGTTACACCCTGGCCAGCCGGGGCATCGGCAGGAGATTTTCGATCCCGGTGACGCCGCTGGCCTTTGCCAACGGGGTGATCACGAACACGGTCGGGCTGAATCCCCGGCAAGCGGACTATTACGAGGTGGTCGTGCCAACAAATACGCCGAGTTGGAAGGTGCGGCTGACAGATGTTTCGGGGGAGACGGCGTTGCTGGCGCAGCTTGGCGCGCTGCCAAACTCAGATCCGTATAATGCCCCCGCCTACGATCTTTCGGGCGGGTACGAGATGAACAAGCCGGGCAATGAGCAATATCTGATGCTGCCGGCCGACGCACAGTATGGATCGAACTACGTTGTTGCCGGAACGTATTATCTGGCGGTGATCGGCCAGGGGGAAAACCCCTACTCCAGCACCATTGGAACGAATACCACTTTCTATGCGTTGACCAGCTTTGGGGCGCAGGGCATCACCAATCTGGGCGCGGTCAGCGCCACGGACATATTGCAAACCAACGCCATTCAGGGCGGCGAAAATGCGCTCTACCAATTCACCATTCCGCCGGGCTTGGCCGCGGTCGAGGTGCGGTTGGATAACGTGACCGCTTCGCCTTACATGACCCTGCAAAGCGGCTCCAACATCGTCGAGCCGGCAGAAGGTTATGGCTACAACGGCGGCGTGGGCTACGGATGGGCCTCACCCACCTTGATCACGCTGCCCAATCCGACGGCGACCAATTACTCGTTGACCGTGCAGGCCGGTTACAACGGCACGGCGGGAGCTTACCTGGACGCGGAGTTCACGGTTCACATCCGGCAAATGCCGACGCCGATGGTGGTCTTCGACCCCAGTTTGAACAGCGGAAGCCTTTCCAACACGGCCAGCGGCTCGCTGCTGGATGGTGAAAGCGCCTTTTACGAGGTCATCATTCCGGCCACGAATGCCAATGGCTCGCCCGTCATTGGGTGGAGGCTCACTCTTGCGCAAACCCTGGGCACGCCCTCGGTGCGGGTCCGGCCGGGGCTTCTTCCAGATGACAATTACTTTGACGGCACTTCGCAGTTTGTCACGGGGGAGGCAATCATTGTGCCGACGTATCTGAGTCCTGGAATCTGGTATGTCGAGGTGCGCGCTTCCGGGGCGACGGATTACACGCTGAGCAGCGCCAGCCTGCAATTGAACCGGCCGGCCTGGGTGATGCAACCCGTGGGAGGCACAGTGACAACGCCGGGATTGCCCGCCAGCGGCCCGCTCTTTGCCGACACGGGCGTGGGCACCAACGGCGTTGCGTCAACGAACCAAGGCCAAGGCTCCTACCTGGCGGAGGGCAACTTTGACTACTATGAAATCATCGTTCCCACCAACAACACCGGCGTGTTGCGCACGCGCCTGGACGCCATCAGCGGCAACCCCAATCTCTATATCCGCGCCGGGGGCGCGCCCACCCTGAGCCACGGCGCGAATGGCGAATCGGGGACGCTTTTCGACCGGTCTTTGACGGCCAGCAGCGGAAGCGAGTATGGCAACTGGGTGCCGCTCAATGGCCGTTTTGAGTTCGCCCTGACCAACGGTCCGTGGTATTTGGCCGTGCAGGCGGGCGGCGGCTCCGACGTCAGCTATCGCCTGCGCATGGACACCGGCAGCATCAGCAACCTCACTTTGAACGGAGGGAGTTATAGCAATCAGTCGCTTACCGCGGGCGACTGGCTTTATTACAGCGCGTTCATCCCCACCAACGCACCGGTGAACTGGAACGTGACTTTTGCCGTCCAACTCGGCAACGTCACAATGTATGTCCGCGACACCTCGCCGCCCGGGCAGGCGACCTCGCCGACGGATTTAAGGGATTGGAATAACGACTACAAGAACCACGGCCCCTATCCCAACTTCACCTCGCCCGGCAGCTACACGCTGACCACCCCGCCTTTGCGGCCGGGCGACACGTATTTCCTGGGTTTCGAGGCCACGGCCGACGCGGTTTTCTCAGTGGAATGCTCGACCAACGGCGGCTACATCAACTACACCAACGTCATTCCTTTCTACAACGGTTTCGTCAGCGACACCGTGCCCGCCTTCGGGCTGATGAAGTTCCGCATTGACGTGCCGCTGGGCGCCGACCGATGGATTGACTTTTCGACGAACTCAAGCGCCGTGTACCTCTACCTGGATCAGGGCAGCGCGCCGACGATAACCACGTCAGATGACTGGTACGGCAACGGCAACACCTCGCTCAACGAGTCCCTGGACACTCCCGGCGAATGGCCCTGGCAGGCCGGTTATTCCTATTTCCTGGCCGTGACCAACACGTCGGCCTCGGCCCAGCCCTTCGTTTTCGTAATGAATGGCGAAGGGCCTGGGGCCGCGCCCTACAAGTTTACAGGCGTCCAGTATTTGTCCAATCACACTCTGCAATTGACGATGGAAGTCACGGCTGGATGGACCTATGCGGTGGAGAGCTCGACCGATCTGATCAACTGGTCGGTGCTGACCACCTTCACGCCAAGCACGTCCATTTACTCTTACATAGATTCCTCCGCGCCGGGATACCCCTGGCGGTTTTACCGGCTGATGGCACAATAATGAGAGGGGCATTGGCCCTTGAAATCATATCGCAGTGAATCCGACACTTCGCTTGCCCGGCGAAGGGGTCCGGCGTTAGAGTGGGTTCATGGCGCACGCCGATTTTGTTCACCTGCACCTGCACACCGAGTATTCGCTGCTGGATGGCGCCTGCCGTCTGGATCGGCTCATGGAGAAGGCGCGCGAACTGCATTTCCCGGCCCTGGCGATCACCGACCACGGGGTACTCTACGGGGCGATTGATTTTTACAAGGCGGCGCGAGAGGCGGGCATCAAACCCATCATCGGCTGCGAGGTCTATGTCGCCCCGGGCAGCCGGCTGGAAAAGAAGGCAGGCAGCGGGGGCCGGGACGCCTATCATCATCTGGGATTGCTGGCCAAGAACGAGAGGGGCTACAAGAACCTGGTCAAATTGGCGACGGCGGCGCATCTGGAGGGCTACTATTACAAGCCGCGCATTGACAAGGAACTGCTGGCGGAGCACCGGGAAGGATTGATCGCGATGTCGGGCTGCCTGGCCAGCGAAATCCCGGAATTGATCACCCAAGACCAGTTGGACCGTGCGCGCGACACCATTGATTGGTTCAAGCAAACGCTGGGGGCGGAGAATTTTTATCTCGAATTGCAAAACCATGACATCGCCGAGCAAGCCAAGGTGAACCGCCAACTCATTGAGTGGGCGCGGGAATTCGGGCTTAAATTGGTGGCGACCAATGACGTGCATTACATTGAGCGGGAGCATTCGCACGCGCACGATTGCCTGATCTGCATCGGCACACAGAGCCTGTTGAGCGATCCCAAGCGGATGCGTTACCAGCCCGGGCAGTTCTATCTCCGCTCGGCCGAGGAGATGAAGGAGCGGTTCGGCGAGGTGCCGGAGGCGGTGCGCAACACGCTGGAAATCGCGGAGAAATGCAACCTGGAAATCCAGTTCAACAAGCTGCATTACCCGCAGTTCGATCCGCCCGATGGCCGGACGCGCGAAGATTACCTGCTCCAGCTTCTGGCCGGGGGCCTGGCCAGCCGTTACAGCATTCGCGCCCGCCCCGAGGGCAAGAGCTTCGCCGTCGAAGGCATTGACGATGCGAGCAAGCTGCCCAACGTCGCCCACGGGGCGCCGGCGCCCGGCCCGGAGGAAACGGCCGCCGGCCTCAAGGCCGTCATGGACCGGCTGGAGACCGAGTTGAAGGTGATCGAGAAAACGGGCTTCAGCAGCTACTTTCTCATCGTCGGGGATTTCGTCCGATACGGGCGGAGCAAAGGGGTGTCCTGCGTGGCGCGCGGCTCGGCCGCCGGTTCGATCGTTGCCTACCTGTTGGACATTTCCAACGTGGACCCGATTCGCCACGGCCTGCTTTTCGAGCGGTTCCTGAATCCCGAACGGATCAATCCGCCCGACATTGACATTGATTTCGCCGATGACCGGCGCGGGGACGTGATCCAATATGTGCGGGAAAAGTACGGGCGCGATTCGGTGGCGCAGATCATCACCTTCGGCACGATGGGGGCCAAGTCGGTGGTGCGGGACGTGGGCCGGGTGATGGGCCTGGACTACGGGGCGTGCGACCGGCTGGCCAAGATGATCCCCAACGAATTGAAGATGACGCTCCGAAAGGCGCTGGAGCAATCGCCCGACTTCAAGGCGGCCTACCAGAGCGAAGAGCAGACGCGCGAATTGGTTGACACCGCCTTCGTGCTGGAGGACTTGACGCGCAATGCCTCGGTCCACGCCGCCGGGGTGGTCATCGGCGACCAGCCGCTGGCCAACCTCCTGCCGCTGAAAAAAGACGACGAGGGGGTCATCGTCACCCAATATGCCATGAACCCGGTGGGCGACCTGGGGCTGCTGAAAATGGATTTTCTGGGGCTTAAGACGCTGACGGTCATCCGCAACACCTGTGAACTGGTCAAATTGGGACGGGGGACTGACATTCCTATTGACAACCTGCCGCCGGACGACGCCAAAACCTACGACCTGCTCAACAAGGCCAATACGATTGGCATTTTCCAACTGGAATCGGGCGGGATGCGGGATCTGTGCCGCAAGTTTCAGATCAGTTCCATCGAGCATATCACCGCGCTGGTCGCCCTTTACCGTCCGGGGCCCATGGAACTGATCCCGGACTTCATCCGGCGGCGACACGGGGAGGTGCGCATCGAATACGAGCATCCGCTGCTGGAGCCGCTGACGCGGGAGACCTACGGCGTGCTCATTTACCAGGAGCAAGTGATGCAGGCGGCGCAGGTGCTGGCCGGCTACACGCTGGGGGGCGCCGACCTGCTGCGCCGGGCGATGGGCAAGAAGAAACCGGAGGAAATGGCCCGGCAGCGGGAGATTTTTGTCCGGGGCTGCGCCAATGTCAACAATATTCCCGCCGCCAAGGCCAACCAGATCTTCGACTTGCTGGAAAAATTCGCCGGCTACGGCTTCAACAAATCCCACGCCGCCGCCTACGCCGTCGTCGCCTATCAAACGGCCTATCTGAAGGCCAATTACCCGGTCGAGTTCCTCAGCGCCATGATGACCAACGACATGGGCGACACGGCCAAATTGGGCCTGCTCATCGGCGAGGCGCGCCAATTGGGCGTCGAGGTGCTGCCGCCGGACATCAACGAGAGCGGGGTCTTTTTCACGCCCAGCCAGGGGCGGGCGATTCGCTTCGGCCTGGCGGCCATCAAGGGCGTGGGAGAGGTGGCGGTCGAGAGCATTTTGGCCGCGCGGCAGGGCGGGCGGTTCAGTTCGCTCTCCGAACTGTGCGAGCGGGTGGACGGCCGCACGCTTAACCGCAAAGTACTGGAGGCGTTGATCAAGTCCGGCGCCTGCGATGGTTTGGGCGAAACGCGCGCGACGATGTTCGGCAGGATTGAGCGCGTCCTGGCGCGGGCGGCAGGCATCATCCAGGACCGGCAGCGCGGGCAGGACACGCTCTTTGGGATGCTGGAGGAGCCGGACCGGGGGCGGACCGAACCGGACAAGCCGTTGCCCGAATGGCCGCAACACGAATTGCTGGCGCACGAAAAAGAACTGCTCGGCTTCTACGTCACGGGCCATCCGCTGACCCCCTACGCGCCGGTGCTGGAGAAATACGCCCTTCACAACACCAGCCAACTGGCCGGCTTGTCCAACCGGGCCATTACGCGCATCGGCGGTTTGGTGGTGGAGGTGCAAAAGGGCGTTTCCAAAAAGTCCGGCAAGCCTTATGCGATGGTGACGCTGGAGGATTTGGAGGGATCGGTGCAAGTGCTCTGCCTGAACGAGAACCACGACAAATTCGGCCCCCTGCTCCTGCCGGCAAAGGCGCTGCTGGTCACGGGCGAAGTCAACGTGACGGACGACAAGCCGAAGATTTTCCCGCAGGAAATCATTCCCCTGGAAGACGCCCCGCGCCTCTACACCAAGCAGGTCCATCTGCGCCTGCAGATGGCGCATTTGACGGCCAATGATCTGGAAGCCGCGCGGGACCTGGCAGCGGCCCATCCCGGCAAGTGTCCGCTATTCCTGTGCCTCAAGTGGCCCGGCGGCGAAGTCGTCTTCATTCAAGCCCACGATAAATACCGCGTCAAGCCCTCGCCGGCCCTGCAACAGGCGGCCGACGAGCGATTCGGGGAAGAGACCTATTACGCCAAAGTGGACACGGCCCTTCCGCAACGGGCGCCGCGCCAGTGGGAGAAACGAAGCCAGGCGGGAAACGGGGAGCAATAGCCGCCGGGAGACACGACGGAGTCACGGGTTGGAGATTCCCTTTCTTAATCTTAATTTTTGAGCTGCAACCAGTAATCAAAATGGATTAGGATTAAGATTAGGATTAGGATTAAGATTAAGATTGGGAAGGGTTGCCAAGAGATGCACCTGACTTTTGGGGTGGCGAAAAGAAACTTCCCGCTCGTGCCGGACAGTGGTAGGAGTAGATTGATGCGCGGCAGGCCGCGCAGGACATGGAAACTAAAACGATCAAAATACTGCTCATCGAGGACAACCCCGAGGACATTCAGTTGCTGCGCACACAACTGCAAAAGGCGGCCGGAATCCGATTTGAAGTGGAGGCGCACACCAGCCTGAAGTTCTCGCTGGCCCGCCTGGCCGTGGGGGGCGTGGATGTGGTTTTGCTGGATTTGGGACTCCGCGAAACGGGTGGGATGGACGCTTTCCGGGCGATCAAAGCACAGGCGCACGAGGTCCCGATCATCGTCCTGAGCAGCCTGGACGACGCCGCATTGGAACTGGAGGCCGTTCACGCCGGGGCGGAGGATTACCTGGTCAAGAGCCGTGTGGACGCCCAGTTGATCAGCCGGGCGCTCATTTACGCCATCGAGCGGACCGAATCGCGGAAGGCGCTTTTCAAGGCGGAGGAGCGCTATCGGGGCATCTTCGAGAACTGCGTGGCCGGCATCTTCCAGACTTCCCCGGAGGGAACCTACCTGGATGTCAACCCGGCGCTGGCCCGCATTTATGGCTACAGCAGCCGGGAGGAGATGATGGCCCGGATCAGCGACATCGCCCGCCTGCTCTACGTCAACCCCAATCGGCGGGCGGAATTCATCAAGGTGATGAAGGAACAGGGCGTGGTGCGCAATTTCGAGGCGCAAACCTACCGGAAGGACGGCTCGATCATCTGGATATCCGAGAACGCCCGCGCGGTGTGCGACAGCCGGGGCAAGATCCTCTATTACGAGGGCATGGTCGAAGACATCACCGCACGCAAAGAGGCGGAGGAGAAACTGCGCTTTTCGGAAATGCGCTTCCGTTCGATCTGGCAAAAATCCTTCGAGGGCATGCGGCTGACCGACGAACAGGGCGTCATCCTGGCGGTCAATCCGGCCTTCTGCCAGATCGCCGGCATGCGGGCCGAGGAGTTGGTCGGCCATCCCTACACCACGCTCTATGCCGAGGAAGAGGATCTGGCCGAGATGACCCAGAAGTATCAACAGCGATTTGCGGCGCGGGCGATTGAACCCCAACTGGAACGCCGCGTCGCCTTCCGCTCCGGCCGCACCGCCGACGTTGAGCTGACCAATTCCTTCATCGAAACGGAGGAGGGCCGGACGCTGCTTCTGAGCCTGGTGCGGGACGTGACGGTGCGCAAGCAGGCAGAAGAGCGGGAACGCAAGGCCAACGCCGAGCTGGCCCGAAGCCAGGCCGAGTTGCGCAAGAAGAACGAGATCCTCGAAGAGGACCTCAAGATGGCGCGCGACATCCAGCAGGCCATCCTGCCCCAGCAATATCCGACCTTTCCCTCGAGCGCGTCCGAGGAATCCAGCCTGCTGCACTTCTGCCATCGCTATCATCCCAGCGGAACGGTGGGCGGGGATTTTTTCAACGTGCTGGCCCTCTCGGACACGCAGGCCGGCTTGTTTCTTTGCGACGTCATGGGGCACGGCGTGCGCTCGGCGCTGGTCACGGCGATGGTGCGCGCCCTGGTGGAGGAGCTGCGGCCCATCGCGCTGGACCCCGGACAATTATTGACACGGATCAATTCCGACCTGCGGGCCATTCTGCGGCAGACGGGCACGCCGCTCTTCACCACCGCCTTGTACCTGGTGGCGGACTTGGAGCGCCGGCAGTTTTTTTTCTCCAACGCCGGCCACCCCAAGCCCTTCCTGCTCCACCGGCTGGCCGGCACGGTTGAAATCCTCAAGTATCCCGACGGCAAAGCCCGGCCCGCGCTGGGTCTATTTGCCGAGTCCAGTTATCCGACGGTCTCCTGCCCGATGAGCGGCGGGGACCTGGTGATGCTGTTCACCGACGGGCTTTACGAGGTGGAAGGGGCCGGCGGGCAGCAATTCAGCCAGGAGCTTCTTTTGGATGCGGTGCGCCAGCACGTGAGCTTGAACGGCGCCCAGTTGTTCGCAGCCGTGTTGGAGGAAATCCAGCAATTTTCCGTCAACCACGAATTCTCCGACGACGTCTGCCTGGTGGGCATGGAAGTCTCCGAGCGGCTGTGAGTTCAGAGCAAGACCGTCAAGTGGATCCCTTTTTGCCGGATTTGTCGGACGAGTCAGACCTGTCGGACCTGTCGGACTTGTCGGACATTTTTGCGCGGGTTCTCTCGCGGAAAAGCCGTTCGGTGAACCCGCCTTCGGTGAGAAAGGACTGTTCCAACTTCTGCAACTGGCGTCCGAGCAGAAAACTCGCTTGATTGATCAGGCAAATCAGCGTGTTGGCCGCCGCCTCCGGCGAGGCGGTCTTGATGCCATAAGGGTCAGCAAGGTCAGACGAGTCAGACTTGTCTGACCCGTCAGACAAATACCGCCGCCGCACGGCCAGCGCCTCCGGCGAATTCTTGTCCCACAGGCGCAGGCCGCGCTGGCGCAGAAAGTCCTCGTAGTCCAGCAGCAGTTCCTCCAGGCTCGCCCGCGCCACGCCCGTGAGTTTAAGTTCGGTTTTTTTGGAGGTGGCGGACGCCATGCTGCCCTCGGCGATGTTCTGCACGCCGCTCCGCGCCGCTTGGACCATCTGGTCGTGGGTGCGCGAGCGTTTCTCCACGAACCGTTGGCAGAATATCACCGTGCCGTCATAGGCAAGCTGCGCGGACTGAAAACTGCGCAAGTTGCGGTAACCCCCATGCGCCGGAATCAAACGGCGCCTTGGGTCCGAGTTGTCGGACTTGTCGGACGAGTCGGACTTGTCTGACTTGTCTGAGTTCAATGTCTTAATCGTACGCCGAAAGAAGTTTTAGGCAAGCCCGCGCTTGCACAGGCAACCAGCGGGTTTGATTTGCAGGATGCTCGGCGACCTTACTGGCAGAGGTTGCGCGCGAGGAGGAACTCGGACACCACGCGCCCGTGGATCAGGTGCTCCTGGATGATGCGTTCCAGAACGGCGGGGGTGCAGGAGTGATACCAGACGCCGCCGGGATAGACGACGGCGATCGGGCCAACGACACAGACGCGCAGGCAGTTGGCCTTGGTGCGATAGACCAGAGGATTCGGCCCGACGAGATTCAATTCCTTCAAGCGCCGCTTCAAAAACTCCCACGACTCCAGGCCGGCTTCCTTGGCGCAGCACTTCGGCTCGGTCTGGTCGGCGCAAAGGAAAATGTGGCGGGCGTAACGGGTCAACCCCAGGGCCTGGGCGGCCGTTTGCAAGGCGTCGCTCATGTCCATCAGAAAGGGTGATCGCTCTTGGGGGCGAGCGGCTCTTTTTTGAGCCGGCGCAGACGCTGTGTTTCGGCGAGCACCTCGGTTTGGGCGGCTTCGGGCAAATCAGGCGCGGCCAGGCGCTGGTTGAGGGCGGCCAGGGTGCGCTCGATGTGTTTGTCACGAAGAATTTTAACCAGGCCCTCCCGCGTGGGAGACCCTTGGAGGAGCGCGAGGGCGTCGGGCACGGGCCGGCTGTCGGCCAGGATTTCCGTCACGAGGCTGCGCCAGGCGGGGTTTTCCAATTGCGAAAGCCAGGCGGCCGCGCCGGGCCAGTCCCGGCCCATGCGCAAGCGGCGGGCGGCGATTTCGCGCGCGCCGGCATTGGGAAGCCACTCCAAATCCAGGTGCTCGGCGACCCATTCGAGCTGGTCGTTGCTTTCCAGCAGCACGCGCAAGAGCCACCATTCGTGTTGCGAGGGGCGCGGCGCCGCTGGTTCGGATGACTCGTCGGACTCGTCGGACCGGTCTGTCTCGACGGCGGACGCGCGGGGCGATTTCTTGAACTCGTGGCGCATGGCGTCGGCCGCCACGGCCAGGCGCAACGCGGTTTTTTGGGCGTAGGTGTCCAGCAGGACTTCGTCACCCGCGCCCGCTTTGTGCAGCGCATCAGCCATGCCCTGGACGATGGCGCGACGGCCACGGTCGGTCGCGGTGTCGTGCAACGAGCAAAGGCGGTCCAGGCAATAATCGAAAAAGCCAGGCGATCTCTCGATCACTTGCAGAAAAGCTGGCACTCCGAAAGTTTTGATGAAACTGTCGGGGTCATGGGGTACAGGTAGAATTGCTACGCGAAGCGATAATGCATGTGCGGCCTCCTTGCCTTCCGAAACTCTGAGGGAAATCCTGCGAGTGTTAAACTGAGTTGCAGTTGTCATTAGCGTGTCCCAGGAACGCAAAGAGGCGTTCTGCCCGGCATTATCCGAATCGAAGCACAATACAACGTCTTGAGTGAAACGACTGAGGACGCGCGCATGGTCGCTGGTCAGCGCTGTGCCCTGCGGGGCAACTACATTTTTGACACCCGACATAAAGCAGGCGATAAGATCAAGTTGCCCCTCGCAGATAATGGCATATCGGGCGTCCAAGATTGCCCGTTTCGATTTGTCCAGACCGAACAAGATCTTGCCCTTGGTGAAAATGGGCGTTTCGGGGGAGTTGACATACTTGGCGGTTTTTTCGTCGCCGGTCAAAATGCGGCCGCTGAAGGCGACAACGCGCCCTTGTTCGTCGCAGATGGGAAAGATGAGCCGGCCGCGGAAGCGGTCGTAGAAGCGGTCGGAGCCTTCCTTGCGGAGGACTAGGCCGGACTGTTCCATGAGGGGCGTTTCAAAGTGTTTAGCTTTGGCCCAATTAACGGTGTCGTCCCAGGCGTCGGGGGCGTAACCGAGGCGGAAAAGTTGCACGGCCTCGGCCGAAACGCCCCGGCGGGCCAGGTAATCGCGGGCGATTTGGCCGGCCTGGTCCGTGGCCAGAGCGGATTGCCACCGCTGTGTGATCTGCTCGTGAATCTGGAAGAGCCGGTCCTTGAGGTGCCGGGTTTCCGTACCGCCGGGCTGGTTCTCTGTCTCGATGGGAATGCGGGCGCGCTCGGCCAGGCGGCGCACGGCGTCGGGAAAATCCACGTTCTCGTATTCCTTGACGAAAGAGAAGACATCGCCGCCTTTGTGGCAGCCGAAGCAATGAAAGATCTGCTTGTGCGGATTGACGTTGAAGCTGGGGGTCTTCTCGCGGTGGAAGGGGCAAAGGGCGACGAAATTGGCGCCGTTGCGTTTGAGGGGAATGTAGCCGCCGACCACATCCACGATGTCGCTGGCGGCCCGGATTTGTTCGAGCGTGGCGGGAGAGATGAAACCGCCCATGAGGGGAAGGAGGCTTACTTGGCCGGCTTGTCGAGGATTTCGTTGATCATCGCGTTGTTCTTCTGGGCGATGGTTTCGGATTTGGGCTTGGACGGCTCGTTGATGGAGGCAATGAGGAAGGGCCGGAGGTTGGATTGAATCCAATTGCCGGAAAAAGACTTGAAGAGCACGTCCTGCTGGAATTGGCCGTAGGTGGGGAAGCGAATGTCGGAGAAATTGTCTTTCTGGAATTTCTCCGTTTTGGCCAGTTCGGCGGCGGTTTCGACGCGGGAATTCAACAGCGCCAGGGCGACCATGAGGATGCAGGCGAAGCGGGCTGTGCCGGCCATCATGCCCAGGTAGAATTCGCCGCGTCCGAACATGTCCTTCTGCGCCAGTTTTTCGCCAAACATCTGCTTGAACCACAAGTAGAGCAGATGGACGGCGAGGGCAATCAGGAGGTAGGCGGTGATGACCGACCAGAGAGTGTTGAACTGGGTGTACTGGCGGATCAGGGAGCTAAAGGGCAAATAGAACAGGCCACCCGCGACGACAATGCCTACCCACTGGAATAAAGGCAGCAATTCCTGGGACATGCCCCGTTTTCGGCCACGGAACAGTCCAAGAATGAGCCAAGCGACGACGAAAATGTCAAAATAATTGAACTTCCCGCCGGTCACAACGGGCGGTATTACGGCCCCGTACATCATGGATGATATTATAGCACTTTCTTTGCCGTTGACGAGACTTTTTTTTTATTATCCGGCCTATCGCACCACGTTCACCGGGAAGTTCGTCCCGGCCTGGCCCCGCGGGCCGGAGAAAGCCAGCGTGGCGGTCCACTGGCCGGCCATCCCCGGTTGGAGCGTTGTGCGATATCGGCCGGGCGTGGCGGTGGGGAAGACCTTGCCCATGCTCTCCATCACGGAGGCGGGCATATTGAGCCTGAGCGAAAAAGAGACTTCGCCCACGTCGGCCAGCCGGCCTTGGGCGTCGCGGAATTCGATGAACAGATCGTTGCCCGTGGCGCGCAAAGCGTTGCCCCCGGTATAAAGGCTGGCGGCCAAGCCGCCGAATTTGACCGTCGCGAAAGGCGTGGCCGAGATGGGGCGGGCCGGCGGCGGCTTGTGCGCGAGGCGGTTGGCGGCCAGGTAGCCGCACAAGCCCAAAATGAACAGAACGGGCAGCGCGTAGAAGAGTGCCAGCAGAGCGCGGAGGCCGCGGGTTTTTTGGGGAGTTGGCGCTTTGACGGGCATAGGGCGGCTTTGCTTGATCCTAATCCCTGAGTACTGGAGGCGGGAGTGGGATCAGGATCAGAGTCAGGATTAGGATTTGCTTTCGCTCACGTTAATACGCGGAAAGATTCGCGGGCGGCGGCGACGGTTTGCGCGATGTCCTCCATTGTGTGCGCGGTGGAAATGAAGCCGGCCTCGAATTGCGAGGGCGCCAGATAAATCCCCCGCTGCAACATGGCGTGAAAGTATTTGGCGAACCGGGCGCGGTCGCTCTTCATCGCGCCAGCCAGGTTGTGGACCGGCTCTTCGGCGAAGTAACCGCAGAACATCGAGCCGACGCGATTGAATTGGACGGGAATGGCCGCCGCCTTGGCGGCTTCGTTCATGCCCGTTTCCAAGGCGGCGCCCAGTTCCTCCAATTTCGCGTAGGCTGTTCCATCGGCCAATTCCTTCAGCGCGGCGATGCCGGCGGCCATCGCCAAGGGGTTTCCGCTCAACGTGCCGGCCTGATAGACCGGCCCCAGCGGCGCCAGGCAGTCCATGATGTCGGCCCGCCCGCCAAAAGCGCCCACGGGCAAACCGCCGCCGATGATTTTGCCCAAACAAGTCAAATCGGGCCGAATGCCGAATCGTTGTTGAGCGCCGCCAAAGGCCAGGCGAAAACCGGTCATCACCTCGTCGAAGATCAGCAGGGCGCCCTCGCGGGCGGTGATGTCACGAAGAAATTCCAGATAGCCGTCGCGGGGCGGATACAAGCCGGCGTTGCCGGGAACGGGTTCGAGGATCAGGCCGGCGATTTTGCCCGCATTGGCGGCGAAGGCCGCGCGCACCGGCTCAATTTCATTGAACGGCAGGACAATGGTGTGCTGGGTGAACGCGGCGGGAACGCCTGCGCTGTCAGGATGGCCAAAGGTCAACGCGCCCGAACCCGCCTTGACCAAAAGGGAGTCGGCGTGGCCGTGATAACAGCCGTCAAATTTGATGATCTTCTCCCGACCCGTGAAGCCGCGGGCCAGACGGATGGCCGACATGCAGGCCTCGGTGCCCGAATTGCACATTCGAACCTTTTGCACACTGGGCACGGCCTCGCAGACCATCCGGGCCATTTTGACTTCCAAGGGATTGGGCACCCCGAAGCTGGTCCCCTGCCCCGCCGCCTTGCGCACCGCCTTGACGATGGCCGGCGGCGCATGGCCGAGGATGGCCGGCCCCCAGGTGCCGACGTAATCAATGTACTGGCGCCCATCCACGTCAAAGAGGCGCGCGCCCTTTGCGCTGCGGGCGAAAAAGGGCGTGCCGCCCACGGCGCGAAAGGCGCGCACGGGGGAGTTGACGCCGCCCGGAATGAAGCGCAAGGCCTCGGCAAAAAGTTGTTCGGAATTCATGGAAGAATCAAACGGCCCGGTATCGCTGCGCAATGGGAAAACGGCGGCCGATGCCAAAGGCCTTGGTCGTTACTTTCAATCCGGGCGCGGCCTGGCGGCGCTTGTATTCGTTGGCGTCTATCAAGCGAATGACCTGGCGCACGGTATCGGCCGGGAGGCCCGACTGTGCGATTTCGGCCGCGCAACGGCCCTGGACGACATACTGGTCGAGAATCGCATCCAGAATCTCATAAGGCGGCAAGGAATCCTGGTCGGTCTGGTTGGGGCGCAATTCGGCCGAGGGGGCTTTGGTGAGGCAGGCGGCGGGGATGACATCGCGCTGGCTGTTGATCCATCTGGCCAGACGATAGACCATGGTTTTGGGGACGTCGCTGATGACAGCCAGACCGCCGCACATGTCGCCGTAAAGGGTGCAATAACCGACGGCCAGCTCGCTTTTGTTGCCAGTAGTCAACAACAAAGAACCGGCTTTGTTCGACAGCGCCATCAAGATCACGCCCCGCAAGCGCGCCTGAATGTTTTCCTCGGTGGCATCCTCGGGCCGGCCGGCGAAGAAGGGCTTGAGTTGTAGCTTGAGAGATTCAAAAGAGGGCTGGATGGGAATGACGTCGTAACGCAGTCCCAGCCGTTGGGCCAAAAGCCGGGCGTCCTCCAGGCTGCCTTGGGAGGAGAATTGCGAGGGCAAGGAAACCCCTTGCACCTGCTCCGGCCCCAAGGCGGCCGCCGCCAGGCAGGCCACCACCGCCGAATCAATTCCCCCGCTCAAGCCGAGGACGGCGGATTTGAAGCCGCATTTGTGAAAATAGTCGCGCAATCCCAGCACCAGCGCCCGGTAAACACTTTCCTCTTCCGGCGTCGGCGCGGGGTCAATAGGCGGGCTGTTCTCGGTGTCAACAACCACGAAGTCCTCCTCGAAGGCCCGCGCTTGGGCGATCAATTCCCCTGCCCCGTTGAAGACGAGGCTGTTGCCGTCGAAAATCAATTCGTCATTGCCGCCGGCCAAATTGCACAGGGCCACGGGCCGGCCGGACTTGCGGGCCAGGCTGGCCAGCATTTGGCTGCGGAGAATTTCCTTGCCCACGTGCCAGGGAGAGGCGGAGATGTTCAAAACACATTGCGCGCCTGCCGCCAGCAGTTCGGCCACCGGGTCGGTGCGGTAGCGGCGGTGGGGCCAGAAATCCTGGTCGTTCCAGATGTCCTCGCAAATCGTCACGCCGCAACGATGCCCGGCGATGTCCAGTGGAAGGCATTTCTCTCCCGGCTCGAAGTAGCGGTCCTCGTCGAACACGTCGTAAGTGGGCAGGAGGGATTTGATGCGCGTGGCGGCAATCCGGCCGTCTTGCAGCAAGGCGGCCTCGTTGGTCACGTCACGGCCCGGGGTGTTTTTATTTTCGCCCACGAAGCCGACGAGCATCGGCACCGGCCCGCTGGCGGCGGCCAGGCGGCGCAAGGCGGCGAGATTGCCGGCGATGAAGTCCTTGTTGAGCAGCAAGTCCCGCGGCGGGTAGCCGGTGATGGTCAATTCGGGAAAGAGCACCACGTCCGCCTTCTGGTCGCGGGCGCGGCGGGCGGCGTCGAGGATTTTGGCCTCGTTGCCGGCCAGGTCACCAACAGTAGTGTTGATTTGGGCCAGGGCGATCCTCATTGGTTTGGGCGGAAAAAAGTTTCGCGCAAGGTTCCCCCCTCGGTTCGCACGATGGTGCCGGGCTCGATGTGATGGCGAGAGAACCAGCCCTGATTGACCTCCAAGACGTAGAGAATGTCGGATGATTTGGCCAAGACGGAATTGGTATCGTTGGCGTGAAGTTCGTGAATTTCCACGATTTCCCCCTGCGGGCTAATGTAGGCGGCCGCCAGCGGCAGCGGGCAATTGGTCATCCAGAAAGAGGCCCGTTGGGGAAAGGGCAAAACGAAGATCATGCCGGCGTTTTCAGCGAGGTTGGTGCGGAACATCATGCCCGTCTCCTGCTCGATGTCCCTTATGGCCATTTCCGCGGACACCTCCTCCGCGCCCAGCCACAGGCGGATGGTGGGCAGTTTGGGCTGGGCGTGCGTGGGCAATTGATGCATGGCCAATCCCCCGCCCCCCGGCGGGGGGGGATTCCGCTGGCAGCCGGCCACCGCCGCCGCTGCCACAAGTCCGATCAGCACAAAACGATTCATTCCGGCAAGATGCGCGGAGCGCCGCGCAAATTCAAGTAAGGGCTTGGCATTTGCGGAGGTGATGTATTATATTACGAATTATGAGAAGGTTTTGGAATTGGCAGATCACGCTCATCGGCCTGGCGATGACGCTGGCCGCCGCCACCGTGAACGCCACTGACTCCCTGGATTGGCGGGCCAAACAAGGCCAGGTGGATGCCGACATCCAATCCTGGGATCTGTCCACGCTGCTGAAAAAGATTGGCCGGCTCACCGGCTGGAAGGTCTATGTCGAAAAGGACGCCGCCACCACTATTTCGGTCAAGTTCAAGAATCTGCCCGAGGACGAAGCGCTGCACCGGCTCCTGGGCAATCTCAATTATGCCAAGGACAAGACCAACGGCGTTTGCCGCCTGCGTGTCTTCCGCACCGCCGCCAAGGCCGCGACGCAAATGGTGGCGCCGGAAAAGAAGGATTACCGCATCCACAACGAAGTCCTCGTCAAACTCAAAAAAGGCGCCACCAATTCCATGGATGAGTTGGCCAAAGGGCTGGGCGCCAAGGTCGTCGGGCGCGATGATCGCATCGGCCTTTACCGGCTGCAATTCGCCGACGCCGCCAGCGCCGACACCGGACTGCAGTCGCTGACATCTGACCCGTCGGTGGCGGCGGCCGACGGCAACTACGTGGTGGATCGCCCGACGCCGGCGCAGATAACGCAGGTTCCGAACGGGTCCGGCCCGTTGTTCAATTTGAATCCGCAGCCGGCCGCCAACGGGCCGGTTGTCGGATTGGTGGATACGTCGGTGGATCCGCCGTCGCAATTCTCGAAGTACATGCTCAATGCAATCAACGTCACCGGCCAAACCGACACCCCCACAGGCGAGCCGAGCCACGGCACCGGCATGTTGGAAACGCTGCTGGCAGCCATGCCCTCCGATCCGAGCAAAATCCTGCCGGTGGACGTCTATGGCAACAGCCAGAGCACGACGACTTTTGAAGTCATGCAAGGGATCGTGGACGCCATCAATGCCGGGGCCAACCCGATCAACCTGAGCCTGGGCGGCACGGGCGACAGCACGATGTTGGGGTCGTTGATTTCCGAAGGGGTTTCAAAGGGAATTGTCTTCGTCGCCGCCGCCGGGAACACCCCTGGGGAAGGCGATGTTTATCCGGCCTCCTATCCCGGTGTCATTTCGGTGACGGCCTCCACGCAAGTTGTCAACGGCCCGATCACGGTCACGTCCGGCGGCAACGCGCAACTGGCCTCGTACGCCAACGATCCGCCGGGCACGCAAGTCATCGCGCCCGGCACCAGCTATGTGCAATGGAACGGGCAGACGTGGGTGGTGGAAGGAACATCTCCGGCCACGGCAAGCACTACCGGGACCATCGCCGGGCTGGCCACGCAAAACGGGATTTCCCTCACTCAGGCCGCCGCGCTGGTGACCAAAGTTACCCCCGCGCCGATGAAATAACGGAGGCGGGCGGCTCCGCGCGCCGGAGCAGGTCGGAAATATGAATATGATCGCCTGGTTGGTCTTTATCATGGCCGCGCTGCTGGAGGTGAGCGGTGACGCGGTGATCCGGCGCGGATTGCGCGGACACAAGATTGAATTTGTGCTTCTTGGCATGGCAACGCTCGGATGCTATGGCCTGCTGGTCAACTCGGTCCGATGGGACTTTTCAAAAATGCTGGGCGTCTATGTTGGATTCTTCGCGCTGGTCAGCGTTTTGTGCGGCTGGATTGTCTTCCGGGAGAAAATTCCCTGCTCCACCTGGCTGGGCCTGGGACTGATCATGGCCGGGTGCATGGTGGTGCAATTCGGGCGCCGGTAGTGGCTTCCCCTTCCCTTGGTAGGGCGAAGCTGCCGTTGAGCCGTGACTTCCCCCCTCTTTGTCATCAGCCCTCCAATCTCCAATTTCCAATTCCAAATCCCTGCCTTGATCCCAAATCCCCCTTCATCCTTTTTTAGCCTTCTTCCTTCAACCTTCTTCCTTCTCCCCTCGCACCCCCGCTTCACCTTGATGGGCTTTGGGCTTGCCTCGAAAAAACGGTCGGTAAAAACGAGTCATTTAGTTAATTGTTTAGGGTTCCCTTGCCAATCCTGCCGCTCCATCCGTTTCGGAAAAAACCGGGCTGACCAGAATTCATCCTGCCTGCCCGCCGTTTAGTCCGCCGTAGCCTTCGCGAAGGCGGAAGCCCCGGCGCAGGCGGGTTCATCCTGTCTCCCTCCGTTCATTCCCTCCCCGAATGCGTTCGGGGTTCCTTTGCCAATCCCCCGCCTTTTCTCAAACAGAATTCATCCTGTCATTCCAAAAGTTCATTTTGTGAATTCTGCGATTTTTCGCGGCCATTCCCTTGTCCATCCCGCAGACCGGCCGGCATGTCCACCCGTGGTTTGCGGCCTGTCCAAAGCCAAACCTCTGTGGAAATCTGTGTTCATCTGTGGCTCATTATTCCCTTTCCACCTCTGCGCTCTCTGCTTGCCCGGCCAAAGCGCTTTGGCGGCGGGCGTCTCTGCGCGAGAAAAAAGCTTTTGTGGTTGTATTCCCACCAAAACGTGGTAATATGCAGACCGTGTGGCGCTCGCGCCTGTTCTTTGAAAATTCGCAGCGGGACGATGCCCTTGGATTGGGGAGCGCGGACCTCCTTGTCTCGTCGAAGCATGGCGGAGACGGATCGCCCGCAGCCTTCGGCCTCTGGCCGGAGGCCGGCGGAAACATGCAGTTCTGCCGTCGCCAAGGCCGTTGAAATCCTCCCCCTCTTGCGGGTGATTTAACCCGCGGCGCGCAACGGAGTGCGCGCCCTACCAGTTGAAATCCTCCCCTTCTTGCGGGCGGTTTAACCCTGGCCGATAACGATAAAGTCGCAGGTACATGCAGGTACATGCAACTTGGCGCTTAACGGCAGCGGCGGGCTTGGCGCGCCGTCTTGTCCGCCCTAACCGGGCGAAGGCGGAAGTCTGGGCGAAGCCGGGCCAATCGCGGCGGGGGATGCCGCCATAAAGTGCATTGGGCGGCCCCTCACCGGCCATATCAAGCGCCAACCTGCAATTATTGCTGAATTTTGCTGAATTTTGCAGGGGGGACACCACCCTTATGCGCCGCCCCTCCGGGAGTGCTGGATCTTAATGCCGCCGGTTGAGATTGCACGAAAGAGATTAGGATTAGGATTAAGATTAGATTCTTAATTTTAAAATCTCATTAAAATATCTCTCAGATGTTGGCTTCAGGCGGCCATTAAAGCAATGACGTCATCGAGGGCTTTTTCGACTTTGAGGTAAGCCTTCTCGAA
>Ga0326727_10011767_pt1 | contig 20196 bp, 13 predicted proteins | sample MB2enrmetagenome_FD_207643 | JGI IMG/M metagenome (GOLD analysis project Ga0326727, IMG submission 207643) | Lab enriched peat soil microbial communities from McLean, Ithaca, NY, United States - MB29MY | ecosystem: Environmental > Terrestrial > Soil > Wetlands > Peat | place: USA: New York...
GGCCCGGCGAACGGCACGGCGATGCGGCCATCCGGATCGACGGTCAGGTCGGGCAAGGTGACCACGCGCGCGCCGGGCTCGGTGCCGGTGTTGTTGACGCTGGGCGGACCGGAATACAGCCCGCCGGCGCTCGGCTCCACCAGGGTCAGCACCAGCACGTCGCCAGCGCCGATATGCGGCTCGTCCGGTCCGAGATCAGTGATGAAGCTTTCGGCGTCCGGGGCGGTTTCCTCCAGGATCGGCACCATGTCGGGGGCCAATTCCACCAGGCGGAACGGCACGCGCTGGTGGTTTTCCAGCTCGGCCCGGACGTCGGAGGCCAGCGGTCCGTCGATCGGCAGGGACTGGCATGCCCCGAGCCCAAACAGCAGGGCAGCCACGGCCATGCGCGCTACAGCAGTTGGCCGGATGGCATCGCCGTTCGAATTCTTCCGCATCCGTCCAAACCACCGTTCAGCCCAGCTTGCATACAGCAGTAGCGCACCCCGGGTTCGCGCGCCGTGCTGCGAGGAGCGGATACAACGGAAGCCGTAGACCTGAAAGTTTCACTTTCACTTCGCTTGCGGATGCGCCGGTATGCGCCCACGAGATGTCTATGATGCCCTTTCTTCCATCCAGTAACCCCTGACAACGTCCAGTTAAGATTTGGTTATACATGCATCCGGCCTTGCTTGATCTGCTCTCCTGGCAGCTGGGCGCGATACCGCTTGGCTGGTCGGGCGCCACGGCCACCGCGCCCTACGTCAATTTCGGCGACGCGCTGAGCCCGGTCATGGTGGCGCTTTGCACCGGCCTGCCGGTGGCGCGCGTGCCGTTCGGCTCCACTGCGCCGCGGCTCGCCGCCGTGGGGACGATCGGGCACGGGTTCGCCGGCGGCACGGTGTGGTTCTGGGGCACCGGCGCCTCGCTATATCGCAACCCGTTCGCGCCGCCCGACCAGAAAGAGCCCTATACGACACCGGCGAAGACGACGATCCACATCGCCGCCACGCGCGGGCCGATTTCCGAGCGCCTGCTGGGCGCGGACGGCGCCATCGCCGCGCCGGGCGTCTATGGCGATCCGGTCTGGCTGCTGCCGCGCTTTCACGCGCGGCCGGTGCCGCAGCGCTGGGATCTCGGCGTCATCCTGCACCTGTCCGATCTGACCGACCGCGCCTTCGACGTGCATTTCAACCCGCTGCATGAACGCTACGTCATCCCGCCTGAATTCGCCGGCCGGGTGAAGCTGATCAACACGGTGACGCCGGTGAGCGTGCGGGCACTGTTCGACAAGGTCGATGAAATCCGCGCCTGCCGCCGCATCGTCTCGACCAGCCTGCACGGTCTGGTGATCCCGGAAAGCTATGGCATTCCGTGCCTGTATTTCGCCGTGCGCGGCAAGGAGGGGCTCGCCGAGGTGCCGCCCGACCTCGATACCGGCATCGATCCGCGGATTCTCGACCTGTATGGCGGGCTGCGGCTGCGGCGTTTCCCGATCTATGTGCAGGCGCGTCGCCGCCGCACCGACTGGGAAAAACTGATGCGGGCGGTCGATGCGGCCTGGGAGCCGCGCCGGTTCGACGGCGACGGGCTGCTCTCGGCGCTGCCGGTTACGGCGGCGCCGGTTGCGGTGCCGCCCGGCAAGGCGGCCTGGGAACTGCCGCTGCTGCGCGGGCTCACGCTCGGCCACGGCACCGACGAGGTGACGGATACCGCACGACGCTATGCGCAGGCGGCGCGCACGGCCGGGAATGTGGCGTAATGCCCTTTCCGGCAACCAAGGCCAAAGCCCTACGAAAGAATAGGGTCCAGGGACTAAGCTCCTGGTGGGGGTCCAGGGGGCAAAGCCCGGCGCGCCGAAGGTGCGCTCCGCGCGGGGCGGGGTTTGGGGCAGCGCCCCAATCCTTAACGATCCCTGCATGAACGGGCTGGCGTCGCCGCGCATGCCGTCCGGGATCGCCGCCGCCTTCGCGCAGGCCGACGATCTGCTGGCCGCCGGCCAGATGGCTGCGGCGGCGCGGATTTTCCACGATATCCTGGCCGCCGATCCGCGCCACGCCGACAGCCGCCACCGGCTCGGCGTCATCGCGCTGAGCACGGGTGAGGCCGGCGCCGCGCTGGCCGCCTTCGACGCCGCGCTGGCGCTGCGCCCGCGCGCGTCGATCTTCCACGACAGCCGCGGCGACGCGCTGGAGGCGCTGGACCGCAAGGACGAGGCGATCGCCGCCTGGCGCACCGCCATCCGCCTCGATCCGCGCGCGGTCGCGCCGCTGGTCAGCCTGGGCGGGGCGCTCGCCCGCAGCGACGACAAGCCGGCGCGCGAGGAGGCGGTGCAGTGTTTCCGCCGCGCCCTTGCGCTCGATCCCGCGGCCTTTCCGGCACAGTACGGTCTCGGCCTTGCGCTCAAGGATCTCCGGCGCCCGGCCGAGGCGGAGGCGGCGCTGCGGGCCGCGCTGAGCCTGGTGCCGGACCACGCGGCCGTCCACAGCACTCTCGGCGACGTCCTGCGCGAGATGGGACGGCTGGAGGCGGCGGCGGCGAGCCTGGCCACGGCGCTGCGCCTGGCGCCGGGCGACCACGGCGCCCGCATCGGCCTGGCGCGCCTGCATATGACGGCGGAGCGGTTCGAGGCGGCGGAGGCGCTGCTGCGCGGCGTGCTCGCGGAGGCGCCCGGCAACGCCGCGGTGCATCTGTTGCTCGCCCTGCTGCTGCTCGGCAACGGGCGCTACGCCGAGGGCTGGGAGCATTACGAGTGGCGCATCGAGGCGGTCGGCAAAACGCCGGAACTGTCCGGGCCGACCTGGAACGGCAGCGATCTCGCCGGGCGCACGCTGCTGGTCAATGCCGACGAGGGGTTCGGCGATTTCATCCATTTCTGCCGCTTCATCCCCCTGGCGGCGAAACAAGGGCGCGTGGTGGTGCGGGCGGCCCTGCCGCTGCTGCGGCTGGTGCTGTGGATGGACGGGGTGGCGCAGGCGGTGCCGCGCGGGGCGCCGTTGCCCGCATTCGACGTGCATTGCTCCGCGAACAGCCTGCCGCGCGCTTTCCGGGCGGGGACGCAGCCGATCCCGGCCGATATTCCCTATTTGCGCGCCGATCCGGCCGATGTGGCGGACTGGCGGGCACGGCTGGCGGTTCTGCCCGGCCGCAAGGTGGGGCTGGTCTGGGCCGGCAATCCCGAGCAGAGCGTCGATCCGGTCCGCTCGATGCCGCTTTCTTCCCTCGCCCCGCTTGCCGGGATGGCGGGGATGTCGTTCGTCTCGCTGCAGAAGGGGGGGCGGCCCGATCCGCGCGCCGGGCTGCTTCTCCAGGACTGGACCGATGAGCTGCTGGATTTCGCCGATACCGCGGCGCTGGTGGAAAATCTCGACCTGGTGATCGCGGTCGATACCGCGGTCGCGCATCTGGCCGGGGCGCTCGGCCGGCCGGTCTGGCTGCTCAACCGCTGGGACGGCGACACCGCTCCGTTCTGGCTGCGCGGGCGCGAGGAGTCCCCCTGGTATCCGACCATGCGCATCTTCCGACAGCGCCGGGCGCGCGACTGGGATGAGGTGCTGCTGCGCGTGCGGGCGGCGCTGGCCGACTGGCTGGCGGCATGAGCGGCAGCGCCGACACCATGTTCGCCCGTGCCGAGGCGCTGCTGGGAGATGGCGAGCCCGCCGCCGCCGACCTTCTGTTCGGGGAGGTGCTGAGGCTGGCGCCGCACCGCGCCGATGCCTGGCACCGGCGCGGCGTGATCGCGCTGGCCGGCGGCCGTCCGGGCGACGCGCTGGCGGCGTTCGACGCGGCGCTGCGCCTCGATCCCTGGGCCGCCGCGCCGCATGCCGGCCGGGGCGATGCGCTGGCGGCGCTGGACCGGACGGAGGCGGCGGTCGCCGCCTGGCGCACCGCCATCCGGCTCGATCCGCAGGCGGTCGCGCCGCTGGTCAGCCTCGGCGCGGCGCTGGCCCGCAGCTACGGCAGGCCCGCGTGGGAGGAGGCGGAACAATGCTGCCGCCGCGCGCTCGCGCTCGATGCCGCTTCGGTTCCGGCGCTGAACGCGCTCGGGGTCGCGCTGAAGGAGATGTGGCGTCTGGACGAGGCGGCGGCGGCGTTGCAGGCCGCGCTGCGCCGCGCGCCGGATCATGCGGACGTGCATACCAGCCTCGGCGACCTGCAACGCCGGCAGGACCGGCTGGAGGCGGCGGCGGCGAGCCTGGCGGTCGCGCTGCGCCTGGCGCCGGGCGATGTTGCGGCCCGCATCAGCCTGGCCCGCGTGCATATGGCGGCGGAGCGGTTCGACGCGGCCGAGGCGCTGCTGCGCGGCGTGCTCGCCGACGCGCCCGGCTCGGCCGACGCGCATGTGTTCCTGGCGTGCCTGCTGCTGGGTGACGGCCGCTACGGCGAAGGCTGGGAGCATTACGAGTGGCGCACCGCGGGGATCGGCTATACGCCGGATCTCCCCGGGCCGAACTGGGACGGCAGCGATCTCGCCGGGCGCACCCTGCTGGTCGTTTCGGATGAGGGTTTTGGCGACTTCATCAATTTCTGCCGCTTTATTCCCGTGGCGGCGCGGCAGGGGCGGGTGGCGGTGCAGGTGCCGCCGCTGCTGCTGCGGCTGGCGCTGCGGCTGAAAGGGGTGTGGCAGGTGGTGCCGCGCGGCGCGGCGCTGCCGGCGTTCGACCTGCACTGCTCGGCGACCAGCCTGGCCCGCGCCTGCCGCGCCGGCACGCAGCCGATCCTGGCCGATATCCCCTATCTGCGCGGCGATCCGGCCGATGCGGCCGAGTGGCGCGCGCGGCTGGCGGAACTGCCCGGCCGCAAGGTCGGGCTGGTCTGCGCCGGCAATCCCGACCAGTATATCGACCCGGTCCGCTCGATCCCGTTTTCCGCTTTTGCCCCGCTCGGCGGCATCGCCGGCGTGTCGTTCGTCTCGCTGCAAAAGGGCGCGCGGCCCGATCCGGGCGCCGGGCTGCCGCTGCAGGACTGGACCGCCGAGTTGCTCGATTTCGCCGACACCGCGGCGCTGATCGAAAATCTCGACCTGGTGATCGCCGTCGATACCGCGGTCGCGCATCTGGCCGGGGCGGTCGGCCGGCCGGTCTGGCTGCTCAACCGCTGGGACGGCGGCACCGATCCGCGCTGGCTGCGCGGTCGCACGGACTCCCCCTGGTATCCGACCATGCGCATCTTTCGCCAGCCGGCCTTCGGCGACTGGGCCAGCGTGATCGACGCCGTCCGCACGGCCCTGGCCGAGGCCATGTCATGAGGCCCGCCACGAAACGAAAGCCTGCGGCCGAGGCCGCGCCGCTGGATGAGGCGCGCGCCCTGCACGAGGCCGGCGCGCACGAGCAGGCCGAGCCGCTCTATCGTGCCGCCCTGGCGCGGCAGCCGACCCATGCCGAGACGCTGCGCCTGCTCGGCTTGCTGCTGCACCAGACGGGCCGCGGCGAGGAAGCGCTCGGCTTCGTGCAGCGCGCCGCGCAGGCGCGGCCGAACGACGCGGCGGTGCAGGATCTGCTCGGGGTGGTGCTGAAGGGGCTCGGCCGGCTGGACGAGGCGATCGCCGCCTTCACCCGCGCGGTCGAGCAGCAGCCGGACGGGTTCGGCCCACGCTACAATCTGGGCAACGCGCTGCACGCCGCCGGGCGCGACGAGGAAGCGATTCCCTGCTATCGCCGCGCCATCCGGGCCGATCCCGCCCGTGCCTGGGGCTGGAACAACCTCGCCGACGCCCATCTCGCGCGCGGCGCACCAAAAGACGCCATTCCCTGCTACCGCGCCGCCACACGGCTGATGCCGGAAGCCGGCGAGCTGCATTTCAATCTGGCGCAGGCGTACAAGCAGATCGAGGACTGGCCGGCTGCCGAAGCGGCGCTGGACGCGGCGATGGACCGCGCGCCGGCCAACGTGGTGATTGTGCATCAGCGCGGCCGCGCCAAGCAGAAGCGCGGCGACCACGAAACCGCCGCCTTCTGCTTCGCCGAGGCGATCCGGCTGCAGCCGGACGAAGCCGGCCTGATCACCGATCTGGGCAACAGTTTGCAGACGCTCGGCCGCTTCGAGGAATCCGAGCACTGGCTGCGCGAGGCTCTGCGGATGCGCCCGGACGACCCGCAGGCATTGACCAATCTGGGCCAGCTGCTCGATGATGTGGGCCAGCTGGAGGAAGGCGAGGCGCTGCACCGCGCCGCTCTGCGGCGCGACCCCACCCATGCCGGCGTCCGATACAACCTGTGCATGAACCTGCTGATCCAGGGGCGCCTGGACGAAGGGTTCGCCGACTACCACACGCGCTGGGCCGCGCTGGGCTGGAAGCCACGCTTCCCCGAGCCGCCCTGGGCCGGCGAGCCGGCCGGGGTGGTGTTCGTGCATGAGGACCAGGGTGTCGGCGACTACATCAATTTCTGCCGGCTGGTGCCGCTGGCGGCGCGGCGCACGAAGCTGGTGTTGCAGGTGCCGCGTCCGCTGCGCCGGCTGATGCGCACGCTGGCGGGCGACTACACGGTGATCCATCCGGAGGACTACAAGGACGGCGCGGCGCCGCAATTCGACCGCCACTGCCCGCTGCTCGACCTCGCCCATGCGCTCCGGCTGACCACGGAGACGATCCCGCCCACGCCGTACCTCGCCGCCGAGCCGGCGCTGGTGGCGGCGTGGCGGGAGCGGCTGGCAGCGCTGCCCGGGCGGCGGGTCGGCCTGGCCTGGGCTGGCAACCCGGAATACCCGCACGACCGCGCCCGCTCGCTGCCCTTCGCCGCGCTGGCCCCGCTGGAGGGGCTGGAGGGCGTGTCTTTCGTGTCGTTGCAGAAGGGCGGCGCACCCTGGACGCAGCGACCGCCCGGCGCGCTGCCCGGCCTTCTGCTGCATGACTGGACCGGCGAGCTCGGCGACTTTGCCGATACCGCCGCGCTGATCGCGGCACTCGATCTGGTGGTCAGCGTGGATACCTCGGTCGCCCATCTGGCCGGGGCGATCGGCGCGCCGGTCTGGATGCTCAACCGTCCCGACACCGACTGGCGCTGGGGCCGGCAGGGCAGTACTTCTGTCTGGTACTCGAACATGCGCATCTTCCGCCAGGCCGTGCCGCGCGTCTGGGAGCCGCTGCTGGCCGAAATTCGCGCCGCGCTGGCCGCGCTGCCGCCGCCGCTGACGCCGCGATGAGCGACCATCTGGCCGGCGCGGCCGAGGCGCTCGCCGCCGGCGACCTCGCGCAGGCCGAACGCCGGTGCCGCGCCGCGCTGTCGGTCCGGCCGCAAGACCCGGAAGCGCTAGGGCTGCTCGGCATCATCCTGCTCCGGGCCGGCCGGCCGGCGGCGGCGCTGCCCGCGCTCGACGCCGCCATCGCCGGCGATCCCGGCGCCGCCCCGCTGCACGATCTGCGCGGCGACGCGCTGGAGGCGCTCGGGCGGCCCGACGATGCCATTGCCGCCTGGCGTACGGCGGTGGCGCTCGACCCCGGCTGCGTCCCGTCTTTGGTGAGCCTGGCGGCGGCCCTCGCGACGCGCGGCGACGCGGCAGCCGCGGTCCCCCTGCTGCAACGCGCCACCGCCCTGGCCGACGGACCGCCGGCCGCGCCGATCTGGTTCAACCTCAGCAACGCGCTGCTTGCGCTGGGGCGGGATGCCGAGGCCGACCGGGCCTGGCAGCAGGCCCGCCGGCTCGACCCCGAGAACCCCGCCTTCGCGGCGGCGCTCGCCCGCCGCCGCCGTGCCGCGGCCGACCCGGCCGGCCCGGCAGCGGCACTCCAGGCCCTGGAACAGCAGCTCCGCCAGCGCCCGGATGACCCGGCCCTGCTGGAGGCGACCGGCCATGCCAGGCTCGCGGTCGGCGAACCCGCCGCGGCGGCCGACGCGTTCCGCGCCGTGCTGCGGGCGATGCCGGACAGCGCCGTGGCGCATTACCATCTCGGCTGCGCCCTGCTCGCCGCCGGCGCCGCCCAGGACGCCGCAGGTAGCCTGCACCAGGCAATCCGCCGCGACCCCGCCCGCGTGCCGGCGCATCACAGCCTCGGCCGCGCGCTGCGGTCGCTCGGCCGCGCCAGGGAGGCGATCGACGCCTTCGAGGCCGCCCGCCGCCTCGATCCCGCACGGCCGGAACTGCTGTTCGACCTCGCCCGCATGCAGCTCGAGAACCACTGCCCGGCGGAGTGCCTCGCCACGCTCGATGAACTGCTCGCCATCCTGCCGGATCACCCGACGGCGCACGCCCAGCGCGGCCAGGCGTTCGAGGCGCTCGGCCGGCATGACGACGCCCTGTCCGCCTACCGCACCGCGCTGCGGCTGCGCCCGGCAGACCCGGTGGTGCGCGGCAAGCTCTGCGCCCTGCTGCTGCATGTCGGCGGCTTCGCCGAGGCCGAAACGCTGCTCGCGGATGGCCCCGACGACGCGGCGTTCAACGGCATGCGCGGCGTTCTGCTGGCGGCGACCGGCCGTCATGACGCCGCCATCGGCGCCTACACCCGCGCCCTCGAGCTCGATCCGGGCTTCGACGACGCCAGGTTCGGCCGCGGCGAGGTGCTGCTGGTCACCGGCCGCTTCGCCGAGGGCTGGCCGGGCTATGCCGTCCGCCAGAGCGGGCGCAAGCTGGCGGCGCTGGCGACCCGCCCGGCCTGGGACGGCGCCGCCGCACCGGGCCGCACCCTGCTGGTGCTGCACGACCAGGGGTTCGGCGACACCATCCAGATGTGCCGCTACCTGCCGATGGCGGCGGCGCGCACCGGTGCCGTGGTGCTGCGGGTGCCGAAAACCCTGCTGCGCCTGATGGCCACGCTGCCCGGCCCGATCACCCTGGCCGACGAGGACGCCCCGCTGCCGCCGCACGACCTTGCCTGTGCCGTCATGGACCTGCCGATGCTGTTCGGCACTACGTTGCAGACGATCCCGGCGCCGGTGCCCTACCTGCAGGCCGACCCGGCGGCGACCGGCGCCTGGCGGGCGCGGCTCGCCGGCCTGCCCCGGCCGCATATCGGCCTCGCCTGGGCGGGCAACCGCGGCTATGTGGACGATCTGCGCCGCTCCATCGACCCCGCCCTGCTGGCGCCGCTGGCCGGCGTGCCGGGCAGCTTCGTGTCGCTCCAGCTGCCCCGCCTGGCGGAATCGCCGCCATTTCCCCTGACCGACTGGACCGGGGAGATCACCGATTTCGCCGACACCGCCGCGCTGGTGGCGGCGCTCGACCTGGTGATCAGCGTCGATACGTCCGTCGTCCATCTGGCCGGCGCGCTCGGCCGCCCGGTCTGGCTGCTCAACCGCTTCGACACCGTCTGGCGCTGGCTGCTCGGCCGCGCCGACAGCCCCTGGTACCCGACTATGCGCATCTTCCGCCAGCCCGCCCCCGGCGACTGGGCGGCGGTCGTCGCCGATGTTGGCGCCGCCCTCACCGCGCTGGCGCGCCCATGACCGCCAGCGCGCTGCAGGAAGCCGCCGCCGCGCTCGCCGCCGGCGATCCCGCCCGGGCCGAGCTGCTGTGCCGCGCCGCGCTCGCCCGCAGCCCCGGAGCCGCCCCGCTGCACGACCTGCACGGCGACGCGCTGGAGGCGCTCGGCCGCCCGGCCGATGCCATCGCCGCCTGGCGCCAGGCCGTCGATTGCGACCCGGACTGCGTGCCGTCGCTGGTCAGCCTGGGCATTGCGCTGGCCGCCGGGGGCGACGCCGCTGCCGCCGTGCCGCTGCTGCACCGCGCGACCGGCCTGGCGGAAGGCCCGCCGGCGGCGGCGATCTGGCACAATATGGCCATCGCGCTGGCGGTGCTCGGCCATCACGGCGAGGCCGGCGCGGCCTGGTGGCAGGCGAACCGGCTCGACCCGGCGAACCCGGCGGTCGCCCTGGCGCTGGCGGCCCGGCTGCGCGCCGCCGGCGACGCCGTCGGGGCCGAATCGGTGCTGCAGGCACTGCCCGACGGCACCGCCGAGGCGGCGGACGCCATGCACGCTCTGGCCAGCGACCGCCTGTTCGCGCACGACACCGTGAACGGCGAGCGGTTGCTCCGCGCCACCATCCGCCGGCAGCCCGACCACGCGGTGGCGCATCACGACCTCGGCCTGGTGCTGCTGGCGCTGGGCCGGTTTCCGGAGGGGTTCGCCGAGATGGAGTGGCGGCGGGCGGCATTCGGCCACAAGCGGCGCGTGGTCGGCCGGCGCTGGACGGGACAGACCGCGCCCGGCGACCTGCTGCTGATCCACCACGAGCAGGGATATGGCGATTTCATCCAGTTCTGCCGTTATGTGCCACTAGCCGCGCAACGCCTGCGGGTGGCGCTGGAAGTGCCGACGCCGCTGATCCGGCTGGTGTCCCACGCCATGCCGGGCGTGGAACGTATCATCCGCCGCGAGGAAGGCCTGGCCGGGTTCAACTTCGAATGCCCGATCATGAGCCTGCCGCTCGCCTTCGGCACGACGCCCGGCACCGTTCCGGCCGCGGTTCCCTACCTGTCCGCCGCTGCGGACGCGGTGGCGGTGTGGCGGGCCCGGCTGGCCGCAGTTCCCGGCCGCAAGATCGGTCTGACCTGGGCAGGCAGCCCGGATCATGGCGCCAACGTCGCGCGCTCGATTCCGCCGGACCTGCTGGCGCCGCTGGGCGGCGTGCCGGGGATCAGCTTCGTGTCCTTGCAGCTCGGTGCGCCCGCCTGTCCGCCATTCGGCATGCTCGACTGGACCGACGAACTGACCGATTTCGCCGACACCGCCGCGCTGGTGACGGCGCTTGATCTGGTGATCAGCGTGGACACGGCGGTGGCCCATCTGGCGGGCGCCCTGGCGCGGCCGGTGTGGGTGCTGAACTGGTACGACGCCGACTGGCGCTGGCAACCGGGCCCCGGCGGGCGGGATAATTTATGGTATCCCACGGCGCGGCAGTTCCGGCAGACGGAACGGTTTGGCTGGGGGGCGGTGGTTGAACAGGTCACGGCGGCCGCCCGGGAGCTGACCCGGCCCCCCACCGGGGGCTGAGCCTTTGGCCTGCGTGCCGACGTAACGGAACGGCAACGCCCCCGCCACGCGCCTGTCGCCGCTGCGGCCTAACCTATTTGCTGTATGCTCAGCCGGCTGGAGAGTCCGCATGCGGGTTCATGACGACCTTACCGCCCGGCTGCGGCCGGTCCGGCCCTCCGTGCCCTGCAAGATCTGCGCGGCGACGGCCGCACTGCATGGCGTGGTGGATTTCAACAAATCCTGCGCCGGCTCCGGCGGCACGGTTTTCCCGCTTGCCGGCGTGCCGATATTTTATCACCGCTGTCCAAGCTGCGGCTTCCTGTTCACCGAGGCGTTCGACGACTGGGACTACGCCAGCTTCTGGCGGCACATCTACAACGATGATTATCTGCTGGTCGACCCGCAGCATGCCGGGGAGCGCGCCGAAAGCAATTCCGTGCCGGTGGCGGAACTCGCCGAGGCGACCGGGGCGGTGCGCATCCTCGACTATGGCGGCGGCAACGGCACGCTGGCCCGGGTGCTGGCTGACAACGACTACCAGGCGCAATCCTGGGAGCCGATTCTGCCGGACCAGGAAATGCCGGCGGCCGGGGTGTTCGACATCGTTTCCGCCTTCGAGGTGCTGGAGCACTCGCCGACCCCGCTGGAAACCTGCCGGCAGGCGCTGTCGTTTCTGCGGCCGGGCGGCTGCATGATTTTTTCCACCCTGACGATGGATACGTTGCCGCCGCAGGCCTGCGACCACTGGTATCTGGCGCCGCGCAACGGCCATGTCTCACTGTATACCACCGAAAGTCTTCGGCTGCTGTTCGGCGGTCTGGGCTATACGCTGCTGCACGCGAATGAATGCTATCATCTGGCGCGGGAGGCGGCAGCCTCCTGAGCGGCGCCTCTGGCTCAGGTACCCGCCAGCTTCGGTTCCGCCGTCCCGGACCGGGCTGCCCGGGGCAGCCGCAGCCACAATGCCCCGATCGCCCGCTCGGCCTCGAACAGATGCTGCCGCAGTCCGTCGATCTGGGCAGCGTCCCCCTGAGCCTCGGCGTGACACAGGGCGCGCATGGCTGCCAGGCTGTGGTCGGCGAGCTTCAGGGCGGCCGCCAGCGCGTCGCCGCCGCAGGCCTCGGCGTTCGGCCGTTCGACGGCGATGTAGCCGGTGCAGCACAGCATCCAGTCGATCAGGCGCCGGTCGGGCACCGCGCGCAACAGGGCCGCGATTTCCTCGGGGTGAAACGTCACGCGCCCGATGACCCGGGCATATAAATTGTCGTAATCCATGCCGATTTCGGCGGCAACGTCGCCTAAGGGGCGTTGCTTCTCCACCAGTAAAATCTGGCGCACCAGGCGGGCGAAAGCGTCCGGACTTTTCTTGGACTGGACCATCTGCCACTCCATTCCTGTTATTTCTGTAAACGCCGCCGTCGATGACGGCGTTGATGCAGATCAAGTTACGATCGTACTATCATTGCAACTCAGCAATTTAATGGCCGCATCGGCCCCCGTCGCCGTCGGAAAACTTTACAGCCCGCCGATCGGAGGGCCGCGACGCGGCGGGGCAAATGCCGTTTCATCATGGACAGTTGCGGGCGCGCCTGTCAAACCGACACGAGTGATCTGACGCCAGGTCAGTTACGTAATCTTACATCTCTCGCCGGCATGCCCCGCCCCGCTGCACAGGATCTCTGGTTTTTCAAGACGTTCCACAGACGGCATCATTCTTGCTTAATGGTTACCGATGTTCCTGTTCGCTGGACAGCCCTACCGTAGGTTGCCGCCGTCAACAGGATCGTCAGCAGGCGCATCCTAGAGCGCTTTCACCCTGACCGTAAACGGTCAGAGCGCTCTAGCTCTTTGTTTTGGCGAGCAACTTCATCGGCTGGCTGTCGCCGGTCTGGCCGATGTTGCTCTAAAAGGGAGAAAGTTACGTGGCTAAGTTCACATGGCTTCCGCTTGCCGCCGCATTGACAGCGACGGCGCTGGCGCCCGCGATGGCCGCCACCGACGCGGAGATCACCACCGCGATCGACAACGGGTTGGCCTGGCTGGCCGGCCAGCAGCAGGCCGACGGATCATGGGCCTATGGCGGCTACGATCAGGCGGCAACCGGCGCCGTGGTTGCCGCCTTCATCAGCCAGCAATCTCACTGGGGTGCGGACGCGACTGCGTACCAGACGGTTGTCAACAACGGCATCAGCTATCTGCTGGACACCGCCAGCACCAGCACGGTGTCGACGCGCAACGACGGCGTCAACATCTGCCCCGCCGGCGGCAGTTGCACAGGCGTCTACTGGTACGGTGCGGGCGAATCGACCTATACGACCGGCCTGGTGGCCACGGCGATCGACCAGTACGGCGAAACCAAAGGTGCGTCCGCCGTCGCAACCGCAAGCGGCCCCTTGGCGGGATACACGTGGGGGCAGATCGCACAGGGCATCACCAACGAATATTCCGCCAGCCAGAGCAGCGTGCTCAACGGCAACCGGGACGGCGGTTGGCGTTACTACATCCCCGGCAACGGCGATTCGGACATGTCCACCACCCAGTGGGCGGTTCTGTCATTGATCTACGACCAGACGCTGGGGGCCACGACGCCGGCCGCCGTCAAGAGCGACCTGGCGAGCTGGCTGGCTTTCGCCCAGGATCCCGGCACCGGCGCAGGATGCTACCAGGGTCCGGCCAGCGGCCTGTGCGAAAACTCCGACACCGGCGGGTTGCTGCTGAGCCTGAAATTCCTCGGCGCGTCAATATCGGACCCGGCGGTGCAGGCGGCGCTGAACTTCCTGAATGCAAACTGGCCAACGTACGCCAACAGCACCTGGTACGGCAATTTCGGCCAGCCCTACGCCATGTGGGCCGACTACAAGGCCCTGGAGTTGTGGCTCGGCCTGGACGACACCACGACCATCACCAACCTGCTCAGCACGTGCAGCGGCGCCGGGCTTGGTTCGCCGACCAGCGGCATTTGCAACTGGTGGCAGGATTACAACCAGTGGCTGGTGGCGAACCAGAACGCGGACGGCAGTTGGAACGGCTACGCCTACTGGTACGGCCCGCTGGCGACGGCGTTCGATGTCGGCATCCTCGGCGCCACCTACATCCCCATCCCGGTCAGCACGCCCGAGCCGGCCAGCCTGGCGCTGCTCGGCGCCGGCGTGGCCGGGCTGGGCCTGCTGCGCCGCCGGCGCGCCTGACACCGCGCGACGCCCGCGCGGCCCGCGCCGTCCCGGTGGCCGCGCGGGCCGCTTCGGTGCAGCGTCGGCCGCTCAGCCGCCCTTGCCGGCGGCGAACCGCACCGCTTCCTCCGCCGCGCGCAGCAGCGACTGGGCTTTTTGCCGCGTTTCCTCGTATTCGGCCTGCGGGTCGGAATCGGCGACGATGCCGGCGCCGGCCTGCACATGCATGGTGCCGTCCTTCACCACCGCCGTGCGCAGGCCGATGCAGGTGTCCATCGTGCCGTTGGCGGCGAAATAGCCGATGCAGCCGGCATAGATGCCGCGCCGCGTCGGCTCCAACTCCTCGATGATCTCCATCGCCCGCACCTTGGGCGCGCCGGTCAGCGTGCCGGCCGGGAAGCCGGCCGCCAGCGCATCGACGGCATCCAGCCCCTCGCGCAACGTGCCCTGCACGTCGGAGGCGATGTGCATCACATGGCTGAACCGTTCGATGGCGAAGCTTTCGGTGACGCGCACCGTGCCCAGCGCCGCCACCCGGCCCACATCGTTGCGGCCGAGATCGAGCAGCATCAGATGTTCAGCGCGTTCCTTCGGGTCGGCCAGCAATTCGGCGGCCAGGATCTGATCCTCGGCATGCGTCGCGCCGCGCCGCCGGGTGCCGGCCAGCGGGCGGATGGTGACGGTGCCATCGCGCAGCCGCACCAGGATTTCCGGGCTGGATCCCACCACCGCGAAGCCGCCGAAATCGAGAAAGAACAGAAACGGCGCCGGACTGATCCGCCGCAGTGCCCGGTACAGCGAGAACGGCGGCAGGGCGAAGGGCACCGAAAACCGCTGGCTCGGCACGATCTGGAAGGCATCGCCGGCGCGGATATAGTCCTTCGCCCGCTCCACCGCCGCCACGAAGCCCTCGCGGGTGAAATTGGAGGTGGGCGCGGGCAGCGGCGGCAGCGCCACCGGCGGGGCGGCGAGCGGCAGCGGCCTGGCCATCGCCGCCTCGGCCTGGTCGAGCGTGGCCTGCGCCGCACTCCATGCCGCTTCGGCCGACAGCCCGGCTCGCGGATAAACCGGGGCGGCCAGGGTCAGCAGGTCGGTGACGTTGTCGAAGATCGCATACAATGTGGGACGCGCCAGCAAGGCTTCCGGCACGTCGATGCTGGCCTGGTTCTTTTCCGGCAGGCGCTCGATCAGCCGCACCATGTCATAGCCCAGATAGCCGATCAGCCCGCCGCACATCGGCGGCAGCCCGTCCGGCAGCTCCAGGTGGGATTCGGCCACCACGGCGCGCAGGCTGTCGAGCGCGGGCCGGTCGTCGGGGACGAAGGCGTAGGGGGCCGACAAGGCATGCCGGTTCAGCTCGGCCCTGCCGTCGCGGCAGCGCCATACCAGGTCGGGCAGCAGGCCGATGATGGAATAGCGGCCGCGGTTGGCACCGCCCTCCACGCTTTCCAGCAGGAACGTGTTGGGCTTGCCGTGCGCCAGTTTCAGAAACACCGCCACCGGCGTGTCGAGGTCGGCCACCGCCCGCCGCCAGAGCAGGTGCCCGTGCCCCTGGTCGTAGTCCTGCCGGAATGCGGCGAAGCCGGGGTCGGTGTCCATGGATCAGGGGTCCTCGGCCGGACGGGGGTCAATCATGCCCATCCGCGTTGATCGTGACTTCCGGAAAGCAAGGCCAGGGCGCCGCCCTGGGCCTGCCCAGCGCGCGGCGCGCGCCCTCGGCGCGACGGGCCAGGGGCCCCTTGGAACCCATTCCCTAAAGAAAGGGGTCCAGGGGCTTTGCCCTTGGTGGGGTTTGGTACGAAGCCCCACCCTTGCTTGCCTTGCCTGATAATCCAGCATGACCACGGATAGGTATTACTCGGATTGCTGGAGGAACTGCTCAAGCGCCTGCTGGTTCACGCGCGGTTTGGCGCGGTCGCGGACGGCGCCGGCGAACACGTTTTCCATGTCGGTGGCGATCGCCCGTGCCAGCGCGTCGCGTACCTGGCCATAGCCGATCGGGTCGGCGGCCGGGTCAGGGTTCTGCACCTCGCGCAGCACCGCGACCAGGAAGCCGGTGGGGGTCTCGACCATGGTGGGTTCGCCCGGCTTGAGGCTGAACAGCGGGGCGACGAGCTGCGCCGGCACGCCTTCGGCGGGGGTGGCGCGTCCGACCGGCGGCAGGTGGCGCATGGCCAGCCGGGGGGCCGCCTCCGCCAGCGCCTGGCCGCCCTTCACCGCCGTGAGTATCCTTGCGGCGGCTTCTTCCTGGGTGTGGCGGATGGCGTCGTGCATCCAGTCGGCGCGCACGCGGTCGGCCACCTCGGCGAACGGCCTGGGGGTGGGCGGGGTAATGCCCTCCACCACGACGGCGAAGAATGCCTGCGGGCTGCCCTCGGCCGGCACCTGGGTCAGCCGTGGCGGGTCGCCCTGCTTCATCTGGAAGGCGGCCTGGACCAGGGCCGTGCGCAGCTCCTCGCTGCCCGGGATGGGCGCGGGCTGACCGGAGGGGGCGTTGCCCTTCGCGTCCAGCGTGCCGGTGACGGCGGCCAGGCCCAGATCGCCGGGCAGGTTGTCGAGCGACACCCCGCCGGCCAGCAGATCCCCGATCTTGTTGGCGCGGTCGTAGATAAGGTCCGCCGCCTTGTCGGCGACCACGCGGGCGCGCAGGTCGTCGCGGGCCTCGTCCAGCGTCTTCACCGTGCCGGGCGTGACCGCGGTTACCTTCAGCGCATACCAGCCGAGCGCGGTCGGTACCGGCGGGCCGACCACCTCCGGCACCGCGGCGAACACCGCCTGGGCCAGTTCGGGCGAGGGGATTTGCTCGCGCGAGGCGTCGGTCAGGTCGACCGGCGTGCCGCCCTGTTTGGTTGCCGCCGCCTGGATGGTGGTCCAGTCCGCCCCGCTCCGCCATTGCCCGGCCAGCGCCTTCGCGGTCGCCTCATCCGCCAGCAGCACCACCTGGGCGCTGCGTTTCTCCGGCACGTTGTAGCTGGCCTGGGCCTGTTCATAGGCGCCGCGGAGGTCGTCCTCGGTCACCTCCACGTCCTTCACCACCGTATCGGGAGACAGGATCACCGCCTTGACGCGGCGCTGTTCCTGGGTGGCGTACTGGTCCTTGTGGTTCTCGTACCAGCGGGTCAGCTGCGCCTCGGTGGGCGCGGCCGGAGCGGCGGCGGCGGCGAACGGCAGATCGACCGCGTCGGCGATGCACTTCTCCTGCTGGACGGCGAAGATTTCCCGCGTCAGCACGTCGGGCGCGGCCGCGCCGGAGCGCAGCGGCTCCAGCAGCTGGCGCTGCAGGATGTCGAGCCGCAGCAGCGACAGGAAGCGCGGCTCGGTCAGGTTGTTGTTGCGCAGCACCTGCTCGAACACGGTCTTGTCGAATTTCCCGTCAGGGCCGCGGAAGGCGGACACCTGGAAGGTCGCCTGACGCAGCACCTCCGGCGGCACGGCGAGCCCCATCGCCCCGGCGGCGTCGGCCAGCGCGGTCTGCGCCACCAGCCGCTCCAGCGCCTGCTCGGCGACGCCGCGCTTCATCGCCGCCGTGGGTTCGGTGCGGCCGGCCAGCATGCGCGTCAGCTGGGCGAGCTGACGGCGGTAGGCTTCCTGGAATTCGGCTCCCCCGATGCTGGTTTTGCCGACCGTGGCCAGCGCGCCCGCGGACATGCCGCCCGAGATCAGGCGCAGGATGTCGCTGCCGACCCCCCAGGCGACGAACAGGGCGACCAGAAACATGAAGAACAGGCGCGCCGGCCAGGTGTTCAGGGCGCCTCGGAACGATGCGAGCATTCGGAATCCCACGCGAAAACCGCCGCACCATAGGTCCGCGCCCCTTGGTTTGCCAGCCTCCCTACGGTAGGAGCGGAGGCGACTGACGCGGGAGGAAAAAACATGCGCCAACTCGTTGCCGGAAACTGGAAAATGAACGGCCTGCTGGCCGAGGCGGCGGCATTGGCGGAGGAAGTCGCGGCCGGCGCCGACGGCCTGTCCTGCGATCTGCTGGTCTGCCCGCCCGCCACCGTCATCCGCCCGGTGGCGGACCGTCTTGCCGGCACGAATGTGGGGGTGGGCGGGCAGGACTGCCACGAAGCTGCAAGCGGTGCGCATACCGGCGACGTGTCGGCCGCCATGCTGCGCGATGCCGGCGCAACCTGGGTCATACTGGGCCATTCCGAGCGGCGCAGCTTCCATGCCGAGACCGACGGGCTGGTGCGTGCGAAGGTTGCCGCCGCCGTGGCGGCCGGGCTCGCGCCCATCGTGTGCGTCGGCGAGACCGAGGCCGAGCGCCTGGCCGGGCGGCAGGAGGCGGTGGTGGGAGCGCAGCTGGCGGGGTCGCTGCCCGGGCATTTTGCCGGCGTGGTGGCCTACGAGCCGGTCTGGGCGATCGGCACCGGCCGCACGCCGACCGAGGACGATGTCGCCGCCATGCACGGGTTTATCCGGGCCACGCTGCTTGGCCAGTTGGGCGAGCGGGGGCGGTGGGTGCGCATTCTGTATGGCGGGTCGGTGAAGCCTGCCAACGCCGCGTCGCTGCTGGCATTGCCCGAGGTCGGCGGTGCCCTGGTGGGCGGCGCCAGCCTGGTCGCCGCCGACTTCCTGGCCATCGCCGGTGCCACGGTGCCCGCCTGACCGGGGGCTGTCGCCCTTCCCTTTCCGGGCCCGCGCCGCTAGAAGGCCGCGTCTTGCGGGGATGGCCCCCGGCGAGGGATGCCCATGACCACCGTGCTGCTCATCATCCAGATGTTCGTGACGCTCGCTCTGATCGGCGTCGTGCTGCTTCAGCGCAGCGAGGGCGGCGGGCTGGGCATCGGCACGTCGCAAGGGATGGGGTCGTTCATGAGCGGCCGCGGCACCGCCAACCTGCTGACCCGTATCACGTCCATTCTTGCCGCGGCGTTCTTTGGCCTGTCGCTGGCGCTGGCCCTGCTGAACAAGGGCACGACCATGCGGCGGTCGATCCTGGATGTGCCGGCACCTGCGGGCAGCACCGCCCCGAGCCCGCCGGCCGCGCCGGCACCGGCGCCAGCGGCGCCTTTGGTTCCGACCAACTGATACAGAATCCGGCCGGGCGGCAGGAAAGCAAGGCCAGGGCGCTGCCCTGGACCCGTCCTGCGCGCGGAGCGCGCCTTCGGCACCCTGCGCGCGGAGCGCGCCTTCGGCGCGATGGGTCAGTGGACCCTTTGACCCCATTCCTTCAGAAAGTGGGTCCAGGGGCTTGCTCCTGGTGGGGGTCCGGGGCTGCGCCCCGGCTGCCGCACGGGTTGGCGACTGTCGCTACCCCGTCATTTCCGCCGACTCGGTCCCGTCGCTATACCGTGCTCTCATGACCCGCTTTGTCTTCATCACCGGCGGCGTGGTTTCCTCGCTCGGCAAGGGCATCGCCTCCGCCGCCCTCGGCGCGCTGCTGCAGGCGCGCGGCTATTCGGTGCGGCTGCGCAAGCTCGACCCGTATCTCAACGTCGATCCGGGCACGATGAGCCCGCTGCAGCACGGCGAGGTGTTCGTCACCGATGACGGTTCCGAAACCGACCTCGATCTCGGCCACTACGAACGTTTCACCGGCGTGCCGGCCAGCCGGTCCGACAACGCCACGACCGGGCGCATCTATTCCGACGTGATCGCCCGCGAGCGCCGCGGCGACTATCTCGGCGCCACCGTGCAGGTGATTCCCCATATCACCGACGCCATCAAGGACATCATCACCCGCGACCTCGACGATGCGCAGGGCCGCCCCACCGATTTCGCACTGATCGAAATCGGCGGCACGGTCGGCGACATCGAGAGCCTGCCGTTCCTGGAGGCGATCCGCCAGCTCGGCAACGAACTGGGGCCGCAACGGGTGATGTTCGTGCATCTGACGCTGGTGCCCTGGATCCCCTCGGCCGGCGAGCTGAAAACCAAGCCGACGCAGCACTCGGTGAAGGAGTTGCTGAATGTCGGCATCCAGGCCCACATGCTGCTGTGCCGCTGCGACCGGCCGATCCCGGCCAACGAGCGGCGCAAGATCGCGCTGTTCTGCAATGTCCGGCCGGAGGCGGTGATCGCGGCGCTTGACGTGGACACCATCTATCAGGTGCCGGTCAGCTACCACGCCGAGGGCATGGACCGCGAGGTGCTGCGCCATTTCGGCTGCCCCCACGATGTCGAGCCGGATGT
>Ga0326727_10011768_pt1 | contig 20192 bp, 20 predicted proteins | sample MB2enrmetagenome_FD_207643 | JGI IMG/M metagenome (GOLD analysis project Ga0326727, IMG submission 207643) | Lab enriched peat soil microbial communities from McLean, Ithaca, NY, United States - MB29MY | ecosystem: Environmental > Terrestrial > Soil > Wetlands > Peat | place: USA: New York...
AATTCCTCTTTAGAAACCTGCTCAATGGCCATCGCTACCTCCTTTTCCTCAGAAAAAACAGGTAGATGATGACCTTGGATTCTATCTCCCGTCAATCACCTTTTTATTACGTACAGTGGCAAGAAATTTCTCCCTTGTGGCCCCGACGTTTCATGCGCACATAAAAAGGGCCAGCCGCTATTTCTGGCGCCAAGGCCAGGACCCGTTCCTGCAGCCTCGGCAACAGGTTCTCCAGGGTGAAGGGGAAGACCTCGCGCAGAGGCACCACGGTGCTCAGGAACTCCGCCAGGAAGGACTTCTCCTCGCAGGCCCGCTTCAGGGTCTCCAGGAAGGCGTCGACGTCCGATACCTGGCCGAGAATCACCTCCCGGAAGCCGCTGGGATGAAAATTCCCCAGCCCGGCCAACTCCCCCAGGAGACGGGGCTCCTGGTGCATAAAGCTGGTAAGCACCACGTTCCACTCTTTCACCGAGTTTTCACCGGCCCCTTGCAGATAAGTTATCTATCCTTTATAATTAAAATAATGTTGCTAAAACTTTTAGCAATGCGAGGCCCCTAATGTTCGGCTACAATTTCACCACCCTGATCATCATCCTGGTTATCGCCCTCCTGCTTTTTGGGCCCCGGCGCCTGCCGGAGCTGGGAGAGAGCATCGGCAAGGCCATCAAAAGCTTTAAGAAGGCCCACGAAGACCCGGATTCCGTGATGCCTAAAGGCGAAATTCCCGGCAGTACTGCGGCGCAGACCAGCACTTGCTCCCAATGCCATAAGGAAATCGCCGGCGATTTTGCCTTCTGCCCCCATTGCGGGCAACGTCTAACCAAGGCATAAATCTAGGGTTTTCCAGGTGTTTGGCATCGATTTTGAGACGCTGGTCCTTCTCGCCATTCTGGCCTTTATCCTGTTCGGGCCCGAGAAGCTCCCACAATATGCCGCCAAGTTTGGCTACTACCTCGCCAAGTTACGGCAGGCCAGCGCCGAACTGACCCAGCAGGCCCAGGCCTCGTTTTCCAACCCCTTACAGCCGCCAGCCCCCGGCCCTTCTCCCCCCCTGGGGTTGGCGGCCCGGACCGGCATCAATGAGCACCCTTGCCCTTCCTGCGCTCACCTGGTGGGAGATGATTTCCGGTTCTGTCCAAAATGCGGCCAACCTCTGAAGGAAGAGACCGGGACTGGGGCAACGCCTCCTCAACCCCTGGCCTCTTGAGGCAACTAACCGGTAGTCGGCCTCCCGCGCCCCGCCATCCTATGGCCTTACGAATACTCAGCCCGGAAAGCCCAACCCCGATCCGGCCCTTGCGCCCTGACGAAGTGGCCACCGCCTGGGAAATCATTAATGACGCCGCCAGGGCCGCCTATAAGGGGGTCATTCCCGCCGATTGCTGGCAGGAACCTTACATGCCCAGAAACGAACTGCGGGCGGAAATCGCCGCCGGGGTCAATTTCTGGGCCTACGAGGCGGACGGCGTCATCCAGGGAGTCATGGGCCGCCAACCCTTGACGGAAGTGACCCTGATCCGCCATGCCTACGTGCATCCGGCGGCGCAGCAGCGGGGCATCGGCGCCCAACTTCTCCAGCATTTGCTCCGCCTCCTTGACGCCCCCGTCCTGGTGGGCACCTGGGCGGCGGCCTGGTGGGCCATCCGCTTTTATGAAAAATACAGGTTCAAGCTGGTGACCCCGGCGGAGAAAGACCGGTTGCTGCGGCGCTACTGGACCATCTCGGACCGCCAGGTGGAGACTTCGGTGGTGCTGGGCGATGAGAAGTGGTTTGCCTCTCCGTTGGCCAGGTGATCAGAAAAAATCAGCTTTTGTCTTGAGGCGGCGGGTCTCAGGGCCCGCCTTTATTTTCAGGGAAGTCTCATAACATCTGCGGTTGGGGAGAGAGTTTAGGAGAGGGGGGCCGTGGCCCAGGCGGCCCCGCCGGTGGAACCCCTGGCCCCCCCGGCCAGCCGCGCCCAAGAAACTCAGCCCTTTAAGCCCAACATCCCCCCCAAAAACATCTTTAAAAGCGGCCCTCTGAATTCTTTTATTGCAGATGAGTTTCATTCAAGAAATAAATGCAAAAAAAATCGCAATAACCAAAAAGCCTCGGCTCCTGGAAGTGGTTCGGGGTAGCGGTTACTCATGAAATGGCCCTGGCCTGGCTGGTAGCCTTGATCGTCTATCAGGGTTGGTATTCTTTTCAAGGGAAGTTTTTCCTTGACAGGTTAAAAAAAATCATATATGTAGTGGTCTAAATAATTCGGGTGCCCATATAGGGCATAATAGGGAAGCCGGTGCAAAGCCGGCACGGTCCCGCCGCTGTAACCGGGGACGAAACCTGCAGCAAGCCACTGTCTCACTGAAGTGGGGTGGGAAGGCGCAGGGAGTAGGATGAACCGGAAGCCAGAAGACCTGCCCGGATGAAGGCTTCGCCCCTACGAGGCATAGGGGGCGGTAAGCTCCATTAAGGATCAAGAAGCTGGGTGCCGTCCTTAAGTCATGGTGACTTAAGGATTTTTTTTACGGAAAAATCACCAAAGGAGGGCGACATGAAAAAGCAGGCTAGATTTGGTTTGTTCTTCTCTTTGGCCCTTATCCTCTCCATGATAAGTGCCTCCTGGACCCTGAACGCCGCTCAAATGGCCAAGCCCGCCATCGTTTTGGCGGCCTTCGGCACCACTACCAATGCCTTTCCCACTTATAAAAATATCGAAGAACAGGTTAAGGAACGTTTCCCTGGCTACGAAATAAGGTGGGCCTTTACCTCCAAAATGGTGCGCCACAAGGTGCGGGAAGAGCAGCACAAAGAATTAAAAAGCCTGCCCGAGGTCCTGCAAGACCTGAAATCGGCGGGTTTTACCAGGATAGTCGTTCAACCCCTTCTTCTGGCTCCCGGAAAAGAATGGGAAGAGGTTGAAAGACAAAGCCGGGAAGTTCCTGGACTGACTGTGGCGCTGGGGAAACCCCTGCTCAGCAATGATGCTGATATGGCTGAGACCATTAAGGCCCTGTCCCGGGAATTTCCTGCCGATTTGAAGAAAAACGCCGTGGTGCTGGTGGGGCATGGCAGTCCCGACCCCAAAGCCCAAGCGGCCAATATCTCTTTCGCCCAACTATTGCGCGGCCGTTATCCTGAAAATGTCTTTTTCGGCCTGGTGGAATTTCAAAAACCGGGGAAGGAGGAGGTGTTGCAAGAAGTAAAAAAGTCCGGGGTCACCTCCGTGGTTTTTATCCCTTTTCTCCTGGTGGCTGGGGATCACGTGCAGAATGATATCCTGGGAAGCGGCCCGGAGAGTTGGAAGTCCGAACTTTTGAAAATGGGGAACTATCGGGTTGAGGGAATTACCCAAGGGCTTGGCTACCAGAAAGAGATAGTGAATATCTATCTGGACCATCTGGCCCAGGCGTTGCTGGGCTTATAGGAGGATATATGAAAAGCGGGCTGATCGTTTATCTGGTGGGCGGGGCCGAGTTGCCGGAAGAGTTTGATCTGGCAGGCTGCTGCAAGAGAATCGGATTCCCGGCAGACCGGGTGGAACTGGTGGGGGCCAGGCAAGGATTTTATGAGGTGGAAGAGGCCTGGCACCATCTGATTACCAAGGGTTATGGCAACATCCAGCTCTTAGTGGCCCAAACCGACCAAAAATGTTTGCGACCTGTTCACCCTTTGGTTAGACTGAGCGGCTAACCAAGGGAGAAGGAAGGGAAAGCCACGAACGCTCACCCGGTCTTCAGACCAGATACCGCCTTCGTGGCTTGATTATTGGCAGACCCGTGGCTTTCCCTTAGTGGCAGCAGTTATGTTCGTGCTGGTGATGCTCGTCGTTGTGGATGTGCTCATGGGTATGCACCATGGCATCATGGCTGTGGTCATGCCCGTCGTGGACATGGGACCCAGCCTGGTGCTCATGCTCGTGCTCATGCTTATCTTTGTTGTGGCAACACATCTTGGTTCTCCTCCTTTCTATATATATAAAAATATATCGGCTTCCCTTCATGTCAAGGAAACCCCGGCAAGATATCCGGCCAAAAAATCGTCTGGGAGGCAAAATTACCCCGAAAGGATGTTGAAATTTAGCCCTCTTTGCCGTAAATTGAAAAAACTACTGGGAACGAACCCCGGTATAGTTTTAACAAACCTGAAATTGGATGAACCAGCCACGAAGGCTTTTGGCGCCACAAGCGCCAGGTTTTTGTGGCTTTTTTTCGTCATTCCAGAAAAGGAAAATTTTGGACTCGATTCGGTGTAGAAAAATGGCCGGGTTCCTGCTGCTAAGCCTTTTGATTGGGTGGATATTTTTTTCTCAGACCTCGGTGGCAGCACAAGGTCCGGCTGCACGGCCCCCTACCTGCGGTCACTTGATCAGCGACACCTGCATTCTCATTGAAGAGCACCATGCCAGCCTGCAATGGCTGGGGGCCTTGTCCTTTTACCCGGGAGCTTTCACCCCCAACTGGCGCGCCGTGAGCACCAAGGGGAATTTTTACACCTTCAATATGCCGGTCAAATTCACTTATGGCCGCAACAAGGACCTGGAGACTTATTATTGTTCCTTTCTTTCATAACTGAGTCAACAATGTGGTTCCGGACTTGTCCGGCCCCAATGGCGAACATACCGCGGATTTTGGGGGCATCCGGGATATAACCTTGGTGGGCAAAGATAATCTCTTGTCGGGAGGTGAGATCCATCCCGGGGTTACGGGGGCTTTGGGAACAAATTTCCCCAGCGGCTTCGTTTCCAAACTCACCCCGAGATTCCTGGGCCAGGATGCCATCGGCTCGGGGGGTAGTGTATCAGTTTGAAAAATTTTCTCTTGCAATTGAGAATCAATTATGAAAAAATATTAAGATAGAAAATTTTAAGCATATTATTATCGGCAATTAGGTCAAGGTACACAGCTTGGGCACGGGCGTCGAAGACATTCACGGGGTGCCGATGAAACCGAGTTTCGTGCCGATGCTGAATAAGGCGGACCTGTTGATCCTTGTGGGGCTGGATTGTGAGCACGTTTTTCTCCGTTCATTTCTAGAAGCCAGCAAAAATCCCGGCACCCAGAAAGGTAGGCCCGGGTACGTGGAATGATATATGTATCGAGGGAGATGGTTGCGGTTGTGGGGTGATCTGATAAGAAGGAGAATGAAGGAGCAGACCTGGATGCAAAAACGCTTCGCCCTGATCGGCGTCATAATAGTAGTTTTCGCCCTCGGCCTGGGGTTGGGCTGGCGCTTATTCAACTCGCCCCGCCATGCGGCCGGACTGGATATTCCTGAGACCGCCCCGCCCGCTTTGGTTCATGAGGGTGACAAAATAATCATCCCCGAGGGCTCTCCGCTGCGCTCGCAGGTGGTAGTGCAACAGGTAGAGGTTAAAAGCAGCCCCCGTATGGTTTTGTTGCCCGCTTCGGTGGAGGCCGACCCAGCCCGCACGGTCAATATCCTGCCGCCGGTAGCCGGGAGAGTGGTCAAACTTTTAGTCCAGCTGGGCGACCATGTGGTAAAAGGGCAGCCGCTCGCGGTGATCGATTCGGGCGACCTGGCCCAGGCTTATGCTGATGATGATAAAGCCCGGGATGCGCTGCAGCACGCCGAGAGCACCCTGAAGCGGGTACGGGGTCTGCGCCAGGCCGGAGCCGGTTCTATCAAGGATCTGGAGCAGGCCCAGAGCGATTATGCCCAAGTCAAGGCGGAGTTCATCCGGGCCGAAGCCCGGCTCAAGGAGATCGGCGTTCCTTCCCACCCCAAAAACAAGGCTCGCCTCCTGACCCTGACCGCGCCGACGACCGGAAGCGTCATCACCCTCACGACCGCTCCCGGAGCTTTCGCCAACGATATGACCGCCTCGCTCATGACCATCGCGAACCTGGATTCGGTTTGGGTTACCGCCAACGTTCCGGAAATCGATATCGCTTACATTGCCAAAGGCCAAGCCGTGGACGTATCCTTTGCCGCTTACCCTGACCAGGTCTTTCACGGCACGGTCGCCTTCGTTAGCGAGGTGGTGGAACCGGACACGCGGCGTACCAAGGTGCGGATTACCTTTGCCAATCCCGACGGCAAACTCAAACCCAATATGTTCGCCAATGCGAGCTTCATTGTGCCGCAGAAATCTGCGGTTTTCGTGCCAAATTCCGCCCTGCTCATGAATAACGATCGGACTACCGTATTCGTCGAGATTGCTCCCTGGACTTTTGTCCGGCGCACGGTGGTTCCCGGTTACGGAGAAGGCGAGGGCGCCCGCATCGATCAGGAACTGAATCCTGGCGATCGCATCATAGTCAAAGGCGGGTTGCTCCTCAATGATTAATCGCCTCATCAGCCTCTGCCTGCGCAAGCGCCTGGTCGTCCTGATGATCGCCATCCTGCTAGGCGTTTTCGGCTATTACTCCTGGACCAAAATGGCGGTCGAGGCTTATCCGGACATCAGCGACGTTATCGTCCAGGTCATCACCCAGGTGCCCGGGCTGGCCGCCGAAGAAGTGGAGCAGCAAATAACCATCCCCCTGGAGCGGGCGCTGGCCAGCACCCCCGGTTTGGAAACCATGCGTTCGAGCAGTACCTTCGCCTTGTCGCTCATCACCCTGATATTCCGCGACGGCGTCGAAGATTACTGGGCCCGCCAGCGGGTCATGGACCGGGTCAACCAGGTCAATCTGCCTGCCGGCATCCAGCCCGGCCTCAATCCCCTGACCGCCCCGACCGGCGAAATCTACCGATATACCCTGGAGTCGGATACCAGGAATTTGCTGGAACTTTCGGAAATCCAGCGCTGGACCGTGATCCCGGCGCTTTTGAAGGTGCCGGGAGTAGTCGCGGTGAATAACTTCGGCGGTTTCACCATGCAGTATCAACTGGAGCTCGACCCGGTAGAGCTGCAGCGCTACGACCTGGGCCTGAACGACGTGGTCACGGCGATCAGCAACAACAGCGCCAATGCGGGTGGTAGCCGGATTTCCCGGGGCGAGCAGGGTTATGTTATCCGCGGCCTCGGCATGGTGCGCACTTTGGGCGATCTGGGCAATATTGTCGTTACCCAGCACAAAGGGGTGCCCATCATGGTGCACGATCTAGGCAAGCTGACCTATAGCCATCAGGAACGTGAGGGTATCCTGGGAAAAGACGCCAACCCGGACACGATACAGGGCATCGTGGACATGCTCAGGTATCAAAATCCGTCGGAAGTCCTGAAAGGCATTCACGCCCAAATTGCGGAGCTGGGCAAGCAGCTCGGGCCTCTGGGAGTGCGGATTGTTCCCTACATAGACCGGGACGACCTGGTTCAGGAGACCATACGCCGGGTCTTCCATATCTTAATGACGGGCATCGGACTGGTCTGCCTTATGCTGATCCTGTTTCTCGGCAGCCTGCGCAGCGCCCTGATTGCCGCCGTGACCATCCCGTTCGCCCTGGTCACGGTTTTCATAATGATGCACCTCACCAGGATGCCGGCCAACCTGTTTTCCCTCGGCGCCATAGACTTCGGCATTATTGTGAACGGCGCGATTGTGGTGACCGAGGCCATCCTGCGCCGCCGCGAGGCGGATCCTGCTACCCCCTTGAGCGAGCAAGACGTCTTGGACGCCACGACCCAGGTGGCCCGGCCGATTTTCTTTGCCACCCTCATCATCATCACCGCCTACCTGCCGCTGTTCTCCTTTGAGCGGGCCGAAGCCAAGCTATTCTTACCCATGGCTTACGTTTATGCCTATGCCATGTTCGGCGCCCTGTTCTTAACTTTCACTCTGATTCCGGGCCTCGCTTACCAGGCCTTCCATAAACCCCGGCCAGTCTTCCGCAACCGGCCGCTAGAATGGCTGGAAAAGGTGTTCCACCGGAACCTGGAACGTAGCCTGGCCCGGCCGAAAATCGCCCTCCTGATCGGCGGCGCCACCGTGATAATGGTGGTCGGCCTGGGCGCCACCACCGGACGGGAATTTCTGCCCGAACTTGATGAGGGAGCCCTCTGGCTGCAAGTTCAGCTGCCCACCGGAATTTCCCTTGACAAAGCCAGCGAGATGGCTGGGGAACTGCGGCGCACCCTGCACGAATTCCCCGAAGTATCCTATGCCATCACCCAACTTGGCCGCAGCGATGACGGCACCGATCCCTGGACGCCTTCCCACATCGAAGCGCCCGTCGGCCTGAAACCCTACAATACCTGGACCAGGGGCGAGACCAAGGCGATGTTCCTGCGCCGTCTCAATGCGCGTTTGCAGCAGTTGCCCGGGTTCAACATCGGCATCAGCCAGCCGATAACCGATAATATCTACGATGCCCTCGGCGGGGCCCACAGCCCGCTGGTCATCCGCATTGCCGGCGACGACCTCAACGAACTGCGGCGGATCGGCAGGGACATCGTCGCGCAACTGCGCGGGATAAGGGGTACGGCGGAGGCCTCCATCTTTCAAGAGCCGCCGCTTCCCCAGATTGCCATCGATATTGACCGCGCCGCCATGGCCCGCTACGGCATTAATGTCTCCGATATCACCAACCTGATCCAGACCGGGGTGGGCGGGGCGCCGGTCGGCAAGGTCTATGTGGCGGACCGCACTTACGACATTACCGTGCGGTTCCCGCAAGATACCCGCAATAGTCCGGAGGCGCTGGGCAACCTGATACTGAATACCTCCAGCGGGATGCAGATCCCGCTTTCCCAAGTTGCCCGGATCAGGCTTCAGAATGGCGAGAGCACTATCGCCCACAAAATGGCCCACCGCGAACTGCTCGTGCGTATCGACCTCCGGGACCGCGCCCTGTCCGATTACCTGGCGGAGGCCCAGCGCAAGATCGGCCGGTCAGTGCATTTCGACCCAAGCAAATATCACCTCGAATGGAGCGGCCAATTTGAAGAGGAACAGCGGGCCCGGGCCCGGCTGACCCTGATCATGGGTTTAGTATTGGCCCTGATGATGGTGTTCCTGTTTGCCCAGTTTGGCAAGATGCGCCAGGTGATCTTGACCCTCGGGGTAGTGCCGCTGGCAATTTTGGGCGGCTTGATTGCCCTCCATATCACCGGCGAAACCCTTAACGTCGCCAGCGCGGTCGGGTTCATCGCCCTGTTTGGCGTGGCGGTGCAAAACGGCATCATCATGATTGACAATATCAACCGGGTGCGTGAGCATGGGTTGGCGCTGTCTGAGGCGGTCCTGTCGGGCTCGGTGGAGCGTTTCCGGCCGGTGCTCATGACGGCCACGGTGGCGACCCTGGGGATGCTTCCCGCGGCAATGGCCACCGGCGTCGGCACGGACGTGCAGCGCAACCTCGCCACCGTGGTGGTGGGCGGTCTGATTTTAGCCACCCTGCTGACGCTGTTCCTCCTGCCGACCTACTACTTCGCCCTGGAACGGTGGGTGCAACGGCGCCACGCCTCGGGCGAGCCGGACCTGGAAAGGAGGGAGGCATGAGGCCCTATATCTCTCTTACGACCATATTCCTGGCCCTGGCGGTGGCAGCCGGCTGTGCGGTCGGGCCTGATTTCCAACGCCCGGCTGCGCCTGCGGTTAAGGGCTACACTCCCCAGCCCCTTCCGGTTCAGACCACCTCGGTCGAAGTTAAGGGCGGCGAGGCGCAGCGCTTCATGCATGACCTGGACATTCCCGGCCAATGGTGGACCCTGTTCCATTCGAATCCGCTCAATGAGCTGATCGAACAGGCGCTCAAGGCCAACCCTGATCTGGACTCCGCCAAGGCGGCCCTGCGCGTGGCCCTGGAAACCCTCTATGCTCAGAAGGGCGCCTTCTTTCCCAGTGTCGAAGTCAACTTCATTCCCACGCGCCAAAAAACCGCCGGGATATTGACCAGTGCGTTGGCTAACAATAACTATATCTACAGCCTGCACACGGCGCAGGTGGCGGTTTCCTATGCGCCGGATGTGTTCGGCGGCCTTCGGCGGCAGGTGGAATCGCTCAAGGCTCAGGCCGACTCCCAGCGCTTCCAGCTCGAAGCCGCCTACCTGACCCTGACCTCCAACGTCGGCGCTGCCGCGATCCAGGAGGCGGGTTTGCGCGGGCAGATCGCCGCTACTAAGCAACTTATTGATATCCAAAGACAATCGCTTGGACTGCTGAAACGTCAATACGAGCTGGGCCAGGTTGCCGTTCTGGATGTGGCGGCCCAGGAAGCGGCGCTGGCTCAAACGGAGGCGGCGCTGCCGCCCTTGGAAAAACAGTTGGCGCAACAGCGCGACCTGCTGGCCCGGCTGGCCGGCCATTTCCCCAGCGAGGCCCTTACGGAGAAGTTCGAACTTTCCTCGCTGCAACTGCCGCAAGACCTCCCGGTGAGCCTGCCCGCTAAATTAGTGGAGCAGAGGCCGGACGTTCGTTCCGCCGAAGAGCAACTGCACTCCGCCAGCGCCGAGATTGGCGTGGCGATCGCCAACCGGCTGCCGAATCTTACCATTAGCGCCAATCTGGGCAGCGCTTCCGATGCCTTCAATAAGTTGTTTGGCGGGGCCACCGGCTTCTGGACTTTGGCCGGCCTTATAACCCAGCCTATCTTCCAGGGGGGCACCCTCCTGCACCGGCAGCGGGCGGCGGAAGCGGCCTTCGACCAGGCGGCCGCCCAGTACCGCAGCACCGTGCTCAGCGCTTTCCAGGACGTGGCCGACACCCTGCACGCCATCCAATCCGATGCAGAGACCCTGAAAGCGGCACTCGCGGCCGACCGGGCCGCGGCCAAGAGTCTCTCCATCACCCGCCAACGGCTGGAATTGGGCGATATCAGTTATTTGAGTCTGCTCAGCGCCCAACAGACGTATCTGCAGGCGGAGATTGTGCTGGTTGTGGCCCAGGCCAACCGTTACGCCGATACGGTGGCCTTGTTTCAGGCGCTGGGCGGCGGCTGGTGGAACCGTTCCGACGTGCCCGCCGGACTCGGCGGCTGAAACAAGATAAAGAGGAGAGATATTTCTTCACGGTTGTAGGCCAGGTCAAGGGCCGCCTGAACAATTCGCCCCGGCTCGAGGCCCGGAAAATCCCCCTCTGGGGAAGCCCATTTATAACCCTCCGCTCTAACTTAAAACTTGCTACGACTAACTGGGCCAGTTCAAGTTAACATTTGCTGTGGCCTGACTTGGGAGAAAAGTTGAAAATGCCAAAATGCTTCCAAGGAATGAGGGCGGGCCTTGTAGTTGCCGCTATCCTTCTATATCCGTTGTTATGCCATGCTCAAATGACTACCCCGACGCCGTCACCCCAAGGCATACCGATCACGCCTAAAGAAGCCGAGCAAGTGCAGCCGGAGAACTGGGCAATTCATGGCCAGGCAACGAACACCTGGGAGTTGCAGCCGGCATTCTATTCCCCCTTTTTTAAAGTAGGGCCTCATAGTCTCTGGCCTCACGCCAATGGCAGGGAAACTACTGATATAACGGCTTATCTCGGGTTACGCCCGTGGCGGGGCGCCGAACTCTGGGCCAATCCAACTATGGACCAAGGCTTTGGTCTGAGCGACACCTTCGGGGTGGCGGGATACCCCAGCGGCGAAGCCTACAAGGTCGGCAGAACAACTCCGTACTTCAAATTTGACCGGTGCTTCTTTCGTCAGACGATCAATTTGGGCGGTGAGACTGAAAAAGTTGAGCCGGATTTGAATCAATTGGGTGGCACCCAGACCAGCAACCGTCTGGTGATCACCATCGGCAAGTTCGACATAGTCGACATTTTCGACACCAACAAATATGCCCACGATCCTCGCGGCGACTTCCTCAACTGGACGATCGTCGACCTGGGTTCCTTCGACTATGCGGCGGACGCCTGGGGCTTCACCTACGGCGCCGCGGCCGAATGGAAACAGGATTGGTGGACCGTCAGGGTCGGGCTGTTCGACCTGTCGAGCGTCCCGAACGGCATATACCTCAGCACCAGGGGCTTCTCGCAAGGGCAGTTCTGTGCAGAATTAGAAGAAAGGCATACCCTCGGGGATCAGCCCGGCAAGTTCAAGGTCCTGTATTGGCTGACTCGGGGCAAGCTTGCCACTTATAACGATGCGCTATCTTGGTCTGAAGCCACCACCCAGCCGCCCGATGTCGAAGCGGTACGCAAAAATGGTCGCACCAAATACGGGATAGGGTTTAATCTCGAACAGCAACTGGTTCACGATTTTGGTTTGTTCCTCCGAGGAGGCTGGTGCCAGGGTGGCGTGGAGGAGGTGGACTTCACCGACGTAGACATCTCGGTGTCGGGTGGGTTGTCGTTGACCGGATCACGCTGGACGCGCCCCGATGATACCGTGGGGGTGGCATTTTGTATCAATCAAATTTCGAACCAGGCCAGGAAATATTTTGGGGAAGGCGGTCTCGGCGGGATTATCGGCGACGGCAAATTGCCGTATGAGGAACCTGAACTAATCTTCGAAACATTTTACAATATCGCCGTGATCAAATTCGCCTCGCCGCTAACATTCGTACATGCAGTTCAGCCAGGAACAGGCAACGGCTCACTGAACATCACCGCGGACTACCAGTTGATCATCAACCCGGCTTACAACCGGGATCGTGGTCCTGTATCTGTCTTTGGCCTGCGGGCGCACGCAGAATTCTAAAGCAGATTAGATGTGTTTACGCTCTACATTGAACCGGGCAGTCCCTGGGAGAACGGCTACGATAAGAGACGCCGGTGCCGGCGATTGACTGCAACCCAGTTTGAGACGGGTTATAGGGCAAATTTCATAAAAACTTGGGGGGGCGCTTCTCCAGAAAGGCGGTGGTGCCTTCCCGGGCATCCGGGTGGGCAAAGCAGAGGCCGAAGGCGTCGGTCTCCAGGGCCAGGGCGCTGCGCAAATCCAGGCCGAAGCCGCGGTCCATCACCTGCTTCATGGTTTGCAGGGCGAAGCGCCCCTTTTTGGCCAGGCTCCTGGCAACCTTCAGGCACTCCGTCATCAGGCTGGCGGCGGGAAAGACCCGGGCCACCAGGCCGAAGTCCCGGGCCTCGGAGGCGTCAATGATGCGGCCGGTAAAGCACAGGTCCTTGGCCAGTCCCAGGCCCACCAGGCGGGCCAGGCGCTGGGTGCCGCCCAGGCCGGGAATGACTCCCAGGTTGATTTCCGGCTGGCCGAATCTGGCCTCTTCCGAGGCATAAATGATATCGCAGGCCAGGGCCATCTCGCAGCCGCCCCCGAGGGCGAAGCCGTTGACCGCGGCCAGCACCGGAATGGGCAGCCGCTCCACCGTGGACAGCACCTCTTGGCCGAAGGCGGAAATCTGCCGGGCCTTCAGGGGATCGGCCTCAGACAATTCCCTAATGTCCGCCCCGGCAATGAAGGCCCGGCCCTGGCCGGTGAGGATCAGGGCTCGGATTTCCGGATTTTGGCTGACCTGGTTAAATGCCGCGGCAATTTCGCCAAACATCTCGGCATTCAGGGCATTTAACCTTTCCGGGCGGTTGAAGGTCAGGGTGGCGACCTCGTCCTCCACGACAAACAGCACGGTATTGTATGGCATCATGACCTCCTGCTCCAGGATTGCTCCGGACTCCGGCCCGGGAATTTTTTTTTAGGGAAGCGCCTATTTAAAAAGGGTGGAAATTTTTCGCCTGGAGCAAGCTGACCTCAGACGACGCCCCGCTGCCGCAGCGCTGCGATTTGCTCCGGTTCATATCCCAGCTCCCGGAGGATGGCCTCGGTGTGTTCGCCCAGTTCGGGGGCGGGATGGCGCAGGGTCCCGGGAGTGCGGGAAAATTTCGGGGCAATCCCCAGTTGCTGGTAGGCCCCCCAACTCTCATGCACCAGGTCCACCACCAACTGTCGGGCCCGGATATGGGAGTCCTGCCGCGCTTCCGCCAAATTCAGCACCGGCTCGCAGCAGCAATCGTGCTGGGCAAAGTGCGCCAGCCATTCGGCCTGGGTGCGCTCTTTAAAGACTGCGGCCACCGCCTCCCTCAGGGGCGCCTGATGGGTCCCGGGCTCGATATAATTGGGCTGGTCCCACTCCGGATGGCCCACTGCGGCGCAGAAAGCCCGCCAGAATTGCGGCTCCAGGGCGCCCAGGCTCATATAACGCCCATCGCTGGTCTCATAAAGGTTGTAGCAGGCGAAACCATGATTAAGCGCATCGTCTGCCAGCCGCGGCAGCTCCCCATCCGCCTGGAACTTGCCCCAACGCAGACAGTTCCACAGAAAGGTGCCATCCAGCATGGCGAGGTCCAGGTATTGCCCTTCACCACCCTGCCGCTCCCGCGCCAGGAGCGCCAGGGCGATGCCGAAGGCCGCCAGGAGGGCGCCGCCGCCCAGGTCGGCGATCTGCACCCCCGGCAGGGTGGGCCGGCCTTCCCGACCGCTATAAGACAAAATGCCGCTCAGGGCCAGGTAATTGATATCATGGCCGGCCCGTTGGGCCCGGGGGCCGTGGTCCCCATAGCCGGAGAGGGCGCAATAAATCAGCCGGGGGTTGAGAGGGCGGAGATTCTCATAATCCAGGCCCAGGCGGGCCATCACTCCCGGGCGAAAGCCTTCAAGGACCACGTCGGCGGTGTGCGCCAATTGCCGGAAGATCTCCTTGCCCTCCGGGGACTTGAGATTGAGGGTCAGGGAGCGCTTGTTGCGATTCAGGACCACGTGAAAACCGCTATTTCTGCCGATGCGGGGTTGCCACCAGCGGATATAATCCCCAATACCGGGCTCTTCCACCTTGATGACGTCGGCGCCAAAGTCCGCCAGCAGCATGGAACAAAAGGGCCCGGGCAGGAGTCGCGACAAATCCAGCAGGCGTACCCCGGCCAGGGCCGCAGTCATTTGGTTCTCAAATTTCATCGGCACTCCCTGGCTACCAGTCGCATTACTCCTCTATCCGGTGGAAGGTTTCCCGGCCCGCTCCGAGGCGGTGCTGCTTGGCCGGCGCCTAGATGATGCCTTTTTCTTTCAAGGGCTCCAGTTGGTTGGGGCCCAGGCCAAGCTTGCAGCTGTAAATGTATTCGTTGTCGGCGCCCACCGGCCGGCAGAGCCATTTGAGGCGGGGTGGCGTCGCTGTCATCTTCCAGGCCTGGTTGGCCACGGTCAAATCGCCGTAATAGGGATCATGGAACTTTTCAAAGGAACGCCGCACCCACCAGTTCTCGGTATTCATGGTTTCCATGGGCGACGTTACCCGGCCCGGCACCACGATTCCTTGGCCGATGTTCTTGTTGTAATCCATCACCGCGTCGTAAATCTCCTCGTAAGTGTGGGCCATGGTCCATTTTTCGATCTCTTTGTACATTATCTTCATGTTGTCCACGTTCAAGCGGTCGAAAATGGTGGGGTATTTCTCCAGTAAGTCCGGGCGCTTCAAGATGTTGCACATGGCCTTCCAGTTGATATCCGAAAAGCCCGACAGGAAGGCATAGCCATCTTTGCATTTGAAGTAGGTGTAAGGGAAGACGCCGACGTCGTAGTTACCGACCCGGGGAATATTCTCCTTATATTCCTGATAATAAGTGAGGCTGTAATTAATCAGGCGGCCCATGGCCTCCGGCGGGGCCACATCGATGAACTGGCCCTTGCCGGACACCGTTCGGTAGTGCAGGGCCGCCAATATCGCCAGGCTGGCAAAGGCGCCGCCGGCGTACCAGGCCATCCAGTTGCCCTGTTTGGTGGGGACCTCCGAGGGCTTCGGGTCGGCGGGATCATCGGGGAGCTCGCCGGTCACCGCAGTCACGCCGGAAAAGGCCTGGCAAACCACGTCCACATCAGCCTTACCGCAAGCGGCTTTCGCCCCGAACTGGCCGTAAGCGTAGATGGCACAGTAGATGAGCCGGGGGTTGTCGCCGCGGAGTTGCCGGTAGCCGATGTCCCAACTATCCATGACCCCTGGCAGGAAGGTTTCGATGATCACGTCGGCCCGTTTGGCCAGCTTCCGGAAGATTTCCTGCCCTTCCTGGCTTTGCAGGTTCAGGGTAATGTGAAACTTGTTGCGGCCTTCATTGAGGTAGCCCAAACCGGTGCCCCGGTGCATGAGGCCAAAAGGAGTGAAGGTCCGTTCGGGATTGCCTTCCGGCGCTTCGATGCGGATGACCTCGGCGCCCAGTTCGCCCAGGGTGGAGCTGGCAAAGCAGCCGGCGATGCTGCCGTAGCTGCAATCCAGGACGGTGAGGTGGTCCAGGGTTTCAGGTTTACTGGCGGTATGAACCGGGTCGTCATGGGCCCGGATCCATTCGGGCCAGCTCTTTTTATCATCTTTATGGGGCGGCATAGTCCATCTCCTTATGAATTCGCCTGGCCTAGTCTGACGAGGGCAGCCGCATCTCAGGCCAGGATAACCCCCTTTTTCCCGTCCCAATCCTCGGGAGGCTTGCGGCCGGGGGCGTCGGCCCATTTGCCGATGACAAAGCCTTCCTTCAAGACCTTGATCTGCTCCGCCGACAATCCCAGAAAACGTCGGAAGACATATTCATTGTCGAAGCCCACCGCTTTACCGGCCCACTTGATGCGGCCCGGGGTCTCAGAAAGCTTGGGGGCGATGCCTTCTTCCACCGTCGGGCCGAAGATGGCGTCATTGACCGTGTAGGCGAAGTTCCGCTGAATCAGGTGTTCATCGTCAAACTTGTCCTTCGCCGCGGAGACCATATGGGCCCCGAAGCCGTGCTGGCCGGCCAGGCGGTTGATCTCTTCATAGGTTTTGCCTGCCGCCCACTGGCGGATGGCGGCTAACAACTCGGCGGCATTTTCTTCTTTCAAGCGGGCCAGGTGCGTGGCGAAGCGTTCGTCCCGGGCCAGTTCGGGCCGACCCATGGCCTCGCAAAGCCCTTGAAACTGCGGGTCGGTGGCGGCGCCGATGGCCACCATCTCATCCTTGGCCTGGAAGATATCGGCCGGGCAGATGGAGACATCCCGGTTGCCATAGCATTCCCGCTCTTTCCCGGTGAGATGCTGAAAGAGCCAGGTCCAATCCAGCACCCGGATGAGGTTCTCCGCCTGGGAAAACTCGATATACTGGCCTTTGCCGGTGCGGTCCCGGTAGGCCAAGGCCCCCAGGACGCCCACGGCGCCCATGAGCCCGCCGAAATAGTCCGCCAGCCAGATGCCGGACTTCAAGGGCAGTTTGTCCGGAAAACCGGTAATCCAGGCCATGCCCGATTCAGATTGGGCGATGGCGTCGTAAGACGGCCGATCCACGTAGGGGCCCCATTGGCCGAAACCGTTCAGGGCGATGTAGATAAGCCGCGGATTGAGCTCGGAGAGCTGGCGGTAGCCGATGCCCCATTTATCCATGGTGCCGGCCCGGAGGTTTTCCACCACGATGTCGGAGCGTTTGACCAGTTCCCGGAAGAGGTCTTTGCCTTGGTTCACCCGCACGTCGATGCTGATATGGTACTTGTTGCGGGCCTCTTTCAGATAGCCAAAGGCGCTGCCTTTGTAAAACTTGGCGAAAGGAGTGAGGGACCGCATGGTGTCTCCGGCCCCGGGAAGTTCGACCTTGAAGACCGTCGCCCCCAGTTCCGACAGGTAGCTGGGAAGAGAAGGCCCTAAAATCAAGGTGCAAAGCTCCACGATCTTGATATCTGCCAGGGCCTCTGGTTTTTCAAAGGTTCTGGACGGGTCCAGGATGGACTCGGCCCATTCAAAATAATCTTCTTTTGCCATGTCGCCTCCTCACTGCAGCCTCCTTCGCTTGGCCGGCGCCGGAGATGGTTGCGGATGGAAATCTTTCAACTGATAATCTCGTTGATGGAAACCCGACTTCTTTCAAATGGCTGAAGACCGCAAAACCCGAAAGGTTCTGGTCAGATACAGCTCTGCAGTCAGCATCCAGTTCGTGGCGGACAGTTTCCGTATCGTAACTGACGGGAAATAATCATGTCAAACCAAAGTTCATTTGTGAATTTTTTTTCAGACATACTCATAGAAGCCGCGTCCGGTTTTACGTCCCAGCCAGCCGGCCTCGATGTATTTCCGCAAGAGCGCCCGGCGTGAGAGAAAGGTTATCTATTTCCTAAATACCGGTTTCCGCTTCTCCACAAAGGCCCACAGGCCCTCCTGGCCGTCGGGATGCGCCATGCAGGAAGCGACGCCCAAGCGCTCCAGTTCGATATGAGCTTCAAAGGCGTGGTCAAACGAATCGGTGAGCAGACGTTTGGCCCAGCCGAAGGCGTTTAGGGAGACTCCGGCCAGTTCGTGCGCCATATTCAAGGCGTCTTCCACCACCCGGTCGTCTGGGACGATTTTGGTCGCCAGCCCCCAGCGCAGGGCCTGCCGGGCCGAAATAGGTTGATCGAAGGCGACAATTTCCAGGGCTCGAGCCAGTCCCACTATCCGGGGGAGGGTAAACGAGCCGCCGCCGTCCAGACTGAGACCGACCGAGGTATAGGCCTGCTTCAGGAGCGCAGACTCGCCCATTATCCGGAAATCACAGGCCAGGGCCAGGGAGAAGCCGCCGCCGGCCGCCACGCCGTTGACCGCGGCGATGACCGGCTTGGGCATGCGGCGAATCTCTATGATAGCCTGGTGAAAATAGCCGGCCGTCTGATGGATGGCCCGGGCTGGCCCGCCGGGGAAGTCCAGGAAAAACTTCAGGTCACCGCCAGCGCAGAAGGCCTTGCCATAGCCGGTGATGACGACGCCGCGCACCTCCGGGTCGCTGGCCAGGGCCATAAGCTCCGCGGCCAGGCGGTTGACCAGGTCCTGATCAATGGCGTTATAGGCCTGGGGCCGGTTCAAGCCGACGCAGGCTATTTCAGCATCATGGGTAACCTTGAGGGATTCGTTCATCTTGCTTTATTTCCTCCTCAGCGGCCGGGATTGCGACATTCTGACTTCCCCTTATACCATGTTCTCGGGGAAATGAAACAAACCAACCGGATAACCTGTTGATATCATTCATAGGGGCGGGTTTCGAACCCGCCCCTAACCTTCTACCCAGGTTTCCGTTTCTTCCGAAACCCCGTCAGAGCTTCCAGCCGGTCTTCCTCAGGGATACGCACCCATTAGGCATTCGGGGTGCCGCTGGGTGCCACCGGTAAATCCCGGCAGGGGCAAACTCATTCAAACCCCAGCCAACGTACCTTCCGGGGTTTGCGGGGCGGCACCGGCGGTTCCTTGGCGGAGTAGCCGATGGGCGTGATGGCCAGCAGTTGTCGGTCGGTCTGGCCCAAAAACTCCAGGACTTCCTTTTCCACCAGGCTGCCGGCGGTCATCCAACAGGTTCCCAGGCCCTCAGCGTGGGCCGCCAGCAGCATATTCTGCATCAAGGCGGCGCCGCTTTGGATGTTGGCGGTGCCGGGGGCGTCGTCCCACCGCCAAACGGTCACCGCGATGACCACCGGCGCGCCTCCCAGGTCCTTAAAAAAAGCCACCACCCGTTGTTGGTTCACTTCGGTGACCTCCCTTTGTCGCAGGAGGGGGATCAGCTTAGCAATGGAACGATTAATCAGGGCGACTAATTCATCCCGGGGCTTGCCGGCCAGCACCGTAATATCCCAAGGCTGGGCGTTCGTGCCGGACGGGGCCCAAAGCCCAGCGACCACTACCCGTTCCAGGGCCTCCCGGGGCGGCAGGTCCGGCTTATAAAGCCGGTGGCTGCGCCGCTTATGAATGGCTTCGTATAAATCCATAAGGCTCCTTTCTCGATCTGTGCAAACCTCAAGCCCGGCCCCGATAAGTTTTTGCCGACCGAGCTTGCTAAAATTAACCCGCGCTGCCGGGTCTTGGAAAGCACAATAGCACAAGATTCTGCCCAAGAGCAATTTTTTAAGATCGCCGCAAAAGACGGCTTGTCGGGGTGCCTCTAATACCAATTCGAGACCTCTGCGAAACTCTGATTTATTGGGCCAGGAAATCAAAAGCCAGCCAGGCGCCCACGCCTGCGCCGGCCCCGGCGAGACTCCTGGGCCACCAGGAAAGGATATGGCGGGCAGTGCCCGCCCTACGCTATCGCGCCAAGCCGATGACAAAAGGATTTACCACGGAAGGCGGGATGCGCTTCGCTTTCCCGCCCTACGCGCTACGCGCTAATAATTATCTATAAAAGATGTCCCAATTTTTAACTCTGAACTAATATTCGGGGTCAATTGTCTCGTCCGTGCTGGAAATTTCTTTCTCTCTGCCTTACACTAGCGGTAGGCGGGAACAAACCGCTTGCCGATCCGGGCGGCGGGCGGCTAAGCGGCACATAAGCGGCACCAAATGGCACAATTTGGGGGTTAAAGCGGGACTTCGGCGGCGGATTATGGAAGTAAAGTGAGCAATATTAGCAAGTTATGCGCAACCTTTTGCGGAAATTTTTTTTTGGCGGCACAATTTC
>Ga0326727_10011769_pt1 | contig 20192 bp, 20 predicted proteins | sample MB2enrmetagenome_FD_207643 | JGI IMG/M metagenome (GOLD analysis project Ga0326727, IMG submission 207643) | Lab enriched peat soil microbial communities from McLean, Ithaca, NY, United States - MB29MY | ecosystem: Environmental > Terrestrial > Soil > Wetlands > Peat | place: USA: New York...
AGATGCGGGACACCATCCGCGCCCCAGTATGTCAGAGCGATCTGTCCTTGAGAGTTGGCATTCGTCCCTGCCGTGTTGGTGGCTCCAGGCACGTCGATGACTCTCCATCCATCCTCAAGGAGAACAGCGGTGTGCGTGTTGCCCTCAATTCCGATGTACATCTGGCTTACTAGACCACTGTTGTTGACCCAGGTCACAAACCAGCCGGTGTCGACCTCTTGGTAGAGGCCCGGTGAATCAACGGTCGTGAAGTTATAGTGATTCCCGCTGTTCGCGTCAGTGTAAAATCCCGCGACCTCGCCCGACGAATTAATGCCGAAGGCTTGGGTGCCCTGTCCAGCGCCGTTGCCCGCGCCCGGAACTTCGTAGGTGATGATTTTGTGCTTCCATTGCGGTTGCGCTTGCGGCCATGCGGCCGAAACAAAGAAGGTGAAAAGCATTAGTATCAGAATTGTACGGGATTTCATTAGTGTCTCCTTTTCCATGATGGAAATTCGTTTCTAAAGAAAGGAGTACTAATCGCAGTGACTCCTATCTTTCCTTGCCACTACTGACGAACCGTCGTTCCGCCCGCTTTCACCTATGAAGTAAGCCGGGCATTCATATTTCCTGGGTGGTAGATCTCAGTCCGAAACGCCGAGCTAATCGCCGGATGGCGGCCTTAACCTTGCGGGCCGCGAACTCGGTCAAACTCAGGACAGCTGGGAGAGCCAGATGGCTCTCCCAGACATCGGGCAGATTTGTCGTTTGTCGCGGATGCATGTTTACTGTGGCATTAGTGGCTTCTTTCGCGGGAGGCTTCGCCGAGTGGCGGAAGCAGCACGAGCAGCGCTCCTGGCTTCTTCCGCATAGGCCGCTGACGCTGTGGATTGCTGGCAGCCAATGATGGCGTTGTTGGTCCCTTGGTTGAGGACGGTGTCGCTGCGTTCAGCGCAAACAACGAGATCGCTGGTCGTAGAAGGGTCGAGATAAATCTGAGCAAGGCCAGAGGTGCTATCGACCGTAAAGCCGCTGACGTTGTTGTTGGCCACAGCGTCGAAGCTGGTGCTCCACAGGCCGATTCCATCAGTTCCGTCCGATCCCACAATGCTGTTATTCCACACCGCAGTGCCCTTGGTGTTGTAGACACCGATGCCTTCCGACAGAGCGCCCTGTGCGACAGCGGTGTTGTTCCATGCTGCCGCTTGAATCCAGGGGTTGGCGGCGTCATCCAGAAAGTAGAAGCCGTCGGCATACTGTCCTGTGCCGGTGAACGTGTTGTCATGGATCAAGTACCGGGATGGGCTGCTGGGCACAAATGGCACCCACGTAGGAACAACCCACATGCCCGCGCAAGTACCCGATGACTTGTTATAGGAAATCTCAAAAAACGAGTTTTCGGAGGCTTCCATGTCCAGCCCACCGCAGGTATTTTTGACTTGATTGCCAGCAGAAGGCGAACCGCCAATGGTGATTCGGCTCGACGTGGAATAAGCGCCTTGACCAACGGCCACAAACAGATTACTGAAAAAGCTGCTCTGAACGGTAAGCGAACCGCTTAGGAAGTAATAGTCGAAGCGTGCAGAACTACGGGGGAGTTGGCCACTGTAGTCAACTCCATTGACTACGTTATAGCCCCAATCCGTTGAGAGGGCGCTGGGTTGGCCTTCCATGCGAATTCGAGCGATGGAGACGTCGGTGGGATGCTGCCCCATGAAGCCCAGGACGTCGTAAAGCATGGTATGGGTGAAAGTGTCAACCTCGTCTGTCCAAGGTTGCGTAGCTGGTACAGCGGTAATCTTGATGCTTAAGTCCGAGACGCTGATGTTGCCATCCACAAACTCAAACAGGCTGGGCCAGATACAATCTGTGAGGTCGGGCTGGCACGAAGTCACGAGTTGGTTCGTGACCGGCAGATTGGGAAGGGCCTCAACCGTCGTGCTGTTCATGCCCGTACCCTTGAAAGTTCCTTGAAAGTTGTAAGCGACGACTTGCTTGGTTAAGTATGTTCCAGCGGCCAACTGCACGGTGCAGCCCGGACCGTACGCCACGCACTTATTCAGCGCCCCTTGGATGTTCGCCGTGTCGTCTACGTCGTTTGGTGGCGGGACGTTCACTCTGTGACCGCCCGCCCAGACGGTAGCGGGCAGAAGCAGGATGAATCCCAAAATGGCCCCGAGAATAGCAACTCCGAGGCCGGCACGTTTCACTTTGCAGTTCATGTACGACATGCAGCTTTCTCCTCTCGCTAACAATTTGTCTCGTCTCCAAGAATTGAGGTCATTCGCCTCAGGGGATGCCTCTCAAGCGGGACCTGCTCTTCCAGAGCCAGGACCCACAAGCGCCACCATCGTGCTGCAACCCGGACTTCGCGGCAATGCACGGCGTGTCGCCTGTGAGTCAACTGCAAGTCAACTGGGCAGTAGCTGGGTCGGAATCCTGCTTGTTGGCTGCTGCGACGGTGTGTCGCATGTCCTTGAATCTAGAGCAGATGTCGCGCTGCTAGCCGCTTCCGTCACATCGGGATGTGAGTTCAATCACTGATTCTGCGTGAATTTTCCATTTACGGTGCCGATACCGCCTGGCGACAGCGGACCGTTCGTGGCTCAGATTCTCTTCAGTTCATTAACCGTGCCGACCAATCGGAAGTAAGATTAGAGTTGGTCCTGAAGCGTAGGTTGCGGTTCTTGGAATTGGTGGAGCGAAAGAGGGCCAACGCCTCGTGCCCGTTCTGGCTACAACACGTCGGCAAGTGCGGTTCGGACCGTTCACGGTCGACCTTGTCTCGCGGGAATTGCGCAAAGAGGACAGCAAGGTCCCACTCCAAGGTTTGCCCTTCCAAATTCTTACGATCCTGGTGGACCAGCCCGGGGAGTGGATTACCCGCGAGGAACTCCGCCAGCGGCTGTGGCACGCCGACACCTTCGTAGAATTCGACCACTCCATCAACACCGCCATCGGGAAGCTGCGGAGAGCGCTTGGTGATGACGCCGATGAGCCTCGCTACATAGAAACTCTGCCGCGCCACGGCTACCGGCTGATTGCTGAGGTGGAGGATGAGCGGCCGCAGCAAGACTCCAAGGTGGCGAAGCAGAAGCTCTGGAAGATTGTTGTCCCAACGGCAGTTCTGCTGGTCGGGCTGATCGCGGGCTGGCTTCTCTATCCGCGCCGCCAAGTCAGAGCGCTGACGGACAAGGACACCATTGTTCTTTCCGATTTCGACAACAAGACGGGCGATCCGGTATTCGACGACACGCTGAAGCAGGGACTCTCGGTACAGCTTGAGCAATCGCCCTTTCTCGGCCTGATTTCCGAGCGCAGGGTTAATTCGACCTTGAAGCTGATGGGCCGTCCCGCCGGGGAACGGTTGACGCCGGAGGTCACAAGCGAGGTTTGCCAGCGCACGGGTAGCAAGGCCATCGTGACCGGCTCGATTGCGGGGCTGGGCAGCCAGTACGTGATTGGCCTGAAGGCGGTAAACTGCAACACCGGAGACATGCTGGCAGAAGCGCAGGAGCAGGCGGCGGGCAAGGAAGCGGTGTTGAAGGCTCTAGGCAATGCGGCGGTCAGTATGCGGAGCAAGCTGGGCGAATCGCTCAATTCGGTGCAGAAATACGCCACGCCGTTGGAGGAAGCGACCACGCCATCCTTGGAGGCGCTGAAAGCCTACAGCCTGGGAGTAAAGACGTGGGCTGCGAAAGGAGACACGGCCGCGCTGCCTTTCTACAAACGGGCGGTGGACCTTGACCCAAATTTTGCCATGGCCTACGCCCAGATGTCGGTTCTCTATCACGACCTCAACGAAGCTGCGGCGGCGGCTGAAAATGGACGCAAGGCTTACGACCTGCGGGAAAAGGTGAGCGAACGGGAACGGTTCTGGATCGAGTCAGGCTACTACGATCTCGGGACGGAAGAGCTGGAGAAGGGGGCGCAGGTCGATGAGCTGTGGCATCAGACCTACCCAAGAGACGATATGCCTTGCGTTGAGTTGGGATTCGTTTCCCTCACCCTGGGAAACTGGGAAAAGGCATTGGAGGAATGGCAAGTAGCAGTGCGCCTGGATCCAAATAACGGGCTCCTCTATTATCTCCTCAGCCTCGCCTACATGAGCGGCAACCGGTTGGATGAAGCGGAGGCGGTGTTCCAGCAGGCGGAGGAGCGCAAACTGGAAAACGAGCAGCTGCTCCAGAGTCGCTACTATTTCGCGTTTCTGAAGGGCGACGCGGCGCGGATGGCGCAGTTGGTCTCAGCCGCCATGGGCAAGCCCGGCGCGGAAGACCTGTTGCTGGCCGCGCAAGCGGACACGGAAGGTTGGCACGGCAAGCTGAAGAACGCGCACGAACTGACCCGTCGGGCGATGGATTCCGCCCAGCACAACGACGCCAAAGAGACGGCCGCAGGATATCAGGCAGAGGCAGCGCTGCGCGAGGTGGAATCCGGGAACCGGGAGCAGGCGCGGGCCGAGGCCAATGCCGCGTTGAAGCTGGCCCCGAACCGCGACGTGCGCGCCATGGCGGCGCTGGCCCTGGCGCGGGCAGGGGATACGGCAGCGGCGGAGAAGCTGGCGGTCGAACTCGACAAGACCTTCCCGCTGGACACGCTGGTTCAGAGGTATTGGCTGCCCACGATCCGGGCAACTGTCGCCTTGGAGCGCAAAGACCCGAACCGGGCAATCGAACTATTGAAGGTGGTGAGCACGATCGAACTTGGCGAACCTACAGCCGACCTCACTATATTCCTGTGCCCGGTTTACTTGCGTGGCGAAGCCTATCTCATGCTCCACGACGGCAACCGAGCGGCAGTGGAATTTCAGAAGTTCATTGATCACCGAGGAGTGGTGATGAACTTTCCGTGGGGTGCGCTAGCCCGCCTTGGCCTAGCCCGTGCTTATGCTATGCAAGGCGACACGGCCAAAGCCCTCTCCGCCTATCAAGGTTTTCTCACCCTCTGGAAAGACGCCGATCCCGATATTCCCATCCTGAAGGAAGCCAAAACGGAGTACGCGAAGTTGCAATGAAACTCGCCCAGACTTTGTTACTGCGGTTGCGATCCTGCTTGTTCCACAAGGTATACCGGGCGGACTCCTCTTCGGCATCCAAGCCAGCCCGAGAAACAGGTATGAGACGGGGAGAAAAACATGGGCTCTGGAAATAGCCTTCGAACCACAAGCGTTTTTCAATCACTTAGCGATTCCTGCCTGCCTTGAAAAGGCTCCTGCTCTTGCAGATAATGACACTCGAACATGCCGACAACGCAATTAACTTCGACACCGTACGGAAGATCGGTTTGGCATTGCCCGGCGTGGAGGAGAGCACTGCGTATGGGTCACCCGCGCTCAAGGTTCGCGGAAAACTGCTGGCATGCGTGCCTACTCATCGTTCGGCTGAGCTGGGTTCGCTCGTGGTTCGCGTCGGCTTCGACGACCGCGCCGAACTGCTCGCAGCGGCTCCCGATGTTTACTACGTGACCGACCACTATCTCAACGACACCTCGGTGCTGGTTCGCCTGTCCCGCGTCTCGCCCGATGTCCTGCGGGACTTGCTCGGCATGGCTCACAAGTTTGTGACTGCGAGGAGGACATGATGCGTCGAGAACGTGCGCTGAAGGTTGTGCTGGTCGTGGTGGGACTACTCTTTTGCGGTCTAGTCTATCCCTTGGTGCTGTTTGTGAAGCAAGAGCCAGCGTTGGCGATGATGATGAGCCTTTACGTCACACTCGGCATTTTCCTGCTGCTGGCAGCCCGAAACCCGTCTGCGAATCGGAGCCTGATCGCTTTCACGGCATGGTCGAGCTTTGCACACGCTGCCGTCATGTCGCTCCAAGCATTCCGCAACTTCATTGCACGGGGCGAACTGATCGGGTCGGCTGTGCTCGTCGTTATCGGTGTTGTCTTGATCGCGTTGGCTCCGGCGACACAGCCTGTCGATAGGACATCTGCGGTTGGTGCGTAGGCTCGCCTCCCCCGATATCCCCATCCTGAAGCAAGCCAAAGCCGATTACGCGAAGCTGCAATAGCCGACTCCATCCGGTGCTGCTGGAGGTGCCTGTCCGATGCCCGCGTGATGCGAAGTTATCCGATCAGCACGCGGATCAATCATGTGGCTAACGACGATGAGGAGTGCTCCGCACCCGTGGAACTCGCACAGAGGCAGAATCGGCTATTCTCATAGCACGATGACCAATGACGAACGCATGCAGCGAGAGTCCAGCCTGATCGCGACCATCCGAACGAAGCTGCCCGAATTCGCGAAAGCCTGCGCGGATGACGCGGAACTAGTGTTACTTCACCAAGACGCTTTTGCTGCTGACTACCAAGAGGACGAATACATGCTCCTCGGCATGGCTATCAAATACGCTGGCCTCCGTGGGAAAGAAGTGCGCGTGATTGGGAAGAACCGAAGCACCCTCGGCGAAGAAGACAGAATCCAGTGAGCACGCCGAGAGATCGAGCAGCATTGGAGATGAACAGATGAGGAACCTAGCAGCACTACTGTTAGTGTTCAGCTTAGACACGTGGGCACAGCAGCCGAGGCTGTCCACACCCGAACCGGGGATGCAGGTGAGGCAGGAATTCCTAAGAACCTACAACGCGAAGGATATAGACGCGGTTGTGGCGCTGTACGCCGAAGGCGCCACGCTGGTGAGTGATGGCGGTACTTTCAGAGGACGAAACGAGATTCGAAACTGGGTCAAGTCAGGACTGGATCAAGGGAGCACGCTGGAAGCCATCGAGCCAAGCGTTGAAAAGAGTTCGGGCACACTCGCCTATGGGACAGGGCGAACAAGAAGGCTTGTCGGTTCCGTCGTTCATCTTGGACAATACTTGATAGTGATGGAGAAGATTAGCGGAGAGTGGAAGATTGTGCAGCACTTTTCGCTGAACGCCAGAGAGACCCCAGCCGTGAATGCCATGAGGTAGGTGCGTTTCGCGACCTCGACGATCTGCATCGCCGTGCGCTCAGTTTGGTGATTGGTCGCCATTGCAAAGTCATACAATCTGGAGTGCAGTCCAGAATCAAGAGAAATGGCGCGGGTGGCGACCATTACGTTTCCTAAGCTGGTCGATGAACTCCAGCAACATTATGGTGCTTCTGCGCCGCCACCATCAACTGACCCACTGGAGCTAATCATCTGGGAGAACATCGCCTATCTGGCGAGCGACAAGCGTCGTGCTGAAGCGTTCGCCATTCTCAAACGAACCATCGGTACACGCCCCGAACAGATTCTTGCTGCTCAGCACTCCGCGTTGGCAGCTATCGGCAAGGCTGGGATACTCCCGGACGTAAGCGCGGAGAAACTTCTCACTATTGCGAAAATCGCGTATGAGGAGTTCGACAGCGACCTGCGGGCGGCTCTCAAGAAGTCGCTCCCGCAAGCGAAAAAGGCCTTGAAGAGATTCCCCAGCATCGGCAATCCCGGTGCGGAGAAAATACTCCTGTTCACCCGCTCACACCTAGTGATGGCGCTGGACTCGAATGGCTTGCGAGTGCTGTGCCGAGTAGGGTTCGCCGAGGAGCAGAAGAATTATTCAGCGACATACCGCTTAGTTCAGGATGCGATACATGAGCAACTGCCCCGAGACTACGACTCTCTGATTCGGGCACACCAGTTGCTCCGGCAACACGGTCAAGAACTGTGCAAGCGGTCGAAACCGCGCTGCGCCGAGTGCCCAGTGCGAAACGTGTGCGCCTACCGTAAGACAACGGCTGCGGCTGGGTAGCCCGTCCGAGCCATTCCCACAGAGAGGGTCAGAACGTAGAGTGGCTGTGAGCAGACTTCGGGGGAGGGCTGTTCGAACGAGCGTCCCATGACTCTAAACGGAGTCCGGGGCGCTTTCGTTTTTTGCCTCGTGCTGAACTAGGCGTCTCCATCACCTTCCCGCCGCCTGCCGAAATGTCGGCGCAGGTTTCGGTTCGATATCCGTATGGTTCGGGATACGCTTGTCTCTCGCAGTGGTCGAGTGTAGAACCTCGCTTTGGCATCAGGTTTGTGTCAAGCTGTGGGTATGGCAAAGAAACGCACCAAAGCCGACAGGTCACAGCGGCAGACTGAACAACTGGAAAAAAGAACAGCTCGCCGTCCAGACCAGATCGAGAAAAAGAAAGCTACCCGCGAGGACGCGAACCAAGCCGCTGCCTAGACCCTGTGCGATAGCCGTGACCCGAGCAATTAGGACAGCTTCCTCTTAGCAAACGGAACGGCATACGCGGCGGCGGGGTTGTGCGAAATTGCCGTTGAGGCTTTGCGGTAGTACTCCAAGGCTTTGTCCTTTTCGCCCAGTTTTTCGTAGGTCTGGCCGATCATGCACTGGATAAACGGATCGTTCGGGTTTGCTTTGCTCAATTCTGCAAGTGCGGTTTTGTAATCTCCGGCATAGAACGCGACGTAGCCTATCAGATACGGGAAGAACGGCGCTTGCTCGGGAATGGTGCCCTTGTCGAGAATGGTCTTTGCTGCAGCAACATGCTTTTGCGCTTCCGCTTGGTCGCCACGCCGAGCGGCAATGCGAGCCTGAGCGTGTTCCCACCGGAAGGTCCATAGGTCTTGCCGAGCAGGCTTGATGTCGGGCTCCTTAAGCCCCGTGTCGTGCCCAATCTGGTACCACTTGTCCGCCGCGTCCAAGTCGCCGGAATCGATACAAACGCGAGCCGCCTCGTCCGCAATCTCTCCCTGCTGAAAGAAGTTCTTCACGCTGCCGTGGAAGTCGAAAACCTGTTGTTCGTACTCAACGGTTCTCTTGCAATTCCCCTCGAAGGCGTAGGACATCGCCATCGCTCTCTTGGCTGATGCCTTGCTCTCGGGTGTGTCGGCGACATCGATTGCCTTCGTGAAATACTTCCGTGCCTCCTCGGCCTTCCCCATGAGGTCGAGTACGCTCCCAGCCGCGATGTTGGCGGGAACCGAATTCGGCGAGGTCTGGAGAGTCTGGCGATAGAGCGCCAATGCCTCTTCCGGCTTTCCCTCCCGCATCAACTGCTGCCCTTGTTTGACGAACTCCGGTTGTTGCTGCTGGGCGGGCGCTTGTGCCAGTGCTGGGGCGATGGAAAGCGAGATTACGATGATTCCTGATGCGACGGAGCGGAGGGTCACTTTCATGGAGCAAGATTATACGCGGCGGCATCGCAAGCAGCATCAGGGACAGCGCATATCAACCGAGTTCCGCATGGGTGACCGCCATCACTGACGAGCGCACGATTTCGGGCGACACTAGTAAGAGCGAGGTATTCCCCATGAAACCAAAGACATCAACACTCGCACCGAAGTCAGACGGGCCAACCATCTTGATCCCGATTGAGCAGCAGATTCAGCAACGCGCCTACGAACTTTACGAGCAGCGCGGAAGGACACACGGTCACGAGCTGGACGATTGGCTTCAGGCCGAGTGCGAGATAAAGGGCACGCAGGTGAACTCGACCGCGGCATAGCTTCCGGCAGTCCTCAAGAGCGGTTGGTGGGTCGGCAGGGCTTGTCGCAGGTGACCATGCCAGCCGGTTCATCTCTTCCCATCACGTTCAAGCAAAATGGCGATGGCGACCGCTCGGTCGAGAATTGGTATGCGGCCCTGGACGTACTCAGTCGCCTCAGCGCACAAATCTACATCGTCACGTCGCTGGTAGGCAGGATGTCGCAGCAGCGTTGGTCGGTATACAGGGTTGACCTGTAGAGGAATTACATTGGGCTTGGCGGAGTTCAAGATACCTCCATGTAATTGGTTTTGCCGTTTAGCAGTCGAGAGACAGGAATGGCCACCTCGCTGAACGACATCCCTGCGATAGTGTTTTGGGCCTTTTCAGCGGCGTCTGCACGCAGATAAACCAGCGTGCTCGACGAACTGCGGTGGCCGACGTGGTCCTGGATCGCGTTCAGGTCATGCGTCTCCTGCCAGAGCAGAACGCAGATGGAATGCTTGAGTACGTGGTAATGCCGCTTTGCGGGGTGAATGCCGGCCAAAGCCGCATATCGCTTGATGACGACATCCATGTACTGGCGGGACCAGGGGAACAACTCGGTGTCAGGATTCAATTTCGCTAGATCCAGCAGTGGCGACTCGTCGAACAGGACATCGCGGTCGGTACGCAGAGCGTGCAACGTCGCTCGGCTCTTCTTCAGCCGTTTGATTGAGAGCTTGCCGTCGCAGATATCACGCCCACGAATCGCTAGCGTCTCTGACACCCGGAGCCCATGCAGTAGGCCCACGAGCATGGCAACGTGGTGCAGCGGGCTGTGCTGCCGGGCGACGCTGAATAGCCTAACCAACTCTTCGCGAGTCATGTATTCCATTACTTGCTCCCTTTACGCAGTGATTTCGTGCAGACCAGACCTTCTGTCACTAACGTCTCCAGTTCCGGTGAATCGCACCTTGCTTACCGACGATAACGAATTGAGAGTTTCCCCCAGCGTGCGGGGAATTTTCTAGCACATGGCCGATGGCCGTGAAGGCGTCCCCGATCCTAATGTCGTTCTGCTGTCTCAGGAACACTTCAGAGAAGAGGACGCTGACCTGTTGTCTGTCCTTGGTGAGAGCGGTTCCTGTGAAGGGTAGATAGTCCATTCGGTGCAAGCCCGTGATGACAAGCCGCTGTCTCTGCACCGTTGTCTGCGTCACCATCATCTTCTCCAGTTCAGCGATCTCGTCTCTCACCCGCTCAAGGTGATCTATAAACGACGGCCAGCCCATCGGCCCTTCGAGTCCATGAGCGGCGAGGGTCGTCGCTGGAACAACGCCATTCCATTGACGCACCGTGTTCAGTTCTGCGGTTGTCAGTTCTTGCGGTGCCTCACGCAGCTTGCGGTGCATCTCATGAACCTCTGACTTGTTTCGGCAATACTGCTGCCAGTTGTAGCCGCTGCCGCGCTCCCACAGGTTGATGACCTGCCCGGGGGTAAGCGCAGCGAGGTCCCAGCCGCTGTTCCGCGCCTGCTTCTCCATCTCCTGCCAAGTTTTAGCATCGAATCTCATTGACTACTCCCGGCGGCAAAATTCACTGGGCACCGCCTGCCATATCGAACGACATCCCCGCGATGCTGGGCGCTGAAACGCTCTTCACGCCAGCACCAGCCCCGCGTCTTTCATGCCCTGGGCGAGACCCCACGCGAAACGATGCTCGACGACCAAGGCGCTCCCAAACCGCAGTGGGTCCGGCTGGACGTGCTCATCGATCCATTCTTTGCCTTGGGAAGTCAGCGGGCAGAACAGGAAAACGGTGCCTTCATTACGAACGAGAACGTCAGGAGTAATCGGGACACGGTCAATCGCCACGGGATTGTATCGATACCGTCCGCCAGCACGGACTCGGTTGAAATCGGCCATGCTTAAGTGTCGCATATGCGTACAGGCATAGCTATAGCACGACAGTACTCGTTAGTAACCAGATACTGCATTGTATTGACAGATATATGCCTAACGGCTACGATGGTGCCATGAAGGACAATAAAGACCCCATGGTTCGGACGGCAATATTCGTGAAGTCGGGCCAAATGGCCAAATTGCAGACCCTATCCCAGGTGACCGGTGCTCCGGTGGCTGAATTGATTAGACGTGCGATCGACGTCTACCTGGAGCAGAGAAAAGCAGAGATCAAGAACGCCTGACGTGATTGGTGGCGCGCCCCGCTGCACCACCGATTCGGCCCACATTTCGCCCCCTACCTATACGCTCAAGCGTTAACTTAGAGCAGAATTCCTTCTGAGTTGCGCGTTAGCACTTACGTAATCCGACCGGAATCGATGCCAAGGGGAATCACTCCCAGGAGCACTTTTCGTTACTAATCCGGTCAACTTCCCCGAAGCCCGTTTCTGGATAACTTCCGAGTAGCCGACTTGAACTAAGCCGCTTTGCGGCGGACGCATTCGCGTGTTGCTGAGCCGACGGTGGAGGTGATCTGAGTTAGTTTCTTGTCGCAGAGGAGGAACTCTCTGTGACCCATCTACGCCAGATCATGCTTGAGGAACTACGGCGCCGCAACTACGCCGAGTCCACCATCGACGCTTACATTCACACGGTTGAGCATTTCAGTCGGCACTTCCATCGTTCACCCGATCAGCTTGGCCCCGAGCATATTCGCCAGTATCAGGCCGCGTTGTTCACGCGCTGGAAGCTGGCCCCGAACACCGTAACGCAGCGCTTGGCCGCTTTGCGCTTCTTCTATGTCCAGGTGTTGAAGCGAGGCTGGAGCGTTGCCGAGACACCGTACCCGAAGAAGGTTCTGCACTTGCCGCAGGTGCTGAGCCAGGACGAAGTGGCGTGTCTGATCGACGCGGCAGAGTTTCCCTTTCATCGCATTCTGCTGATGACCCTCTATGCCACGGGCGCACGTCGCGCAGAAGTGGCGCGCCTCAAGATCCGCGACATCGACAGCCAACGCATGGTCATTCATATCCGGGGAGGCAAGGGACGCAAGGACCGTGATGTCATGCTCAGCCCCAAGCTGCTCGATGCTCTGCGCGTCTACTGGCGCGGGCTGAAACGCAAGCCCACCGATTGGCTGTTCCCCGGCAACCGATGGCATACGGCGAGTCATCCGGTCTCCACCAAGGTTCTCTGGAACGCCTGTCAGCAGGCCGCCGAACGCGCCGGTCTTGAGCACAGGCGCATCCATCCCCACACTCTGCGCCACTGCTTTGCCACGCATCTGCTCGAAGCCGGTGCCGACCTGCGAACCATTCAGATGCTGCTGGGACATCGCGACCTGGAGGAAACCACGATCTATCTGCACCTCTCCCGGCGTCATCTCAGCGCCACCGGCAGTCCGCTGGATGTACTCCCCATCCGAGGAGAAGGAGAGCCAACACAGAGCGCATGAACCGGCCTCCTCTGGAGGTGGCCGACATCGTTCGTAGTGTCGGGCAGTCCTTCGTTGAGCGCAGTCGCAAGTGGATCAACGGACAACACGAAAAGGTATTGCTGGCCATCACACGCTGCCGCACCGCCGCGTTAGGTGGACATCGCGATCAGTGCTCAGACTGCGGACATACTGCCATCTCGTACAACTCGTGCCGAAACCGGCACTGCCCCAAGTGTCAGGGCAACGCCCGCCTGCGCTGGCTCCAGGCGCGGGAACGAGAGTTACTGCCTGCCAGCTATGTGCACCTCGTCTTCACCCTGCCGCGGGAACTGGCTCCGCTCGCATTGCAGAATAAACGGCTGATCTATAACCTGCTGTTTCACACCAGTGCTACAACTCTGCTGGAGATCGCTCGCGATCCCCGGCATCTTGGAGCCGAGATCGGCTTCTTCAGCGTGCTCCATACCTGGGACCAGCGACTGCAACATCATCCCCATGTCCACTGCGTGCTTGCCGCCGGCGGCCTCGCTCCGGACCACTCCCGCTGGATCTCCTCCCGCCGCTCCTTCTTCCTTCCCGTCAAAGTGCTCAGCCGTGTCTTCCGCGGCAAGTTTGTCGCCGGACTCAAGACCGCCTTTCATGCCGGCGCACTCCAGTTCCACGGACATCTCTTACCGCTTGCGGAACCGCACGCCTTCGCCTCCTGGCTGCGACTACTGTTCTGTCACGACTGGGTCGTCTACTCCAAACGGCCTTTCGGCGGGCCAGAACATGTGCTGCGCTATCTCGGCGCATACACCCACCGCGTCGCCATCTCCAACAGCAGGTTGGTTGCTCTCGCCGACGGAAACGTCGCTTTTCGCTGGCGCGACTCCGCCCACGGCAACAAGAAGAGGATCATGACTCTGGCGGTCGAAGAGTTCTTGCGCCGTTTCCTTCTCCACCTGTTGCCACGCGGCTTCGTGCGCATCCGCAACTTCGGATTTCTCGCTCACCGGAGGCGAGCAGAACTCCTTCCACTCTGTTCTCGCTTGCTCCAGCAATCCCATCCGCCAGCAGCGCGCACCGCCTCGCCGGCGCTGCCCATTCACTCGCTGTGGCAATGTCCGCTTTGCGGCGGAACCATGCAAGTTGTCGAGCGCCTCTCCGCCGCGCAACTTCTCCTCCGATCTCCGCCTCATCTCAGCCGGTGCGCCGCATGAATCCACATCTCCAGCCTCGAATCTCGCTCGTGCTTCGGCGCGCACACTGGTTCTGTGTTTCGCACTCGTCAGAATGCAGTATGGTGGTGGGATTCAGACTCTCCGATGCAACGCCCCACGCTCATTCTCTCTGCGACCCGCTACTGAAACCCAAGCCCTCTGACCCCAACGGCAAACTCGCAAACCATCAACAACGGCTCATCCAGATACAAATCCCATAGTCCCCCGGGGCGGCTTCCTTCAAGTCGCTGTATCTGAAACGCCCCTTTACAGCGCATCGGAGCGATCGATCTTCACTCGTGGGCGCTTCAGATACAGCACTAAGACTTCTGGCCGGCGTCGTTGAGAGTATGTCCTCGAATTCCATGGTTTCTGAGCATTCAGCCGTCGACCACTTCTGCAGTCTTAGTTGCCTGGGTGCTCTCCTCCCTCACGGTCTGGAGAATCGGTTCCAGGAAGCGGCCGTATTATTCTGGCTGACTTCATCTTTACCGACAACAGCGGTATTGCGGGTCATCGCCGTAGCGACCGTGAGCATTCATCTCTTGTACAACAAGGGCTTGCGCGGAACAATTTTCTCCCGGCTGGTCATCCTTGCACTGCGCCAATTCTCGCAGCCTGCCTTAAGTGAGTGGTATATCAATAGCTTAGAACTCGCCTCCCGTGGCAGCGGACTTGCATCTCTAGGGTCACACACCCAAAGTTGATTCTGTTTCGATCTGAGCGCCGTCGCTTCGTCTCGATTGGGCTCCACGGTCAAAATCCAGGCAGGAGGACAATGCATGCGATTGTTGAGTGTTCGCCTAATCGTTTCTCTTATTCTCGGCATCACGCTGGTTTCCGCTGGTTTCTCCTATTACGAGGTACTGGCTGAAAAGCGCGCTCTGCGCAACGATCTCGGGCATCGCGCCGAGATGCTTGCAGAGAGTCTGGCCGGCAACGTCGAACGGTCGTGGAATACGGGCGTGGACGTGGACAAGGACCGCTCGGATAAGGAACTGCAGCGATTGGTGCAGCGCTTCGGAAACCGTGAGCACCTGATGGGCGTTGTCATCTATGACCAGCAGGGTGCGCTGGTGGCCGCCACCCCGGGACTCGCGAAGACGCTCACTGTGAGTCCGCCGCTGGTAACTGACGCCATCAAGCAGAATCAGCAAGCAAGTTCGTTCCTCAGATTGGCAGGAGTGCCGGTTCACATTCTTGCGTTGCCCATTCGCCGAGCGCGTAGTGGGGCGATGGGCGTCTCGCCGGTCCAGCCTGGGGGCGACGTCCGGCTCTCCGCCCCAGATGAGGTTGTGGGTGGCTTGGCCGTCGTCCACGATGTCAGTTACATTCGTGCCCAGAGCCTTCTCGTCTGGCGCCAAACCTTCTTTAGGGTGTTGGCCCAGGTCTTTCTCATCGTTCTGATTACGTTGTTGATTGTCCGCTGGAGCATCACCGGCCCGATTGCGCGGGCGGCGCTTTGGATGCGCGCACTCCGCACCGGCAAGATCTCTTTCCGGCAGGAAGTCCCAGACCTCGATATGTTCCGGCCGCTAGCCCGCGAAGTTGCCACCATGGCCGCGAGCCTCAACCATGCGCGCAATGTCGCTGAAAATGAGGCCCGTTTGCGCGATGCGGCGGAATCTCTGTGGACGGCGGATCGTCTTTCGGTGCAACTCCGCACGCGCCTGGAAGACGGCCACCTATGTGTCGTCTCAAACCGCGAACCCTACATCCACCGGCGAGACGGCAAGACACTCAACGTGATGGTTCCGGCGAGCGGTTTGGTCACCGCGCTCGAACCAGTACTCAATGCATGCGACGGCACCTGGATCGCCCATGGCAATGGCAATGCCGACACTGAAGTGGTGGATGCGTACGACCGGCTGCGGGTTCCCCCCGAGGATCCCCGCTATACCTTGCGGCGCGTGTGGTTAACCAAAGCAGAAGAGGAGGGCTACTACTACGGCTTTGCCAACGAGGGGCTTTGGCCGCTTTGCCACATCGCGCACACCCGCCCGCTTTTTCGGGCTGACGATTGGCAGCACTACCAGGACGTCAACCGCAAGTTCATGTCCGCCGTGCTCGATGAAATTAAGAACGTCGTGAAGCCTGTGGTACTCGTTCAGGACTATCACTTCGCGTTACTGCCGCGGCTGATCAAGGAAAAGCGTCCGGAGGCCCGCGTGGCGATTTTCTGGCATATTCCGTGGCCGAATCCAGAAGCTTTTGGCATTTGCCCCTGGCAGCGCCAGTTGGTGGATGGTTTACTCGGCGCCGACCTCATCGGATTTCACGTTCAGTCCCACTGCAACAACTTTCTGCAGACGGTAGACCGCGTCGTGGAATCGCGCGTGGACTGGGAGCATTTTTCCGCACTCCGCCAGGACCATCGCACCATGGTGCGTCCATTTCCCATCAGCGTAGCTTTCAACGACGACGCTGGCGCCGAAAGCAACAATCACGGCTTCAACTATCTGGAACGCGCCGCTCTTTTTCGCAGTTTGGGCGTAGAAGCGACTTTCATGGGGATTGGCGTCGACCGCATCGACTACACCAAGGGAATTCTGGAGCGCTTCCTGGCGATTGAGCGGTTCCTCGAAAAATGTCCCTCCTACCAGGGAAGATTCACGTTTGTGCAGATCGGAGCGCCCAGTCGCACCCACATCAAGCGTTATCACGACTTGCTGGCCGAGGTGGAGGCTGAAGCGGAACGAATTAATTGGCGTTTCCAGAGCGGCAAATGGAAACCTATCGTGCTCCTCGTGCGCCAGCACAGCCATCAGGAGATCGAGCCTTATTACCGCGCCGCCGATCTTTGTCTGGTGACTTCGCTGCACGACGGGATGAACCTGGTAGCCAAAGAATTCCTCGCCGCGCGGCATGATGAGCGCGGTGTGCTGATTCTCAGCCAGTTCACCGGAGCGGCCCGCGAACTGCGCGACGCCTTGCTGGTCAACCCTTACGACATCGATCAGACTGCGGAAGCCATCCGCGCCGCTCTGGAGATGACGCCGGAGGATAAGGAATTGCGTGTGCGCCGCATGCGCAAAGTTATCAAGGAGCACAACATCTACCGCTGGGCCGGGAACTTGATCGCCGAACTTTGCGAGGTACGCTTGGACGCGCCTGAAGACGCGCAGGAAAAATTTCGTGCCAGCGTGTCGGTAGCATGATTCGTGCTTACCTTCAACCGGTGGATAGACGATAAGGAGCAAAAGCGTTTGAGGCCAGAAGTGCAGTCCCAGCTCGCGCCATTTCTGCAAACTGTTGCCCAGGCGTCCCATGCGGCGCTCCTGCTCGATTACGACGGAACGCTGGCGCCCTTCCACGTCCAGCGCGATCAAGCTTACCCGTATCCCGGAGTTGCGCTCCTACTGCAAGAGATTGTGCGAAACGGCCGTACCCGGGTGATTATCATCTCCGGGCGAGATGCACCCGATATTCTCACCCTTCTTGACATTCGCCCACATCCCGAAGTTTGGGGAGTCCATGGGCTGCAGCGCCTGAAGACAGATGGAAGTATGGAGATGCCGCACCTCGATGAGCGAACGCTCAATGGTTTGTCGGATGCCGACCGCTGGCTCGGCTACCAGCAATTGCGACATACCGCGGAATTCAAGACTGGAAGCATCGCCGTTCATTGGCGGGGACTCAGGGAAAGCGACGCGGAGCTTGTACGGGCGCGCGTCCTATTAGGGTGGCGTCCGATCGCGGATTACAGCGGGCTCGACCTGCTGGCATTCGACGGGGGGCTGGAGGTCCGCGCCCGTGAGGCCAACAAGGGTGACGCGGTTCGTGCTTTTCTCTGTGAAATCAGTCCCGACACACCGGTGGCTTATTTGGGCGACGACAACACCGACGAATCCGCATTCCAAGCCATGCAAGGCCGCGGCCTGAGCGTGCTGGTTCGTCCTGGTTGGCGGCAGACTACGGCGCAATTTTGGTTAAAGCCTCCCGACGAGGTCCTCGACTTTCTTAGGCTATGGCTGAAGACCTGTGCCGAACCCAGAGCCATTAATGGCGGCGCGGTCGCGGCGGTAAATGGATGACCACCACAGCTCCGATGGCTCAGTTGCGAACGCCCGTGAAGCCCTTCTACTTCAATACTTCGGCGCATCTGTTGCGCATCACCACACAGAAAGCGAATACATTGGCGGAACTTCTGGACGCCTTACGCGTCTGTCCCGAGAACTCCATCTTTCAACACACCTTCCGCACCCTGCAGGAACATCACTTTATTCGCGAGGGATTTTCGAATGACTTCGCGCACTGGGCGCTCACGGCCTGTAACGAGGCTGGTCTGGCCGAACAGTTGGCGAGCGTGGACGTGCGTGAGTTCACCTCTCTCGGCGAGTTGCGCGATCGTTTCGTCCAGATTGTGGAGAAACACCTTCAACGGAATTCCGCGGATGGCTCGCGCATCGCTGAAGAGACATTTTATTTCTGCGCGGCGGACATCGTAATGTTGCCCACCAACTTTGTGGCCGAGACCATGCAGGACTTCGCGAAGGGGGTGAGAGAGGTAAGCGTGCACTCCATTCATCATCATTTCATTGAGGCGCGCCTGCGGCTGAAGCTCATGTCGAATGATTTCTCACAATGGCTGCACGAGGATGTGGGCCTGACCGAAGCAGCCCGCGCACTGAACCGGATCGATATCTATACGGCGACGCTGGAGGATGTGCGCAGACAAATCGTTCGCATCGTGGAACGGGCTTTGGTGTAAGAACTGATATTTGGACCAGAAAATGAAACTCGTGAAGCCGCTAACTGCCACCGACGAACGCGCCGAAGCGGTGCGTTCCGCCCAGCCGCAGCCTCTGCATCCCGAGCGCCGCAAGGCTCCGCGAGAGTGGGAGACGCCTCCCACCCCGGTTGCACCGCCGCATTTGGACGATTACCAAACCATCGTCGGAGCGGCCGAAATCGACGAATTGCGTTTTCTGGCCCGCAAGCCCAAAGGCAAGACGGTAAAGATGGTTAACTCCACGGCTGTTGGTGGAGGAGTCGCCGAGATGCTGAATCGTCTCGTCCCTCTGCTGGGAGAACTGGACGTCACCACCCACTGGGATGTCATTACCGGAGGGAACGATTTCTTCGAGGTCACCAAGGCGTTCCACAATGCTCTGCACGGCAGCGAGTACCACCTCAGCCGAGCAGCACAGGAAGTCTTCCTGGCCTACAACGAACAAAACCGGCAGCGCATGCAGTTCACCGAAGACATGGTCGTCATTCATGATCCACAACCGGCCGCGTTGATCGGCTCAAAAAAGGAGTCGCCCGCGCACTGGGTGTGGCGCTGCCATATCGATCTGTCGAATCCGAATCCGCAGGTTTGGGGATTTCTGCGCCCTTTCATCGAACAATACGATGCGGCAATCTTCTCTTCACAGTCCTTTGCGCGGCAGTTACCCATTCCACAGTATCTGTTTTACCCATGCATCGACCCGCTGTCGGAGAAAAACAAAGAGCTGGACGAGAGCTTCGTGCAAAAGATCTGTGACGAATTCGGCATTGATCGTTCCCGCCCCGTGGTTACTCAGGTATCCCGTTTCGATCGATTGAAGGATCCGGTCGGCGTAGTGCAGGCTTTCAAACTAGCCAGAAAATACGTGGATTGCCAACTGGTGCTGGCAGGCGGCGGGGCCAGCGACGATCCCGAAGGTGCGCTCGTGCTCAAAGAGGTCAAGGAGGCCGCGGGCGATGATCCCGACATTATCATTCTCGACTTGCCCCCTTGGTGCGCGCTGGAGATCAATGCGTTGCAGCGTGCGTCCACTATCATCGTGCAGAAATCGATCAAGGAAGGTTTCGGGCTCACCGTTACCGAGGCGCTGTGGAAAGGGAAGCCCACCATAGCCGGCGCCGTCGGCGGCATTCCCAACCAGATCATCCACAAGCTGACCGGCATGCTGGTGCATTCCGTTGAAGGATGCGCGTATCAGATCCGCTATCTCCTTACTCACCGAGACTTCGCGGTGCGGTTGGGACGGAACGGTCGCGAACATGTCAAAGAAAATTTCTTGATCACCACCAACGTGCGCCGCTGGCTGTTGCTGCTTCGGGTTCTAACCTCTTCGGATCATCCGCCGTTCTGGGGCAAACCGGAAGTCAACTGCTGTTAACAGGCGTCTCTGACAATGCCGGCGGTGTCAAGTTCTTTTTGAGCGTACTGCCGCGTGCACTCCGAAGAGCGCGCCATTTCGCTCTATTAGAAAAAGTGCTGTATCCAGCCAAGGCT
>Ga0326727_10011770_pt1 | contig 20192 bp, 17 predicted proteins | sample MB2enrmetagenome_FD_207643 | JGI IMG/M metagenome (GOLD analysis project Ga0326727, IMG submission 207643) | Lab enriched peat soil microbial communities from McLean, Ithaca, NY, United States - MB29MY | ecosystem: Environmental > Terrestrial > Soil > Wetlands > Peat | place: USA: New York...
ACGCGTTGGTTGCGGCTCACGCAGTCACATCATAAAAGAAAGGTGCACAGAAAATGCGCAAACGTCTCATAAATAAAATCGGACGCCGGGAGTTCATGGGAAGCGCGATGGGCGCCTGGAGCCTGCTGAACCAGCCCGCCGGGCTGAGCGCGGCAAGCCCACAAGCTCCTGCCGAGTTTTCAGCTAGCGCCACCACCGACATTTGCAACAAACGCCGCGAGCTCTATTTGAGCAGCGACGCCGTTAAAGTTAAGCCTGCCTTTCTCCCTCTCCCGCCCGGAGCGGTGACCCCCCAGGGATGGTTGCGGGACTGGGCGGTGGCTGCCGCCAACGGGATTACGGGCCATTTGGACGAACACTCCCCCACCTTTGGACAGGCGTGGGAAGGCCACTGGTTCAACTCGATCGGCGTATTCCCGAACGGCGAAGGCTGGCCCTTGGAGCAATGCAGCTACTGGCTCGATGGTGCCGTCCGGCTGGGATACATTCTGAACGACACCGCCTTGATCAGCAAAGTAACGAAGCGGCTGGACACGGTGGTTTCCGGCGTGCTGGCAGGGGGAGAGTCGTTCATTTACTGGCGCCCCAAGTCTGTTCTGGATGAGACGGTGGGCGCCCGCCCCGCCGACGGTCGATTCAATAACTGGGCTCACTCGCACATGGGGCGCGCCCTGGTGGCTTACTATCAAGCCACCGGCGATCCGCGCGTGCTGAAGGCATTGGTAAAGGTCTACAGCGACTTCGCGCCTCCGGAGTTTTCCGGCCTGTTCAACGGGGTGCGGGGCGGAGTGAATGTGGACGCCATGCTGGACACCTATGTGATGAGCGGTGACCGTCGCGTGCTTGCCTCCGCCCTGGCCACGACCCGGAGAGCGGACTATCGCGAGGCGCGGAGCCAGTGGGCGCAGGGGCAACTCAAGCCCGGGCATGACGTGATCTATTACGAGCACATTCGCGTCCCCGCCTTGCTGTATCCGTGGACGGGGGAGCGGGAGGATCTGGCCGCCACCGAGAAAGCCCTCGATTGGGGCGAGCAGAATTACCTGCTCCCCATGGGCCTCGCTTCCGGAGAAGAGTTTCATGCCGGCATCGGAGCCACCCGCAACGTGGAAACCTGCAACGTGGCGGCGTCGATGTGGACCTTTCTCGGGCTGCTGCGGATTACGGGCGAGGGAAAGTACTCCGACCGGATCGAAAGGGCGTTTTTCAACGCCGGACCGGCGCCCGTGGCCCGCGACTTCCAGACGATGTGCTACTACCAGAGCCCCAACCGTTACAGTGCCGCGCTGCCCAGTGAAGCGCCGCCCGCCCCGGGCGCCGGATCTTATTGGTTCAGCAATCTCGGGTACAAGTGGGTGCTCTGCTGCGTGGGGAATCTGAACCGCGTCATCCCCAACTACGTTATGCACATGTGGATGGGGACGCTCGACGGCGGTCTGGCGGCCACCCTTTATGGCCCCTCGGCCGTGCGCGCCACGGTGGCCGGGAACGTCGCGGTGAACGTGGAAGCCCGGACGGCTTATCCGTTCCAAGAGGCCATCACCCTGGTGGTGAATCCCGAAAGGGAAGTGGCGTTTCCGCTTTATCTTCGCATCCCGGGATGGTGCGAGACGCCGGAGATCGAGGTGAATGGCGCGCGGGTCAGCGGGGGAGAGAAGCAAGGCGGGTTCATCAAGGTGATCCGCCCGTGGAGGGCGCATGACCAGGTGACGCTGCGTTTTCCCATGTCCGCGAAGGTGGAGCAGGGACGGGAAACTTCCTTTCCCCAAATCCCGTATTACCTTTCACCCGCTGGCCGCCGGCTCGCGAAACTGACGGGGATCAACAGCCCCTATGCCAGCGTTCATTACGGGCCTCTCCTGTTCTCGCTGCCCATCCCGGATGAGAGCCCCAATGTGGAGATGGCGGGCACGCGCTTTCAATATGCTCTGGATGTGAGCCCTGAAAAGGCGAGGACGGAGATCTCCGTGGTTCGCCATCCCATGCCCAGCCAGTGGGCGTGGCCACTCGATGCGCCGCTTCAGCTTTCTGTTCAGGCCCGGGAATTCGACTGGCAGCCCACCGAGCTTCTGCCGCTGCCGAAGGAGCCTGTGAAGGGAGGCCGGCGCACGAAGGTCCTGCTGGTACCCTACGGATGCACCAAGTTTCGGGTCAGCATGTTTCCGGTGAGCGAGGCAACCTGGGCAACAGCACTAGCCTAATGAAGCGTTCCTTCTGAAGCAAGCGGTTCCTTCCCCAGCGCTCGAAGAGGGACAAAAGAGGCTGCTGTTGGTGCAAAATGCATTTGCCTTCGTACAAAATGTCATAAACATAGCCTGCACTTACGCAAAACTTTCGCCTTTTTTCCGGACAAAATGTCATCTGTTCCTTTGTTTTCATACACATTCGGGCTTCGAACGTACATAATTAAATTTCCTTCTTTGCAGTATTCCCTCCTGCACCTTCCCGAAAGTGTTGATAAGGCGCCACATCCGGCTCAAGCAGGAGTCCTCCAGGCGCTGCAGGTGCGCAGCACGCTGATTGTCCTCCGGAGCAATCAGCGCGGCCATGTTTTCCGTAAATCGGACTCTCGCGCATTTGCGGCCGTACTGCCAGGCGGGCTGTGACTCCAGCATCTGCTGGCACTCCTCCGGTACTTCATCCAGCGACATCAGAAGTCCGAGTCGCGAATCGGAGAAGAATCTCCGGCGGAAGCCGGCCACGGCGGGGCTGATTTCGGGCTGCGCCGCTGTTGCCCCGGGCGCGCCGGGGGCGTTCACTACGTGCTGGTTTCCATTCCCCAGGCTCACATGCGTCTTTGTATTGAGAGACATTCGATCCTTCTGTACTGATGCATAATTAGGTATTAGGGGTTAGTGCTAAGTTGTTCGAGAAACCGTCGGCGGCGCTGGGGAATTCGCGCGCTCCAGGTTTGGCTTGCGCCGTCCCCAATCCCTAACCCCAAATCCCTAATCCCAAATTCCTAATTCCTGACCCCGCCTCGCGACGGCGCGGCCAGTGAAAACTGCCCAGATTAGTATCTCATTGCCCGTAGGCTTTGTCAAGCAGAAGATGAGCCTACTTTACAGTACCTACAATACAGACAAATTGTCCACCCAAAGCCGTGGTGGGGATCGGCGGGCGGAAGGGAGGTCGACGCACGAATATCCTGCTGGCACCATACGGATGCACCAAGTTCCGGGTCAGCATGTTTCCGGTGAGCGAGGCAACGTGGGCAAAAACGTTAACCTAAGGAAGAGTTCTTTCCGAGCGGGCCGTCGCTCAGCCAGAAGTTCGGACTGAGCCCGCAGATTCGCTGGTAAATGGTAGGCGACCGAGGGGGGATTTCCTTCAAGTGCGTTTCGGGATAGTCTCCGAGTGCCCGACGATACGCCCGGAACCGCCGTACGCCACATACAAGGATCGGGCATCAGACGGCCACTCGCAATGATTAGTCGAGCGCACGGTGTTATACTTAGGTTGTGAACGCACGCACCGCAGTGGAACTACCCATATGCCAAGTGAATCGGCACGAGCGTGCTTGCTGGAATCCACGCTAGGGTTAGACATGACCTTTCACCTCGCTAGTTACGCGACCTTCAAGACCTTCATCGGTGAAACCACAGCAGGTGTCGCGGGAACTGAAGTAGCTGTTCGCCACACGGTGGCATCGCTCGAGAACGACGAGTCCCCCGACCCATGGGCGCAATTAGCTAAGAGTCATGGGATCCGGCTTGACCATATGCGTTCCGAGAACGTCGCCAGAGCGGCCTCCCGTCTTCAAATGGTCGGGGTGTACTCGGGGTTCGATGCGTTCTGTCGAGATGTTAGGTCGGAGTGGTGCAGGCTCACTGGCACGGCCTGGAAGCGTTCTGACGGTGATGGGCCGTTCGAGGAGCTCAGCAGAAACGCTCCCAGCGGTCTGGCATTGGGGGCAGAAAAGACAGCGGTCGAGTATTACCGGACATGTAGGAACGCCATCATACATCCCAGCGAAGCCAATGTGAGCAAACCCGATAAATTTTTCGCTGAGCACGCCGCAAAACTGGAGGACATTCGCCGGGAGTGGCAGGCAGTCGGAAACGCGATCGCGCCTAGCCGCTTTGCAAACCTCGCCTTTTGTGACATCAAACTCTTTGCAAGGGTGACCCTCGCTGTTGCTCAACAAATTGCGATGGCGTTCGACCCCGGAAACGATGCCTTGGCTCGATCAGTTCCCGTTAATACGTGGAAGCACATTGCCGACGATGGCCAGCGGAGACAACGCGCCATCGGTTACTTGCGAACGGAGTTCGGGTTAGAATATGCCCGAGCACAGGTCATTGCAGTGAGCATTACTGGCTAACTAGCTTAACGGTAGAGTGCCTTCCTTCAGGAGCCCTCGGCGATTCTTGTTCGTCCTGAGGGTTGCTGAAGGAGGAGGTCCTGGTTCGACTCCAGGGTTAGCCACCAGGTTCCGCCACAAAGTTGCGATATTGCAGGGGGGGCTGGCGCTGATCCCGTCGGGTGGCGCATATATTGGTCCTTATGTATCGCCACTCGGGCGAATCTCCAAATCCGAGTCGTAGCGTGGCCCAACCTATCAGAGAGTTGGCGTGCTTCGCATTCGCGAGTTGGGAAAAGGTCAGGGGCCTTTTCCCTCAGGTACCTTTTCGCTTTAAGTTACCCCCTTAATCATAGCTTCGAAGCGGTAAATGTGAAGCAAGCTGGCTGTGGACAATCAATAGATCACTCCTTTTTCCTGTTGTTAGGCGGTTGCTCCGCTTCGAGCGAAATGCCATCAAAAGGGAGCTTGCAAGATGCTCTTACATTCATTCGGCGGCCGAGGGCGAAAAAGAGCAGGCCGAAGAAAAGCACCACAATAATGAGGAGGAGGGGAATCATTTTGGCCTCCTCGTCGACGTCACGATTTGGGCCGCGGCGGTGGCCGTTGCGGCGACAATCTCCTTGGCTTCTTCGTTCTTGGTCCTTAGTCTTTGTGTCGTTTCCTGCGTGCGGGCGATGAGTGCTTGGATCAGCTCAGGCAGATGGCCGATCGCGTCGGCACACATCCAGAGGGGTGCGTCGGCAAAACGCCAGGTGTCGTCGCTAATGACCTCGCCGGTTTGCTGATCCTCAGTGGTTTTGCTGAGCGCAATTCCCCATTTTCCTTCCACGTTGGCGTATCCGATATGACGGCAATTTACCGTTCCCTCGTCATCGATCGATCGCGAGATGCGGTGCCATGCGGACACGCGAAGATTCAGATTTCTGAGAAGTCTTTCGAGCTCTGAAATGGTTGACGAGAGGTCGTCCGCTGCGGATTTGAGATCATTGGATGCGGCGGAGAGGTCTTTGAAGCCAAGAGCGATCTTTCCCTTGGCGGCAGACAGGTCTTCCTGCTTCATGGGAGTCAACCCCCTAAGTGAGATGCCGACAGATACGGCAGGATCGACTGCGGATTAAACCGCTCGGGGACCCGCCCCGGCCAATCCTTACTGTTATCATAGCAGAAAAATCGTCAACCCGGGAGAGGATAAGGAGAGCAAAAGGTAGGAGCTTCGTTTTCGCCCCAAGGAAAAGAGCGGTGGGATTCCGTCTTGGCCAGGCCTGAGAGAAGGTCCTGACACCATTTTTCCGCATTTTTCCCATTTTTTGTCCCGGTGATGCACCGACTGAAATATGGCCTGGCCAGAGCTTCAAACAAAAATGGCAACAAATGCGCTTCCACTCTCTTCCGCCTTTTTATGGCTCAAAAACCGGGATTGAGGCGGGTACTGCCCCGTCCGGAATAACAAATGCCGTGCTCTGTCTAGCACGCGTGGCTGCAACATATATTTTAGCTATTGCCGTACCCGCATCTTCGAGGTTCCCTGTCATCAAAAACTTTCTGAGCTTCTCGTGGGGATAGATGAGCGTCCGGTCAAAAGTCATGCCCTTCGAACTCCCGAAATTTATAGGCGCCCCCGGAATATCCTTGGACTTCCGGTCATAGCGGAGAGGTTGCGGATGAAAAACTTCGATGTACCTTGGCACCTGGCTTCTTGGTATTGCGAACACCCCATCATGACCTGTTATTACGGTATTCAGGGATTCGGTCTTTGGCAGGCCCGGAAAGAGATTGTCCGCAAAATCACAAATACCCTGTGTGCAGCGTCTGCTCTTGTATTGGTACTCGACTTTGCAGAGTCCCGCCTTTTCCCATTCTTCGAATTTATTGATGATATTCGCGCGAGCATACTTTCTGTTCTTCCTCGCGTTGTGGGTCGAAAAGGAGGCCTGCCTATGGTCGCCTACGAGAGTCAGCACTGTATGAGAATTCAGCAGCAGCTCAATGAGTTCAAGGTCGCACCCGGCGAGATCCTGACTCTCGTCTATATACAGCCTGTCATAGATTTCCTCAAACCTTTGCACCGGCAAGCCGCCGGTTTTACGGATAACTTCGCAAGCGAACTTTGACACCTTGTCTGAGTATATCTGCCCTCGGCCGCTAAAATAATGCTTCTCGATGTCCGTAACCTTCGTATAAAGGGCCGATTGTCCTTCAACAAAACACATTTTTGACACGCGCCACGGGTAGAGGCATCTTTGATATGGGCGGATAAAGTGGCGAAGGAGAAAAGCAAACCATGTGCTGACTGTAAGATTTGGGGGAATGAAACCATTCCGCTCGTACGTCCTGTTTCTAACCTCGGAAGTGTTGTTGATCGTGTATGTAACAATGGCGGATCGGCCACTGAGGAAACCACACACGTCGTCGACTATTGTTGTGGTCTTGCCGGACCCGGCCGAAGCCAGGATTATGCGGTTATTCGACTGCACGTTGGATGTATTCAGGAATCTCGATTTGTTCTGGACTTTCCAGAATCTTCAGTGCGCACTCAGTTTTGTTGCGTTTCATATATATGAGCAACTCTTCGTCCGTTGTGCATGACTTGCCGAGCACCTTATTCAATTTCTTTCTGCCGTTGGCGGCAAGAATATGCGGCTCCAGTGTCGCCAGGCTTGCATCCTCGCTGAAACATACCTGGATGTCTCCTTCCCCTGCGTATTCCTTGTACTCCTCTTTGACATTGGCGACGTCGCCGTCATTGTCGGTGACTACGCACGTTCTAATCTTGAGTGCTTTGGCAATTTCAAGGAACCGCTTGAAGGCAAGCGAATTAACTGAAATGACTTCCACCCCATCATGGAGGGGCATCTTATGATGCTTTTGGAGGAATGCCTTCTGAACGACCAATTCATCGGAAGGGCCTTCAACCAAAATAGTGCGTCTTGCGAGGATCATGCGTAACGTGTCATGGCCGGGAAGTTTCCTAAAATAGTCTCCGGTGGGTTTCGAGAGGTCTGCCAGGGTAATCGAGCCATTACCGCGGAACATCAAGGTGTTCTCAATGCCAAGCTTATTGAGAACAAAACTGCTGTGCGTTGTAACAATGAGCTGCTTGCCAGTCGCTTTTCTGACCAGATGATCTAATAGTTGGCTCAGCCTGGAGTGGGAAAGGTGGTTTTCGGGTTCCTCGATTAATATGATTTGCGATGCCCTCTCTGCCTCTAATGCGGCCTCCACAGCAAGCTTGATCTTGATTGCGTTCTGTTCACCCTTCCCAACAAGCGTTATTGGGATCTCATCGAGATACGGCAGAACTGCGCCCTCCCAGCCGGCTCGCGCCGTCATGTCCATCGCGATCGATAGCTCTTTTTGGGAAACATCACCCTTTCTTTTCGCGAGCCCTTCATTGATCTTCCTAATGCCCTCATCGTCGCCAAACACGTCGCGCATTTTCCGATACGAAAGTGCTACAGCGACCTGTTGCTGCTTTGTCAGGTATTCGCGCGCAAATTCAACTATGTATTTGTTGGCAGCGTAAGTATCGGATATCGAGCCCGGGTCGATTAAAGAAGAGCGTAAAGGCATCGACCGGGTATCTAGAGGGTCACGGTGGCTAGCAAAGGTCTGCCACACTGGTTTATAGTACTCGACCGGAATCGTCCTCACCTTTGCAGGTTCAGAGATATAGTCGCGATACTCCTCGCTGTACTTTTCATCGTCCAAACAGATCGTTAGGCTTACCCCCGGTGTATTTTCCGAGAGCGAGTTATTCGTGCCCTTGAGATCAGCGAGGTCAGGGCTGTTCGTAAGATAGAGCTCCACAAGGATTTCCGGAGGCGAAGCCCGACGGCCCTTATTGATGTCCTCGATAAACTGAGCAACACATCCCGTATTGAAGAGATAAGGATGTATCTCGTAAGCCACTGGCCGTCGGTTGATTTGGCATTTTAGGGCAAGATTGATCGCTTCAAGGAGGGTGGTTTTTCCTGATTCGTTGTCCCCGACAATAATATTGAAGTCGGGACGAAGCGGGATGTTCGCAGAAACAAGCGCCCGATAGTTCTTTACGATGACACGCTCGATGCTCATTCCGAACTCCGCCCCGTGCCGTTCTGACCGCACATTATAGCGCGATATCTTGGGGTTGATATTCAGTTAATGGAAGACGCGCGCCGCGAATTGGCGCCGCATGAGGCGAGCGGTGGGGGGCAAAGTTATTTTTCTTCGAGAAAAATTACTCTTCGGCCTGCCATGGGGGATTGAACTCATCCTGAAATGATGTGATGCGGTCACGGGTTTGAGGAATATACGGGGCGCTAGGTGTCGACTTCGGCGCTGGGTGGTATCGGACCGTTGGTTCTTTATCGGTCTTACCCTGGCGCGGGATTCTCACCGCGTCGGAATTCGCCTGCGGGGGCGGGGTTATCCACGAACGCCGCAAGAAACACGGCTTCTTCCTGAGGCGTACCGCGGAGTAATTTTTCTCGGAGAAAAATTACGCGCTACCTTACTGCGGGCTTCTCTGATTCCTAAGCGAAACGAGTTGCGTTACAATGTGGGGTAAGGAGTGTGACATGGCCACAACTGTCATCGTGCGCGATCCGGAAGTCTTAGGGGGTATCCCCTGCTTTCGCGGCACGCGCGTTCCCTTTCAAAACCTCCTGGATTATTTGGAAGCTGGCGACACTCTCGATCAGTTCCTTGATCAGTTTCCGACGGTCACCCGTCAAATGGCCATCGAGGCGCTGGAAACCGCCCAGGAATCGGATTATTCGAGCCCGATCCAACCGGCTGGCTGACCTGCTGCCTCACGTGCCCGCAATCTTATCGGCCCTGCCCACCCTTAAACCTGGCGAAGTGATACAAATCGCGTGAGTATTGAAACCATGATTGCGTAGCGAACCGGCGTACAGCCCGCTTTCGGAAACAATCCACATTGACGATGAACGGCCTGGCCGTAGAAGCGTAGTACGCCATGGGGGATTGAACTCATCCTGAAATGACGTGATGCGGTCACGGGTTGGAGGAATATACGGGGCGCCAGGTCTCGACTTCGGCGCTGGGTGGTATCGGACCGTTGGTTCTTTATCGGTCTTACCCTGCCGCGGGATTCTCACGGCCTGGGAATTCGCCTGCGGGGGCGGGGTTATCCACGACCGCCGCAAGAAACACGGCTTCTTTCTGAGGCGTACCGCAGCGCGGCGGAGCCGCAACCCACGCGTCTCGTAGGGGCTGGGCTTGCCCTGCCCACGTTCTACACCACGGCAATCTACAAGGGCAGGGCAAGCCCAGCCCTTACGAGACGCGCAAATTGTTTGAATCGATAACCGCGAATCCACGGCGAAGCCACAACGGGCGTACCGCCCTTTGCGCCGTCCGGGGGGAGTTCGGCAATCGGGGGCCTAACCGCCCCGATGGATCGGGGCACAATCCGCAGGGGGGCAATCCGGCAAAGCCAAGCGAATTCATGCGAAGGCGTACCGCGGAGTAATTTTTCTCGGAGCCGTACCGCAGAGTAATTTTTCTCGGAGAAAAATAACTCTGCGCTACGCCCCTCCGATATGGCTATAATAGCCATGACAGGAGGGAACCGCATGCGCAGTGTCAATGTTGCCGAGTTGAAGAACTCCCTGAGCCGGTATCTGACTTACGCGAAACAGGGGGAAGAAATCGTCGTCCGGGACCGCCATCTGCCCGTGGCGAAGCTCGTCCCCCTCTCCGTCGCCGAAACCAGCAAGGAAGAGCTGATTTTAGTTGCGGCGGGCAAATTGCGCTTGCCGCAGGCTCCCGTGGACATTCACAAGTTACTCAAGATCCGCACCGGCCGCGTTTCCAAGAGTCAAGCCATCCAGGCCCTGCTGGACGAACGCGCGGAGGGCAGATGAAACCGCAACCGGCGTTTTTCGATGCCAGTGCGCTGGTCCCACTCTGTGTTCGGGAGGCCACCAGCCGCCAGGCTCAGGCCCACCTGCGACACAGCTTGCCGGTGGTGTGGTGGGGAACTCCGGTGGAGATCCATAGCGCGGTGACCCGCCTCCACCGCCTGGCCGTTTTGAGCGATCGCGAACGCCAGGGAGCTCTGGCTCGGCTGGAGCTGTTGAGCCGGGGATGGCGAGAGGTCCTCCCCGTGGATTCGGTGCGGGAATTGGCAAGGCAATTGTTGGATATTCATCAGCTTCGAGCTGCCGACAGCCTGCAACTGGCGGCGGCTCTCACTTGGTGTCACCAACAACCCAGGAACCGCAATTTTGTTTCCGGCGATCAGCAGTTGTCCCAAGCCGCCGCCGCAGCGGGATTTAATGTCCTGGCGCTTTCCCCTTAGCTCGCGAGGAAAGATCGACACCTAAAAACCAGCGCGGAGAGAACGAAAAGATACCTGACCTCTTCCCCCCCCACCTTTTCCCCGTGACTCCCAGCGGTTTGTCGGTCGATGGTGGGTGGTTGCCCGCCCACCCGCACACACACTGGAAGGCGTACCGCGGAGTAATTTTTCTCGGAGAAAAATAACTCCACGCTACGCCGCTGGTTCGAAAAGAGGGTGGAAGGATTTCCCGACCTGGTGCGGATTGTTAATGAACTTGCTCAAACCGTGCCCGATCATATTGACCTTCCGCAGGTGGTGCCTACGCCTGTCCGGGTACGGCCCGGCTTCGCGGGATATTTCATGCTGACCTGCACAGATTGCCTTCGGACGTTCAGGGCGACAAGCCTGCCCGGAAATAATGTGGCGGAGGGGACCGCCGCCTGCACCCATTGCGAGGCTCGCGTTCCACTCCTCATCGAAAACTCAGCCCCTGAGTAAGATGACTCGCGCTCCGGGCGAGCGGTCGCTCGCCCTCTTGGGGTCACGGCCAGGATGGCCGTGCTACTCCCCCCGCGTGACACACTTCCCCACATCGCTTATCGACGGATCGCGGTGAGAACATGAACCCATTTGCGGCGCCGAAAGGTTTTCAATGACCCGATGTTCCGATGGCTCGATGAGCCGATGACCCGATGATCCGATCCCCATCAGGCGGCGCGAGGTGATTCGAATTTGAGTTTTTCGGCAGGGGGCGTGCGCACATCCCAGGCCAGACCCACCGATTTCAGCAGGCGAATAAAGCCATAGGACAGGTCGACTTCCCACAGGCGCAGTCCGTGGCGCGCCGAGGTGGGGAAGGCGTGATGATTGTTGTGCCAGCCCTCTCCATAGGTCAGCAGGGCCACCCACCAGCAATTGGTGGAGAGGTCGGGGAGATCGAAATTCCGGTATCCGAAAGTGTGGCTGGCGGAGTTCACAAGCCAGGTGCTGTGGTAGGTGACGACCAACCGGACGCACATGCCCCACACGACAAAGGGCCAGCCACCGATCAGGTAGAGCAGAACCGCCAATAGGGCGGAGAGTTCCAGGTAATAGCGGCCCAGAAAGTGATAAAAGGGCTGGCGGAGCAGGTCCGGGGTATAGCGCTCGGTGATCTCGTTCCAGTCCTTCTCGTTGGGCGTCCACATCATCCACAGGACGTGGCTCCAGAAGAAGCCATCCCGCGCGCTATGCGGGTCACCCGCTTCGTCGGAGTACTGGTGGTGCTGGCGATGGTTCGCAACCCAGTCAATGGGGCCGCCTTCCATCGTCAGAGTTCCCAGGAAAGCGAGGGTGTACTCCACGGCTTTCGAGCACTTGAAAGACCGGTGCGTGAGCAGGCGATGGTAGCCAACGCAGATTCCCAGCCCGCCGAAAATCGCGTGCAACAGGATGCAGATGCCTACTGCCGCCCAAGTGGTCTGCCAGAAAACCGCGATGACTCCCAAATGCATGGCAATGATGAAGGCGGCTTTGATGGGCTTGAACTGGTCCCGTACGGGGACGGCTGGCAAAGGGGGCAGTTCCACGCTGAGCTGAGACATATACGTTCCTCAATTCCCGCCCATGTATGAGGTTCTGAAAGGCGGGATTCGCTATCTATGGGATGTTCGAGAGCCCTGGTGTATTCAGACACCAAGAGGAGGAAGCCGGGGAAACAACCCCTCGGCCCTTATGCGGAGCGATCCGCTTGGCATCAGAGAAGATTATACCTGCAGGCGGGCGAGTCTTCACAAAATTCGGCAGCAACCGGCAGAAGCGAAAACCTCAGCCCGCTAAGCAGTCGAGCTACCCCGACTTGCGGGTCTTAGACACGTTCGACGTTCGCTGCTTGCAAACCCTTGGGGCCCTTCTTGACTTCAAAGCTCACCCGGGCGCCCTCTTCGAGCGTGCGATACCCTTCACCCTGGATTGCTGAGAAGTGTACGAATACATCCTCGCCGCTTTCTCGTTGAATGAATCCGTACCCTTTTGCGGCGTTGAACCACTTTACCGTTCCTAGTTCTTTCATACTGAAAGCACCTGGTTAGTGTGATTTTGGCAATTTGTCGAATGGACGACGGCGGGAATACCCGACGGCTTCTGTAATATCTCGTCTCGCAAATCTTAAAACCTGTGCACTGCTCATGATTGCGATCGCGCGGAAATTACTACAACAAACTGCGCGGTTGACCATAGCATCTTTTTCCAGGGCACGCCAATACAAAAACGTCAAAAAATGGGCGTTTTGGAAAAATTGACAAGCGTCAAATTTTCAGGGATTTACTACCTTTCCAAGCTGAAATCGGATCATTGATTGGGAAGGATTTTACCAAAAAATGTACGGGGCTCAGCGGCAGGCAGAATGGCTCGAATCCTCATGCTACTTTCGAATCTTTCCACGGTCATGCGCGGTCCGAGCGCGGCGGCCACTTCAATGGAAATGGGTCGCGACAAGCCGCCGCCGGCAGAATTAATCGCACCATGCGCTCGAACAAGAAATAATCCCACGCCCAATTGATTAGAACGAAAAGGCGGTTGCGAAAGCCAATCAGCTTGATGAGGTGAACGCCCAGCCAGGCGAGCCACGCGGGAAAGCCCGTAAATGCCCAACCCCCAAGATGCGCAACGGCGGCGTTGCGACCAATGGTGGCCATCATGCCGCGGTCACGATACCGGAAGGCAAGCGCCGTTTTCCCAGCCTCGCACCGCTGGATGTTTTTCGCTGCCACCACGCCCTGTTGCAAAGCCACCGGCGCAATCATGGGCAGCGGCTTGCCATTTTCCTCGGAGCACGCCAAGTCGCCAATAGCGTACACGCCCGCCAGTCCTTGAACTTCCAGGGTGGGGCCAACGGCCACCCGGCCGCTGCGATCCATGGGCAATCCCCAGGCTGAGGCGGAGGGTTCGCCGCGCACGCCGGCGGTCCAGACGGCGGTTTCAGTGGGGATGGAAGCGCCGTCGCGCAAGTGAATCGCACCGGCGTCCACGCGATCCACCACCGCTTGCAGGCGGACCTCGACGCCCATTTTCTCCAAACGGCGAAGCGCATAGCGGCTCAGACGCAAGGGCAGGCTGGGCAAGAGGCGGTCCGCGCCTTCCAGCAACACCACGCGGGGATCGTGAAGGTCGAGCTTGGGGAAATCGCGTTGCAGCGGCCCGCGCAGAAGTTCCGCCAGCGCGCCGGCGTACTCGACGCCGGTGGGCCCACCACCCACGATGACGAATGTCAGGCGGTGCCGTCGGCGCTCGGCGTCTGAGTCCCCCGCGGCGCGCTCAAAGTTGCAGAGAATGTGATTCCGCAAGCGCACGCCGTCATCCAGCGTCTTAAGCGTGAAAGCGTGGTCGGCCGCTCCGGCCACTCCGTAAAAATGTGTGGCGCTTCCTGCGGCGAGGATCAGGTAGTCGTAAGGAACGGCCGCCACGGTGGTCTGGAGCGTGCGCGCGGTGAAATCGATCCCCTGCACGTCGGCCAGGAGGAAGTCCACATTGCCCAGTGGGCGCAAAATGCTGCGCACCGGGTAAACGATTTCCTCCGGTTCGACCTCCGCGGCGGCAACCTGATAGAGCAAGGGCAGAAAGGTGTGATAGTTGTTGCGGTCAATCAGGAGGACTTGGAAATCCGTACGCGAAAATGCGCGCGCGGCCCACAAACCCCCAAAGCCCGCTCCCACAATCGCCACTCGCGGCCGATCCGGCATGATCGCTCCTGCTTATTGGATTCAAGACTCCGGTTGGGGGATTCAACCCCAATTAGCTCACAGCGTGATATTTCCGGTCCAAACTTTACTTTCTTCGTCAGTTTGCATAATGAAAGCGTACGAGTTGCGTTATCCTAAGAGGAGCAGGCGTTGAAAACGTGAGGTCAGGATCGGATGGAACCTGAACGGCAGTGCCCGCGGTGCGGACGCAAAATTCCGTGGGGGCAAACCGAGTGCCCTTTCTGCTCGGAGCACCAGGGCTATCTGTGGTCAATGCGGCGCGACACCTTCCTGGGCGTGGTGATCGTGTCTCTGATCCTTCTCTTCATCATTACGGGCATGGTCGTCAGACGTTACCACGCGGTGGAAAGGGACCTGGCGCAGGACTGGTACAGCCAGGGTGAACAGGCTCTCCAGGCCGGGAACGCCGGGGAAGCGCTGGCGGACTTCCGCAACGCGCTAACTTACTCGCGCGACAATTCCCTATATCAATTGCGGCTGGCCCAGGCGCTGGTGGCCACGAGCAGCCTCCAGGAGGCGCGAACCTATCTGCTGAGCCTCCGCGATCGCGAACGTGGGAACGGACCTGTGAACCTGGAGTTGGCGCGCCTGGCGGTGCGCGAACACGCTGTCCCCGAGGCTGTGCAGTATTTCCATGACGCGGTTTACAGCGAGTGGAAGGGTGATCCGGTGGTCCAGCGCCGGGCGGTGCGGCTGGAGTTGGTGAGATTCCTTCTTGCCTCTGATCAGCAGGCCGCAGCGCGCGCGGAGTTGATCGGCGTAGCCGCCAATCTGCCGCCCGACCCGGAACTGCGCACCCAGGTCGGCGTTCTGCTGATGAATGCCGGAGGGTACGACGACGCGTTGAGACTTTTTCGGGAGGCGCTGGCGGCGAAACCGCGCTCGGCGCCGGCCCTGGCGGGGGCGGGAGAATGTTACTTTCGCAGCGGCCAATACGCGCAGGCTGAACTGTATCTGGATCAGGCTTTGCGGCGCGACCCAAAGCTAAAGCAGGCGAGCGCAATGCGGGACACGGCCCGGGGCGTGCTGGATCTGGATCCCTTCATCCGCTGGCTGGGTGAGCAGGAGCGGGAGCGGCGAACGCGTCAAGCCATTGACCAGGCCATGACACGCCTGGCAACCTGCGCCACCCAGCGGGGGATCGACTTGCACGCCGCGGGCGGCGACCCGCTCCAAACGCTTTACACCCAGGCCGCCGCGATTCAATCCAGCATCCGGCAACGCACTGTCCGTCGCGATACGGAATGGGTCTCCAACACGATGGACCTGGTCTTCGATATTGAGAATGCCGCCTCCCAAGCGTGCGGCGAACCGCAGGGCCTGGATTTGGCGCTGGTGCTGATTGCGCGCGAGCAGGAAGGAGCGCGGCCGTGAGCGACACACTGGCAACACCACCTCGGCCTGCCGGCGGCAGTCCTTCCGGGGCGCGGGCGGCGTGGGCCAAAATGCGTCAGCGGATCGGATGGGAACCCGAGCGCGAGACGCTGCGCGAACCGCATCTTTTCCTTCTGCTGGCGGTCATCATCGGCCTGATTTCCGGCCTGGCCGTCGTCCTGTTCCGGATCGCCATCGACTGGACCCGCCTGACGGTTTTCGGTTCCGCACTCACGCCACCCCCAACCCGCACGGTGTTGGTGCCCGCGCTCGGCGGGTTGGTGGTGGCTTTCCTGGTCATCAAATTCTTCCCCCGCGCGCGGGGCAGTGGCGTGAACCAGACCAAAGCGGCCGTGTACATTTACGACGGTTTCATTCCCTTCAATACGGTGATCGGCAAATTCGTTTGCTGTGCGCTGGCCATCGGGACGGGGCAGTCGCTGGGGCCGGAGGACCCCTCGCTGCAAATGGGCGCGGGGATCGCCTCAGCGCTGGGGCGGCGGTTGCGGCTGTCGCGCGAGAAAGTCCGGCTGATCGCACCGGTGGGCGCGGCCGCAGGCTTGGCGGCGGCCTTTAATGCGCCCATCTCCGCGGTCCTGTTCGTCATCGAAGAGGTGATTGGGAAATGGACGGCAGGGGTTCTGGGGGCAGTGGTGCTGGCGGCGGTATCAAGCGTGGTGGTGCTGCGCCTGTTTCTGAGTGAGCAACCGCTGTTCCGGATTCCCGAATACCACCTGGTTCATCCCGCCGAGTTGCTGGCGTATGCAGCGCTGGGGGTCATCGGGGGCGTTGCCTCGCTGGTCTTCGTGAAGCTCATTGCTTCCGTGCGGCCGCGGCTCAAGGCTCTCCCGCGCTGGAGCCAGTACTTTCAGCCCGCCGTGGCAGGACTGCTGATTGGGATGATCGGCCTGAGGCTCCCGCAGGTGATGGGGGCCGGCTACGACTTCATTGACCAGGCGATGCACGACGAGTTTGCATGGCGGATGTTGGCGCTGCTGGCGGTGTTCAAAATCCTTTCCACCGGCCTTTCCTTTGTCAGTGGCACGCCGGGCGGCATGTTCGCGCCCGCTCTGTTCATCGGCGCCATGATCGGCAGCGCCGTGGGCAGCGTCGAGCATCATTTCTTCCCATGGCTCACGGGCTCGGTGGGCGCTTACGCGCTGGTGGGTATGGGGACCTTCTTCGCAGGATTCCTTCGCGTGCCCATGACCTCGGTATTCATGGTACTCGAACTGAGCGGCAATTATTCCATCATTCTACCCGTAATGATTTCCAACACCATCGCCTATCTGATCTCCCGGCAGTATCAGCAGACCTCACTGTTTGATCTGCTCTCCCGTCAGGATGGTATGGACCTGCCTTCGATGGAAGAGCGTCGCGAAGAGGTCACACTGCACGTGGAAGACGCGATGCGGCCTTATCAGGGAGTCGTGCTGAACCCCGATGATCCCATCCAGCTTGCGCTTACCGAAGCGGAGGCTTCCGCGGAGGTTTTTGTCCTGGTCAAAGACGGTCCCGAGAGGTGGCTCGGGATCAAGAAGGGGGACCTGCGCCGCTGCGCGCCACTCATGCGCCAGGATGATCCTCTCCGCGACCTGCTCCCTGACACGACTCTCCCCTATCTTCATCCCGACCAGCCGCTCGACGAAGCCCTGCGCCGCCTGGGTGAGTGGCCGCTCCTGCCGGTCGTCAGCCGCGCCGATCTGGGAAAGCTCGAAGGCGTGGTGGGACTCTCCGATGTTCTGCGTGCCTACCGCGCGGCGGGCTGAGCTTAACCGCCCGGGCCGTCGTTGGAAAGATATTGATCGAGGGAATGGAGTTCGCGCGCCAGTTCGTCCACGCGATGCTCCAGCAGATTGCGAATGGAGAGCATGCCGCTGAGTTGGCCGTTGGCGTTGACAATGGGCAGGTGGCGTACGTGGCGCTCCACCATGTGGACCAGCGCGTCTTCCTCGTGGCTTTCGTCGGTGATGGTTTCGGCGGGGGAAGTCATGACGTCACTCACGCGCGTGTCCTTGGGATGGCGGTGACGCAAGACGACGCGCAGCATCACGTCACGTTCCGTAAAGATGCCGAGTAGTTGCCCGTTATCAACCACGGCGACTGCGCCCACGGCGTGCTCGGCCATTACTTCCACTGCTTCCAGCACCGTCGCGGTGGGTGCGACGGTCGCAGGAGGAACACTGGCAATCTTGAGGAGACTCATCGCGGCCTCCGGGCAAAAGGGTTTTAAAGTTAAGCTGAACAGATTTTGAGCGACCCTGAAAGACTAAGAGTAAGGCGGCGGCAGGTGGAAGTCAAGGCCATGGGTAAGGGGATGATAATCGGCAGTCCAAAAGGGAACCCCGGCGGAATTGCTCCGCCGGGGATGACGCAAGTTCTTGTTACGTTCGACTACACCTTCTCCGGCAACACGTAGGGTGCGCGGTAACCGCGGTCGCCATCGCGGAGCATTTGAGCAGCTTTTTCGTCGCCGATCACTTCCTGCTTCTCCGGATCAAATTGCAGAACGCGGCCCAGGCGATATGAGGCATTGCCCAGGTGCAGCAATACGCAGGAGATGAGGCCTTCCTCAATGGGGGCGTTCCGCTCTTCCTTTTTGCGGCTGCGTACACAGGCGATGAAATTGGCCCAGTTGTTGCCGCCCGCATTAGCGTGGGGTCCGGGTTCCTGCTCAGCGCCAATCCAAGTCTTATAGCTGTCGTACCCGTTCATGGCCATATAGCCGTTGGAGCCATAGAAAATGTTGCCGACGGTGTTCTGCGGCCCCTTCTTTCCCTTGGCTTCCGCGGCGTTGCCCAGCGCGTCGGGGACTTCGCCTCCGCCGAAAGACGGTGAGCCGATCTGGGCTTCGTGATTGGTGCACCAGTGGCGAACCTCGAATTCCAACAGTCGCTTTTTTCCGCCCGGCATGTCGAATTCATACGCGACGTTCAACACGTTGGGCGTGGTCTGGTCATCATCAAACATCACCTTTGCGCCGATGGCGGCGATGCGGCTCGGGTATTTGACGCCGAGTCCCCAGCGCGCTACGTCGAGTTCGTGGATTCCCTGGTTGCCGAAGTCGCCGTTGCCGGTGTCCCAGACCCAGTGCCAGTTGTAGTGGTAGCGATTCTTGGTAAAGGGCTTCATGGGCGCCGGACCGGTCCAGAGATCGAAGTCGAAGCCCGCGGGCACCGGGGCTACCGGTTCGCGGCCGATGGACTTACGCCACTTATAGCACAGGCCTCGCGAGAGATAGACGTCGCCGATCAGGCCGTCGTTCATCTTTTGCACGCCCTCGATGATGGCTTGGCCGGAGCGGCTGTTGGTGCCGTGCTGAACGATACGGTTGTATTTTTCCGCGGCGCGCACCAACTGGTGGCCTTCCCACGGGTTGTGGCACATGGGCTTCTCAACATAAACGTCTTTGCCGGCCTGACAGCCCCAAATCGCTTGCAGCGAGTGCCAGTGGTTGGGAGTGGCAATGGAAATCGCATCGATGGACTTGTCTTCCAGAAGTTTGCGCAGGTCGACGAAGGTGGCGGGTTTATTGATCCCCATCTTCTCCATCTCGCCGAGGCGTTGATTGGTGACATTCTCATCCACGTCGCAGACAGCGGCGATTTCCACGTCCGGCATCTTGGAATATTGACGCACGTGCGCCCATCCTTGTCCGTGCAATCCGACCACGGCCACCCGCACGCGGTCGTTGGCCCCGAAAATCCTTTCCGGTTTGGTGAAAAAGCTGATCCCCCCCAGAGCCGCCAGTCCGGCCCCGGTTCCAGTCTTGATAAAATCCCGACGGTTAATTTCTGAATCCTTAGGCATAAGAAAACTCCTCTCAAAGTTTGGGAGGGATTATACCTCGTTATCGCGCTGCCAGTCGGAGTTTTGAAAGTTTGGCGTGGGGATGTAGGGAGGTGCGCCTCGCTGGTCCTTGTCCCGGGGCGCCACGCCGGTCGTGTTAATGTACCAATTCAAAAGGCGCGCGCGGAGGCCCTCTTCCACGCTCCGCGTGCTCTGCTCCCCGTACAGGTTATAAAGTTCGCGGGGATCCTCCCGAAGGTCATAAAGTTCGCACTGACCGGCGGGGCGCAAAACAAACTTGTGGTTTTGCGTGCGCACCATGGCGGTGCGGCTGACGGTTTCCGGACGGTCCATTTCCAGTTTGAGTCGGGCATGATAAATACTTTCCGGCGCCTCCACGGGTTCGAAGCATTGCGGCTCATAGGTGTTGAAGCCGCCTTCACAGAAGGCGCAACGCGCCGGATCGCCGGGCGCCTCATGAAGTTGCGGTCTCAAGCTCCGGGCGAAGTGGGTGTGCTGAGCCTCAATTCCCGCCAGGTCGAGACAGGTGGCCATGACGTCGTACAGCTCCACGAGTTCTTCCGCAATGTGTCCCTTGGCGCCCCCGGGCACCCGCGCGATGAGGGGGACGCGGGTGAGGACATCTTCCATGCCGCTGGGCCACTTTTCCACCAGCCCATAGTCTCCCGCGTAA
>Ga0326727_10011773_pt1 | contig 20190 bp, 16 predicted proteins | sample MB2enrmetagenome_FD_207643 | JGI IMG/M metagenome (GOLD analysis project Ga0326727, IMG submission 207643) | Lab enriched peat soil microbial communities from McLean, Ithaca, NY, United States - MB29MY | ecosystem: Environmental > Terrestrial > Soil > Wetlands > Peat | place: USA: New York...
TGCCCGGACGCACACGGGGATTGAGAGCGCGGAACTGCTGGATCACATCCCAACTTTCGTGGCCGAGCGAGGCCATCGCGGGTTCGGCGTGGGTCTGCTGGTACAGCCGATTCTGCCGTGCCCAGAAGAAAATGGCCACCGCCACCAGCAGGGCGGCGATTCCACGGCGCCCCAGACGCCGGCCCCATGGCTCCGCTTCCAGGACGCCTGCCAGCGCTTGGGCGAGATCGACAAAGATCACCGCCGCGAAGATGGCCCAGCCGACCATGGGAATGTATAGACAGGCCTGGCTCCTGCCAACGAGAAACTCGATGGGCAGTGGCGTTACCACCATGAACCACCACAAGAACCGCAGAGCCGGCCGGCCGCGCCGCCACGCCAGGTAGGCCAGCACAGCCCAGAGCACGAGGATTCCGCCCCAGCCCGAACTCCACCCGAAAAGCAGGTCGCCCAGCGACAGGCGTTGAAAATCGCGCACCCGGCGGAGGATGAACACCGGGCGGTAGGCTTCGGCGTTGACCAGCGCGTCCGGTCCAAAGAGTTTTCCATAGAGGTCCAAAGCTGTTAGCGCCGCCGCTAACAGGGCCGCATGTGCCGGGCCGCGCAGCCAAGCCCACAGCGCGGAACGGTCCGGCAACGCGGGCCGATGATAGATCCATTCATAGATCAGCAGCATCGCGGGCAGCGTCACAGCCATCTCTTTGGAGTTCAGGGCACACAGGAACAAAAGCAGGAATAGAGCGGTCTGGCGGGCCTCGGGGACGCGCCCGGCCTGGCGAATTCGCAGGTAATAGACCAGCGTGGCCAGGTAAAAGAAGCAGCACAGAACATCGTAAACGCAGGCGGCGTTGTAGTAGAGATTGTTCAAGCCGGCGTGATACGCGACTACCAGCGAAGCCAATCCGGCGGCCAACTCACCAGTGCCCAACTGCCGCGCGAGGCGGTAGACGAGGTACACGTTGACCAGCAGGAAGGCCAGCAGCGCCGCCTGATAGGCAACAGGATTGAGTCCGGCCACGGACAGGATCGGCACATAAAACAGGCCACCCATGGGGCGATAATCGCCGCGCCAGAGCGTGAATTGCGAGACAGCTAGCGCGAGCGGGCCGCCGCGAAAATAGTGGGCCATGTTGCCCAGCTCGTCCAGCGCGAAGTGGACGCGCAGGCCATCGTGCGTGAAGTAGACGAACCAAGCGAGCACGAAGGCGGCGAAAGCGAGCCTGCGCCGGCGATGCATCGCGTTCCAACCCGCAGGTTACTGCACGGGCGGCTTTTTGCGCGGGCGAGACGAACCGGTGCGCTTCTTCTGGCCCTCGGACGATGACGATTTGCGGGGCGCACGCGGGCGGCGCTGCGGTTTGGGCGGAAGCTCGGGGAGAGGAATCTCGCCGGTCGCGGTCGGCTGGCCCGGCACCAGCGGCTGCGGCTCGTCCTCTTCTTCCTCGACTTCGGCCACGGGCTCGGGCGCCGGCGGCGCGGCGGGCGGATGGAATTCGGCGCCCAGGTAGACGGTGATTCCCTTCTCTTCGTCGGCCTGGATGCGCACCAGTCCTTTGTCCTGGGCGTAGTTCAGCAGTTCGCCGAACTCCTGGAAGCCGTACTGGCGCAGTTCGAAATTGGGATGGTCCTGATGGACGAACTCGGCCAGTTCGTCGGCGGACGCGCCGTTGTCCATCTCCATGCGATGAACTTCCAGCACGTCGCGAAGCAGGGGGATGGCCTCTTCCGGCTTGGCGCCCGGCTTTTCGGGAGCAGCTCCGCCCTTCATGCGGATCATGTAGCGGCCCTCGCCGCCGGTGACCTCGACGTAATCGGCCTTCTGCAGCTTCTCCACGAAATCCGTAAACGAACTGGCGCCGTAGGCCTTTTCGTTGAAGGTGGAGTCCAGTTGCAGCATGGTGGACTTCAGCAGGCCGAGCTGCGGACGCACTTCGCGCCGTTCGAGCACGCCGAGGGCGCGTTCCACCAGGGGCATGGACTGCGCGAGGTCGAGCGCCACACGTTTCTGCTGCGCCCGCTGCTGTTGCTGCTGAGGCGGCGGTGGGGGCGCCTGTTGCGGTGGCTGCTGTTGCGGTTGCGGGTGCTGTTGCTGTTGCTGCGGAGGCGGGGGCGCCGATTGCTGCTGGTGGCCGCCGCCGGAGCGCGGGCGATCGTCAATGATCGATTCGTAGGCCACGAATTCGTGGCAATTCTTCTGCAGAATCGTGCTGGTGAAAGCCCTTCCACCCACCACGAAAATGCGTTTGTCATACTGTTTCAGTTTGTTGACCAGCGCGATGAAGTCGCTGTCGCCGCTGACGATCGCGTAGGCATTGATATGGTCGTGCGTGAAGGCCATCTCCAGCGCATCCAGCGCCAGATTGATGTCGGCGCCGTTCTTGTCGCCGCGCGGCGAGGGATCGCGCTGCACCATCTGCACCGCGTGCTCGGAAAGAGCACGCGTGGCCGATTCCTGCCTGCCCCAGTTCGCGTACGCGAATTTGGTGACGATTTCGCCCCGTTCCTTCAGCGCGTCCAAAACTGCCGCGACGTCGAACTCGCGGTGCAGGGTGGACTTCACGCCGATTTCGATATTGTCAAAATCGATGAACACGGCGATCTTGAGTTTTTGTTCCATTTTGAAATCCTTACGTTCGGCGCCTGGTGCGAAGGGCCGTCTGGTCCGTCGCGCCGGAAACCTTACAGGTTCACCTTCGGACGCGTTGTCCGCCGGTGGTCTAGTTACGGTTTCTAGCCTCATGCGTAGTTTATCCTAATTTGACGAAGAGTATGCGGCTATCTTTCACAGAGCCTGCCGTAGGCGGCCCGCCAGCGCGGCGCCGCGTTCGAATTCCTGTTGCATTTCCCGAGTGCGAAGATTTTCGCGCATGTGCTCCAACGTTTGTATGTAGTCGGCCAACGCCCGGTCGATGTAGTCCGAGTTGGTGGCCAGGATGTCTCGCCACAGATCGTAGGAACTGGCGGCGAGGCGTGTCATATCGATTAATCCCGAGCCGGAGATCTCCGGCCGGCGGACGTGGCCGGCGACCGATGCCAGCGCGGTAGAGGCGAGCTGCGGCAGATGAGATGTGAGCGACACCACGCGGTCATGCTCGTCGCAATCGAGCGTTTCCACAACCGCGCCGATGCGATCCAGCCAGCCGCGGAACTCGCGGGCCACGGGTGTTTCCAGTTCCGCGGGCTCGTCGGGCGTCAGCACCCAGGTGCGGCCCTGGAAGAGGGCCGCGTCGGCCGATGCCGCTCCACGCGTCTCCTTGCCGGCCATGGGATGTCCGCCCAGAAATTGGCAGCGGCGCAGCTTCTCGCGAGCCAGATCGACGATCTCGCACTTGGTACTCCCGGCGTCGGTGACCAGCGCATCGGGCCGAACGAGCGGATCGAGATGGCGCAGAGTATCCAGAATGCGGCCGATGGTCGACGAAAGGAAGACCAGATCGGCCTGCCCGACGGCTTCGGCGAGCGGCGCTCCGCTGTCGATGGCGCCGGCTTCCACCGCGCTCTCCACCGCGCGCGGCGAACTGACGCCCAGAATCTCGCCGTCGAATCCGGCGCGGCGCAACGCCAGGCCGAACGAGGCGCCGATCAACCCGGTCCCGACAATGGCGACGGTCTTCAGATGGTTCTCTCCACCGCCGCTGCAATGAGGCGGAGCTGGCGCATCATGTCCTGAAACTGTTCCGGCCGCAGAGACTGCGCGCCATCGCTGAGGGCGCGATCAGGATCGGGGTGGACTTCCACCAGCAGGCCGTCGGCGCCCGCGGCCACAGCGGCGCGCGCCATCGGCACAACCTTGTCGCGGCGGCCGGTGCCGTGCGAGGGGTCGGCCACAATCGGCAGATGCGATAACTTTTTCACCACCGGGATCGCGGAGATGTCCATGGTGTTGCGGGTGTATGTTTCGAAAGTCCGGATGCCGCGCTCGCACAGGATCACGTCGTAGTTTCCGCCGGACATGATGTATTCGGCCGAGAGCAGCAACTCTTCGATGGTAGCCGAAATTCCGCGCTTCAGCAGCACCGGCTTGCGCTGCTTGCCCAACTCGCGCAGCAAAGTGAAGTTTTGCATGTTGCGCGCGCCCACTTGCAGGATGTCCGCGTATTGCGCCACGAGCGGGATCTGCGTCTGATCCATCACCTCGCTCGCGACCACCAGGCCGTGGCGGTCGGCCGCTTCGCGGAGCAGCTTGAGACCCTCTTCGCCCAATCCCTGGAAGGAGTAGGGCGAGCTGCGCGGTTGGAACGCGCCGCCGCGGATGACGCGCGCGCCACCGGATGCCACGATCTCGGCCGAGCGTTCGATTTGCTCGCGATTTTCCACGCTGCACGGGCCGGCCATGACAACCACCCGTTGGCCGCCGATGTCCACGCCGCCAATTGTCACCACCGTGCCGCCCGGCTTGAAGCTGCGGCTGGCCAGCTTATACGGAGAGCTGATGCGGTGCGCTTCCTTCACGCCGTCCATCAGCTCGAAGACGTCGAGATCGAAATCCTCCTTGCCGCCCACGCCGCCGAGTACCGTGTGAATCACGCCGGTGGAGCGGTGGACGTCGAACCCCAGTTCCGTCAGCCTCTCGATGACGGCATCGATCTGCTCTTCGCTGGCGCCCTGCTGCATCACCACTAACATCTATTTATCCCCCGCGGCTTCCATACGCAGACGCTGAATCTTGCGCATTTCGTCGATGATGCGCTCGAAGATGCGGCGCAGCGCATCGGAACTCATGGGACCGTCGTTCGATCCCGTGACATTGGCGAACACCTGCTCCTCGCGCTTCGGTTCATAGATGGGCAGCTCGCTCAAGCGCTTCACACGCCCGATCTCCTCCACCACCTGCGTGCGTTCGTTCAACAGCGCCACGATGCGCCGGTCGACGTCGTCGATAAGCACCCGGTACTCCTCCAATTTTGCGCGCGCTTCGTCGGGCGTCATGCGTGCGCTCCAAATCCGTGCTTCAATTCGCGGACGAACGATTCGAGTTGAATCTCGAGCGAGGCGTTCTCCGCGTTGCGCTCGATCAGCCGCACGATCGCGCTGCCCACCACCACCGCCTCCACTTGACGGCCAAGCTCGGCAACATGCTCGGGTTTGGAGATGCCGAAGCCGACCGCCAATGGCAGATCGGTGACGGCGCGGACGGCCGCGACCAACGGCGCCACCGCGGCCGACAGCGAATCGCGCGCACCGGTGACACCGGTGCGCGACACCAGGTATACGAAGCCGGTGGAATACTGCGCCACCAGCTTCAGGCGCCGTTCGGTGCTGGTAGGCGCGGCCAGGAAAACGGTGTCGAGCCCGTGGCGATGCATTGCGGCGACATACTCGTCCGCTTCTTCCACCGACGCGTCGGTGAGCAGGCAGCCATCGATCCCTGCCGCGGCGGCATCCTTCGCAAGCCGGTCGAGCCCGTAGCGCACCACCGGATTCAGGTAGGTGAACAACAGCAGCGGAACTTCGGAACTCCGGCGGATCTCCGCGGCCACTGCGAGCCCGCGCGCGAGGGTAGTGCCGGCCTTGAGGGCACGCTCGCCGGCCGCCTGAATCACCGGACCATCGGCTATCGGATCGGAGAACGGCACGCCCAGTTCGATGAGGTCGGCGCCTCCTCGAACCAGCGCTTCCACCAGTGCGGGCGTACGCTCGGGCGACGGATCGCCCACCGTGAGATAAGCGATCATGCCCTTGCGATTGGTCTTCTTTAAGTCCTCGAAGAGACGGCCGATACGCGTCATTGCGAGTCGAGTTCCTTGAAATTTTCGCGATAGATATCGATGTCTTTGTCGCCGCGGCCCGACACATTCACCAGGAAGATGGCGCCCTTCGCGGAGGGAGCGCGGCGCACCGCTTCGGCGACGGCATGCGACGATTCGAGCGCCGGAATGATGCCTTCGGTGCGCGAAAGCAGGCGCGCGGCGGCGAGCGCTTCGGCGTCGGACGCGGCGGTGTATTCGGCGCGGCTCTGATCGTGCAGCCACGCGTGCTCCGGCCCGATCATGGCGTAATCGAGTCCCGCCGAGACGGAATGCGTCAGCGCGATCTGGCCGTCGGCGTCCTGCAGCACGACGCTGTAGGCGCCTTGTAAGACTCCGGGGGCGCCGCCGCGGTAGCGCGCGGCATGTTCGCCGATGCCTTCGCCCCGTCCGCCGGCTTCTATGCCGACGAGCTTCACGTCGCGGTCGCCCAGGAAAGCATGAAAGATGCCGATGGCGTTGGATCCGCCGCCCACGCAGGCGAAAATCGCATCGGGCAGGCGGCCTTCCGCTTCCAGGATCTGGCGGCGCGCTTCCTCGCCGATCACCTTATGAAAATCGCGCACCATCATGGGGTAGGGGTGGGAACCGAGCACCGAGCCGAGCAGATAGTGCGTGTCGGCGACGTTGGTCACCCAATCGCGCATGGCCTCGCTGATGGCGTCTTTCAAGGTGCGGCTGCCGCTCGCCACGCCGACCACTTTCGCGCCCAGCATGCGCATGCGGAATACATTGAGCCGCTGGCGGCGCATGTCCTCCTCGCCCATGTAGACCACGCAGTCGAAGCCCATGAGCGCGCAGACGGTGGCGGTGGCCACGCCGTGTTGTCCGGCGCCGGTCTCCGCGATGATGCGGCGTTTGCCCATGCGTTTGGCGAGCAGCGCCTGTCCCAGGCAGTTGTTGATCTTGTGCGCGCCGGTATGCAGCAGGTCTTCGCGCTTGAGCCAGATGCGCGCGCCGCCCAGTTTTTCACTCAAACGCCTGGCGTAGTAGAGCGGTGTGGGGCGGCCGGCGTAATTGTGCAGCAGGTCGGCGAGCTCCGCCTGAAATGCCGGGTCTTGACGCGCCGCGAGGTACGCGGTCTCCAACTCCTCGATAGGGGCCATCAATACTTCGGGAACGTATCGGCCGCCGTATGGGCCGAAGTGGCCGCGCTGGTCCGGCTGCGCCGTCATACCTGGACGGCCGCCATCGCCGCGCTTAGAAAGTCTTTCATTTTTTTGTGGTCTTTCTTGCCCGGCCCGCTTTCGATGCGCGAGCACGCGTCGACGCCCCAGGGATGCACGACGGCGATAGCCTCGGCAACGTTGGAAGCGTCGAGGCCGCCCGCGAGAATGAGGTGGTGCGGCCGGCGTAGAGTCAACCAAACGGTTTTCGCCGCGCTCCATTGAAAGGGCACGCCGGACGCCGGACCGTCGAGCAAGAGTGCTTCGGAGGGGTCGAGGTCGTACTGGCGGAGTTGGGTGAAACGGAGATCCGGCCCGCTACGTATCGCCTTCCAGACCGGGGCTGCCGCAGGATACTCGCCGGAGGTCTCGTCGCCGTGCAACTGCGCCACGTCGAGCCGGGCCACGCGCACGATTTCCTCAACTCGCTCGCGCTTCTCATTCACAAACACGCCCACGCGGCGCGCTCCATCGGCGGTGACAATTTCGGCCGCCTTCTCGGGCGAGAGATACCGCGGACTGGGTGCGTAGAAATTGAAGCCCACCGCGTTGGCACCAGCCTCGATGGCAGCGGAAGCGTCGTCCTGATTGGTGATGCCGCAGATCTTCAGAATCATGCCGCCACCAACCGTCGGATCGCCGCTGCCGGGTCGCCCGATTTCATCAGATGTTCGCCCACCAGGAACGCGGTGTAACCGGCGGCGCGCAGGCGAGCGATGTCGGCCGCATTGTGGATGCCGCTCTCGCTGATGCGCACCACGCCGGAGGGCATGTGCTCCGCGAGTTCGAGCGAGGTATCGAGGGTCACCTCGAAGGTGCTGAGGTTGCGATTGTTGACGCCGATAATCCCGGCGCCCGACGAGATGGCCGCGTCCAACTCATGGCGATTGTGTACCTCGACGAGCGCCGCCATCGCGAATCGCGCCGCCGACTCGCGGAAATCGCGCAGTTCGCGCTCGCCGAGAATGGCCGCGATCAGCAGGATGGCGTCCGCGCCGTGGGCCGCCGCTTCCACGATGTGCGCATTCGCAATCGTAAAATCCTTTCGCAAAACGGGCAGATCGACGGCGGCGCGGACGTTCTCCAGATGCGCCAGGCTGCCCTGAAAGAAGCTTTCATCGGTGAGCACGGAGATGGCCGAGGCGCCGCCGCGCCGGTAGTCGGCGGCGATACGCGCGGGGTCGAAATCGGCGCAGAGAACGCCCTTGCTCGGCGAGGCTCTTTTCACCTCAGCGATGACAGCGGGCACGTGCGCGCACAATGCCGCGCGAAAATCGCGGCGGCCGGCGCGTTGAGATTCCGCCTGGTGCTCCCATTGGTCCAAACGGTGCGCCCGTTGCGCAAGCTCCTCGCGTTTCCTGACGACAATGCGGGCAAGGATATCTGGAATGGTGTCAGTCAAGGGTTGATTCTTTATCGTATCAGGCTGGCTTCCGGATTTGGGACAATGATCGGCTAGTAACCGGCCACCTGTTGTATCCTAACGGCAGGGATGCGCTGTCTGAAGTTACCGGCCGTCGCGCTGCTCTTGCTTTCCTTGGTGGCTAGCGCTCAATGCGTGGCACGCTGCGCCGCGATGCCCTGCGGCCGATCTTCCGCGGATCTTCCACCGTGCCACCGGCATTCATCGCCGGCTCCCAAAGTTTGCACCGTACGATTATTTGTTGCGGGAATAAGGACCCAAGCAACGCCGCAACCGGCCGTACACGCGACCGCTATCGTTAACGAGTTGGCCATCCCCACACTGTCGCAGCCATTCACGCCGTCGTATCCGCCATCCCCGCCGCCCGATAGCGGCGGCCCATCCCTCACCATCCTGCGAATCTAGCCGCGCCGCGCGGAGTCTCGCGTCGTCGTGCCTTCCCGAAATCGTAGGAGAAATATATGTACAGACGATTGCCGCTCGCCGGCATCCTAATCCCATTTTTGTCGTTCGCGCAGATGCCGTCCCTGAATGACGCAGGCATGTACCTCATGAACATGGCATCCGGCACCAGCATGAATCCGGACTCGTGGCCAATGCCCATGCTGATGCGCGGCGCCGGCAGGTGGAACCTGATGTTCATGGGCCAGGCCTTCCTCGTCGACACGCAACAGAGCGGCCCGCGCGGCGGCGATAAACTGTATTCGCCGAATGCGTTCATGTTCTCCGCCTCGCACAGTCTCGCCGGCGGCACGCTCGAATTTCAATCGATGATCAGCCTGGAGCCGCTCACTATCACCGGTGAACGGTATCCCGAGCTGTTCCAAACCGGCGAAACGGCATACGGCCGCGCGATTGTCGACGGCCTGCATCCCCACAATTTCCTCATGGGAGTGGGCGTCGATTATGCGCATTCGACAGGCGACGGCACGATTTTGCAGTTCTATTACGCACCGGTGGGCGACCCGGCGCTCGGGCCAGTGGCCTACCCGCACCGCGCGGCGGCGGAAGAACTGCCGCAAGCTCCCTTGAGCCACCATTGGCAGGATTCCACGCATATTTCCGCCGATGTAGCCACCGTCGCCGTCAAGCACTCGTGGTTTCGGCTGGAAGCCAGCGGCTTCCACGGCGCCGAGCCCGGTGAGAATCGCTGGAAGATTCCCTGGGGTGCTATAGACTCCTGGGCGGGCCGGCTCTCTATCGCACCGGCGAGCGATTGGGCGATGCAAGTGTCGGCGGGAAGGATCACGCACCCGGAGTTGCGGTCGCCCGGCGATGTGATCCGCGCGACTGCATCGGTCGCCTACAGCAAGCCCCTGGTTGGGGGTGGAGCGTGGTCCACCAGCGTGATTTGGGGGCGGAATCACGATACCGATACGGGCCACAACCTGAATTCGTATCTGCTCGAAACGGTATTTCCGTTTCGCCACCGGAATTTCCTCAGTAGCCGGATCGAGTACGTCGATAAGGACGAACTATTCGCGGACGATCTGGCACTCGAGGAGCAACTCGAACGCACGGCCGGCACCACATTCCGGATCGGCGCCTACGCGGCTGGCTACACGCGCGATATCGGCACATTCAAAATGATCGAGACCGGGATCGGCGCGAATGCCTCGGTGTACGCGCTCCCGGCGGCCATCAAGCCGTATTACGGCGGCAGGCCTTGCGGTGTCAACGTGTTCTTACGGGTCCGCCTGAAGCCTGGCCGCTGAAGATGGCGTTCAGGTCGCGGGGCCTGGCGGCATCGTCGGCGAATGTGAAGGTGCCCTGCTCGCGCATTTCGCGGGCAGCGCGCAGGAAAGCGCCCAGCGCGGTGCGGCAGAGCGCGCTGCCCACGCTCACGCGCCTCACGCCGATGGCGGAAAGTTCGTCGAGCGACAGTTGGACGCCCTGCAGACCCATCACCACATTCACCGGGCGGTCGACGGAACCGACCACCGCGGCTATGTCTTCCCTGCTGGTAAGGCCGGGTGCATAGAGAACGTCGGCTCCGGCTTCCTGATAGGCCTGCAGGCGCGCGATGGTGTCCGCGAGGTCGGGCCTTCCGTGCAGATAGTTCTCGGCGCGTGCTGTGAGCATGAAGGCAAACGGCAGCGCGCGAGCCGCTTCCGCCGCGGCGCGGATTCTCTCGGCGGCATGTTCCTTGCAGTAGATCGGATCGTCCGCGCGTCCCGTGGCGTCCTCGATCGAACCGCCCACCGCTCCCGCCGTCGCCGCCAGAGCGATGGTTTCCACTACCCCGTCCGGCGAGTCTTCGAAGCCATTCTCCAAATCGGCGCTCAATGGGAGATCGGTGGCTTGCGCGATCTCCGCGATGTGCGCCATGGTATCTTCGCGGCCTACGGTATTGTCCGGCCGGCCCGCGGAAAAGGCGAACCCCATGCTGGTGGTGGCCAGCGCTTCAAACCCCAGATGCGCCAGCAGGCGCGCAGTGCCACGTTCCCAGGGATTGGGAATGATGAAAGCGTGCGGGCGCTGGTGCAATGCGCGGAAGCTTCTTCCCTTGTCGGCCTGTGTCAGCATGCATCCACCCCAAAGGTCCCGTCCACGACTTCCACGAAGTTTCTCTCCTCGCGCAGAATCAGCCGCTGCTTCCGGGCCATTTCAAAATTCGCGCGCGCTTCCGGGTCGCTTCGCAGGCGCTCGCGGTACTTCTCATACGAGGCTAGACTGTCGAATCCGATCAATCCCCACGCGACGTCGTTGGTACCCTCGTGCGGCAAGAAGTATCCTACCAGGTGCCCGCCACATCGTGGGATGATGCGGCCCCAATTCCCGGCGTACTGTTTGAACCCGTCGCGTTGGAAGGGATCGATCTGGTAGCGGATCAAACAGACAATCGTCATGATCCCCAAAATACAGCTTGCCGGCAATCGACACTTCGTCTAGCATCAAACTATGGATGAATCGTACGCGGACGGCGCGGCGGCGAGAATCGCGGCGGCGATCGGCGAGCCGGCGCGGGCGCGCATGCTCTATTGCCTGCTGGATAATCACGCGCGCACCGGCACGGAGCTCGCCGTCGTCGCGGAAGTGAGCCCATCGACGGCGAGCGTCCACTTGAGTCGCTTGAAGACGGAGGGCCTGGTGAAAGTGGTAGTGCAGGGAAAGCATCGCTATTACAGCTTGCAAAGCGCCGATGTGGCCCGCGTGCTCGAAGGCTTGAGCGTCTTGGCCGGCGGCGCCCGGCCGAAGTTCGTGCCCCGCACGCCGGATCGCCTGCGCGCGGCCCGCACCTGCTACGATCACATCGCCGGCACGCTCGGCGTTCTGCTTCACGACCGTCTGGAGGCAGGCGGGTGGCTATCGAGCTCGTACGATCTCACGCCAGCGGGAGTGAAAGGCTTGGAAGCGCTGGGCGTCGACATCGCGGAGACGCGCGGTTTGCACCGGCGATTTGCCTTCGCATGCCTGGATTGGAGCGAGCGGCGGTCGCATCTGGGTGGCGCGCTGGGAGCGGCGTTGCTGAAACTAGCGATCCGGAAACGGTGGGTGACGCAGGAGCTGGATAGCCGCGCCCTCACCGTCACGAGTCTGGGGCGGCGCGAAATGAAGGTACGTTTCGGACTGGAAGCTTGATCTGCGCACAGTGCATGCAATGCTATCATTGAGGCGTGGCGAGCATTACCATACGGCGGCTGGATGACAAAGTGAAGGCAAAGCTGCAGGTGCGCGCCGCCCGTCACGGCAGGTCCATGGAAGAAGAGGCGCGGGAAATCCTGAAAGCCGGCCTTCGGGTGAAAGACGCGCCGCAGGAGAAACTCGGGACGGCGATTCGGCGGTACTTCGAACCGTTTGGCGGAGTGGAACTTAATATCCCGCCGCGCGAGCCCATCCGGCAGCCTCCGAAGTTCGACGAGTGATCGTACTCGATACCAACGTTGTGTCGGAAGGGACCAAGCCCTCGCCTTCCGAGACCGTCCTGAACTGGCTGGACGCCCAAATAACCTCAGAGTTGTTCACCACCGCAATCACCGTAGCGGAAGTTCTCTACGGGGTGGAAGCGCTGCCGCCGGGCAAGCGCCGAACGTCGCTCCTCGCAACTGTCGAAAAAATGTTTGGCCAACAGTTTCCCGGCCGCATCCTGCCATTCGACGAAGACGCCGCTCGCGCGTACGCCAAAATTGTCGCCTCGCGGAACGCAGCGGGCCGGCCAATTTCCCAGTTAGATGCCATGATCGCCGCGATTGTGCGCACCCATCGCGCGACCGTAGCGACCCGCAATATCGCCGATTTCGAGCATTGCGGCCTGCAACTCGTCGATCCGTGGAAGCACCGCGGCCGCTACCCTGCGTGACGCCCGAGCGCGCATCGCCTGTGACTTTTGCCTTCGCTCGAAGCATCTATGCTTCACCGGCGGGAAGCAATAACGGAACTTCGATCCGCCCCGGAGCGAACCTAAGAATAGAGTCTTTCTGATGCGTTTTCTGATACTTGCCGCTTCCCTGCTGGCCCCGGGACTGCTCTTTGCAATCGGGCACACCGGCACCGTGCGGGCGGCGGATCAGTTCATTCCCGGGGCAACCGTGACCGCGCGGCAAGGAGGTGCCAAGCTGGTCACCTACACCGACGAGAACGGCCGCTACGCATTGGATCTCACTTCCGGCGTCTGGGAAATCGAAATCAAGATGTTCGGCTTCAAGACGCTGACCTCGACGATCACGATTGGGGAGCAGTTCACCAACAAGGATTGGACGCTGGAAATGCCGCGGCCCGGCGAGCCGGTGGAGCCGGCCAAACCGGCTGCCCCTGCCGCGACTCCGAAGCCGGCGCCGGCGACAGCCGCTACGCCATCCACGCCTGCGCCCGCGGCATCGACACCCGCTCCCGCCTCGAGCGCACCCCGGCCGGGACGATACGGCCAGGGGCGCATGGCGATGCAGGGCCGCGGCGACGGACGGGGCACGCAGCAGCAACAGCCTGGGCAGCCCGCGTTTCAAAACGCTAATGTGACGGCCACCGATGCCGGCGTCGAGGCACTGGCGATGGCCGGGGACGGCTCCGACATTGCCGCGACTGCCGACACCTCCGACGCTCTCATGATGAACGGCAGCACCAGCGGCGGACTCGGCGCAGCGTCTGACGATTTTGCGCGCATGGGGCGTGGCGGCCGGGGCGGGCCCGGCGGCCCGGCAGGACCGGGTGCGCTCGGCGGCGGGCTGACCGCCAACGGATTGATGACGCTGGGGGCGAGTTTGGGCGCGAACGGCGATCCGCTGGGGATGACCGGATTTGGTGCGGCCGGCGCCGATGCTGGATTCGGGTCGGGCGCTGGCGGCGGTTTTGGTTTAGGCGGTCCCGCGCTCGTTGGCGGACCAGGTGGCGGAGGACCTGGCGGCGGTGGAGGCGGAGGCCGCGGCGGCGGGGGTGGGTTTGGCGGCCGCGGCGGGGGCGGCGGTGCAGGACGCGCCGGACGTGGCGGGCGCGGACCTTTCAACGGGCAATACGCCCAATTCGGCAATCGCCGCGGGCGCAATCAGCAGTCCCCCTATCAGGGGTCGATCGCCGTCACGGCCACCAATTCGGCGCTCAACGCCGCGCCGTTCTCTCTGAACGGACAGAATCAGCCGAAGCCGTCGTCGGCCAATGAGACCATCGCTTTCAACTTCGGCGGCCCGGTGCGCATTCGGCACGTCGTCAACAACGACAAATGGTCGTTCTACGTCAACTTCACGAACCACGAAGGACGATCGGCGAGCAACCAGGTGAGCACCGTGCCGAGCGATGCGGAAAGGCTCGGCGATTTCTCGGCCGTTACGCAGACCGTAACGGTCGGCGGTGTGCGGCAGAGCGTACCTGTACAGATCTTCGACCCCACCAGCAATACGCCCTTCCCCGGCGGAATCATTCCGGCGAGCCGGCTCAGTACCGTCGCCGTCGGACTCCCAGGAGTGGCCGGGTTGTTGAGCTACTTCCCGCAGCCGACCTACTCCAACCTCTCCACCTACAATTACGCCATCGCCGAATCGACGCCGTCAACGAGTAACTCACTAGGGGTGCGTCTGCAGGGTTCGGTCACTAATAAGGACCGCATCAGCTTCAACGAGCAGTATCAGTTCCGTCATTCGACCTCGGAACAACTCTTCGGCTTTGACGATACCAGCAAAGGCTACGGCCTGAGTTCCACGGTGCAATGGACGCACATGTTCAAGCCGCGCGTGAATAACAGTGCGCAACTGGCGTTCAGCCGGAACCTGACCAAGAACCAGCCGTATTTCGCCTACAAGTCGGACATAGAAGGCGACCTCGGAATCGCCGGCCCCGACACCAGCCCGATCGACTACGGGCCGCCGACCCTAAGCTTCACCAACTTCGGATCGCTTTCGGACGGCGCTTACAGTTCCACCCGCGCGCAAACAACCAACTTCACCGACACCTTCACCTACATCGCTCACAAGAATCACAATCTGAGCTTCGGCGCCGGGTACCGCCGCATGCAGAATAACGTGCTCTCATACGCCAGCTCGCGCGGCAGCTTCTCGTTCGGCGGCGCCATGACGGAGGGTATCGATTGCGGCGTCACGCAAGGCCAAACGGTCATCGGGCCGGTCTGCGATGGCGCCAAGGTGGCCAACTCGGGATACGATTTCGCCGATTTCCTGTTGGGACTGGCGCAGGTTTCCAGCATTCGAACCGGCAACGACAACAACTATTTTCGCGGATGGGCAGCCAACGCTTACGCCATGGACGATTGGCGCGTGAACCGCGGGTTGACGATCGACTTCGGCGTGCGCTACGAGTATTTCGCGCCCTACACGGAGCTGTACGGGCACCTGGCAAATTTGGATATCAATCCGGCTTTCACGGCGGTCGACGTGGTGACGGCGGGAGGGTCGGGAAACAACGGTATCGGCAGCATGGGCGCCTATTTCGGCCAATACCCCGCCAGTCTCGTGAAAGGCGATCCGCACGCCTTCTCACCGCGGTTCGGACTGGCCTGGCGGCCTTCGCAGAAATACAACCGGGTCATTCGGCTGGGCTATAGCATCTTCTATAGTGGATCGAGCTACAGCGGCTTCGCCACGCAAATGGCCGCACAGCCTCCGTTCGCCAACAACATCAACGATACCGGCACCCTGCTCGCCCCGTTGCCCCTGCAAAACGCGTTTATCCCGTCGCCGGTGAATAATCAGTACGCCATCAACCCCAATTACAGGCTCGGGTACACGCAAACCTGGACCGTCGCTTTCCAGCAGACGCTCCCGCACAATGTGCTCATGGAATTGGAATACGTGGGCATCAAGGGCACGGGCTTGCCCGTTACTCTTCTGCCGAACCAACCCATCGTTCCCGCCGACAACAACGCGCCCCTGCGCATTCCCAGCGCCAGTTCCTTCAGCTACCAGACCGATATCGCCGATTCCATCATGCACGCGGCGCAAGTCCGTTTGACGCGCCGCTTTACGCGCGGCATGTCGGCGGTGGCGCTCTACACTTTCTCCAAATCCATCGACGACGATAGCAACCAGGCGCAGGATCCGTTCAATCTGAGTCTGGAGCGCGCGCTTTCCTCGACCGACCAGCGCCATCGCCTGAACGTAAACTACGTGGTGTCGTCGCCGGTCGGAGTACGTGGCTTATGGAGGAATGGCGGCTGGAAAACTCGCATGTTATCCGGCTGGACCACATCCGGCGGGTTCACTTATGCCACCGGCATGCCGGTCACGCCTACCCTGGCAGGCGCCGCCACCAGCTCGAAGTTCTACCTTCGGCCCGACACCACCGGCGCGCCGCTGAATGCGCCCGGCTATCCATATTTCAATCTGGCGGCCTTCTCGACCACTCCGCCCGTGGATGCCTACGGCGACGCGGGGCGCGACATTATTACCGGAATCCCGACACTGGGATTGAATGCGCAGCTCAACCGCGCGTGGCGATTTGGCGAAACCCGCAAACAGATCCAACTGTCCTTCCGCACTACCAACGTGTTGAACCACGTCTATATCAGCAGCTTCGGCACGGTGGTGGGATCGAGTAACTACGGACAGCCTACGGCGGCTTCCGCCACGCGAACGGTGACTTGCAATCTTCGCTTTAACTTCTGAATCCTTTATGCGAAAGATCTGGATTCCCGCAGTGGTGGCGCTCATGGCGATGGGGCAGCAGAAGCCGCCTGCCGCAACGCCCACCGCCACGATGCCCAAATACACCATGAATTCCAACCTGGTGATCGTGGATCTCACGGTGAAGGATAAGAACGGGAAGGCCATCGAGGGACTCACCAAGAACGACGTCGAGGTGCTGGAAGACGGCAAGCCCCAGACCATCGCATTCTTCGAACCGCAGAAACTCACGCTCGATCCCGAACCGCCCGAGCCGCCGCCCTCGCTCGAGGACAAGAACGCCCTGCCCGATCCGCCGAAGACCACCATCACCTCGGCCGGGAAGGACAAGATTCAGTATCACGACAAGCGCCTGATCGCCCTGTTCTTCGATTTTTCGAACATGCAGATCCCCGAGCAGCTCCGCGCGCAGGACGCCGCTCTGAAGTTTCTCAACGAGCAAATCACCTCCTCGGACCTGGTGGCGGTGCTGCTGTTCACCTCCGTGGTGAGCGTTCGCACCGACTTTACGGCGGACCGCAGCGTGTTGACCGATATCATCAAGGGACTGCCGATCGGCGATTCCAGCGAGAACGCCGCTTTGGCCGACGATGCCAGCGATAACGGCCAAGACACCGGCGCGGCATTCGTCGCCGACGAGACCGAGTTCAACATCTTCAATACCGACCTCAAACTGGCGGCGCTCGAACAGGTGGTGCGCCAACTGGCCACGCTACCGGAAAAGAAGGCGCTGGTCTACGTGACCGGCGGCATCGGCAAGTCCGGCAGCCTCGAGAATCAAGCGCAACTGGAAGCCAGCATCAACGCGGCGGTGAAATCCAACGTGGCGATTTTTCCCATCGATGCACGCGGTCTGATGGCCGACCCTCCGGGAGGCGCGGCGTCCGTCGCCTCTTCGCGCGGCGGAATGAGTCTTTCGACGTACAACAATCAACGCGCCACCATCAACGACTCGCAGGAGACGCTGGTCACCCTGGCGGCCGATACCGGCGGCAAGGCATTCCTCGACAGCAACGACCTCTCCCTCGGGTTGAAGCAGGTGCAGGAGCAATACGCCAGCTATTACATCCTCGGCTACAACACGCCGAACAACAACATGGACGGAAAGTTCCGCAAGATTACCGTCCGGCTGAAGGACCCGATCCCCGGCGCGAAGCTCGATTTCCGCAACGGATACTTCGCCGACAAGCTCTGGAAGAATTTCAACGGCGACGACAAGGAGCGCCAGTTAAAGGATGCGCTCATGTCGGAGAATCCGGTCACCGATATTCCCTTGGCGGTCGAAGTGGACTACTTCCGCATCTCGCCGACAGCATATTTCGTGCCGGTTTCGGTGAAGATTCCCGGCTCGGTGATCGCGCTGGCGCAGAAAAAGGCGGTGGGAGAAACAGAGTTCGATTTCATCGGCAACGTGATGGATGAGCGCAAACAGGTGCAGGGAATGGTGCGCGACTTCATCCACATCAAGCTGCCAACCACCGAAGCGGAGAAAGTAAGTTCGCGGAATTTCCACTACGATGCCGGCTTCACGCTCTCGCCGGGACGCTATCGCATGCGATTCCTGGTGCGCGAAGGGCAGTCGGGCAAGATGGGCACATTCGATACCAGGTTCGTAATCCCCGACCTGGCGGCCGATTCCATGACGCTGAAGACCAGCTCCATCGTCTGGAGCAGCCAGCGGGAAGCGCTCAAAGCCGCGGTGGGTCAGGCGGAACAGATCACGAAGAAGAACGCCGCCGCCAACCCGCTGATTACCGGTGATGAGAAGGTGGTGCCCAACGTCGGCGATTACAAAGTCTTCCGCCGCGGGCAGAACATGTACATCGATTTCGACGTGTACGACGCCGCGCCCGATCCCAAGAACGCCAACGCCCGCTCCATCGACGTGGAGATGAGCCTCTTCAATCAAAAGGGCGACAAGACGTTCGAAGTCGGCCCGGTGAAAGCTACCGAGCTGGTGGCCACGCGCCCCGATGCCGTGCCGGTTCGCATCCGGATTCCGCTGAAGAATGTGGCGCCCGGACGGTACGTCTGCCAGCTCAACGTGATCGACGATATCGGCCGCAAGTTCGCGTTCCCGCGGGCGAGCGTGGTGATTCAGTAACCGAGTCACCGGAGAGACGCCGAAACACTGAGAAACACAAAAGTCAGAATCGGAGAGCGCTGAGGGGGCGGAGCACACTCAGGTACCGCTGACGCCCCGGCGCGCAGGCGGAAACGGCGGCAATAAAAAATCGCCGCGTCTGACGATCGCGGGCAATAACCACTGCGACCCTGCGTCCGCTGCCACCTCGGCGTGCTCCGGTTTTGACTTTGACTTTTGTTTTTCTCAGTGTCTCGGCGTCTCTCCGGTGAACCGATATTTCAGCTATTCCGCACGCAGCGCGTCCACGGGATTCACCGATGCGGCGCGGCGGGCGGGGATGAAACTCGCGAGCAGCGTTGCCGCACCGAGGATCGTGGCTACCGATGCCAGTGTCGCCACGTCCCACGAGCGAACGCCAAACAGGAGGTCGCGCATCAGCGTGGCGGCGGCGATGGAAGCGGCCAGCCCTATGGCGATTCCTGCGATTACCAGCCAGCCGGCTTCTTTCAGGATCAGCCGATAGACTGAGCCGGCCTGCGCGCCCAGCGCCATGCGGATGCCGATCTCGCGCGATCGCTGGCTCACGGAGTAAGCGATCACGCCGTAGAGTCCGACAACACCGAGCAGCAGCGCGAGAGCTGCGAACCCTCCCACTAGCCACGCCAGCGAGCGATGCATATAGGCCGAATCGTCGATGCGTTCGATCATGGTGGCGCCGTCAACGGGGACGATATCGGGATCGATTTGACGAATGGCAGTCCTCAACGCGCGAAGCAACGAGTGCTCGTCGCGCGAGGTGCGCACCACGAGAGAGAAATAATTATCTGGGCTTTGGGTGTACGGAATGTAGAGGACCGGCGGGATGGGGACATCCAGCGGGCCTTCGCGAATGTCCTCCACAACGCCAACGATCTCGATGGGGTTGGGTTTTGGTTGAAGGTCCCCGAGCCGCGGGCCAAGGGGATTTTCGTTGGGAAAATAGTGGCGGACGAACGATTGGTTCACGATAGCCACGCGAGGCTTCGATCCATCCTCCGCGTCATTGAAATAGCGGCCCGCAATCAACTTCGCGCCCAGCGTCTGAAAGTATGCCGTGCTCACATCCCGCTCGGGCGCTTCCTCATGTTCGCCGTGCCACGGCCGCCCGAGCACTCGGAACCAGGTGGTGTTGCCGTTACCGCCCAATGGAAGCCCATCGCCCACGAACCCGACCGACTGTACGCCTGGGAGGGTCTCGATGCGGCTCGCGATTTGTTTCGTAACGGCGATAGTCTGGGCGTCGGTTTTGTAAGTCGCGGCCGGCGTGGCCACGTCCATGGTGAGCAGGCGGTCGGGATTGATTCCGATAGAGACACCGAGCAGTAGATAGAGGCTCTTACCCAACAGGCCGGCACCCGCGAGCAAGATCATGGCCGTGGCGAGTTCCAGCACCACCATCTTCGAACCGAGCCTTCGCCACGTCGTGCCCGCCGAACCCCGGCTGGCTTCCGCCAGGCCGGCGCGCACTTGCGACGACCAGATTCGGCCGCTGGGAGGGATGGAAAGGAGCGCGGCCGAGGCCAGCGCGATGACGGCGGCAACGGTCAGTACGTGGACATTCAGCCCCATGTCCGACAGAAATGGCAGACCGTTCATCATGTTTTCCGAAATCAGGCTCCTCAGGAGAACGATCGCCCAGTGAGCGCATGCCAGGCCCAGCGTA
>Ga0326727_10011774_pt1 | contig 20188 bp, 20 predicted proteins | sample MB2enrmetagenome_FD_207643 | JGI IMG/M metagenome (GOLD analysis project Ga0326727, IMG submission 207643) | Lab enriched peat soil microbial communities from McLean, Ithaca, NY, United States - MB29MY | ecosystem: Environmental > Terrestrial > Soil > Wetlands > Peat | place: USA: New York...
GCAAATAGAATCGATATACCGCTTAAAGCAAAAATATAGTTAGGTAATCGCTTGAGAAGCGCTAAACACTGCATAAAGTAAGCCTTTTTAACCATCGACTTCTAATAACTTGTAAACTTACGCTAGAACAGCGAGTAATTTGGGGAAATGGCAATTTCTATAAAGCAGCGGGTCGAAGCGGTGTTTTGCCTTATCGAAGTCTGCCTGACGTTAATAAGGTCACCATTCGTTCACGCACTCCACTTCGCATTCGCAGGGATGGCGCATTGCTGGAAACCATGGATTTCGCGAGCTTGGATCACTGGTATCGTTGCTGCAAGCTTCGGGACGTGTCAATCGAGAGGGCCTTCTTGATGATGCTGAGATATGGGCATTTTGTATTCTAGAAGACGGAATGTTAAAGCTCAATCCGGGTTTAAAGGAGCCTGCCGCTGTTCTTAAAGGGTATTTTGAAGGGAACAGAGCCATTGCGCCGGAATTGAGTACACAATCCCTTGCTGATGAAATCGCTTTATATGGACTATCGAGAAAACATAAATACTTGGTCACCGATGAGGAATTGCAAAACTTTCGTGAGGTTGAACGGAATTTCAAGGTAATTGGCAGCGATACCCGTCTTGTAGTTGTTGATTCGACTGTGGTAAAGCGCTTGCAATACGGAAAAGTCGATTGGAGAGAACTGCAAAAAGTCTCAGTTCAAATTGTCAAATTTGACAACTCCACAATGTTGTAATAGATACAGGTGCCTCGCATTCCCTGTTAACCCAAGATTGTGTTGATGAAATAGGTATACGAGTAAGTAGTGAGGATGAAATTGTTACCTCTTATGGCATAGGGGGGCAAAGGACTATGGCAAACGGGTATCATCCGGCATCCTTGCTGCAGAGGACGGCAGGATCGTCAACTGTCAGACTGCCTTCGGCGCAGTCAGCGAGGTTGTCATCAGACGGCCGGATCTTGACGCTATACTTAGCGGTAAGACGATTGAAGAGGCCAAAGCTATTAAGGAAGATTATCTTAGAGCCTATGATCAGGCGATTCTTCCGATCAGGGGGAGAATTTCTGCAGAATATCACAAGGCTGTCTGTATGGATTTACTGCCTCTAATGCTTCGGCCAATTTAACCGGAATAATAAATAATGATACAGCTGAATGTCAGTTCACTGATTCGAGAGAAAATAAGGGAACGATCAAATTGGTCTTTAAGCCAAACAATGAGATGGAAGCAACTATTACCCTTACGAATAAAGCATAGGATAGTAAAGCCCAGCCGCCGGTAGGAACGTTCCAATTTGCTCCGTATAATCTTAGTCCCATTGAGAATCAATCCTTCATGGTGGATTTAAATTCATGGGGCAAGGTTAAATTCGTATCAACATCAACCAAAGTACGCTCAATAATACAGCCGCCCGATTCGGGCGACTGTATTATTGAGTTAAGGTCAGTATAGTGTTTGTTCTTATGCTTAAAAGTTAATCTTAAAGCTAAGCCCTTGCGTGGAAGTCTTGACGTCTATCTTCGAGACGTGACAGTCAATGGTGTATCACAAACCGACAGACTAGGTTGTTCCGTCTTCCTCGTTACCTTTAAATACCTCTTTATCATAAATTAGGCTTAATACGAGGGATAGAATCAATTTCCCCGCGCAGGAACTGCCCCAATAAGGCGCCTGTTTTTGTGGCTTCTTCCCATACTGGTTGATCTTCAACAGCTACACAATGGGCTGAGGAAGCCTTAATTCCTTCAGCAAATATATAGGGTATTCCACTGTTTTTGCATCCATCACCCAAACCACAGGTAAGGCAAGGAACATTTCCCACAATACTTAATTCTGCAACATGATGCATTCTTTCCATTGAGAATTCCGTTGCTATCGACTTAAGTACTGCTTCTTTAGTTTGTTTGTGCAATCCTGAAATAATTGATACGGCACATTTCTCTTCGTTTAAACTATTTATGTGCCTCATCGACCAAAGTCTTTCTAAAAAAGCTTTAGTAAAAGCATCCAGCATCCCATAAGGGGTATAGCCACCTAGCACCAACGCTTTTGAGTCTAGCAACTTTTTAGCCAATTCAGGGAAATCATCATTGACCTTGCAGATATTGTCTTCCACACAGGCTTTGCATGCCAGGCATGGCCGTACATTCAAGTCACTCAGCTTTATAAATTCATAGTCTAAACCACTTGCCTTTAAAACTTGCAGTACTAAGCGGTCAGTGTTGCTGTCAGGTACAGGGCTCCCAGATATGCCCAATATCTTCATTTGTTCATCCTCCGTACTTGCTATTGTTAGTCAAGAGCTGACAACAATCTAATGCAATTCTTTCCCCTTCTCAACAACGATACCCGTGAAGGTGGTTCTGATTTTTTTCATCCTTTTGAAATTTACCGAGTCACTGCTTGATTTACGATCGTAATATCTTTTGTTCTGCTTAAACCGTCAAAACCTGCTTTTCGCCCGACATAGTTTGGCACACTGCCTTGACATTATCCAAGTAGAATATTTCAAACTTTCCATCGCCCACGGCATACTTGTTTCCGAGAGAGGGCATTGCCTCCAAAGCCTTCCGTTGTGTTTCCTCCGTGGTGCAGAATACCGCCTTGCCGCAGATGCGAAGAGTATTGTAGTTGGTATCAACACAACTGATTTCCACATTAGGGTTTGCCACGAGCTGCTTGTACATATCTTTTTGATTGGATGTACAAAAAGCCATTTTTCCTTCACATTCCATTACAAACCCCATTGGCCGAACATGTGGCTGATCTCCGCTTGTTGTTGCCAGATAAAATACCTTGCTTGACTTTAAAAAGTCCATAACCTCTTTCATTGTAAATCCTCCTTCACAATTTTTCTTTTGTACCATGATAGGCTTCATGGTATAATTATATTATAAAATAAGTTAAACTCAAGTACGCAGATTATAATGATAAAGTATGAAATACCATACCATGAAAAGGAGATTAATTATGAGCAAGAAGGTTATGGATGAAACGAATACAGGAGAGAATCTTCTTTGCCCGCTTCGCTATGCTATAGAAATCGTAGGTGGTAAGTGGAAACTGCCAATAATCTGTATGCTTGCCAGCGGACTGCCGACAAGGTACAGCAGCATCAAGCGTAAGCTGACGGGGGTAACAAATATGATGTTGTCGCAGTCGCTAAAAGAATTGGAAGCATTCGGCATTGTCCATCGTAAACAGTACAATGAAGTTCCGCCCAGAGTTGAATACACGCTGACTGACAAGGGCAAAAGCATTATCCCACCCCTGGTAAATTTGGCCGAATGGAGCGCAGCCCATATGCAGGAGGATAAGACATGTACGTCTTTCTGCAAAACATGTCAATCGATGAAATAAAGTTGCGAACTATTCCATATAAACCCCACGAATTGAAGTGCGCGTTATAGACATACCATTGCTCAAATAAAATAATCACGTCTTGTTGAACGTGGTTATTTTTGTGATGATAAAGAGATATTGTGCTTGCCAATGCCATGTCAACTTTATGAGATTTGTTATGCTATTTTTGCTTTTAATTCCAAAATAGAACCCCTTATCTCTATAAACGTAGGACGGCATCAGAAGGATAACGGGAAGTTGACTCCACTAAATAAACCTAAATAATAAATTGACTAATCTTATATCATGTAATAATATAGGTTACATGAAAAGAAATAAACGCTTATCCGTCGCCCTGCACGTACTACTGCACATGGCCGAGCGACCTGACGCCGCGATGACCTCAGAAGAGATGTCCACTTGCGCCGGCACCAATGCGGTAGTGATCCGACGCACTTTCGCTGGTTTGCGCGAGGCGCAAATCGTCTCATCTTTGAAGGGGCATGGCGGCGGTTGGCGACTGGTCCGGCCCCTTTCCGAAATTACCTTAGAGGAGGTTCAACGCGCTCTCGACGAGCGGGTGGTCACCTCCCCCTCGACGCACGATGAAAGCCCCGGCTGTCTCATTGAAAAGGTGATTCACCATACTCTAGATGACGCCGTCGCAGAAGCGAATCGTGTTCTGGATCGACGCCTCGCGACTATTACCTTGGCCGACATTGCTGCCGATGTTTACCGACTCGACAGGGCAATCTCCTCAACGCCTAAAGACAACAAATATTAACAGTTCGAGATTGCTATCCCCGTGAAACCTGGAGCATTGAGGCATAACCCTTAATAAGGAGAAGAGTGCTCTGACTGATTTGAAACAACGTATCATTAAGGCAAACAATATCAAGATGCATATAGCTGAGCAGGGCGAAGGTCCTCTTGTCCTGCTTTGTCATGGGTTTCCGGAAACATGGTACTCATGGCGTCATCAAATCCCTGTGCTAGCTGAGACGGGGTTTCGCGTGGTGACCCCTGATTTACGCGGCTACGGCAGTACGGAGCGGCCGGAAGAGATTGACCAGTACACCCTTCTCCATCTTGTCGGCGACATGGTGGGTCTGCTCGACGCATTGGACGTTGAAAAAGCCGTGATCGTCGGGAATGACTGAGGCGCAACGCTCGCGTGGCATGCGGCCTTATTACGGCCTGACCGCTTCCGTGGGGTGATCGCATTGTGCGTACCGATGATGGGTCAGCCCCCTGTTCCTCCCTCCAAAATCTTTCCTCAGACGGAAGATGAGTTGTTCTATACGCTCTACTTCCAGACTCCAGGCCTGCCAGAGGAGGAGTTTGAGCGCGACGCCTTCACAATGCTTAACCTGCTCTTTGCTGCTTCCGGAGATGCAGGACCTCGTAAAGAAAACGATGGCACTCCGAATCCCTTTAGTATGGTATCCCGGAGCAAAGGTTTGCTCGCGCCACTACCCGTCCCTTCATTGCCATGCTGGCTTACAGAAGTAGACTTGGCCGTCTATTCCGAGGCGTCAGCGCAACCGGGTTTCGTGGGGGCTTGAACTATTATCGTAATCCAAGATCGCAACTGGGAACTACTAGCTTGTTTCAGTGGAATGAAGATAATGATTCCCGCCCAGTATGTGGTGGGCGAACGTGACGTCGGTCTCAGTATCCCTGGAATGAGGCAAATAATTTCTGAGATGCCCAGTCTTGTGCCAATGCTCGATCAAACGGTCATACTCCCGGGCTGCGGACACTAAACACAACAGGAGAAACCCCAAGAGGTCAGCACTGCTATAATTTCGTTCCTGCAAAGCCTCTCTAGGTCGTAGGGATTATTCTGGTGGCTTGTTCTAAGATCGCTATGTGGTCGCCCGCGAAGAATGCTGACCAAGAAGGTTTGCCCTCTCAAGATTATTAACGTTATTAAGAAAAAGAGTAGAATTCATAGTATTCTATGAATTCTACTCTTGCGTTCTGTGCATTTTTAACTTTAGCCGTAAGTAGGGTAATATCCCATTAAAATAAAACCTAAAGGAGTGTAAAGATATGACAGAATTCTGGGAATCAAGTTTTATAGAAAAACAGATGATGTGGGGATTTGAACCTTCAGACTCCGCAATCTTGACAAAGGACTTTTTCCTTGAGAAGAAAGTTAAGGACATATTAATCCCGGGTATTGGATACGGCAGAAATGCAAAGATTTTTTATGACAACAGAATTAATGTAACAGGTATTGAAATTTCAAAAACAGCGATTGATTTGGCAGAACAAAACGGGCTTGATATAAGAATCTATCATGGGTCAGTAACTGACATGCCTTTTGATAACAAACTTTATGATGGTATATTTTGCTATGGACTTATTCACTTATTGAATAGTAGTGAAAGAAAAAAATTGATTAAAGATTGCTATAGTCAGCTAAAACCAAACGGATATATGATTTTTACAGCTGTTTCAAAAAAATACCCAATGTTTGGAAAGGGTAAACAACTGAGTAAAGATCGATTTGAGATAATGAAGGGCTTAAAAATGTTCTTTTATGATTCTGAATCAATAAAACAAGAATTTGGAAAATACGGACTGGTAGAATTCTCAAATATCGATGAGCCAAATAAGAATATGGAAAATAAACCACCAGTGAATTTTATAATTGTAAAATGTAAAGAAGAATCATAGAGATACGCTGCGGGACTTCGAGGCCGCATAATGCCTGGGTTCTTTAAGCTACAGAGCTTCGGATTATTCTGAATATACGCAATATAGGTTACTAACATTCTTTTTCTTTTAACTAGGTATTGGAAGAAATGTAGATTCCAACGTGACAAAACTTGCGGAGTCTTATTATATGACTAGGGGTGCCATAAGTAAACTAATTAAGCAGCTCATAAAAAGGGCATTATCGAAAGCTACCAGAAACCGGATAACAAGAAAGAAATCCAGTGTTTCCATCTGTATCTATAAACACAACTTTGTCCGTGCTATAGGTGATTGGCACTATGAATACATTGTTTAGTGGTGTAACGGTCACTTGCACACCGTTGACCAAAACCTTTGAAACCAACCTTTGATCGTTAACCGTCACGCTCAAATTGCCAAGTACTAGATTTACTTTGGGTGTACCGACAATTTGAAGAACCGTTGTCAGTTGTTTTGCAGCGTCTATTTTTGCTTGAACAGGGTTTTCGCCTGCAACAATTAACTTAGTTACTGCAGCACTATAATCGTCAAATCCAAACTGTTTACCATAATAATATGTGAATTGGTTAGGAGTGGATTCTCCATTAAGTTGATTAATCATAGTGTTATACGTTGCAGTATTAGAGTCGTAATCCGCTGCTCGATAGATAGTACCAGTTTTTGTATCTGTAATGTCTCCATTTGCCATTGTCGGTACGGCTACTATCTGCACTTTGTAAGTCGTTGTTATAGTACCATCTGTTATGGTTAGCACTTGGTTTGTTATTGCTACTGTACTATTAAAACCTGTTACATTCACAGCAGTTATGGGCTCTACTTTAGTGCTACCATCGCTATAAGTTCCAGTCACTACTAATCCGGTTAGATCTAAACTATCACCGATATTATACCTTAGCTTGGTGGCTTGGGTAGTTATGGCTATACTTTGCAGAGTTTTTAGATTAGTGTAACTAAATTTATCTAAGCTATTGGTTGCACTAGTTCCACCGGGGCCGGTTACGGTAACATCTACGATGCCGGTTCCTGCTGGGGAAGTGATGGTTATTGACGTGTCACTATTCACAGTTAGGCCTGTTCCCAGTGTACTACCGAATTTTACCGCTTTAGCACCAGTGAAGCCAGTGCCGGTTAAAGTCACCTGGTTACCACCCGTAGTAATCCCGCTGATAGGGGCCATACCAGTTACAACTGGTGGTGCTGATGATAACATAGGATCAGATTGTATAATCGTACCACACCCCCCACACCGCCACGAAAGTGCTGTTGCCGAAAGTCACTCCCTGAAGTCCATTTGCCGTACCCGCTGTCCGGCTTGTCCAGGTTATTCCATCCGGGGAAGTCAATATCGTATCTCCCACCGCCACGAAGGTGTTGTTACCGTAGGTTACCCCATTAAGCCCATTTGTCGTGCCCGATGTGCGGCTTGTCCAGGTTATTCCGTCAGGGGAAGTCTGAATTACAACTTGCACCCACCGCCACGAAAGTGTTGTTACCGTAGGTTACCGCACTAAGCGAATATGGCTTTCCCATCTGGCTTGTCCAGGTTATTCCGTCCGGTGAGGTCAGTATCGTACCACCATCTCCCACCGTCACGAAGGTATTGTTGCCGTAGGTTACACTCCATAGGTAGTTTCCCTGTGGCAAAGGATTACGCCAGTCCCAGTTGTCAAGACTATTTGCTAAAACGGGCGAAACTAACCCAAAAAGCAAAAAAATGGTTACTAGAACTAACCACAAGTATGTTTTTATCAAATTAGCAATTTGTTTTAATAGACTTCCAAACATCTGACAAATCCTCCTCTACAACTACAAATTGATTAAAAATCCAAAGAACGTGAAAATCGCAATTGCTAATTTAATGAATGTACCCGCTACAAGGTTAATCTCAAAATTTAAAATAGCAATAATAAATACTTTCTACAAAAACTTACCAATTCCTTCTGCAGGAATACTTTTTCATATAGCACTAGGAAATATATAATCTAAATGTTCTCTCTAAGTCCGACGTCTTCATATACGTAAGTAATCATTACTGTATGAAAACTTTTTACAAACAGATTGAAAAAAGTAATCAGCTATAGTATTACTAATCTCCTTTCTATAACATTTATTGTATCTCACCGATTAGAGTATTTAGTTTTTGAGTTTATGTCGCTCCCTACACAGGAGCGTGGATTGAAATTCACAGTTGATCCGCTGCAAAGGACAGGAGCGACGTGCTGTATTCATGGGTAATATCCCCACCGGTTTCTGCCAGCACATTACGCAAAAAACTTAACGGTTTTACTATATAGATAGTTTTTTATCAAAGGGTTTTATTTGAAAGAAGCTGAATACCGAGGAAAAGGATACGGGGTAAATCATCCCCATGGTGATCTATCACAGCAAAACACGCTGGAACAGTCCGGTGAAACTCTCAGGCCTGATCGAAGACTATGAGCAGCTTCCTCTTGCCATTGCCAGCTGTCTTGTGGATTATATTTACTTGTTTTACAATATTTAACGCTATAGTAACGCGGACATCAAATGCAGCGTTAAGCTTCAGATATTTCTAAAGTTGTTAAGAGACATCTTTGAACAGGATTACACGGTATTTCTGAAGACTTTAGAAGAATCTTTCCTGGCTTCTAATCAGCTGGAACACGAAGGCAATGGGCTGGAATACTTTGAGACTTTTATCCGCTACATCATGAATGCCAGGAATGATTTGGAATTTAAGGCGGTCTACGAGCTAACCAAAGAGGTTTCTTTGGAAAGGAGTGAAGTCGTCATGACTATTGCAGAAAAGCTAATTACAGAGGGCATGGAAAAGGGCATAGAAAAAGGCATGGAGAAGGGTAAGCTGGAAGTGGCGGAAAATTTTTTAAGGCTAGGTATGGGAATTGACATGATTATAAAGGCTACGGGACTGAGTGGGGAGGAAATTAGGGAAATCTTAAATTGACCATAGAAGCCAAATTGCCTTTGGACTGCACTAAGTCAGCCCGAGGGCATTTTTAGTTCTACTTATCAGAAAGTATAACTTCATTGCATACTTTCTGTAGCATAAGTGCAACCAACGGTTTCGCCTTCGCCAAGGCTCGGCGAAGCCGGGTTTTCTTTATAAAACAGAGCTTATTGGCTGCCCTTTCGGCGCAATGTCTTTACCATATCCGCGATGTACGCAATGACTTCCTCCGGTGTTGGCTGTTCCCCCTTGTGGGGGATGGACTTCCAAAACGTTTGTGCCTGTGGTTCAGGACTTTTCATGGCTTCAGTTATGGCGATTTTGATTTCATGGTGCACGGTTTCTTCGCTTACGCCCTTCCGCTTGGCAAGTTTTATCAGAACTTCTTTGGCTTTAGCAGTATCCATTTCTATTCTCTCCTTTTCGCTAGCATGTGCAACAAGTATGACAAGACATACTAGAGCTTATATGTTGATTCTACTAAGAGCATACTAGATATGTCAATGATGCGGATTACTAGCGGATAAGGAGGGGTTCCGATGGAATACGGAACAATCAAAATAAAGCTGGATGAACTGATTAAAAAAGAAGGTATCAGCAAAAACAAGTTAAGCCACAGAGCAGAAATGCAGCGTTCTCAAATCAATAATTATTGTAATAACAGTATAAGCAGATTGGACATTGATGTTCTGGCGCGGATATGTACGGTGCTTGATTGTGACATTAGCGATCTGCTGGAATTTGTACCGCCGGAGAAATAACTTTGATTCATAAGTAGCGATAATAGGGGGATATAAGCGGCCGCTTCATTCTTTATAGAACGAAAAAACATAAAAACAGAATGTTGATTTGCAGAAAACGGATGGAGCAGTTTTACTTGATCCAGAAACATCGTTGCCTCATGGCCTTGTGAAAATAGAATTTATTTAAATCGGCAATGATCGGTATATAGGGCTATTGGCTTATTTTAATAGTGGGTTTGCAAGGTGGTCTGTGGTGAAAAATGGAAGGAAACTAATAAAAACGTTTACAGGAGATAGTTTTTTATTTTTTTTGCTGTCGCTCCCTACACGGGAGCGAGAGACTTTATTACTGGAAGCGAATCTTCGATGATCGGTATATTTGCTAACGTCCTTTGGCGGCGGTATAAACGATACCATAATACTCCTGGGCACCCCTAATTTACGGTTTAGAGGGTGTGGAAGAGAGCGGTATGGGGCAATATCACGGCAAAGGAAATTATGACACTTTTTCACACATGAAAAGCATTATGAAAAAATCCAATATCCTAGATGTCCCTCTCCTGTATCCGCCCTTCAATTATAATTTGTCTCTGTTCAAGAAATTTATGAAATAATAATTTGTTGTTCTCGTTAAGCCATGAAAATAATCCGCTTTTAATCATTGAGCGGCTGGACAAGGGGCAAATGCTGTCCCATAGGTACCTCGCGCCGGGGATGGGAGCGGGATGTCACATCAGCTTTGCAGGAGTAACAATAAACAATACCACGTCAGGGACAGCCGTTTCGCCGAAACTTAATCGTAGAAGCATTTTAATGCCGATCTTGGTTTTTCTAAACATAGCCTCGGGATACTTCGAAAGGCACAAGCTTATTATTGGCCTTTAAAGCAGAGTTCATGAGTTTCTATGAGCTGGCTTTTATGGTGCTACAAACGGTCAAGGGGTTCGAACCTGTGCGGTTTTCGGACTCCATTATTTTTTTTGTGAAATATCAAAACTAAATTTAAGTACACTGATAAGTAATAGTAAAGACATTATCAAAATCGACAAAAATTGATAGGTATTCATATCATCCCTTCTTTCGTTTTGTTATAAATTCGTCTTCATACACATGAATATAGCACAACTCAAATTATAAGTAAATGTCTTTTACAAATAACCTTATATGAACAATAATTGACATGCTTTTTTTTTCATAATATACTGTTTAAGTCAGATGTCACGTTACGTCTGTGGATTGAAATATATAGGGTTTTTTGTACAAGAAAGAATGTCTTTTAACCTCAAATTGGTTGAGACATTCTTTTTTCACAGTGAGAAGGTAGAAGGTTTATCAAATGATGTTAAATTAATCGCGTAGAGGAATAGTAATTTTATAACTAGAAAATATTTTTAGGTTTTGAACAAAATATGGGAAAGATGGAGTTATAATATAAATAAACAGCTCAGCCAGCCAATGCTGGTTTGCTTACGGAATTCTCCGAAATATCTCTTCAGCTGCCATATTGACAACTGATCGTTATGATACTTACCTATTCATGGAGAATAATGAAATAAAGGCAAAGATCAATATAAAACAATTGAGGAGAGAGTAATTGGTGTCAGTACCAGCTCGTTGAAGCCGGTGTGAATATCTCCTTTGCGATAAACTTCAGTATTCAAAATTCAAAAAGAAGTCAATCTTTGTTATGCCTGCGGACAAGTTATTTGGGATTTTTTGATAACAATCCAGTTTATTGGAGGTAAAATTTAAACAGAAAAGTAAAGAGTTGTGATAAGGCAGGGAGAGGTGAAAAAATGCATATGTATTCTAAGCGCTTTATTGCTCATATTCGCAAAGTCGATAAGAGAGAACAATATGTGGATGAGCACAATGATCATGTAGCGGATCTCGCTGCTGCCGTGGCCCAGCAATACGACGTTGCCAAGTTGGCGAAGCTTGCGGGACGGCATCATGACGCCGGAAAAAACACACCGGAATTTGCCGCATATATTCAGGCTGCAGCTGAGGGAAAGCGGGTTGTCCGCGGTTCAGTCATCCATTCGACCCATGGCGCGATGCTTGTCAATGAATTGGCTTCCCCAAAGTTGAATTCTCGATTAACAGCGGAAATGGTCCGGACGGTCATTATGAGTCATCACGGACTCAGAGACTGCCTTTCTCTGGACGGCGATGCTGTGTTTGCAGAGGCAACGGAAAGGGTTATCGATTCCTATGAAGGTGTAAGAGAGACAATATATCAGCATTACGGTGCGGATTTTATAAAAAGCGAATTTATAGACGCCTGTCGCGACACCCAGTCCATTGAAGAGAAAATTCGATTGTTACAGGACAAAGGCAAGTTTTTTGGTTCCCGAAATTTTTATTTATCCATGTTCACCCGCTTACTTACCTCAATTGTCATTGATGCCGATCGTACAGATACCGCCTGCTTTGAAGATAAGACCTCATTGCCCCAAATCAAAACGCCAGCCGAACTCAAGGAAATGTGGGAAAATTATCTCAAACATTATGAAGCAAAACTTGAAGAACTGCAAAAGGAAAAAAAACCGTCCAGTCTGGACCCCTACCGAGCAGAAATATCAAGGTCCTGCGCAGAATTTGACGCGGGTGAGGCCGGAATTTTTCGGTTGGTGGTGCCCTGCGGTGCCGGAAAAACCTTAGCCGCTCTCCGCTATGCTTTACATACTGCCCGGCGTTATAAGAAACAGCGCATTATATATATTGCGCCCTTCAATTCCATTTTGGAACAAAATGCCTCGGAAATTTCTAAATTTATTGGGAGCGCCGATGCTGTGCTGGAGCATCATTCAAACATCATCTTTGATTCTGACCAGAGTGAAGACGAGAAAAGGTATCAATCATTGATTGAAAACTGGGCCCAGTCCCCTGTTGTGGCGACCACGGCCGTTCAGTTCCTGAATACCTTGTTTGCGGGAAAAACATCCTGCCTGCGCCGTATGCAGGCGCTGGGAAATTCGGTGATTATTCTGGATGAAATTCAAGCTCTGCCGATAAAAGTGTTAAAGCTCTTTAACGCAGCGATGAATTTCTTGGCGTCTTTTTGTAAAACCTCGGTAGTCCTTTGCTCAGCCACCCAACCCCTTCTAGACAGACTTGACAATTACCGGATTTTGCAGCCGCAAAGCATCATTGAAAATGAAGAAAAATACAGTGAGGCTTTCCGGCGTGTACAAATCACAGACTGTATGACTGAGAAGGGATTTTCAACGGAAGAGGCAGCCGATTTTATTGTTAGTCATCTGGACAGCGCCAAATCGGTACTGGTTATTGTAAACACCAAAGCGTGTGCTCGTAAAATTTTTAAGCATATTCGGGACATGGTTGGCAAAGAAACTCAATACCGGACTTTTCATTTATCCACTAACATGTGTCCTGCTCATCGCAGCAACGTATTGCAGAAAATGCGCACACTGCTTGCTCAGAAAGATTCCCGCGAAAAAATCATTTGCATCAGCACTTCTTTAATAGAAGCGGGAGTGGATGTTTCTTTTGAACGGGTTGTCCGTTCATTGACCGGCCTGGACAGCATTGTACAAGCGGCGGGACGCTGTAATCGCAATTATGAAACATCCTGTGGAATCGTTTCAATCATCAATATCCGGGATGAACATGCAGGCAGGCTTGGATATCTCAAAAAAGCTCAAGAGGCCACACGGGAATTGCTGTATAATATAAAAAAATCTCCGGAGCGTTATCCTGACGGGGCTTTATCCAAAGCCGCGATGGGGGAGTATTACGCAAGATATTTCAAACCCTTGCTGACGGACATGGCCTATCCTCTCCGGTTCGATCCGGAGCACACTATGATCGATTTGCTGACGAGCAATCCTTCCGGCAAAAGGGGATTTAAAACAAAATACCCTCAACAACAACCCCCTCAGATGAAACAGGCTTTCAGGGAAGCCGGAAAAGAGTTTTCCGTTATTGATGATGACGGAAAAGTGGATGTTTGCATTGAATACGATGGTGATGCCGGGAAATGGCTGCAAAAGCTGAGAGCGGCGGCTACCTTTCAAGAAAAGCGTCTGGCTCTGCGGCATTTGCAGCCATACACAGTGCAGTTAAGAGAAAATGACTGGATCAGGAAGCAGCGATTCGCCCTTATGCCAGAAGACGCGGGCATTCTTATACTCCCACCGGGCTATTATGACAACGAATATGGAGTGGATGAAACCCTGGATATTAAGATGGAAACGTTAATTATTTAAATCAAGGGAGGTGATGGTTATGGAAGTCAAGAGAAATACCGTTGAATTCCTGGTAAGGGGTGACAGAGCCCTGTTTTCCGATCCGGTCACCCGCGTGGGAGGAGAAAAAACAAGCTATTACGTACCGACTTACGAGGCGTTGAAAGGCATACTGACTTCAGTCTACTGGAAGCCTACGATCATTTGGATTATCGATGCGGTTCGTGTCATGAATGTGATTCAAACGATGTCAGAGGGGATCCGCACCAAGAATTACAATGGCGGAAACGATTTGTCGATTTATACCTACCTTAAAGACGTCCGGTACCAAGTCCGCGCCCATTTCCTATGGAACGAGAACCGCCTTGAACTGGCAGCAGACCGCAATGAGAACAAACACCACAATATTGCTCGGCGCATGATTGAGCGGGGCGGACGGCGGGACATTTTTCTGGGAACAAGAGAATGCCAGGGGACGGTTGAACCCTGTGTATTTGGAGAAGGTTCCGGGACATATGACCCTGTGGATGAGCTTAATCTTGGCTATATGTTTCATGGTTTTACCTATGCGGATGAAGCGGTAAGAGATGCCGAAAAGGGGCATATGAGCGTGCGCTTCCATCATGTTGTTCTGAAAAAAGGGGTGATTGAATTTCCAGACCCGGAAGAGATTCCGGACAAGGACCGACGTATCCTCCATGAAATGCCGATCAAACCTTTCGGAGAAACAATAGGCAATTTTTCGGGACTGGGTGAATTTGCTGCTGAGGAGGTAAATCAATGAACTGGGTATCGTCACTTTGCGCCCTGTATGATGCCTATGCCAATCGTGCCGGGGAAGTAGAGAGGTGGAAGGGAAAAGAATTAGTGCTGCTCCCCATAGGATACGATACCATGGAGGCACAAATTGAAATCCATATTGATCAAAACGGCAACTTCATTGGTGCACGAAGGCTGGAAAAAGATGAGGCGGAAACCCTTGTACCCTATCCTGAAAGTCGAACCAGCGGAATCAAGGCCTTGCCTCTTTTTGACAGCTTGCCTTATATTGCAGGTGATTTGCAGGAAGCGGTAACCTTTTATTTTGCCGGCGCAAAAAATGAAAAAGACAAACAGAACAAGAGGGCAAGGCTGAGAGAATCCTTTCCACTTTACATTGCGGGCCTCAAAGCATGGTGTGACTCGCCCTTTTCCCATCCTAAGGTGACGGCAATCTATCACTATGTTGTGAAGCAAACTGTGGCAAAGAATTTAATCAACAGTCAGGTACTATCGGCTGATGAAAATGGCATCATTTCTGACAAGATTAAAATTCAAAATGCGCCGGTTGAAAAGGCTTTTGTGCGTTTTCGAGTTTTTATGAATGACATTAATTCGCCGGATAGTATTCTTAGCGATCCAGACAATGCCCACGACAGTGCTGTGTGGTTCGACAAAACGGTGCAGCGTAGTTTTATAGACTATTATTTATCCACTTTTCAAAAAAAAGACCTTTGCTATATGACTGGGGAACATATGCCTGTTGCCAAAACAAATCCGGTAAAAATCCGGGGCAAATGGGATACTAAGGCCAAATTGATTTCTGCTAATGATGACAGCAATTTTTCGTACCGGGGACGTTTTAATACGAAAGAGAAAGAGACCGGCTACAATGAGGCTCTGTCCATAGGCTATATCACATCCCAGAAAGCGCATAATGCCCTAAAATGGATTATCCGCCGGCAAGGATTCAGCAGAGATGGTGTCTGTATGGTGGCTTGGGAAAGCGCCTTGAGTTACTTGCCCAACTTCTATGACAGTGCGGCCAGTATTCTGGCCAAAGTATCCGACGATGAGGAAGCCGATGAGGAGGAATTCGAGGAAGAGGCACTGTCTGAGGAGGATGAAGTCGACGTTGCGGTGACGAATTATGTCAGCGCGGCGAAATTCAATGCGGCTCTGGATGGATACGCTTCAAAATTGAGCGATATCTCAAATATGGTACTTCTCGCCCTTGACAGCGCAACGCCCGGGAGATTGGCTATAACTTATTATAAAGAACTGGATTCTTCCCGTTATCTTAAGAATCTCCGCACATGGCATGAAAGCTGCTGCTGGAAACACGAATACATCCGGGACAAGAAATTGAAGGTCTACGAAGGAATGGCTTCTATTCAGGAGATTGCTTTGGCAATCTATGGTACGGAACAGGGGGAAGATAAAAGCAATCCGCAACTTAAGCTTTCCAAAAACAGCGACAATAAATCCCCTATGCTGGTAGCCGCTTTTGAACGATTGCGCCCGTGTATTATTGAGGGGGCGGCAATTCCGCGGGATATGGTGCGCGCTGCAGTTCTGAAGGCCTCCAATCCTTTGGCTTACGCAGCAAAGTTTAATTATAATAAAGTCCTACATATCGCCTGTTCAATGGTAAAACGACTCTATTGGGAGAAGAAGCAAAGAAATGAACGAGAAGGAGTGATTTTCAAAATGGAGCTCGATAAAAGTAATCGGGATAGGAGTTATCTTTACGGGCGACTGCTGGCTGTAGCGGAACAAGTGGAGAGATCTACCTATGAAAAAGGGGAGACGCGCATTACAAATGCGGAACGGTATATGCAGGCTTTTTCCCATGCTCCCTTCCGCACGTGGACCATGATTTGGGAAAATTTACAGCCGTATATGAGGCAGTTGAAAAAACCTTCATGGAGAGAATTCTACAAGAATTTGGTGGGCGAGATAACGAAGTTATTTGAATATGAGGAGCGTATTTCGGACGAATCTCTTAACGGAAAATATTTGCTTGGATATGATTGCCAAAGGTCAGAATTGAAGCGCAAGCCGAATGGGCAGTCTTCTTCGAGGGAAGAAAATAAAGAAGAGAACAAAGAAGAACCTAATGAAGGAGAGGAATGAAAATGGGCATTTTGCAAAATAAGATCGATTTTACGGCCATTGTCTCGGTTACGCGGGCCAATATTAATGGAGATCCCCTCAATGGAAACCGTCCCCGGGAAGATTATGAGGGACATGGAATCTTTTCGGATGTTGCCATCAAGCGCAAACTTCGCAATCGCCTTCAGGATTTGGGCGAATGCATCTTCGTCCAGTCGGATGACCGTTCGGATGACGGACATAAGAGCTTGAGAGATCGGGCATATGGTTATGCGGAATTTAATGCTGAAATGAGCAAAGGGAAAAAAGCAGATAAAGATAAATGCTTGAAAATTGCTTGCCGCAAATGGTTTGATGTACGAGCATTCGGCCAGGTCTTTGCTTTTAAAGGGGATGAAGTATCTGTTGGTGTGCGCGGCCCGGTATCGGTTCAGCAAGCCGTTAGTATTTCCCCCATTGACATTGTTGATATGCAAATAACCAAAAGCGTGAACAGTGAGGCAGGCAAGAGCGGTAAATCATCGGACACGATGGGCATGAAGCATTATGTGAATTTTGGCTTGTATGTGATCCGCGGCAGTATTAATTGTCAATTGGCTGAAAAGACCGGCTTCACTGACGAGGATGCGGAAAAAATCAAAGATGCTTTGTGCACGTTGTTTGAAAATGACGCCTCCTCGGCGCGGCCGGACGGCTCCTGCGAAGTATGCAGGGTTTACTGGTGGAAACATGCTGAAAAAACACCGAAAGAAACATCGGCGATGATTCAGCGGGCTTTGCATATCACCGCCCAAAAAGATGTTCCGGATTCATTTGGCGCTTATGAGATTGTTCTGAACGGAACGAAATGCGTTCCTGAAATCATCAATTTGCTTTGAAAGAACTGTAGACTTGTGATGAGGTATTAAAAATGGAATATCAAGAGGAAGATTTTTTGCTGTTGTCCGGGATACAGCACTTCGTCTTTTGCAAGCGCCAGTGGGCCTTGATCCACATTGAACAGCAGTGGCAGGAGAATTTGCGTACTGTTGAGGGCGGAATCCTGCACGAGAAAACTCACGACAATACCATCAAGGAAAAACGGGGAGATTTGATCATATCCCGGAGCATGGGAATCTTTTCCCGTACCTTAGGGATTACCGGGGCTTGTGATGTGGTGGAATTTCACAAGTCCCGGGATGGAGTCACCCTCTATGGCCGGGAGGGAACCTATAAGCCGGTTCCGGTGGAGTATAAACGGGGCAAGCCCAAGCAGGACAATGCGGATGTGCTGCAATTATGCGCTCAGGCTATGTGCTTGGAAGAAATGCTCTTGTGTACGATTCCCGAAGGGTTTCTGTTTTATGGGGAACCTAAACGCAGGTTTAAAGTGCTGCTGGACGAGGAGATCCGTGAACAGGTAAAGGCGATTTGTAAAGAGATGCACGAGCTGTACGACAGAAGGTATACGCCCAAAGTAAAGCCGACTAAAGGCTGCAAAGCCTGTTCCCTCAGTGAGCTTTGTCTGCCTAAGCTGTGTAAAAATCCATCGGCTCTGGCCTATATGAAAAAGAATGTTTCGGAAATTGAGGTTGATGAATGAGAAAATTATTGAATACTCTTTATGTAACTTCGTCCAATACTTATTTATCCCTTGATGGAGAAAATATTGTGATTTTAAAGGATGAGACAGAGGTGCTGAGAGTTCCCCTGCATAATCTGGAGGGCATTGTTGCCTTTGGCTATACCGGTGCCAGTCCGGCTCTGATGGGTGCCTGCGCCAAACGCAATATCGCTTTGAGTTTTATGAAGCCCAGCGGAAAATTCCTGGGCAGGGTTGTCGGCGAAGTTAGGGGCAATGTCACTTTGCGAAAGACTCAGTATAGGCTTTCGGAGGATGCGGCGGAGAGCCATAAAATTGCTCAATCTTTTATCTTGGGAAAAATATATAACGCCCGCTGGGTGGTGGAGCGGGCAACCAGGGATCATGGGGCAAGACTGGATGTCGATAAATTGAAAGGAGTCTGCCAAACTTTGGCGAACGCTTTGAAGCTGGTTGAAAAAAGTCAGGATTTAGAGCAACTGCGAGGATTTGAAGGGGAAGCGGCGGCCCAGTATTTTCGAGTATTGGATGATTTAATTCTTCAGCAAAAAGATAATTTTTATTTTAAGTCCCGGAACAAACGTCCTCCCCTGGACAATGTCAATGCCATGCTGTCCTTTGTCTATACCCTTTTGGCCCATGATGCTGCGGCGGCGTTGGAAACCGTCGGTTTGGACCCTTATGTGGGATTCCTGCACCGGGATAGGCCGGGGAGAATTTCCCTGGCTCTGGATCTGATGGAAGAGTTGCGTGCCGTTTATGCCGATCGGTTTGTCATTTCTTTAATCAATAAAAGGGAAGTCAATGGCGGCGGCTTTACCCGGATGGAAAACGGAGCGGTCATAATGGATGATGACACGAGAAAAGATATCTTAAAGGCTTGGCAAAGCAGGAAGCAGGAAGAGATCAGGCATCCCTTTCTGCAGGAAAAAATGGAATGGGGACTGGTGCCCTATGCCCAGGCTATGCTGCTGGCCAGGTTTATCCGGGGGGATTTGGACGGGTATCCGGCGTTTATGTGGAAGTAGGTGAGATGATATTTTAGTGCTTATCACGTATGACGTAAATACTCAAACGGCGGCGGGGAGAAAGCGACTGCGTCAAGTTGCCAAGCAATGTGTGAATTACGGACAGCGTGTTCAGAATTCGGTCTTTGAATGTGTGCTGGATATGGCTAAATTCCGCGAGGTTCAGCATAAGTTGGAGAAGATTATTGATGTGGAGAAGGATAGCTTGAGGTTTTATTTATTGGGGAACAATTACAAAAATAAGGTTGAGCATCTGGGTGCCAAAGCTTCCTTTGACGTTGAGGATACCTTGATTATTTAGTGCGAATGTGAAGCAAACATAAAATCCCTGGGGGTTTCGCACCGCGAGATGGTAGGAAATTTGTTGAAATATGTAGGGTGAGTCAGGAATTTAATGGTTTGATATATGAATTATGGAATTAAATGAGTGAAGTCTATCTATATATAAGATAGTTTTTATTCATTTTTGCTTCGCTCCCTATGTGGGAGCGTGGATTGAAATTTACAAGTCACTGTCGGATGTTCCCATGATCGCTGTGCCTTTTGCAGCATATATAAGGACGTCCCATTTCGCCTGGAGCCCATAGAGCAAATATCGGGATTGAAACGGGTCACTACCCATCTTTGACGTCTAGCGTAAGTTTACAAGTTACGCGGTTTATTAACCTCAAACCCTCATAAAACCTGCCATTTTAGCGCGCTCTTTGTATTACCTAACTTTTTCGACATAGCTTATTGATGATTGCTGGGGCTTTGT
>Ga0326727_10011775_pt1 | contig 20188 bp, 12 predicted proteins | sample MB2enrmetagenome_FD_207643 | JGI IMG/M metagenome (GOLD analysis project Ga0326727, IMG submission 207643) | Lab enriched peat soil microbial communities from McLean, Ithaca, NY, United States - MB29MY | ecosystem: Environmental > Terrestrial > Soil > Wetlands > Peat | place: USA: New York...
TCACGCTCCTCGCGAACGCGCCTGCGGCGATGATATTCGAGCCCAAACCGCCTCCGGCGATGATGATGTCTCACTCTCCCAAACCGGCATCTGTTCAGATTTCTACGTTTTTGGGTGAGTGCCTACAGAGGTTAGCCTGCCGGATCGAATGCCTCTGGCTCTTGGTGCCTCTGCTGCGGGCCATTGTGGTAACCAAAACTTGTTCGTTGCTTGCACGCTTCCTCTGCGGCCTGGCCTTTGGACTATTTCTGTCCGCTAGCCAGAAAAAGCTCGAAGATCTTCTGCCGATGGGGGTCTGTAGATTTCCCATAGGTTTTTATTACCGTCTCGAAACCATCCATGAGTTTAATGGCGGCATCCTCGTAAGAGGTATCCGCCGCGGCTTCTGATGTGGGCTCCGGGAGCCGATGGAGCTTGCCTGCCGCCAACAAGCGGCGTCGCTCGTGAAGAGCGCGGACGGCGTCCAGCGCCAGTTGGGCATGGGCGACCTCGTAGCCTGCACCGAGTCCCGCAGCGATAAGCTGATCGTGAAAGGCGCGCAACTTCGCCGCACGCGCGTCGAGGGCCGCCAAGGCGGGAGAAACATGCCCGGTCTCCTCTGCTGCGGCACTTTCCTGCGAGGAGTTCCCAGGCCCAACAGGCGCGGACTTTTGGAGCGCGCTGCCTCCCAGCGCGATCACGACCCTCGCAACCTCTGGCACCCGATCATAAGCCAGGAAAATCGATCGGTCGTCAAACGATTTCCACGGCTGGCCGTTCACAGTAACGGAAGTGATTCGGCCCCGCCCCGCAGTGGCTACGTACAATTTTTTGTCTCCAAACCGGATGGGATCGAGCTGCTCCAGCCGGGTGATTCCAGGTGGGATTTGGGGCGTGAGTGTCACACCCTCGGCCCGATATTGATACTCGAACAACCCGCGGATAAATGCCGCCGCCGGTCCGAAGGCGTCGTAAGTAATGTTTATAGGCTCTTTCGGTTGATAGACATTGTTGCCAAAGTCGGTGAATGGGTTGTCCATTCGGAAGCGCTGGGCGTAACTGAACAACTTCCTCAAGGAGCGGCGAGCGTCCTCGTATTTTCCCAGACGGTAGTAGGCCATGATCATGCGCGCTTCACAGGTGGACCAGACACCTCCGTTAACCCATTCACCAAAGCGCCACAGCCCTTTGGGCGCCTCATACATATCGTCCAGCGACGGGTAGTTGGCAATCACAAAATCGTAGGGACGAAGCCCGGGAATGGATGCAATCTTCGCGTAGATCTGCTCGGCTTGCGCGGCATCCACGACGTGAAAGCAGATGGCATCGTGGTTGGGGGATGCCTCGAAATATCCGTGCTGTGGGGCGCCGTACACGCCATGTTTCGTCCCGTCCGGATCCAGCGACTTGATAAAATATCCCTCCCGTGTCGTGATGAGGGGCAGCCCTTTCCTGGCGAGCCTACGCCTCGTGGTGTAGAGCTCCACCTTTTCGGGTGCGCCTGCAAGTTTTTCCAGTTCGATCAGCCGGTCGAGTGCCGCAATATAAGTGATCGAGAGTCCTGCCAAGTAAGCCTTGCCGTAGCTGCCATCGGGTCGCCTCCAGCCAGCGTAGCTTGGGGCCAGCAGATTTGCCGCTGGTCCGGCCAAGAACAGGTTGTTCCCGGGATCGCGCCGGGTTTCAAGAAAATTCGCGGAGCGCTCGAGCTTCGGCAGGTACTGGGCAATACCTTTGGGATCGCGGCTGATGAGCAGCAATTCAGACTGGAGGAGAACTCCAGCGGCAGTGAATTCGAGATCCCAGTCGTGAATCTTGGTCTGTCCATCACCTTGCTTGTAGATAATGCACCCTGGCGATGCCGCGTCGCACAACTGCCCATCCGGCGCCACCCAGTTGACCGCGGGCTGATCGGGACACCCCCCGCGCTTCCCGTCACCCATCTGGTTAAACCAGAGATCTTGCGAATTCTGTAGGAAGGTCAAGAAGGGTTCCTGCAAAAACGGGAGAGCAGCGTAGGTCGTCCCATAACTGTTCTGGATCCACCACATGTTCCAAGTCGGGCCTTCCACCAAGCCGTTCCAGTTGGGCGTGTAGAGCATGGCCAGGTTCTGAAACTCAGGGTCCGGCTCGAACAAGCGGCGGGCGCTGTCGAGCAATCGGAGGTACTCCACATCGCCGCTACCACGAAAGTGTTTTCCCTCAAACTGCTCCGACGCGCCTGTCGAAACACTCCAGAGGCAAATAATTGCTACCCCCGCAATGACACATTGCAATCGTTTTGATTGTTGAGCTCGCATCTGTATTCACCTTCGTTAAATTTCGGTCCGACCGGCTCTTGCACGTCTTTGGCGCCAAGTTTTCCACAGCGGTCCTTTGTTTTCAATGACATTCCCGCTTCGTTCGTTCACTTTTAAGGCAGGATTCGGGATTCAGGATTCGGGGTTCAGTCCCGCAAGGGGGGAGGGATTCAGGGGATGCGCTTGTGGTTTCTCCCCGAATCCTGAATCCTGGATCCTGTTCTTTCGGTCCTTTGTTTTCAATAACATTCCCGCTTCGTTCCTTCATTTTTGAAGTTCCGGAGTTTCTTCCTCCACTACCACATGAGACATATTGTCCCTGGCTGCCGGCATGCCTGTCAGGTTCTACCCAGTCCTGGGACGCATCGAGTGACATGCGACATATTGTCCTGGGCCGCTGCACGTGCCGAAGGTCTTGTCGACTCCGGCTCCCCCTCGATGGCCCGCACAGTGGGCGGCGCGAAAAAGGCCTGACCAGTTCACCATTCACTAATCACCCTTCACTATTCTTTGCCCCTAGCCCCCGGTACCCGACACCTGGAACCTGGCACCTGCAATTCGTTCTTCCACTCGTCACTTGTCACTCGTAACTGCTCTTCAGACACCTGTTTTTGCGCTCAAATCGGCGTTTTTGGCACTAGAAACGAGTTCGTTTCGCGGTCAATAAAAATATAACTCCTTTGTTTTCAATATATTCTTAGGTTCGTTCCCACTATTTAGTATCTTTTTTGCATTTTGCGGCAATCTTCCGGAGTCGGGCCACCGACCTAGGACCGCTTCGAACCGGCATGGCGGCGCGTCTGGCATACGTCAACTAAGTAGGCTACCATATTTGTCGCCGCTTGTCAAGGCTAAAGTTTGAGGAGCCAGGATTCAGCAAGCAGAAAGCAGTGGGGGTAGGCGGGCAGCGCAGGGCGGCGGACGGGCGTCTCATTCTGAAAAGCCTTAAGTGTAAAGGCTAAAGGCCTCCGTCCCCTCCACGTCGGGAAAGGCCCCTTCAGCGAGGTAGGGGCACCCCTTGTGGGTGCCCGCACAAAGGCTTCTGTCCCCTCCACGTGGGAAAAGTCTCTTCAGTACGCAAGCCTTTATCCTTTAACCTTTTATGTTTCCGTCGCCTCTTCGTCGGGAAAACAGTGGTCAGTGGCCGGTGGTTAGTGGTCAGTTGTCTTTCCCTAGCCCCCAGCACCTAAGCCCTAGCCCCTGTTCTTACCGTCCCCTCTTCGTCGGGGAAGTCCGTTCCACACTCCGTCGAAGAGTCGAAGGTCGAAGAGTCCCGCTGGAGTGCAAAATTGCGGCTGCGAAGGAGCCGGTGGGGAGTATACTGCTGGGGCTGAGGATGCCAAAATGAAGATCTCGGCTTAACCCCTGGCATGCCAGTTGCGTCGCATCACCCCGAATAGGACGACATGGCTAACATATTGAGCGATCTGCGTCTTGCCTGGCGAGTTCTGCGCAAGAGCCCGGGTTTCGTGGCCGTGGCCGTGGTCACGCTCGGACTGGGGATCGCCGCCAGCACGACGGTGTTCAGTTGGATTGACACTGTCTTGCTGCGCCCAATTACAGGCGTGCGGAACGCGCACGAGTTGGTGGCGCTGGAAGGGATTGCCCCGGACGGGGCCCGGCTGGGCCAGTGCACGCATCCGGACTTTCGTGCCTTCCAGCGGGGCCTGACAGCGAGCTCGGGCGTGATCGCCTCGCACACTTCCTTCTTCACCCTCGGCTCGTCCGATCACCCCGGGCGCGCCATGGGGGAAGTGGTCTCGGCCAACTTCTTTACGGTGCTGGGGGTCAAGCCATTTCTGGGCCGCCTGTTTCTGCCGGAAGAGGATCGGGACGTACCCGGCGCCTCCCCCATCGCGGTCATCAGTCACCGGCTGTGGACAACCCAGTTCGGCGCTGATCCTGGCATCGTGGGGCGCGCGGTTCGCATCAACGGGCACCCGCTCACCGTCGTCGGTGTCACAGCGCCGGATTTCCGTGGCACGTTCGGCGGGGCCGCTTTCGATGTCTGGGTTCCGCTCAGCATGATCCTCGAGATGGGCGCCCTGAACACCTGGGCCGCCGACGACTGGAATGCCAGGTTCCTGGACGTCATTGTGCGCCTGAAACCCGGCGTCACGATCGAGCAGGCGAGGGAGGAAGCCCGGGTCATCGCGGCCCGAATTGCCGCCGATCACCCGGATACGCACAAGGGCATCGGCGCCTGGATGGTGCCCTTGTGGCAGGCGTCGTACGGTTTGCAAGCTACCCTGCGCGATCCGCTGTACCTCCTGGCAGTGGTGTGCGTTCTGGTGCTGTTGATCGCCTGTGCCAACGTGGCGAACCTTTTGATGGCCCGCGCGGTTTCCCGGCAGAGAGAATTTGGGGTGCGCATAGCCTTGGGCGCCAGCCGGGGAAGGGTCGCGCAGCAACAGTTGGCGGAGGTCCTGCTGTTGGCGGGCGCGGGCGCCATCGTCGGCGCATTGCTCGCGCGCTGGTTGGGAGAATCACTCTACCGCGCGCTCCCCTTCTTGGAACCCTCCATTCGGGCCGCCCTTGAGCCGCTGTTGCACGTGGACCCAAGCGCCAACGTGCTAGCATTTACGGTACTGATCTCCGTCAGCACGGCCGTGCTCTCGACCATCATGCCGGCTATGTCCATCGGCCGCGTGGACATCATCGAAACGCTGAAAGAGGGAGGGCGCAGCGGGACTTCCGGCGTTCGCTCGCACCGCGCCCGGGGGGCGCTGGTGGTGCTGGAGGTAGCGCTCGCGACGCTGGCGCTCTGCGGAGCCGGCCTGGCGGTGCGGAGCTTCCAGAAGTTGGCCACGCTTAATCCGGGTTTCGACTCGCGGAACGTATTGGTGGCGCACTTCTACCTTTCCACCAACGGCTACTCGTTGAGTCAGGAAAAGCAGTTCTTCCGCAACCTGCGCCTGCGTCTGGAAGCGGCTCCGGGCATCCAGCAGGTGAGCTACGCGGACTCGGTTCCGCTTTCGATTTTTGGAATGGGGAGCGACCGCGTGGAGGTGGAGGGCTTCTTGCAGGACCGGGGCGGGGTGATCTCTCTCCCGCGCTCCATCGTAGCGCCCGGATACTTCAGTCTGATGCGCATTCCCTTGCTGGCGGGCCGCGACTTCACCGAGCAGGACGACAAAGACACTCTGCCGGTGATTATCATCAACCAGACCTTTGCTAAGAAGTACTTCGAGGGTAAAGACCCCATCGGCCGCAGGGTGCGCGTTTCGGATACCTGGTCGACCGTGGTGGGCATGGTCAAAGACAGCAAGTACCGCAACCCGCCGGAGGCCCCCATGCCCTTCTTTTACGGACCGTTCCGGCAGATCTACTACTCGGGCTATACCACGTTCCTCTACATCCGGACGAGCGGCGGCCTGGAGGCCGCGCGCGCGGCACTGCGGCGTGAAGTGGCGGCCCAAGCCCTGACCAGCGGACTGTACGACACGGCGCCACTCAGCGGGTACACGCAGGAGGGCTTGTTCGCGGAGCGGATCGTGGCGGGCTTGCTTTCCGCGCTCGGCATCCTGGCGATGGCGTTGGCGGCGGTCGGATTGTACAGCGTCATGGCGTATGCGGTCAGCGAACGCACGCACGAGTTCGGAATCCGCATGGCGTTGGGCGCGCAGCGGCACAGAGTGCTGGGCCAAGTATTGTGGGAAGGGCTGGTGTTGACGCTGCCGGGTCTGGTGGCCGGAGTGGCCGCCGCGATGGCAGGCGCCCGCCTGGTTTCAAGCAAGCTGAATCTTCCCCTGAGTCTTGCCGAGCCGGCTGTGTTCGGTTTGGCGGCCTTGGCCCTGGTCTTGGCCGCGCTGCTAGCCAGCTACGTGCCCGCGCGGCGCGCCACCAAGGTGGACCCGATGAAGGCCCTGCGAGCTGAGTAGCAAGCCGCGCGAACCTGCCTTGTGGGTCCGCGGGTGATGTCCCGGCGCATGACATGTCTGCGATTTAGCCGTCAGCGCTATTGCTGCTGCGCCTCCGCGTGCAGTCCCTTGTCGGCCTTGGAGCATTCGTAGACGTCGCACTACGTTCTCTGTAACGCCCGCGAATAAACGACGTCGCATCCATCCCGACAAAAACAGTCAGGGCGTATGCGCCTCGCCCACCTTTGACCTCGCCGTCTACAGAACCTGCGAGTAGAACTGTTAACGAACCGGAGATTGGTGTAACCTAATTCACAGCCATGGTGGACGAGACCGCAGCTAAAACCACGGGGAAACCCTCGGCGCTGGTCGATACGCGGGTCGTCTATTGCGGCGATAACCTTGAGCAGTTGAAGAAGCTGCCCGACACATGCGTTGATCTGATTTACATCGACCCGCCTTTCAATTCCAATCGCAATTACGAAGTCTTCTGGGGCGAGACCAAGGAAAAGCGAGCCTTTGAAGACCGTCACGCCTCAACCCAAGCCTACATCGAATTCATGCGGCCACGCTGCGTGGAACTGGCACGGGTGCTGAAGAAGACTGGCAGTTTCTATTACCACTGCGACTGGCACGCGAGCCATTACGTCAAAGTGATGCTCGACCAGATTTTCGGAGAGAACAAGTTCATAAACGAAGTCATTTGGAAGCGGCAAACATCGCATGGCGACGCGAAACAGGGAAGCAAACACTATCCGCGCCTGCACGACACGCTTCTTCTTTATTGCGGCGGCAGCGGAGGTTACACCTGGAATCAACAATACGTTCCACTCGACCCGTCCTATATCGAAACTCACTACTCGCAGGTAGACGACCGGGGGCGGCCCTTTCAATGGGGAGACTTGCGGGCTCCAGGAGGAGCTGCCCCGTCAAAGGGAAACCCTCACTACAGTGTAATGGGGGTTGACGGCTACTGGCGGTACAGCCGCGAGAAAATGGAAGAATTCATTCGCGAGGGTCGCGTAGCTATCCCTGCGGGAGGAAGAGTGCCACGCTACAAGAGGTACTTGGACGAATCCAAGGGACTTCCCGCTGGAAGCGTCTGGGACGACATAAACCCGATCAACTCACAAGCAAAGGAGGCTCTGGGCTATCCAACGCAAAAACCATTGCCGCTGCTAGAGCGCATCATCAAGTCTTCCAGTAATCCAAATGATATCCTCCTCGATGCCTTCTGCGGTTGCGGCACGGCGCTCGTTGCTGCGCAGAACCTGGGCCGGCAGTGGGTTGGAATCGACATCTCACCAACGGCTTGCCGGGTAATGGCGAAACGGCTGCGCGATGTGTGCGAGCTGCGCGAGGATGAGAGCTATTGGCGCCAAGGTAAGGGCTTTGTGGTGCGCAATCTGCCGTGGACGGAGAAGCAGTTGCGTGGGATACCGCCCTTCGAGTTCGAGAACTGGGCGGTGATCGCCCTTGGTGGGATTCCGAACAAGACGCAGGTCGGCGACATGGGTATTGACGGTCGCATTTATCCGCTATCGGCCGTGCCTGACAAAAGCGGGAAGGCGGCGGGTGAACTTGAGTTCATGGACGACTGGTATCCCATCCAGGCGAAGCAGGGCGACAAGGTTGGCCGCCCGGACGTGGACATGTTCGAGGCCGCCATGATCAGGGCCAAGCGAAAGAAAGGTTTCTTCGTGGGCTTCGACTTCTCTAGCGATGCACTGACAGAAATCGACGCCTTCTTTCGCAGGCAGCACACAGTGATCGTGCCCCTTACCGTGCGCGAAATCCTGGACGAGCAAATCGCCCAAAAGCTGGCGTAGCGTGGACTCGTATAGGAGGGAGGAAGGAAATGGGTACACCCAAGCGAAGAAAGGTAGTGGATGCAGACGAATTCATTTTGAGAGACAGGCACGGGAAGATGCGGGCCAGGCTCGGCATGGGTGAAGATGAACCTCGTTTGGAGTTCTTCGACTGGGAGGGAAAGAAGCGTGTAGGGGTCGGTATCGACATTGATGGGGCTGGCATCGACATCTTCGACAAAACCGGCAAAGCGAGAGCGTGGCTTGGGATGGACGTTCGCGACCCGCAGCTCATTCTTTTCGACGATAGTCAACGCCCGCGCGCGCTCATTGAGCTTACCGCGCTCGGTTCACGGGTCGCGCTCCTTGAACCTCACAAAGAAGTGCAAGCCGGGGTACCGACTGATGAAGATGGCAACCCGTTAACTCTCGACGTAGAGGTCATCGCCCAACTCGAACTTCAGGTCGACGAGCTGAGCACTGCAATCCTGTTGCACAACTCAACTGGTAGGGGCAGAGTAAAGCTGGTGGCCGGCGACGGTGGATCAAGCATAGCGCTGGAGGATTCGAAGGGGAAGAGTTCAATCCATCTCATCGCCAACAGCGATGCACCGTGTGCTACCTTCAATGACAAGCAGGAAAGACAGCGCCTGGGAATGGGACTGAAAGCGGGAAAACCGAGCATCGATCTTTTCGATGCGCATGGGAAGGTCACTAACAACCTCGAATAGCGGATAGCCACGATCAATGCAGTTCTGACCGTGGCCCGCTCACAGCCGAGAGCGCTTTGAGCCTCTTTCCGACCCAAACCGCATCCACAATGATCGTAGCCTCCTTCGAGTGGAGGTTGGCATGGTACAGCCAAATATTAAAGAAGTGAAATGCCGTCTCGTCCAGCGGCATAAATACGCAAACTGACACTTTCGGCAGACCAAGATCACTCTTCGGAAGAACTAGATATTGGCCTTCACGCACTACTCCCTGACCAAGAGCAAAGTTATTGCCTAAGAGCGGTTGATCAACTCTCACCTTTGCATGAAGGTCGTCTGGAAGACCTAAGAGTTCTAAGTGGATTCGTTCCAAATCTCCTTCTCCGAAATCCCTATATTCACCTAGTTTCAGTAGAACCCTGTGAGAGAGAAGTGAAGCGTGCAAGTTCTCGCATTCCCCGCTTCCTCGCAACCCGGCAACCGTTTGCGAGACAAGATCAGCGCCCTTCGCATGCAACTTATTAAGGTCATCTAGCGTTCGCACTACAGAATCTTTGGCATCCGCATTTAACTTTTCAAGATTCTTAAGGTCGCCTACAAATCGGTGCGCGTTCACAAATGCGACCAGTAGCGCAAGCACAAAAGCGCTCGACAGCAGCCAGATTGGAGTAATCCACGCTGAAGATATTTGTGTTTGAGTCCTAAGTACGGCTTCAATCAGCTTTCCAGCTCCCAGAGCTGTAAGAATCTGAACCAACAAATAACCGTACTGCACCCAGTCCAAAAACCCCTTTATCTTGCCAGAGAGTTTTCCCGACACAGTGGGCCTCCGCCAGTCTCAGGTTTGTCCGAGATTTCTTGCAGACTACCACTATGGGTATCCTGCTTCAAGTAGACAATCCCGTAATTTTCCCCATGGCAGGCTATCAAGTCTCTCGGTGATATGGCAATAGATGGTGTCTACGAGTATTTAGACGAACAGATAGATACTCGAAATGTAATCTACAGCATTCTTCTGAAATACAAGCAACACTCTGAGTGGTTCCACCGTAAGAGACTGCGGGCGATAGCAGACGAAGGCGGGTAGCCACGGTCAGTGCTTTTCTGACCGTGGGCTTTTCTCATGCCCGATATCCGGCTGGCAAGGATACGTAGTCAATCTGAATGGGGCACGCGGCCACCGTGGCCTTGTCCGAAGCAAAATTGTTGCAGCTCGACCACCGCCAATCCTCCGGCCTCTTGACCAACCCTCGACGCGCCGGGTTCATGTGGCGCCATGCATGACGTTCAGGATCAGGGGATATTCGCTATCGCGGAATCGGCTGATCCTCGGCCGAAGATTGACGTTGACAAACAAAATGCGGTCCGTCAGCCGCAACCGGTGAACGTTCGACGTGGCGTCAGCATAGCACCTCGGACCTACACTTCAAACGGAAGAGCCCACGGTCAGAAAAGCACTGACCGTGGCGACCTGCTACTTGGTCTCGTGCGATACTGCCTACCAGTCCATGTTCACCGCGTTGTCCATCTCGCGCGTCATACCCTCGACCAGGTATTCCATCTCCTCCGCAGACGTCATCGCGCGTTCGTACGTTCCATCGCTCGCGTATGGGAGGACGATCGGCAGAGCTGCATCTTGAATATAGAGTTTCGCCGGAGCAAGGTCGCCTTTCCACAGGTTTTCGGTGAATAACTCCGCTGTCTCAATCGCCCCCGCCTCCCCGAAAATGGGCCCAAACCACATCGAAAACTTGTCCTTCCCGTCTGGATCTGTCAGGTTAACTGGTACTGCGCCTGCGCGTGAGTGGAACTCGAAAGCTTCTCCCCGCTTACCGAACGCACCGTGCGCGATATAATTCCGAATCTGGCGCCGCACTCTAAGGAGTTCGTCAAACAACGTTTTCAGCTTTGCGTCGCCTAGGCCGATGGCGGTCTTCACCTTCTCGGACCACTCCGCTGCTGCCAAATCCGCTACCTCCTCTGCTGTCTTCAGCTTCCCCTGCAGAATCGCTATGTGGATAAGCACGTGCTCAGTCCAACTGAAAAACGCTTCAATCGCCGCAATTCCCAGCCATCCCGCTTCTTGCCTCAACGCAAAAGCCGGAAATGAAAACGATCCAACTCTCGTTCCATTCGGTAAAATCTCTTCGGTTTTCTCTACCTCGCCTTTGCGGGCCTCCGCTGAAGCAGCCTTCTCCCGGAATTGATTCCGCAGGTATTCGTAGCGGCTAAAGAGCCAAGCGCTGTTGTTTCTGACATTTAGCCTTGAACCGTGCACGGCCTCGCTTGCAAGATGGTCAAAGAATGGACTAGCAGTAATCACACCTCTTGCGACTGCCCTCACGATCTGCTCGGCGACCAGTTCATCCTCCGCGGTAGCCATCGAAAATATGCCAAGCCCTAGCTTCCTGTGCTTTATCAGTGCGAAATTGCCCCCATAGTCAACAGCAATGGTCCATGCGACCTTCTCCCCACGGCCGCTGTGCGGAAACTTCAATAACTCCACGAGCAGGAAGTACACTAGGTAATGGTCCGGTAAGCCTTGCCCGGCCTTAGTGCGGGTTGTTCCTATTTTGTAGCGGCCACCCCGGGCCGCCGGTCTTAGAGGGGCGATTGCTTTCGTCGCCTCCTCTCGTATTGCCTCAATTTGTTCAGCCAACAATTTTGTCTTCGTGCGTGCCATGGACCCATAATAGACCAAATTGCTTTGTCGAGTAGCCCCTGCCGTACGGGGGCATCTCTGCTCAGCACGGAGAGATTTGTAATTGACCAGCCACTCCTACCGGATGCGGAGCGGGTTTTGATTTCATTGACGGTCAGCGGTCATGAAACGGGTAGCGCCGACCACCGCTTTTGTGGTCCGCGTCTTTTCGCTCCCGTGATGGAGCAATCAAATTCGTGCGCGCGGATCGGAGGGCATTCTCACCCGGTCGACGATCAAACCGTCCGTCGGCTGACGGATTCGTCGGCGCTCATGCCGGCGTATTCGTTGTAACTTGACCATCGCCAATCTTCGGGGCGGCTGACCAAACGGGCCTTCACCGGCTGATGAAAACGCCGGACGCGGTCCACCCTTTCCCAAGGGAGAGGGCGGTCTTCCTAACTTCAACTCGCCCTAGAAATCACGCCCTTCTCCCTCGGGGCTGATCTTTACCCATATCTTCGGCTGGACACCGGGGTTGCTGGCGCTGCTGATATCAGATCGAGCCCCGTAGGGGCGAACTACCTCAGCCCAGGCCAACGGCCCATAAGCGTTAACCTAAAGGCTAGACGCGCCGGAAAGCCCGCCTGGGCGGGCGGCATAATGTGGCCCACGGCAAAGCCGTGGGAGAAAAGGGAGGCGCAATGACTTCTTAAGCCCCGGGAGGGGCGACATAATCACGACGGCCGAGTGGGATTCTTATGTCGCCCGCCGCGGCGGGCTCACGCTCTACTCTGCGCTGCGCGATCCCACGGCTTGCGCCGCGGGCCACATTATGGCGCCGCTAACGCGGCTTCGGACGATGCCGAAACCCTTAGGCTAACGCTTATGGGCTAACGGCCTGGGTCCGAAAACGCCTTCCCGTTTGCCCGCAAGCCCTGGAAGGGCGAAACAACGTTCTGGGATGCACGCGGGCGAGCGCCGAGGCGGGGTTGGCGGCTCCTATCACGCCCCTTCGGGGCTCGCGAGGCGGAAATGGGACGGAATTCCTGACCCAGGCCGTTGGCCTGGTCCCGCAGGGCGGGATAGCCCGCCCCGTTGGGGCTAAATCCATGGACCCCCGCTTACGCGGGGGTGACAACATCGGCGATTTTCATCTCGTTGGGTGGGCCCCAGGCCCATGCAGACTCGGAATGAGAGATCCATCGGTGGCGGCGACCCGGTCAAGTGGTCCGTCACCCGACGGATGACGTCGCCGTCGCGTCCGGCGATGTGATGTCGCCGCTACATTTGGCGATGTAAAATCGCCGCTACGTCAAGCGAAAGTTGAAACGTGCTTTAGCAATGGGAGTGCCCAGCACCTCGATCTGGTTAAGGTCGCGAGTCCCCACTCCCAGTTGTTCCGCCAGGCGCAGCGTGCTATCGCAAGTTTCAAAAGGAGGGGTGCCACGATCCGCCATGGGGTCGAATCCCATGAGCGCCATGCAGACCGCATCTGTGGCCACGCAATTGGTTCCCGCGATCAGCAGGCCGGGTTGGACGTGGTGATAACGTGCCCTGGCCGAGGTCCACCAGGGACCTTCGCCGCCCGTCATGGTGTGGATTCCATCGATGATTGCCAGATGGATGGGCCGTGCTGCCACCAGGTCGGCCACCACTCGAGGCACCCTGTACCCGTCATCCTTCGAGGCATTGGGATTAATCGGCGGGGGTGCGCTCTTCGGAGGCAACCGCTTCCCCAAATGGAAAGACGCGTCGCGGCCGCCCACAGGAAAAAGACCCGGCTCATCCTCGGGAGCGCCATCCCCGTAAATTGTGCAGGGAGTGATGCCGAAGCAGTTCTTCATCGAAAGGGTAACGCCCGTGGTACCGTGCTCTTTCAGTTTGGCCAGCGATACGAAGACGTCGCAGTCTTCATAGGAGTGGTTAAGATCGTAGCCCTTGTGCATCAGGCCGCCACCTGGAACCCAGAAGCGCGAATACTTCTTGCCGCTTCCCAGGTAGTTCGTGTTCTCAAATTCCACCCGTGGCGCCGCGCTCAGGAAGTCTCGCGGTTCCCAATTGGCCTGGAGCATGTATTCTTCCAGCGGCTCGGCCGTAGACCATGGGCTCTCGAGCAGACGAATGCGCTGCGCTCCCGCCTTGGCGAGAAGGTGAACCGTTGCGCCGATGACCTGAGGATGAACCCAGTGGGTTATTGCCGGCGGCATGTGCCCTAGCCGGGCGGTGGCGAGTCCGGTCAGGTTGAGCTTTATGGCGACGGTTTTTCCTCGAACCAGTCCCTCCAGTCCCCCTAACTGGTCGAACATGTTCCCAAGCGCGCCGACCACTTCCGGGCCATACTCATGACAAATTCCCACTGCCACACGGCCTGCCGGGGTAGTACGGGCCAAAAACATCGCGGGATGAGCCAGCCACGCCCCGGCCGTGGCGCCCATCGCGGCAATGAACTTCCTTCGGGAACAAGCTGTTGCCATCATAGGTTTGAACCCTCAAAGATGCCCGAGCAGGCGATTGGGCGCGCGGCTGCAAATCAAACACTGCGAAAGTTGAAACGTGCTTTAGCAATGGGAGTGCCCAGTACCTCGATCTGGTTAAGGTCGCGAGTCCCCACGCCCAGTTGTTCCGCCAGGCGCAGCGTGCTATCGCAAGTTTCGAAGGGAGGAGTGCCACGATCCGCCATGGGGTCGAATCCCATGAGCGCCATGCCGACCGCATCTGTGGCCACGCAATTGGTTCCCGCGACCAGCAGGCCGGGCTGGACGTGCCGCCGTCCCGTGACCCAGGGACCTTCGCCACCCGTCATGGTGTGGATTCCATCGATGATGGCCAGATGCACCGGCCGTGCCGCCACCAGGTCCGCCACCACTCGAGGCACGCTGTACCCCCCGGGGTCTTTAGGGGGGTTGGAGGAAAGAGCACTGGCATTGACCGGCGGGGGTGCGCTCTTGGGGGGCAAGCGATTCATCCAATGGAAAGGCCCACGGCCGCCCCGCGGAACAAGACCCGGCTCATCCTCGGGAGCGCCTTCCCCGTAAATTGTGCAGGGGGTGATGCCGAAGCAGTTCTTCATGGAAAGGGTGATGCCGGCGGTGGTGTGCTCTTTCAGCTTGGCCAGCGATACGAAGACGTCGCAGTCTTCATAGGAGTGATTGAGATCGTAGCCCTTGAACATCAGGCCGCCACCCGGAACCCAAAAGCGCGAATACTTCTTGCCGTTTCCCAGGTAGTTGGTGTTCTCAAATTCCACTCGCGCCCCTGCGCTCAGGAAGTCACGCGGTTCCCAATTGGCTTGGAGCATGAATTCTTCGAGCGGCTCGGTGGTCACCATGGGGCTCTCGAGCAGACGAATGCGATGCGCTCCCGCCTTGGCGAGCAGATGAACCGTTGCCCCAATGACCTGAGGATGGACCCAGTAGGTGATTCCCGGCGGCAAGGATCCCAGCCGGTTGGTGCCGACTCCGGTCAGGTTGAGTTTTATAGCAACGGTTTTTCCCCGGACTAGCCGTTCCATTCCCCCTAACTGGTCGAACATGTTCCCAAGCGCGACGATCACTTCGGGGCCATACTCGTGACACATTCCCACCGCCACTCGGCTTGCCGGAGCAGCATGAGCCAGGAACATCGCAGGACGGGCCAGCCACGCCCCAGCCGTGGCGCCCACGGCGCCAATGAACTTCCTTCGGGAACAAGTTGTTGTGATCATAGATTTGAACCCTCAAACTCGAGTGCACAATAGACAGAGAGTGGGGGAAGTGCGAAATCTGTCCCCGGCGCCGCGGCGACGCCCTGGAGGGTGAGAGCGTTCTTTGTTCCAGGCCTCCAAAGCCGTGCCGATCCGACCCGATCATTCACCCAGACTGTAACGAAATCAGCGGGTTGCGAGGAGTAATTCAGTACTTGGACGAGTCGTTTTCTGTGGCCGGGATCGATACTCGCATGGCAGTTCGTTGCATCCGGGTTGTAAAGGCGCACGAGATCGTTCCGACGACTCACCAGCAGATGAGTGTCCACCGACACCTGATAGGGATCCTGAAACCCTTCTTCCGCCACTGCAATTTGCCCCTTGCCGACATTATACATCTTATATTGAAGCGAGGGGTCTTTTGGGGTTGGCTTGACCTCCGCAGGGCCCCAGTAGGCTGACGCAATCACCAATCCCCCTTGCCGGACAAAGGCGAGCAACTGGGAATGTTGTTCCGCGCTGGGCGCTTCTTTGTCGAGCCAGAGTAGCGCCTTCAAGCCTTTGGCGGGCGCGGGCAGTGGCCTCGATCTCTCGATGATCTGGAATTGAACTCCGCGGCGGTTGAGAAGGTTCAACACTTCTCCGCTCAAGAACGCATTCTCCCCACGAAAATCGGAAATGACCGCCAGAATGCCTTGCGACTTGAAGGCTTCCCATTCCCTGTGACTCTCGAAGAAAGCGATCGCTTCGCACATCTTCTCCCAGACACCCTTGGCTTGGGAATTTCCTTTTGGGAGCGCGGCCCGAAGCTTATCGTCCAAGGAGATGATCCACCGGCTCCCATACGCCCGGCTGTCTGCGACGGCCAAGCCATAGCTGGCAGGGTGAAGGAGGTTCGAAGTATCCGGAGGGTCGAAGTCCAGCCACAGAGTTTTTTCTCGAGCCAACTCGCCCGCCAGCAGCGAAAACCACCCGTTCGAATTCACCCACGGGACACCCGTTGGGCCGGCGATGGCGGTATCTCCTTTCATGGTCTCGAGGCCCAATCCAGGCCAAACGTTTTCCGTCGAGCTGAAGATGGTTGAAGCTGTTTCCCAGGCGACCTTGTCGCGTGGGAATTGTGGAATGGTTGGGAGGTCATAGGATTGGCCGGATGTATCTCCGAGCATAACCGCCGAAAGTCCGGCCGCCCGTGCAGCGGCAACGGCAGCCCCTGAACCCTCCTTCAGCGCAACCTTTCCCACAAAGCTGATCCCCAGCCGACGACCCGCTTCGAGGAGGGGCTTCAAGGCCCGCTGTTGGGCTGAGTCCTCGGGCACTCCATAAGCCCAGTCCACAATAAGGCAATTGATGGGTGTTCCCTTGAGCAGCTCCAAGGCGGAGGGCTGCCCCCAAGCCTCAAGCGTCTCCTTGAGGTCAGCATTGATACTCTGTGGCTTGTTTCGGCGTGCGATTTCGAGTGGCCCGCAAGGCCACTTCATCGGCACCCATTTCGAATCCAGATTCATGTGCGTTCTCCCGCGAGGATTCCTGGAACTGCTGGGCACCCACAAGGGGTGCCCCTACACAAGCTACCGGAACGAGAGCCACAGGACCACTGTACACAGAAAGAGCACAGCGGCCCATTTACGGTAATCGCCTAATCCTCTGCCGGCGGCAATGAATTCCCCCAACACGTTACGCGTCGCTTTGTTGGGGTCGGCAGGCTGGGTGGCCAAGCTGACCACAATCATCACGGCGGCCGCAATGATCCACACCACCAGTGTGCGGTGCATGAACGAGTGCAACAGAGGGTGGGACAGCACCGGCAACTTCCAGCCCAGCACCTGGTCAAGGAAGAAGACCAGCCCCACCGAAAATCCCGCCACCACCCCGGCGATAGCTCCTTTGGTGTTACCCCTCTTCCACATCAAACCGGTGAAAATCACCGCAGCCATGGGCACGGAAAGGTAGGCGGAGATGAATTGAAGGTAATACCAGATGGTCACCGAAAGGCCGACCAGCGGAGCAGCTAGGACGCCCAGAGCCGCCATGAGCACTGTCACCCAACGGCCAATCACCACTTGGCGGCGCTCCGAAGTGGCCGGCCGGAATCGAAGCACAAAATCCCGCACCACCAGCGTGGCGCTGGAATTGTAGCAGGCGCTCATAGAGGACATCAGGATGGCAATCAGGCCTGCCAGCACCAGACCACGCAGGCCCACGGGCAACAGACTCTGCACCAGCTTGGGATAAGCCCCGTCATAGCGCGGCAGCCCCGGATAAAGTACTCGAGCGATCACACCCGGAAGCACCAGAATGAAGGGAGTCATGAGCTTCAGGAAGCCCGCAAAAATCGCCCCTCGCTGGCCGTCCTGAAGAGTGCGCGCGCCCAAGACACGTTGCACATTGGTCTGGTCCATACACCAGTAGAACATCCCCGCAAGGACATTGGCGATGAGGAAACCTGTGATGGGGAAGTCGTGATTGAGAGGCTTGACCATCTGAATCGCGGTGTGAGGCACGTGGCTGAGCAAGCCGGACCACCCGCCCACCGCCCTCAGCCCGAGGATAGTCAGCAGGGCGCTGCTCAGGATAAGCCACGTCCCTTGGACCATGTCCGCGTAAACCACCGCGCGCAATCCACCTTTCATCGTGTAAAGGGCTGTAAAGGCTGACATGATCACCATCACCAGGGTCTGGGGCCATCCGAACAGCACCACGAACAAGAGGGAGCCCGCCCAGAGGTCAATGGCGTTCTTGGTGAGCACATTGATCACCAGCAGATTGGCGGAAAGGAAGGCGCGCAGGCTCCAACCAAATCGGCGCTCGAGAAATTCCGGGATGGTGAAGATCTTTTCACGGAGATAAAGGGGCGCGAAGATCATGGCGAGGATGATGAGGTCCCAGATGCCCGTCCATTCGAACCCCCCGGCGACCATGCCGATGCGATAACCGTCTCCGGCCAGCCCCAGGACATGCTCTGCGGAGATGTTGGAGGCAAAAAGAGACATGCCGATGAATGGCCAGCGAAGGTCGCGCCCGGCCAGGAAGTATTCGCTGCCTGAGCCGCTCTTTCTTGCTGCCCGCGTCACCGCGAACACAACCAGGGCCAGGCTGGCGAAAATCGTAATCGCGTCAATGTAAGAAAGCACGCTGTTTCACTCCGCGCTTGGATGGAGGGTAACGTAGAAACTCAGAATACACTACTTCGCCTCCCCTGAATCAGGGCATCTGGTGATAAGCTTGGCGAACGATTTCTACCTGCGCGCGGAGGGAAGCATGGGGACGAAAATCCGGAGGAGTTCCATGCGCGTACCCAAAGAAGTCGCACCCGGCCTCGTACCACTTCCGCCAAGTATTGGGATCACACACCCCTTTGTCATTCGGCCTCCCAATGATGGTGGTCATGACCCGCTGATGAGGCTTCCGTATCTTCAGTAGCCAATTCATTACTTCATCCGTGGATTCTGCGACGAGCTGGTCACATTCGTTCACCATGGGGTGGTCCACCCACATTGGTTCCGCCGGCTTGAAAAATGGCACGTTGAAGTTGGCTTTAGTTTCCGGATTGCCTTTGTGCATTGCCTCCCGGATGCGATAGAACTGCCGGGCCATGATTTCACGCTTGTACTTCAGGCTTTCCTCGGGGGTAATCTCCGAAGCTTTGTCCGGCATGTCCCGACCGATGATCTCCTTGAACGGCATTTTTACGAAAGGTGATGGCTGCACCGGGAAGTTATTGCTATTGTATTTCCCGTAGTTGAAACAATCAAAGTTGATCCATTCCACGGGATAGAGGCGCAGGAACTCGGTGATTCGCGCGCAGAGCAAGTCTGTCCAGGGACTCTCGGGCGCCAGCAGTCCCATCTCTGTGTAGTTTCGGCTGGTAGGAACATCCCAGTCGAAGCGGACATTGCTCGTGAAGAGGTCCATGCCGATGCAGAAATAACCGGAAAAGGGCAGACCTGCCTTCTGTGCCATCTTGAACAATTTGGGAAACAAATCCCTGCCGGGTCCCGGGGCTACGGGCCCGAGTTTGGTGGGATAAAAGGCGTATCCACAATAGGAATAACCTTGCAGGAAGAAGATGTTCACACCAAAATCTCGATGCCAGGCAAAGTACTCCTCGGGATCAAGGAAAGCCCAGTCCTGCGCCATGGCGGGCGTCATGACGACATGAGGCCCTTTGGGTGTGATGAAATTCAGGTCGCAGCAGAAGAGTTTGATGGGCCTGCCACCGCTGGGGAGGTCACGGGCGTTCGGCAGCAAAGGCACTTGATGTTCCGTGGCGGCTTCGCTATTGGCCGTGGCGTGTGTGGCGCTTCCGAGAGTGGCAGCCGCGCCCACCGAAAGCCACGATGCTTTCTGCAAAAACTGGCGGCGAGTCGGGTTTTCTTCTTGCATGGTCAACTCCTATGTTGCTGAGAACGTGTGAAAAAATCGCGCCCCAGCCAGCGGGTCGAACGGAAAGGGACAGGGCCTTTGTACAAGAGCGGGGGCCGTGTGGCAAGAGGACAAAGTGTCGTCGGGTCTCTTTGGGCCGGTTCCCTAGCCTACCTTGCCGCAATTCCTCACCACAACTGCGCAAGGGTGGGGTTTTAGCCTTCGTCACCGGCTCCTTTCAATTGACTTGCTGACTGCCATAACCTAGACTCGCAGCGTCATGCGGCACGACAATCCCATAAACACAGGTGAAGATGTTATGCGACACACGGCCAGAAGGGATTTCCTCAAAGGGTTAGCGGCAGCGATCCCCGCCTCAGCGGTTCTCTCAAGCTACCGGGCAATGGCTGCGCCCCTGCGCAAGAAGGTGAAGATCACCGACGTGAAAGCCATGGCCGTCCACGGAACCACCGATTGGAACATGGTGAAGATCGAAACTGACAGCGGCATCACGGGAATCGGCGAAGCCTATTGGGGACGCGGAGTGAAAGATGTGATCCTGGGCTACCTGCGCCAACTCGTAGTGGGCGAGGACCCGCTGGACATTGAGCCGCTCTACACCAAAATGCTTCGCTCCACAGGCGGAGCAGGTTCGCAGGCGGGAGTGACGGTGACGGCGATCAGCGGAGTGGAAATCGCCCTGTGGGACCTGTAGGGAAGATCCTGGAAGTTCCCGTGTGCAAGCTGCTGGGCGGCCAGTACCGCGACGGCGTGCGGGCCTATTGGACGCGCTCGCCCCAGGACATGCTTGACCCGGCTTCCTGCCGCGAATTCGCGGCCGCG
>Ga0326727_10011776_pt1 | contig 20187 bp, 13 predicted proteins | sample MB2enrmetagenome_FD_207643 | JGI IMG/M metagenome (GOLD analysis project Ga0326727, IMG submission 207643) | Lab enriched peat soil microbial communities from McLean, Ithaca, NY, United States - MB29MY | ecosystem: Environmental > Terrestrial > Soil > Wetlands > Peat | place: USA: New York...
GCTCAGGGCCACCGTCGTCCCCACAAGGCCCTCCGAGCTGAATCTCCTGAAACCGTAATAGGTCTGGAGGGCCAGGACCATCCCTGTAAAGCCGCCGGTTACGATGACGACCCACAAAGACTTGACCCCGATGAACTCCATTTGCTTGAAGATCGCGCTGAGCCTCACGGGCCGTCTCAACATCCAGTACGCCGCCGTCATAAACATCATCCATATGCCGCCAAACTCGGCCGCGAACGTTTCGACGGGAATGAAGAGTCGTTTCACGTGGTCTTTAGGAGACATAGCGCCTCGTTATACGCCTCGACACGTTGCAGAGGACCTCATAGGGGATCGTCCCGGCCCGCTCCGCTATCTCATCGGCGGTGATGGTCTCGCCTTTCCCGCTGCCCAGAACGATAACCTCTTCGCCGGGTCCCACATCGGGAAGCCCCGTAACATCGACGAAAAGCCAGTCCATACAGACCGCCCCGACAATCCTGCACCGCCTGCCCGCCACCAACACGCATCCACGGTTCGACAGGGCCCTCGGGTACCCATCGGCATAACCGACAGGCACGTAGGCCACCCTCGTCTCCCTCTCGGTCACGTAAGTCCCCCCGTAGCTCAAGGCCGTGCCGGGCGGGAAAGTCCGCACGAAGGAGACATACGAGGTCCACTTCATGACAGGCTTCAAGGTGAGCCTCTCTTGCAGGGCCTTGCCGGGGTAAGACCCATAGAGCATAATCCCCGGTCTCACCATGGTAAAATGGGATTCAGGGTAATTGCAGATGGCGGCGCTGTTTGCCATATGCGCGAATTTGGGCTCTATCCCGTTCTCCTTGAGCAGCGACAGCACTTCCGTGAAACGGGCCACCTGCCGCAAGCCCCGGTCGTCTCGCCTCTCCGAGGCGGGGAAGTGGCTCATCACGCCTTCGATCTCGACCCCCCGCAATGCCTTAAGCCTGCGTGTCAGACCGTCCAGGTCGTCTGCCCCAAAGCCGAGTCTGCCCATGCCCGTGTCGATCTTCAGATGCACTTTCAGGGGCCTTTTCCCCCTGAACGCCGCGACTCTCTCCAGCATGTCGAACGTGCCGACAGCGGACGTCAGGTCGTAGTCGACAAGGGCCTCGAACTGCTCCCACGGCATCACCCCGCCAAGCACGAGAATCGGCGCGCGAATCCCTTCTTCCCGAAGCTCCTTCCCCTCGCCCACGGTTGCGACCCCGAAATATGCCGCACCAAGGGACTCCAGCCGGCGTCCCACCTGCACGGCGCCGTGACCGTATGCATCTGCCTTTATGACGCACAAAAACGTCACCGTCGCCTGCACAAGGCCAACGAGCGCCCGGTAATTCTCTTCCAGAGCACCGAGGTCGATCGATACCGAAGTCCTCAACCTCCCTGAGTCATGTGAACCGTCTTCGCCATACATCCTTTTCTCTCCCACACTCACCCGTCCCCGTAAGGATACCGGTAGTTATCCTTGCGGGGACAAGGCAAAGAACATACCAAATGGACGCACGAATACTCAAGAGAGATTCTTGATCTTCCCGAATACCCGCCGACAGGTCTCAACAGTCTTCTCGACCACCCCGTCGTCGTGGGCCAGTGTCAGGAACGCCGCCTCGTACTGGCTCGGGGCGAAGAAGATACCTTCGTCCAGCATCGTCTTGAAAAATACTTCATAAAGACGGCGGTCGGAGGAGACCGCGGTTTCGTAATCAACGACGTCGCGGTCGTTGAAAAAACCGGTGAACATGGAGGTTACGCTGTTTACGGTGTAAACCACCCCTTCGTCGCGGGCAATCTGTGAGAGCGCTGTCCCGAGTCTTTCCAGTCTCGCCCGGAGCCGGTCGTAGGGCATCTCTTCTTTGAGACGGGTCAATGTGTAAATGCCCGCCCTCACCGCGACGGGGTTGCCGGCAAGGGTACCGGCCTGATACACGCCGCCGAGGGGGGCAACTTTCTCCATCAATTCACGCCTTCCGCCAAAGGCGCCGATAGGGAACCCGCCCCCTATGATCTTTCCGAGACAGGTCAGGTCGGGCCGCACACCGTACATCTCCTGTGCACCCCCATAGGCAATCCGGAAGCCGGTGATCACTTCATCAAACACCAGGAGGATACCGTGCTTGTCGCAGAGATCTCGCACATCGTGAAGAAACGTCTCCCCGGGAAGAATCACCCCCATGTTAGCCATGACCGGTTCCATGATCAGGCACGCAATATCCTTCTGTTCCTTCACGATCTTCCACACCGTATCGATGTGGTTGAAGTCGGCCACCAACGTGTGCTTCGCCAGGTCAGCGGGTATCCCCTCGCTGTCCGGCACCCCATAGGTGGCCAGACCTGACCCGGCCTTGACAAGCAGACTGTCCACGTGGCCGTGATAGCAGCCCCTGAATTTGATAATCCCCGCTTTCCCCGTCGCGCCGCGGGCAAGCCTGACGGCGCTCATGGTCGCTTCAGTGCCTGAATTGGTGAGACGCACCATCTCCATGGATGGGAAGGCATCAACGATCGCCTTTGCAAGGACCGGCTCATAGGGGTGACAGGCGCCGAAGCTCGTCCCGTCCATGACTGCGGCCTGCGCCTCCCTGATGAGGCCCTCGTCTCCATGACCGAGCATGATGGCGCCCCATGAGGAGACAAAATCGAGGTAGCTGTTGCCGTCGACATCGAAGAGGCAGGGCCCCTTTGCATGGTCCACGTAAAACGGTGTGCCCCCCACCGAAAGAAAGGCCCTCACGGGACTGTTCACCCCGCCGGGGATAAGAGCAACTGCCTGATCGTAAAGCTCCTCCGATCTCTTTCTCTGCATAACCCTTTAATTCTACTTTCCCGGACAGCCGCTTTCAAGGAAAATATGTCCGGAGTTTTCCGAGCTCTTCTGACGGATGTCACGTCACGTGCGCACGGCATGAGGAACCATATACCTGCCGGCGGAGAAACCCGGAAACTCCGGCAACTATGCCCTCGTCCGGGGCACGCGCATTCGCAATGGGGTTTACACATAGGTCTTAGAGGACTTCTACGACCTATAATTGAAGCAAAGGAATCGCCGTAATCTCCAAACCCCTTCGCTTTTTATATTTGGCCCTGTTAATTTGATAACTTCTGTGTTATAGTACTTTTGCCACTTACAGCCTCTCAGCTCTCCCATTATCCTCAACTTCATGGAATGGCCGATTGCCGGGCAGGACGGAGCGGCCAAAAACTATTTCAAGGAGAGCTATGCAAAGCACAAGGTTTGACGAGTTGGATTTATCGAAGGAGATGCACAAGGCAGTGGCGGACATGGGATTCGAGACGCTTACCCCGATTCAGTCCGAGTCAATTCCTCTTATACTCGAAGGAAAAGACGTGATCGGTCAGGCACAAACGGGCACCGGCAAAACCCTTGCCTTTGGCCTTCCCATTATTGAAATGCTTCCGCGAAAGGGAATCAGCCCGGAAGCGGTCATCCTCTGCCCCACGAGGGAGCTTGCGGTGCAGGTTGCCGAGGAGCTGATGAGGCTTGCAAAATACAGAAGAGACCTCCACATTGTGCCTGTCTACGGTGGGCAGGCCATACAGAAGCAACTGAGCAGCCTGAAGAGAGGCGCGAGGATCATCGTTGGGACGCCGGGACGCGTCATGGACCATATGAACAGGGGCACGCTCCGGTTTGATAAGGTCCGCATGGTAGTGCTCGATGAGGCGGACAAGATGCTCGATATGGGGTTTATCGATGACATGAAGACGATCCTCTGGGCCATGCCGGAAGAGCGCCAGACGCTCCTCTTTTCTGCAACGATGCCCCAGTCGATCATGGACCTTGTCCGGAAATTTCAAAAAGACCCGCAGGTAGTCAATGTGGTGGGCGAACAAGTCACGGTGCCCGAGGTGGAGCAGACATTCTTTGAGGTAAAACCGTGGATGAAGCTGGATGTGTTGTGCCGGCTTATCGACGCGTACACACCTACGTCATCCCTGGTCTTCTGCAATACGAAGAGACGGGTCGACCAAATCGTCAAAGACCTGCAGAGCAGGGGGTACATGGCGGACAGCCTGCACGGGGACATGACCCAGTCCCGCCGCGATCACGCGATGTCGAAGTTCCGCAAAAAGCTTCTCCGCATACTCGTGGCTACCGACGTTGCCGCCCGAGGCATCGATGTGGACGACATTGAGGCGGTCATCAACTACGATCTGCCCCAGGATGACCAGTATTATGTGCACAGGATCGGAAGAACGGCACGCATGGGAAAAGGCGGCCGCGCCTTTACCCTGGTCCTGCCTGATCAGCTTCCGAAGTTGCGGGACATACAGGACAAGGCTAAAACGAGGATAATGCGGCAGATAACGCCTCGCCTCAAGGAAAACAAGAAACTGAATACCGAAATCGCCCGCGAGCCCGAAAGTCTGGCAGGGCGCTCGTAGACCTTAGTCAATGTTCTTCGAATATGCCCATCCGCCTGAATTTCTCATACCTCTGCCGTTCGAGGTCTTCACCGCGCACCTGCTGCAAGTCGGTGAGGTGCCGCGCTATCACCCCGGAAGTGGCCTCGAACGTTGCGGCCCAGTTCCTGTGGGCCCCCCCGAACGGCTCGGGTACGATCTCGTCGATTACTTTCAGGGCGTAGAGGTCCTGAGCCGTAGGCTGGAGGGTATCGGCGGCCAGAGGCCCTTTCGACCCGTCTCTCCAGAGAATCGCCGCGCAGCCCTCCGGTGAGATCACCGAGTAGATTGCGTTTTCCATCATCAGGATCCTGTTGCCTACCCCTATGGCTAAAGCCCCACCGCTTCCGCCCTCGCCTATCACCACCGAGATGACCGGGATGGAAAGGGAGAACATGAGCTCCATACTCGACGCGATAGTCTCGGCCTGACCCCGTTCCTCGGCCCCCACGCCGGGGAAGGCGCCCGGTGTATCGATGAAGGTCAAAAGCGGCTTACGCCATCGGTCGGCCAGCCTCATCAGTCTCATCGACTTCCTGTAGCCTTCCGGGTTCGCCATGCCGAAGTTCCTCGCCGCCATCTCGCTCAAGGTGTTGCCTTTCTGCTGTCCCACGACCGCGATGCTTATACCGTTGAACCGGCCGAAACCGGCTACCACGGCCGGATCGTCTCTGAACCTCCGATCGCCGTGGATCTCGACAAAATCGGTGCACAGGTACTGGATATAATCGAGGGTGTGGGGACGGTTCAGGTGGCGTGAGAGCTGGCACCGCTGCCAGTTGCTTAGATTGCCGTAGATCTCGTTCTCCGTCTTTGAGACCTTCTTCAACAGCCCATCCAGCTCCTTCGCGTAGTGGGCATCCTTTATATCATGAAACTTCCTTATCTCTTCTACTCTGCGCTCTAGGGGCTCGAGCTTCTTTTCGAAATCCAGATAATACCGCTTCATCCTCCCATTACCTCGATATCCAGGCCGGCATCGAAGTATTTCCTGACCGTTGCGCTCTTCCCCGCGTCAATGCGCACCTCGGGGATGAGAAATACCTTCCGGTCGCCATTCTGGAAAAATTCAAGAGAGACCCGGGAGTCCCCCTTGATGGTGATGAGGATGTCCCTCAGTTTCCGCAAATGATCCTTCTGAAAAACGTTGCAATCGATCTTTATGCGCACTACCAACTCCTGCTCGTTCCGGATCTCCTGCAGCGGGGTGATGCTCTTTGCCCTGATGCGGGTTGTCCCGTCCTCAGTCCTCTCGAGTGACCCGGTAACCACCAGGGGATTGTCGCTCTTGATGATGAGAAGGTTTTTCGAGAAGAGATCGGGGAAGATGATCGCCTCTACGATGCCCTTTGTATCTTCAAGGGTGATGTTCGCCATGCGGTCTCCCTTCTTCGTGGTAATCTCCTTGCACGCGTTCACGATGCCGACGATCGTGACATCGTCGCTCGTCTCCGTCTCCTTTATGCTGCTCGTGTCGAGGGGGGTGATCCGGGAAATGATGTGCTGGTATGCCGAAAGAGGATGCTGGCTGAAAAAGAAGCCGAGGGCCTCTTTTTCCCCTTTCAGTATCTCCGCGCGGTCGAGCTCCTCCGTCTCCGGGATCTCTTCTTCCTTCGGCGCCCAGCTCGCCGCTCCAAAGAAATCCATCTGAAGGCTGTTCGTGCCGTTCTTTTTCGAAAGCCTGTCCCATTTATCCTGCACGAGCGCAAAAAGCTGGGACCGCTTGAGGCCCATGCTGTCGAAGGCGCCTGCCTTTATAAGGCTCTCTACGACCTTTTTGTTTACCTTCCTCGAATCGACGAGACTGCAAAAATGGATGAACGATGAAAAACCCCCAGCCTCCGACCGGGCGCTGAGGATGCTGTCAAGGGCTGCCTCCCCCACACCTTTTATGCCGAGCAATCCGTATCTTATCTTATCTCCCACTATGGTAAAAACTTTCGCGCTCTCATTGACGTCGGGCGGCAGGATGACTACCCCGTTTTCCCTGCACTCGGTAATATACCTGATCAGACTGTCAGTGTCGTTCACCTCGTTCGTCAGGATTGCCGCCATGAAAGGCAGGAAGTGGTGTCTCTTCAGATAAGCCGTCTGGTAGGCCACAAGGGCGTATGCAGCGCTGTGCGATTTATTGAAGCCGTACTGGCCGAACCGCAGAATGACATCGTATATCCGCGTGGCGGCCTCAACCCTTACGCCGTTCGCCGCGCACCCCCGCTTGAACTGCTCCTTGTAGGATTCCAACTGCTCGGGCACCTTCTTGCTTATCGCCTTTCTCAGCGCATCAGCCTCACCCTTGGTAAAATTGGCGAGCGAGGAAGCGATCTTCATGATCTGTTCCTGGTAGACGATAACCCCATACGTCTCCTCCAGGGCCTCCTTCAGGAGAGGCGTCTCGTACTTGACGAGCGCCGGGTTGTGCTTTCTCTTGATGAAATCGTCGATCATGCCGCTCCCCAGGGGGCCGGGCCGGTAGAGGGCGTTAAGGGCGATGATATCCTCGAGCCGGGAAGGCTTCAGGCGCGTGAGAAGCTCCCTCATGCCCCTGCTTTCAAGCTGGAATATGCCTGACGTATTGCCGGAGGCGAGAAGCCGGTAGGTTTCCACGTCGTCGAGGGGAAGACTGGTGATGTCGAGCTTCAGCCCTGCGGCCTCCAGCATCTTGACGACATTATCGATGATGGTAAGGGTCTTCAGGCCGAGGAGGTCGAACTTGACCAGGCCTATTTTTTCAATAGTCTTCATGGCGTACTGGGTAACGGTCTCACCCTTCTGACCGCGGTAGAGAGGCACGTATTCCATGAGCGGCTTGTTCGATATGACGATCCCGGCGGCGTGGGTCGACGCGTGTCGCGCCAGCCGCTCTAGCACCATCGCGTTGTCGATCAGCTCCTTGACGGCCTCATCCTTCAGGTATTGCTCCCTGAGCCTCGGCTCCTCGGACATAGCCTGCTCGATGCTTATATCGAGCGTCGCGGGTATCAGTTTTGCTATCTGGTCGACGTGCGCATAAGGGAGGCCGAGGGCCCTCCCCACATCCCTCACGGCCGCCTTCGATTTCATCGTGCCGAAGGTAATGATCTGGGCTACGTTGTCCTTCCCGTACTTATTGGTCACATACTCGATGACACGCTCCCGCTTTTCGAAACAGAAGTCGACGTCGATATCGGGCATGCTGACCCGCTCGGGGTTGAGGAACCGCTCGAAGAGGAGGTCGTATTTGATAGGGTCGACGTTCGTGATATCGAGACAGAAGGCGACCAAGCTGCCCGCGGCCGAGCCCCTTCCCGGCCCCACCGGTATATCGTGCGATTTCGCATAGCCGATAAAATCGGCGACGATAAGAAAATAGCTGGCAAAACCGGTTGACTTGATGACGTCCATTTCGTATGCCAGTCTCGCTTTGTACTTCTCTCGCAGCTCGTCCGTGAAGTCCGCGTAGCTCGACGCGACCCTGTTCATCTTCTTCGCAAAACCTGCGAGACAAAGCTCCTCGAAGTATTCTTCCGGGCTCCGGTTCCCCGGCAGGTTCAAGGCGGGGAAGTGGTAGACACCCGTTTGAATGGTGACGTCGCACATCTCGGCGATCGATAAGGTGTTGGAAATGGCTTGGGGATAGCCGGAAAAGGCAGACGCCATCTCATCCGGCGATTTGAAGTAGAATTCGTCGGTTGAGAGCTTGAGCCGGTCCGTATCGCTGATCTTCTTGCCTGTCTGGATGCAGAGCAGCAGGTCGTGCGCCCTTGCCTCCCGCTTTCTCAGATAGTGGCAGTCGTTCGTGGCGACCAGGGGCACGTTGTACTGCCCCGCGAGACGCACAAGGCCCTCGTTCACCTTTTTCTGCTCAGGCATGCCGTTGTCCTGGAGCTCCAGGTAGAGCCGATCCCCGAATATGGAAAGATAATCCCCCATGTGCGTCTTCAGGGCGTTTTCGTCATCCCTCAGGATCGCCTGGGGTATCTGTCCCTTAAGGCATGCGGTCAGACAGATGAGGCCGGCGTTGTACCTGCTGAGGATCTCCTTATCAATGCGGGGCGCATAGTAAAAGCCCTCCATATGGGCGATGCTGATCAGCTTCATAAGGTTGTAGTACCCCTCGTTATTGAGGGCGAGGAGCACCACGTGGCAGGCGTTGTCTTCGTGCCGTTCTTTGTCGGTGCGCGATCTGGGCGCTATATACGCCTCGCAGCCGATAACCGGCTTTATGCCCGCAGAACGGGCCGCAAAGTAAAAATCGACCGCCCCGAACATGTTCCCGTGATCGGTGATGGCGCATGCCGGCATATTGTAAGAGCGCGCCAGCTCGAAAAGCGGCTCAAAGCGGATAGCGCCGTCGAGGAGGCTGAACTGCGTGTGCAAATGGAGATGGACGAATTCGCTCAACCTATTCCCATTCTATCGTGCTTGGAGGTTTTGACGATATGTCGAGGACCACGCGGTTTACTCCGGGGACCTCGTTGATGATCCTGCGGGAGATCAGATCGAGCACGTCGTAGGGTATTCTTGCCCAGTCCGCGGTCATGCCGTCTTTGCTCTCCACAGCCCGCACCGCGATTGCGTGCGCATAGGTGCGCTCGTCTCCCATCACCCCCACGGTCTTGATGGGGATCAGGATCGCGAAGGACTGCCAGATGTGGCCGAAGGTCTTCTTCCTTTCGATCTCCTCCCGAATGATGTGGTCGGCTTCCTGAAGCATCTCGACCCGCTCCTTCGTGACGTCCCCGATCATCCTGATGGCGAGGCCGGGGCCGGGAAAGGGCTGTCTCTGGACCACATGGTCGGGAAGGCCAAGCTCACGTCCGACGACGCGTACCTCGTCCTTGAAGAGCTCCCTGAGGGGCTCTATAAGCTTCAGCTTCATCCGTTTGGGGAGACCGCCGACATTATGGTGGCTCTTGATCGTCGCGGAAGGGCCTTTGAACGAAACACTTTCGATGACGTCGGGATAGAGTGTCCCCTGGCTGAGATACCGCACGTCGCCAAGGGCGTGCGCCTCTTCTTCAAAGATCTTGATAAAAAGCCTGCCGATGATCTTTCGCTTTTTCTCCGGGTCTCTGACGCCGCGCAACGCGGCAAGAAACCTTTCCGACCCGTCGACGTAGCGCACGTTCAAATGCAGCCGATCTTTGAACAGATCGAGCACTTCCTGCCCTTCGTTCTTCCTGAGCACGCCGTTGTTCACGAAAACACAGGTGAGCCTGTCGCCTATCGCCCTGTGGACGAGGGTCGCCACGACCGACGAGTCGACGCCTCCGCTGAGGGCGCATACCACTTTCCCTTCGCCCACTTGAGCACGGATCTTCTGCGTCGTCATCTCGATGAACGACGCGGTAGAAAAAAGGCCTTTTGCCTTGCAAATCCTGTAGAGAAAGTTTTTCAGGACGACTTTGCCTTTAGGGGTATGGTGGACCTCGGGATGGAACTGCACGCCATAAATGGTCCCGCTCTCGTTCCTGATGGCCGCATAAGGAGAATTCTCCGAGTGGGCGAGGGCCATGAAGCCGGGAGGCATCGTCATGATGCTGTCGCCATGGCTCATCCAGATGATATCGCCGTCTGCAATGCCCTCCAAAAGGCCGTCCTGCTTGTCCAGATAGATATGGGCGCGGCCGTACTCCCGCTTGTCCGATCGCTGGACCTCACCCTGATACGCCTTGGCTATCAGTTGGATGCCATAGCAGATACCGAGGATCGGCGCACCAAGGCGGAATATGGCCGGGTCGCATGCGGGGGCATCCGCCTCCGTGACGCTCCGCGGACCTCCCGAGAGAATTATCCCCAAGGGGTTCAAAGACCTCAACTTTTCGACATCCGTGTTATACGGGAATATCTCGCAGTAGACCTTCAGCTCCCGCACCTTTCTCGCAATAAGCTGCGTGTACTGGGACCCGAAATCGAGAATTGCCACTAATTCCTTATGGTAGTCGCGCACGCTCATTCTATCCTATAGTTCGGCGCCTCTCTCGTAATCATCACATCGTGTACGTGGCTTTCGCGCAAACCGGCATTCGTGATCCGCAAGAATCTGGTATGCGTCTGCAGCTCACGCAGATTGCGGCATCCGAGATAGCCCATGCCCGCCCTCAGACCCCCTATCAATTGGTGGATAGTAAACGAAAGCGATCCCCTGTACGGTACGCGCCCCTCAATCCCTTCCGGGACTATCTTCGACTCGACCTCATCCTCCCGGATGGAGTAACGGTCCCTGGTCCTGCCCTCTTTCATGGCGTCGAGCGACCCCATGCCCCGGTACATCTTGTACGTGCGGCCCTGGTAAAGCACCATTTCGCCCGGTGTTTCATCCGTCCCCGCGAAAAGGTTCCCTATCATCACCACGTCTGCGCCGGCTGCAATGGCTTTTGTGATATCACCAGAGAATTTGATGCCCCCATCCGCGATGACCGGGACACCGCGTTCGTGCGCCACCTTTACCGCGCCGATAATGGCCGTCATCTGAGGAACACCCACCCCGGCGACGATCCTGGTGGTACAGATCGATCCCGGGCCCACACCTACTTTCACCGCATCGCATCCGGCATCGATAAGCGCCCTGGCCCCCTCAACAGTCGCGATATTCCCCGCGATAACCTGTGCGTCCTTACACGTTCTTTTAATATCAGCCACGGTCTCTATGACGTTCTTTGAATGGCCGTGAGCCGTGTCGACGACGATCACGTCGCAACCTGCCTTCAGCAAGGCGTCGACCCTCGTTTCTCTGTCGGGTCCGACGCCCACTGCCGCGCCGACCCGCAGCCTGCCGAGCGAATCTTTGCAGGCCGAGGGGTATTTTATCACCTTCTCTATATCTTTTATGGTGATAAGTCCCTTCAGGTTGTACTCCCGGTCCACCACAAGGAGCTTCTCGATCTTGTGCCGGTGCAGCACCTTTTTTGATTCTTCCAGGCTGATGCCCTCATCGACGGTGATGAGGTTCTCCTTGGTCATGACATCAGAGACCTTCTGCTCCACATTGGTCTCAAACCTGAGGTCCCTGTTCGTGATGATGCCGACCAGTTTTCTGCCTCGCGTGACGGGGATTCCGGAGATCCTGTAGCGCGCCATCAGGTCAAGCGCGTCTTTGAGGTGCTGGTCCGGCGATATGACAATAGGGTCGACAATCATACCACTTTCCGATTTCTTTACCTGCTCCACTTCCTGGGCCTGCTCCCTCACGCCCATGTTCCGGTGGATGATGCCGATTCCACCCTCCTGCGCCATACATATGGCCGTCTTGGCCTCGGTGACCGTATCCATGGCGGCGCTGATAAGGGGGATATTGAGCTTTATGGCAGGGGTGAGGAAGGTTGACGCGTCCACCTCGGAAGGCATCACCTCGCTGAAAGACGGGACAAGAAGAAGGTCATCAAAGGTGAGACCTTCCTCGATATGCTGTTCGTTCATACCGCTCTCCTCTTTTCTTAAAAGCGCGTGCCCTGGTTCGGCTTATGCAAGTGTAGCTGCGAATGCTCGCTAGCACTATACCATATTCGGCGGAGGAGGTGGTAGACATCTCTCTCTCCTCTTCCTCATTCTCTGCGTCTTCACGGTTCTCGCCTTGCGCGCGCGCAACCCTCCCCGACGTGACGAGGGACCAACGCCACGGGACGGATCGGGGAGCCCGTTGCACCCACCAGCTTGAGAGGTAGCGCAACAAAGAGGAATTGATTATGTCCGCTCGCAACCAGCGGGCCGAGGTTCAGATTCTCCATTATGTAAATGCCGGCGCGTACCAGGAGCAGGAGGTGCCCGGGCAGGTTACAATTCAGATCGCGGTCGAACTCGTCGGGCAAATCCCAGGCAATGTTGTCGCTGCCAACCGCGCGGACGCCCCGCTCCGCCAGCCAGCGCGAGCCGCTCACTGCTACTCCGGGAGAATGCAGATACCGCGCTTCATCGTGCCAATGACGCGCATTACCGAGGTTCACCAGCACGACATCTCCGGCAGTCACCGTGATGTCCTGCCGCGTGCAGCACGCCGCCAGATCGGCATCGGTGACCGCGTAGCCCGGCTGCAAGGACTCCACCCCTTTGAGGGCCGCGACGTCGAGCAGCCTTCCACGAGCGAGGATAGGAGGGATGGCGTCAACACTGTTGCGAGTAAAACCCGTCGGCGTCTCGGTGGTTGCATCGACAGGAATGCCCCCGCACATCATCATGGATTCGGCCTGGTGGCTGGGCGCGTCGATGTGAGTGCCCGCGTGTTCCGTGCCGTGCAATTGCCCGAAGGCACTGCTGCGAACCCCCTGCTTCCCGCTCAGGTCCTCATGCCGATGGGAGAGCGTATACGCATAGGTCGGTTTATGCGTGGGAAACTCCGGCATGTCAGCGGTGCGCGGGAATTCCAGATCGATGATTTCGATTTGTGTGAGATCCAGCCCCAGTAACTCATTCATGGCCATGCGGATTACCATGTATACTATTGCATGAATGGAAAACGATTCCAAGTGAAGAATTAAGGAAGGAGGCGATGGAGCGACCTCGCATGGTCCGAACGTGGCTGCGCAGGTCATCCATAATTTTCTTGAGCTTCTTGAGGACACGATATATCATGGAGGTGGCCCGCTCCCGGCATCCCACAAACACGCCGTTGTCGGGCTCGCGGGCATTGAGAGGCTAAACCGATTGAGCGATGATACACCCGTCCCTTCGGGACGAACCCTCGTCTATCCGATGATCGGCTATCCGACCACGCAGGTGAAATCGCCCACCACGTTCAACAGGTACTTCAGGGAAAAGTACATCGATGGGGTAATGGTCGCGATCGACGTGCATCCGGCTGCGGTGGCACACTTCTTCTCTCTCCTCCGGGGGTGGCAGAACTGCCCCGGCTGCATAGTCACTATGCCGCACAAACAGGAAGCAGCGCGGCAGGCGGACGACCTTTCCCCCCGGGCACGGGACCTCGGCGCGGTCAATGTGCTCAAAAGAACGCAGGAGGGACGGCTCGTCGGCGATATGGTCGACGGCCTCGGCTTTCTCGAGGCGCTTAGGGCCCACGGCTTCGATCCAAGGGGGAAGCGCATAGTGGTGTTCGGGGCCGGAGGAGCAGGGGGTGCCATCGCCTACGCGGTAGCCGAGGCCGGGGCAGCGGAACTGGTTGTGATCGATACCGATGGCGCGAGGCAAGGCAGTCTCCTCGCGCTCATCGCGTCGCGATATCCGCAGGTCGCGCTCTCCGGTACGCCAGCCCCGCTCTGTGGCTTCGACCTTGCGGTAAATGCGACGCCCCTCGGCATGAACAATGATGTGCGGACGCCCTTCCCCTTAGATACCCTCGCGCCCGCTACCTTCGTCGCCGACGTGGTGACAGAGCCGGAGATCACTCCCTGGCTCCGGGGGGCAAAGGAACGGGGCTGCCGCATCCAGACCGGATATGAGATGACCCTGGGCCAATTTACCATAATGGGCCGCCATATGGGCATCGATATCGAAACACGCAAATGAGGGAGCCCGAAAAAGGGGGACGCCCTCACAGAACTATAGGGACAAATCTATGAATGCTTGCAAGAGAAGGGAATACGAGAGGCTTTTGATACAGAGCAGCGCGCTTGTCGGAACTCGGGACTTCTGCTATACTTCGGCACTATCTTCTCTACAAGGAGGCGACGGTGTTGTTTAGCGAGGCAGGTCTCGTGGTGAAAGACTTGTACGTCGCCGGCCTCCCCTGGTCTGCCTGCTATCTGCTTGACGGAAAAAGGCCGGTTCTTTTCGAATCCGGGTATACGTGCGCAGGGCGGCTCTATGCGGAAGCTATCCGGGAAGTCCTGGGCAAGAGGGAGCCCGAGATCCTCTTTCTCACACACGTGCATTACGATCATTGCGGTGCGACGGGATACCTTAAACGGGCCTTCCCTTCCTTAAAGGTAGCCGCGTCCGAAAGGTCGGCCGGGATTATCCGCCGCCCGAATGCTCAAGCATTGATGACAAAGCTTTCCAGGCACGCGGCCTCCTATGTCTCCGAGAACTTTACCGGCGATCGGTCGAAGCTGATTGACGAGCCTTTCGAGCCTTTCGATGTCGATATAACTGTGGGCGAGGGTCAGACCGTGGATCTGGACGGTATGACCGTTCAGGTCATGGCGACACCGGGTCACACCAGAGACATGCTGAGCTACTACGTGCCGGAGCGAAAGATACTCTTTGCGACGGAAACAGCAGGTTGCCAGGATGCCGCCGGCCATATCCTCATCTCGGCGCTCGCCGATTATGACGCCTTCCTCTCCTCCTTCGCGAGGGTTGCCGCGCTCCCCATAGAGGTACTCTGCCAGGGACACCGGATCGTCTGGGTGGGGGTCGATGAAGTCCGGGATTTCCTCGCCCGGTCGCTTTCCACGGCAAAGCACTTCCGGGAAAAGGTAGAACGACTGCTGCACGAAGAACAGGGGTCGATCGAGCGGGTCGTGGCGCGCATAAGGGCCGAGGAGTACGACACGAATACGGCGCCGAAGCAGCCGGAAGCAGCCTATCTCGTCAATCTTCGCGCCACGGTTGCCCATCTGGCTGAAAAGCTGAAAGAAGGCGGCGGGTCGCAATTATAGGTTCTCCAGGACCTATAAGACGCATCTTTTAGAGCTTCTTTCCGGTCTTTTTATAGACCTCTATCCCCGCTTTTTCCTCCAGGGGACAGACGTATTCGCAGATGCCACAGCCATTGCACAGCTCATCTATCACGTAAGGCTTCTTGAGCACCACCTCTTTCCCGTTGTAGTCGGTCTCCCTCACCGTTTCGAACCTGATCGCCTTATCCGGTATCGGACAGTGCTCCTCGCAGACCATGCAGTTCATCTTCTTCGCGTAGGGCAGGCAATGGTTCTTGTCTACCACGGCGAGTCCGATTACGGCCTTCTTCTTCTGCTCGAGCGGTAGTTTTGGTATCGCCCCCGTCGGACAGACCTGCCCGCAGAGGCTGCAGTTGTATTCGCAGTAGCCCAGGCGCGGCACGATCGTCGGCGTGTAGAGGCTGTAGAGACCCGCTTGAAGGGAGGCCGGGTAAAGGGCGCTTCTCAAACAGACTTTCATGCACTCCCCACACCTGACGCATTTGTCCAGGAAGTCTTCCTCCTTCCGCACCCCAGGTGGACGCAGCAGGCGTGTCTCCTTGACCGTGGTTTTTATCCCGAGCATGCGGGAGACGAAAAGTCCCGATGCAAGCGATGCGACCCCCGCCACGAGGACCCTCCGTCCGGGTGAGAATAGAGAGCTTTTTGCGCGTTTCAGGGAGAGGCGGAAGCTCACGCGTCCATGGGCGCATTTTCTTTGACAGTCAAGGCAGAGTATGCAGTCGCTCTTCTGGAATACCTCCTCGTCGAAGGTAGTGGGACAATAGGTCCGGCAGTCGCCGCAGTCCGCGCAAAGCCGGACCGGCAGCCTCTTGAAAACGGAAAAGCGACCGACAAGCCCGAGCAGCGTGCCCAGCGGACAGAGGTTCCTGCACCAGTTCCTGCGCTCAAACCTTTCGAGAAAAAGGATACCCAAAAAAAAGAGGAGAGAGACAAGAGCGAGGGGGTAAAAGGTGTCGCGAAAAGGGAGCAGGTAGCTCTTGAGAAAACTGTAGCCCGGGTCCAGATAATCCCTCGAATCGCCTAAGACGCGGTAAAGCCCTACCCAGCCCTCCCGGCCCAAAAAGCCAAGGAGGGGATAGAACGAGAAGGTCAGGAAGCGGACGAAGATTGCCATGGGGTCCAGAAGACCGGCGAGATTCATGTTGAAAAGGGCCGCGAAGAGGATGGTGAAGAGGAGATAATACTTGAGCCTGCCCTTGAGGAAGGCAAGGGGTTTATGCTTCTTTATTTTTTTTGTCGACAGGTCGATGACCGTCCCCAGAGGACAGATCCAGCCGCAAAAAAACCTGCCGAGAACGGCGGAGCAGACCAGAAGGACAAGACCGGGAAGGAGGAGGACGGTGAGCGTCTTTGCCGCGAGCAGGCAGCTCAGGCCGACGAGCGGGTCCATTCGGAAAAAACTGTTGAGGGCGACGGAGATCTCGTCCTTGCCCCGATAGTCCGTCGTGACGAAGAGGAAGAAAAAAAAGACGAGGAAGAGGAGCTGAAACGTGCGGGAAAGATTGATTTTCATATCTCGAATCTCGAACCTTGAATCTGTAACTTCTTTCGTCTCAGCCTTTACTCTTTCGCTTCGCGATCCGCGTTTCGCGCCGACGAAGTCGTTTCTACGCCTTGACTATCCTCACCTTCTCCAAATTTATCTCGCCGAGTCCCCTCCTGGCCGCGCATACCGTGATCGGCACGTCCTGGGGTTTGAGTCCGAATAAGCCCGTGGCATACGCATCGGCTGCGACGATGTCGGTCGAGGCGATCACCTTGTTCAGGACCTTTACATCTTTAAGGCTCCCCCCGGTGGGGCCGTGGGCGGTAAGGATGCGGGTGGCATCGATCACCACCAGGTGGCTCTTTACCGTGCTGTTAAGGTCGGCGAGGGCATCCTCGATCCGCCGGTGAATAAACCCCCTGTCCCCGCCCATAATACCCATCATGTTCTTCAGACCGAGGGTCAGGCCGGTAAGGGAATGGTGCTTCGCGATGGGGGCATTAATGAAAACGTCGGCCGAGAGGGCATCACCGTAAAGCTCCCATTCCTTGATGAAAGTCCCCTTGAGGCTTACCTTCTTGTAACGCTCCTCTTCCATGTACCTGACATCCACATTCCTGAGATCTTTTAACGCGGCGGGTATGCGGCTGTTTTCGTAAGTCCTTCTCATGTCGTTGCAAGGATTATCGAAAACCTTCACCCTCTTTGCCCCAGCCTTGAGACATTCTTCCACAATCGCCCTCACCACGGCGGGGTGAGTGGTCGCAGCCTGCTCCGGCCTTCTGTCCCAACCCATGTTCGGCTTGACAACCACCGTATTCCCGACCTTCACAAACCGGCCGATACCCCCCAGGGCATTGATCGCGTTCCTTGTGACGGCCCCATAGTCCTGACCCTCGGCAACCGCGACGACGGGGGTCTCCTTTGCCGAGATCTCTTTCACCAATAACCTATTCATTACGACTAATATGCCTGACAACTTGATAAACTCTCTTCTATTCATGGCGTAACCTCTTTATCTCACTAATTAAATATGCTATTTCACTTTCTCTATCTTGATTTTGGCGATCCTTCTCCCATGGATGCCGACCACGGTGAGCCGATAGCCGTCATAATGGATGATCTCTCCGCCTTTCGCGATCCCCTGGATTTGTGAAAGTATAAAACCCCCGAGCGTCTCGTAGTCGGGAGACTCCGGAAGATCGAGGTTAAGGACATTATTCAGGTCGCGGACGGAATATGAGCCTTCCACCACGACTGACCCGTCCTTGTTTCTTTCCACCCGAAGGTCCACGTCCGTCTCATCCATAATCTCCCCGAATACCTCCTCCATAATGTCTTCGAGAGCGACAATGCCCGTGGTAGTGCCGTATTCGTCGACAACGATGGCGAGATGAACCCTGCGCTTCTGCATATCCTTAAAGAGCGTGCTGATCTTCATCGTGTCGGGAACGAAGTAAGCCCTCTTCAGGATCTCCTGCAGCTCAAGGGGCTTGTCCAGCCATAATGTCCGCATCACGTCCTTCTGATAGACAATGCCGAGAATCTTGTCGAGATGATCCCGGTACACGGGATATCTGGAAAATTCATTTTCGATGATATACCGCACGTTTTCGTCCTGGGGCTTTTCGATATCCAAGGCATAGATATTGGGACGGGGGACCATGATCTCCTTCACGGAACGGTCAACGAACTCGAAGACGCTCTGAATCAGCTCTTCCTCCGTCCTGTCGAAGACGCCTTGCAGCCTCCCCTCTTCCAGCAGCACCTTGATCTCTTCCTCCCCGATCACCACCTCGTGGGTCCTCTTGAGCCCCAGCACCTTCATGATCGAGAAGACAGATTTGTTGAGTATCCAGACAGGAAGAAAAAGGACCTTCGAGAGCACTTCAAAAACAGGCAGAAGACGCAGGGCTGCCCGCTCGCGATAATTGATGCCGATATATTTTGGCAGGAGCTCACCCGCCACCATAATGACGTAGGTGAGGGCAAGGACAACGAGAATGAGGGAAGCCGTCTTGGAAAAGGCGCCCACATAAGGCGCCTTTGCAACGAGGGGCTGCACGTAGGTGACCGCAATAATACCGCCGATTGCGGAAGCAAGGGTGCCGACGATCGTGATCCCGATCTGCACGAGGGAGAGGAATGTTTCAGGCTTTTCGCGCATCTGCAACAGGGCCTGCGCCTTTTTCTCCCTTCCCTCCTTGATTATCTCCTTGATCCTGCTTTTCCGGGAGGAGACGATAGCGAACTCACCCGCCGAGAATATTCCATTCAGGACGATGAGGACGGCGATGATAACTATTGACCAGAACAGATTGTCCATCGATATTTTTACGGCCCTGCCGGCAGGTCTTCTCCGCAAAGCCCATGCGTTACCTTAATTATTGTAGCATTTTTTTCTAAAAAATGCTCGCCACCACTCCACTATTGTATTCACATCAGCACGCATCTTTTGCAGCCGAGGCGATCTTTGATGCATGGCGCGGAATCGCGTTCGACCCGCACCGGAGTGTACTCCTTCGTACATGAGGATGCGGGCCGAGCGCGATGACAAAGCCAGGCGCAAAAAACGCCCGGCTCACAGGGTCGCACATCACTTTTGGAAGAAGTCGTTCACCTGGTGCATGAACGCTTCCAGCCTGGTCGTAGTGTTGCTCTCTCCCTGGCCGTCATAGGCGACGTTAAGCACGGGCACGCTGTATTTGTTTTGGATCAGCGTCATGATTGCGCTTGAAACCGTCCCGGGCATGCAGGTAAACGGCATGGCGTTGATGATCCCGGAGACGCCCTTGCGAATGAAGTCGATGCTCTTGCCTATGGTAAGTATTGCCTCCCCCTCGAAGCTTTCATCCAGGTAAGGCATTGCCTGGTTCAGCACATACCTGATCCTCGGTTCTCGCCCTTGTCGCAGGTAGTGCTCGAATATCTTTTCCACGCGGTGTTCGTCCTTCCTCTGTATGTAATCGGTAAGCATGATCTGGAAGAACCCCGGCAGACCACCCTGGTCGAGGCTCTTCTTCTTCCCCGTATAGTTCACGTAGGTGATCCATTCGGTAATGGGGGCAAGCCATGCTTCCCCGCCAAACTCTTCCACCCTCCTCACCAGGTCATGATTGCCGAACCTGTTCGAGCGTATGTAGATCTCCCCGACGATCCCCACCACGGCTTTTTGCTCTCCCGTCCTCGGGATAGCAAGAAAATCCCGGACCGCCTCGCTGAGCGCTGCAAAGACGGCGTCCCCGCCCTCCTCTATCGCTGCCTCGATGCGGGAGAGCTGTTTTGCGTACACCCGGTCTGTCTCCCCGCGGATCACCTCATAAGGCCTCGTCTGATGCAGCATCTTGACCAGGAAATCCGTCGCGACAATCGCCCTCCACCCCAGCCTCGCGAACCTGCCGCCCATGATATCAAGCTCATGGTAGAGTCTGTCGTCCTGGTTCGGCGAGTAAATGGGCACATTCTCGAACCCATGCTCGCTCAGTACCATGCGATGGAAGCGGTGGTACTGGCCAAAACGGCAGGGTCCGCTTCCCGACGGCATGAAAAAAGCGCTTCCGTCGGGATCGAAATCCGGCCTTCTGCTCGTCTTCAGCATGTCCCCCGTGGTGAGGATACAGGGAAAGCATTCTTTCCCCAGCGTATATTTTCTCCCGATCTGGATCGTCTCTTCATCTGATTCCCGCATCACTTCGGCGTCCACGCCGCAGGCCCTGA
>Ga0326727_10011778_pt1 | contig 20184 bp, 28 predicted proteins | sample MB2enrmetagenome_FD_207643 | JGI IMG/M metagenome (GOLD analysis project Ga0326727, IMG submission 207643) | Lab enriched peat soil microbial communities from McLean, Ithaca, NY, United States - MB29MY | ecosystem: Environmental > Terrestrial > Soil > Wetlands > Peat | place: USA: New York...
ATACCGCTGCAGGCGGTCCAAGGCGCCAGGGGTGAACCGCACCGGCAAATTAAGGCCATAGAGCCGGGCCGTCTCCCAGGCGAAATGCCGGGCCAGCAGGACTACGTCCCCCTCCCGCTCCCTCAAGGGAGGCAAAAAGATTTCCAGCACTGCCAAGCGATCATAAAGGTCCTTGCGGAAGAGGCCCTGTTCAATGAGGCGCGACATATCCTGATTGGTGGCGGACACCAAATGGATACACTTACCCACCTTTACCAGCTTGTCACGAAACCCCTTTATTTACTGCCTAAAATCACGCTAATTTTTCTCTTGACTTCCTTATCTTTACCATTATATTAGTCTTAGAGGTTGGAAATACGACTGGAAAAAATCCCATTGGGTTATGCAGCATCGAGTTAAGCGGGAAACCAGATTTCCAACCTTTTCCAACCCACAGGAGGCCAGCCATGAAGCGCCATAAGACCAATTATCGCGGTGTGTTCTACCGGGAGGCGGACCGTTTAGGTGGCCCCGGCAAGGAGCGGGTTTACTACATTGTCTTCAAGAAGGACGGCAAGGTCTATGAGGAAAAAGTTGGCCGCCAGTATGCGGATGACATGACTCCGGCGCGGGCCGTCCACATCCGAGGCGAACGGATAGAAGGGAAGCGCCTATCCCGGAAGGAAGCCAGAGAGCGCCAGGCGGCCCTTAAGCAGGCAGAGGCGGCATGCTGGACCATCACCCGCCTATGGCAGGAGTACACGGTCCACCGGCAAATCAAGGGACTCGCCCAGGACCGGAGCCGGTTCGAGAAGTATATCGCCCCCACCTGGGGCGAGAAGGAACCCCACCAGATTCAACCCCTGGAAGTTGACCGGCTGCGGTTGCGAATCCTCAAGGACAAAGCTCCGCAAACTGCCAAGCTCGCTTTGGCCCTGCTATGCCGGATCGTCAATTTCGGGGTGAAGCGCCAGCTATGCAAGCCCTTCTCGTTTCACCTTGAACTGCCCAAGGTAAACAACCGCAAGACCGAAGACCTCACGGGGGAGCAGCTTGCCGCCCTGTTGGAGGCCATAGAACAGGACCCTAACCTACAGGCTGGCAACTTTATGCGGCTGGCCATGCTCACCGGCATGAGGAGGGGGGAACTGTTTCGGCTGCAATGGGCGGACCTGGATCTTCAGCATGGTTTTATCCATCTCAGAACCCCCAAATCCGGCCAAGACGAAAAAATTCCCCTGAACACTGCGGCCAGGGCTTTACTGGAAGCGCACCCCCGCACGGATTCCCCCTATGTCTTCCCTGGGCGCCACGGCGGGCAACGGGTGGATATCACCAAACAAGTGAACCGCATTAAAGAGGCGGCTGGCTTGCCCAAGCACTTCCGGGCCCTCCACGGCCTGCGGCATGTTTACGCCTCCATGTTGGCCTCAAGCGGCGAGGTGGACCTTTTTACTCTGCAAAAACTCCTTTGCCATAGAAGCCCCAGCATGACGATGCGTTATTCTCATCTGCGAGATACGGCACTGCGGCGGGCCTCAGAGTTGGCTGGGGACCTGATTAGCCAGGTAATTAACGCCAACGGCAAAGTGGCGAACTTAAAACCAGAAAACTAACCGATTTCCGGGGATAGGGGGCGCGACCCGACAAGGCGGGATATCCTGGCCGCCTTCCCCGGACCCCCACCAGGGCCGCGAAAGGAGACGATGCACTTGAAAGACGGCAAGCCTGATTCCACCCCTGGTGACCGCGGTGGCCCCGGTTACACCCGTACCCTTGGTAATATGCTTAATAAAAGATTTGGTATTCCAAAGGGGAAGCATTCTATCAAGGTTCCTAAATATAGAATAGCGAGGCCAGAAGACCTTTCCCTTGAGCAGCTAAACCTTATTAATGATGGTTTGAAAAAAGGGGAATTATATCTTATTTTAGTCGATGAGGGTTCTGATCCACCAAAAAATCCTGCAACTCTTCCCTCTAAGCAGCAAGATATTATTTCCGACCTTACTAGAACTCGCAAGGACCTTAACGAGTATATTGGGTTAAATTTTCATCGGTTAGGAGAAGAAGAGATTCGTTATATCCAAAGGTTAAGGGAAGATTATATTAATCTTATTTCAGAAGCTGTTCGAGCAGGTTTAATCTGGCACCCGTTGGTTCATGAGTTTGTTTACACACATAGAGCGTTTGGTGATAAACAGATTCTACGAAGAATAAAAAGAGGTTGGGAAAAAGGTACAAAGCGCCCCATTAAAGAAAAGGATATTAAGTTTTATTTTTACCGTGAAAAGATTGAGAAATATAGAAGCAAAGGTAAAACCTGGCTTCAGATTCGCCGGGATTTGATGAAGAGAAAGATCATCAGTAACATCTCATTGCAAGCTCTACAGAAAAAGATCGCCAAATTTGCCCCTCACCTATTGCGGGATACAGAATTTAGAATTACTGAAGACATGAGGCATTTAATTACTGAGGATATTACGAATAAAATGATAGGGCTTTGGCGAGAATTTTATGCCAGGGGAAGGAAGTCTCAATATCGACAAGAAGTGAAGAAATTATTCAAAAACCAAGGATTGATCTCGTCATAGTTTCCTTTACTCCCACCTTTGTGATCCAAATTCCCGCCTTCATTATCCTTTTGGACAGCTTAGAAACTCGCTTAACCTTTAATTACAACGCCTTCCAGTATTAATCCAAGACAACCACTTTTGGCAAAAAATCCTTTTGCTTTTAAACCGTGGTATGCCTATGGAAAATCAGGCAATTACAGGGGGTCATATGGAAGAGCGCTACCTAACGCCACTTGAGGTTGAGAAACTCACCGGCCGTAAACTTCAGACGCTAGCGAACGAACGCTATCGGGGGGAGGGCATCGAGTACTACAAGATCGGTTCCAGCGTCCGGTACAAACTCTCGGATGTGCTTGCCTTCATGGAACGCCACCGAATTGACCCTGGGTCGCGGCGGGCGGTGCGGGGCGGTGATGTTGATCCCGAGGCCCTGCGGGATAGACAAGAGTGCGACCAGAACAGCCAGACGCAGTGAGGTGGGTTCATGGGCCGCTATAGGAAAATCGATCCGAGGATCCACAACGACGCCAAGTTCAAAGCGCTCTCCGAGCGTGGAAAACTCCTTTTTTTCACCATCCTCACCCACCCCCACATGACGGCCTTGGGCGCCATGCGGGCTACGGAAGCCGGATTGTGCGAAGAGATGGCCCTGGGCGCTTCCGTGAAGGATGCAGGCTGCCCGGCAGACTGCGCCGCAGGCTGTCCCTCAGGCTGCGCCGCAGATAGAGTGGCAGGGGTATTTGAAGGTTACCGGCAGGCATTCCGGGACCTGATTGAAAAAGGCCTGATTAAGTTCGATCCGGCAAGTGCTTGCCTAGTAATCCCGAAATTTTTGAAATACAACCCGCCGGAATCTCCGTCCGTGGTGAAGGCCTGGAATGCGGCAGGAGATCTTATCCCGGAGTGCGACTTAAGGGACGAACTGATTGAAAATACGATTAAATTCCTTCAAGGCTATGGCAATCCTGACAAGGATTCGTACCTAAAAGCCTTCACTTTGCGCCCATTAAAGAAAAAGACTGCGTGGCAGTCTGGCGGACAGTCTGAGGGGCAGACTGACCAGCAGGCTACTGGTCAGGGTGGGGCGCATCAGGAGCAGGAGCCGGAACAGGAACAGGAACAGGAACAGGGAAAAGATATATCCCCTTCTTCCCCTTCTTCAATTTCCAAAAAAAAGAAAAAAACACCCCTCCCCAAAAACTTTGAGATATCTGATGCGGTCAGAAAATGGGCCGAAGAGAATGGCTACCGCGATCTGGAGAAACACCTTGAGGCCTTTGTTGACTATGTTAAGTCCAGTGGAAAGCAGTATGTAGATTGGGATGCAGCTCTCCGCAAGGCTATCAGGGAGGATTGGGGGAAGGTGAGGGCTGGAACCCGAAGAAATGGAGATAGACCGGCATGGTGACCGGCTTAATAAGAAAACAAGCCGAATTGCCCGCCACCATCACGGGATTGCACAGTTTTATCCTGATTGGGAAGGAATTACTCCGAGCCCACCGAGCCAAAATCCGGGCCATTGACAAAATAGATGACGCCCACGCTGCCAAGAGCGCCGCCCTTTCAGATGGTCAGGATGTGGCCGAAGTCCTATTAGACGCTGAGGCTAAATTGGGGGAATTGCTCGCTGCGATTCAGCCCGAATTCGTGACTTCCACCGATGGAAGGCAGGAAGTTGGTTATAAAAAGCCCCCTAAACAAACCAGGAGCCTTCCCGAAGGCATCACCCACAAAGAATCGCACCAGGCGCAGATCATCGCCAGGCATCCGGATGTTATAGAGCAGGTTAAACAAAAGGCCCGGGAAGAGGACCGGCTTCCAACAGCACAAGAAGTTTGCCGTGCTATTAAGACGACCTGCTCTCTTTGGACAGGCGATCAGGAATCCTACACTCCGGCCCAATATATCGAGGCTACCAGAGAGGTTATGGGGGGCATAGACCTGGACCCCGCCTCATGTGAAGCTGCCCAAGAGGTCATCATGGCCGAAACTTATTTCACCAAGGAGGACAACGGCCTGGATAAGCCCTGGAATGGCAATGTATTCCTTAATCCGCCGTATAGCCATCCGGCAGTAAAGCATTTTGTGGATAAATTATTGAGGGAATTAAAAATTGGCAATGTTAAACAGGCCATTCTTTTGACAAACAATAATACGGATACGAATTTCTTTCAAGATGCGGCCCGTCAGGCAGCGGCGGTATGCTTCACGAAGGGGCGGATCAATTTTCTAAAGCCCGACGGAAGCACATCCAGCCCCACCAACGGGCAGGTGTTTTATTACTTTGGACACCGTAAGAAAAAGTTTATTGAAGTTTTTAGTAAGTTTGGGATATTGATGAAGGCCGAGCAGGACGCTGGCGATGATTAAGAACCTAGAGGTATAACTAATGGCTCGCGGACTCTCATTGGTTCAGAAGCAAATTTTAATGGTTGCCTTGCGAGAAAGATTCGTATTATGCAGGGATCTTCTACGCTTATGGGGAGTGCAGCCTGGTGCCGCTATTGAAAAGCGCAAGTACGGCGCGGCTCATAGTTCCATATCCAGGTGCTTAAGTCGCCTATGGCTGCGTAATCTAATTGAGCTGTGGCAGGATAAAATTAACCATTATAGGACAGGGGTCAGCTTGACCGATGAGGGCAAAATTATGGCCGAATCAATCATTATAGATGAAAAAGAAAGCGGTTAAATATAGGCTAATTTAAAAATAATGCAAATTTAAATCGATCATTCTAGTGATTTTGCAACTTTTATAGCGTTTTTATAATTATTTTGCTAATTTTTCAAAATCATCAATACTTAATAATTGATAAATTCTAATAAGTTAATTATTACCGGTTTTAAATGAAAATTGAATTTTATATCCCATTTATATAATATTTTATAAAAATAACAACAGGTTGCATTTTATATTGTAATTTTTCTCATTTTTTTTAACTTTCTCCAAGGGGTAACCCATGCTAATTCGTGTTTTTAAATCAAGTTCTCCATAATCTCCTTTCCCGGCTCTAAGTAGCTAATTCTTACCAATATCAATAAGATAATCTATAATTCCCGACTGATCTCTCTCAGGGCGTTATTGGTTAATGGATTCCAGTTCTCCTCAACATTCTCGGTAATCCGACCTCTCGAAGATCCTCCCAATCATCAGGCTAGTTTGCCCAAATTCCTTAAAAAAACTTAACCGCTCTTGCTGAATATGGCATAATACATTGAAGTAAGGTCTTCCGCCAATTTAAAGAGATGGCCATGAAGCAGGTCGTCATCGAAAATCCGGTCATTAACTCGCCGTTCGACGAACCCCAGCGTCACTTCCGCTTTGATAATGAAGGCATCACAAACGAGATCGTCCCCGAACGCCGGGTAAGTTCGTATTTTATCCCCATCGCCAAACCCAAGAAAAAAGGCAAAGCCCCTACGGGAGTTGGGACTGAATGACAAAATCGAATGATAACGAATCAACCTCAGGCCATCCACCCAATTCAGCTAACCGGCCGGTACGCGTTGGAGTCATTCTTGGCGATCTGGGAAAACTCAATACCACAGCGCTTAAGTACCTGATTGTCCACCTGAATACCCTCCAGGGCTCAATCGAATTCGAGCTTCTCTCGCCGCAAGCGGACGATCCGCTTCTTACTGCGCTGGCTCCCCGACGAGTCGTTGATCGGGAGCAATGTCGCAAGATGCTTCCCGATTTCCGCGATCGTGTCTTGAAACATCTCGCCAGCGAGCAGGCTGACTATGACCTGTCCGACAGGAGCGTCCCGCAAGGACTTGTGGTGATTTCACTGGCGCGACTTTCGGATGACTATTACGGCTTAAAATCCGGGAAAGTCCAGGTTCAGGCGCTCGGGGAATGGGACCGGCGAATGGCGCCGCCCTCAATATTCGAGTTCATCATCACGCTTCTGATGCGGCAGAGCGCGAGCTTCGCTGCCCCGACGGTGAGTAAGTCAGTTCACCTGGGAACCAAGGGATGCCTGTTTGATTTCACAGCAGATTTGGGCGAAGCCCGTTATAAGGCCCTTCAGTCTTATATTTGCAGCGTGTGCCGGGAGCGCTTGAAAGCCGTCGGTGCGATCAATCTGGCGGATGATTTGACGCGAGTCCTTGATACCAGATGGCTGGGCACATCGGCCGACCCCGCATGTCCCGCCGGCATTGTTGCGAACCTCGGATACGATTTGTTCCGTACCAAGGGAATCAAACCAACCCTTTGGGAGAGTATCCGCGCCCTCCTCCGCGATGAAGTTACGAAGGCATTTATAAATCTGATAGCCGCAGTGCTTCTGGCAGCCCTGCTGATTTGGCTCGGCCTCAAGCCACGGTAACAGGCTGGTTCCCTTCCGGAAGATGCCCGAATCCGTAGGGTTAATACTGTTTAAATTATTTTTAAGTTATGATGTTTATTTTCAAAATCCTTAAGGGTCATTATGATTTGGTTGTATTTTTTGAAATCAATTTCACCTTCTATTGCCCTGTATTCTTTAAACTCTTTAACCCTATTGGCAATCTTTTTTTGGTCAACGGAGCTACCATTCTTTAAATAACCAAGAAAATCCGGCCATAACCATAAGGCGGCATCATTGTCATTTTTTAGTTCAGGCGATATGCCTATTCTCGCCTTCGCCCATAGAGCAACTTCTTCGAGTTTTTTGGCTTCGATAATAAAGCATTCAGGGTCGCCATCAAAATCGATTCTATTATTTGATTTTTCCCGAATTTGGAGTCCGATAAATGCAAAGAAATGATTATCTTTTTGTAATTTCTTTTTAATCATATCCACTTTTCCTAATCGATAGTGCCCCTTTTTAAATGATTCTTTTCCTTTAACATCAAATGTGATTAAGGGATGATCACGAAGTTGCACGGCTATGTCAACGGCTTTTGTATTACCAAGGGTTATGTAAGCCTGATATCCTAAGCGGTGCAGTTGGCTGAAAAACCAAAACTCACTTGCCATATTTATTTTTTGATTATCCATAATTTTTTGATTATTCATAATTACTCCTTAATATTAGCTGTTTTTTGCATTTTTTTTTCTGAGATTATGCGGCAGCCTTGTCCAATCGAGGTCAAAAATCGGTTTCGCGACCGCTTTTTCCAGAGTTAACCTAGGAAAACTTCCTCTTTTTGTAACCATCTTGTCCCGTGGACGGCATGATAGCACAAACTTCACCGAATGTGAAATTTCAAGGCCGGGGTCCATCAGCCGGGGGGTGTGTCTGCTATTTCCCCCTGGATTTTGAGAATTTTGTCCGGGGGGAGTATTCAAAGGCAGGGGGGGTAGGAGTCCCGTCCCGGGGTTTTGCACTCGGGGCCGGAACTTATAGGGCTTAGGGCTGCTTCGGTAGCTGGGACATGGCCGGAGCTCATAGGTCATGGGAAGGCAAAGGCTGTGACTCCACCGCAAGGCTGCGAAGACACTCCGTCCAAGGACAGGGGACTAAGTCTAATTATCCATAGCCGCTAAGTTTCAATAACCCGTAAGAATGAACTATTTATTAGCATTGTCATCTTTTCCTGATTTGAGCTGCTTTATTTGTAAATGCAATTAAATAAATCGTTCGCTTTTTCTTTATCAAGTGTCTGAAGTATCTTATATTCTTCGAGAGCTGCTGCTCGGTCTTTCAATAACAGATATACTACCCCTAATGAATAATGCAGAGAAGCGTTATCTGGTGCCCGGCGGATAAGCTGTTTATAGGCAGATACCGCCTGTCTGAGTATGAATACCGATTCTTCGTGGCGGCCAAGATTTAAATAAGCAAACGCCAGTCCCTCTAATGAAATGGTGTCATTAGGGTTAAAGTAAATGGCTTGCTTAAATGCATCAACTGCCTCTTTATATCTACCCTGCTTGTTATAAGCAGACCCCAGCCCTTGATAAGGCCAATCTTCTTTAGGCCATTTATTAATTGCTTTTTTAAAGGCTAAAATCGCTCCTTCATAATCTCCATCTACCAACAATTTGTTAGCAGACATCCAGCTCCCAAACATTTCGCCAGGTTTTTCATTTGGTAATTTCCCCTTTTCCGTATCAATCATCTTGAATGATTCCGGTCTTTCCTGTGCTGCCGGCTGTGATGCTGCCATTACAGGAAGCAATATCAGAACCAGCACCGCGGCCAATGCCGCCTTTATCCCCGTTGTCATTTCTTTTCTCCTGCCTATGGTTCTTGAAACATTTAAACAGGCTAAATCAAGTTATCAAGTTACGGTGAAGGCTTTATTATGTGGCACCAACGCTGCCAAGAAACGATTTTTGCAACCCCTATTCCTGGGTTTAACCGCGATAACCCTCCTCTTGGCCAGATTTGCCTTGGAAAGCACGATAGTTTAGCCGCCTTGACTCCACCACCCTATAGCCGTCGTCATCAGCCGGGCCTCTTGGCTGTTAGTTATTGAACTTGCCGCAGTTCACTTTCCGGGGTTGCCAGTCTGTGGAGAAGCTCATCCCTTGTCATCTCTGGCTTACCCATTTTTGCACCCCATTTTACAGGGAATCCTTTTTTAGTCTGTAGCTGGTGGCCTACACACCTTGCAAGGCCGATAGCCCTTTTCCTGTGCCTCCTTAGCTGAATTAAAGGTAACCAAGTTCTCCGGCTTTATCTTCTGTGCCGCTCTGCAAGTGGGGTAATGGTAGATGTTTGAGTTCTTTGAGCCCACATATTTGTAATCCAGGGCAAGGGCTACCGAAACAGCCAAGAACGCTACCACCAGAAAAATTGCCAAAAGTGACTTCTTCCTCTTAATCATCCTCCACCTCCATAATGTCATAGGGTTATCGCCCTTCGTACTTCTCAGAATGGGCCTTGTGCTTCTCCCAGTTCTCCAAATACTCCTTGGCAAGCTCAGGGGATTTGATAATAAGTAAATTCTCAGCATTTCTCTCCTCAGCCGCCTTGGTGAAGTTAAAACTGCCGGTGATCACCGTTTCTTGATCGATGACCATGATCTTGTTATGGGCAATCGCGTGGGCAGAATCGATATAGGTGGGGACGCCCATATGCGCGGTGAAATCGGCGGCGCTGTACTGTTCTCCTCTCTGCGATTTGTCTAAGATAATCTCGGCGCGTATCCCCCGTTTATGAGCGTCCACAAGAGCCTTGGCTATCGGCTGAGAGGTAAAGGAGTAAGCCTGTACAAGAATTTCCTTCTTTGCCTTGGTCAACTCCCCCACAATCGCCTCGGTGCATCCCCCACCAGGGCTGAAGCATACCTGGACAGGCACATTGTTAAGGATGACCTCCTTCGCAAGAGATGCAATAGGAAAAGTCACCATTATAAGGGCAATAGATACTAATATTCTCCAAGTTAATTTTCTAATCACAAAAGGCCTCATTTCTCCAAGTGGTTCTTAAATACTGGTGGCCTTGGCCACCTTGAGCTTTTTGGCTATCTTGGTATAGGAGAGGCCCCTGGCCCTCAGCTCCACAAACTGAGCTTTCAGCTCATGTCTGCCTGGAGGTTCCCCCGCCATCACCTTCAAGGCCCCGGTAGCCATGCCCCCTTGCCCCTCTTAGCGAAGTTTTTCCATCAAAGAAAAAACCGTATATATCAAACAAAATAGAAGCAATACACCCATAAGATGGTCAAAAACCTTTTTAGATATAGGAAGGATGCTGAACAAATCTGGACTACTTTCTAGTGTTTTGCTAACCGAATCTATGCCTAAAATTATCCATAAGAGCAGCAAAGTCCCAACAAGAACACAATAGCAGAGAGTTATGAATAGAATAACCCCAAAGAAGAAATTAAAAACTGATCCCATAGCTTTTTTTACCTTTCGGACATGGCCATAGCTTTGTTTTTGTCAGGCTCATTCTCTCTCAACTTTCCATGTCCATAATGCCCCGATTATGGACATACAATAGAAAGTTTACCACCTGGTCAATGGGGATATATTTGAGCTGGTCTTTGATGTCCATCAATGGTTCACCATTACCCCTTCTCGCTAAACCCTTGCTTAATCCAAAGGACTAATAAGGCTAATCCACGGAAACTAAAAAATCCTATTAAAAAACTTATTCCTGCCGATAGAGAGCCTGCCACCAGACGATGCGATATAGTAGGATAAATCCATATCTCATATAAATTCGGGTCGCTGTCGTCGTCAGTTGGCACCAGCTTGTTCTCATGGCGGCCATATGACATTGCCATAAAATCTACCTGGTATCCTTGACTCTCAAGCTGGCGTTTCCTCTCCCTTAATTTCTCCTGCACCCAGGCCTTCTTTTTCTCATAGTCTTTCACCTGCCTTTCATATTCCTCATCTGTTATCCCTTTCCCCGTGGGATATGAGGGTAAGTAAGGAGCCTGTCCCAATTTCAAGTGATAGTTATAAATTGAATTTTCCGTCCCCGGATTAATCACGCGTGAGTTGAACGCGGCATAGCCAAATGAAATCCCGGCTATTATCGCCATCACCAAAAATATCCGGTCAAACCCCTTGTTGATTCTCTTAGGGCGAAAAAGCATTTATATCGCCTCCTCTGCTTATAACCCCACAGCCTCCTTGAGCTTGTGGAGAGCCTCCTCCAGCTCCGGGAGGAGGTCTGGAGCCAGGGTGAGGCCCTTCTTGGTTGGCCTCATCTCATCATTGTCTGCCTTGTAAAATACCCTGAGGTCTAATATACCGCTTGCCCTTAAACTCTGTGAGGGAGGCCCTCACCTCCTCCAGGCCGTTTCCCTCACGGCTTCACGATAAAGTTGAAAAGTTCGTCAGCCTTCTGCGGATCATATCGCCGCAATTCCTTCACCGCTTCCAGGGCGGCGCTGCGGTTGCCTGATATTGCATAGGCACCCCCGAGGCAGTACCAGGCATCGGTATAATCAGGCTTAAGGCGCAGGGCCTCCCGGCAGGCTTCGATGGCTTCCTGGGGACGGCCCAGGCTTCCGTAAGCAAGCCCGAGGTTGTACCAGGGATCCGCGTCATCAGGCTTAAGGCGCAGCGCTTCCCGGAAAGCTGCGATGCCCTCGCGGTGACGGCCCAGTTCTCTGTAAGCAGTCCCGAGGTTGTTCCAGGCATCGGCGTCATCAGGCTTACGGCGCAGGGCCTCCCGGTAGGCTTCTATGGCCTCCTGGTAACGGCCCAGGCTTCCGTAAGCAAGCCCGAGGTTGTACCAGGGATCGTCAAGATCAGGCTTAAGGCGCAGGGCCTCCCGGTAGGCTTCTATGGCCTCCTGGGGACGGCCCAGTTCTCGATATACAACCCCGAGCTCAGTCCAGCATTCGGCATAATAAGGCATACGGCGCACTACCTCCCGGTATGCTTCGCTGGCCTCACCCCAACGGCCCAATTTTTCGTATGCATCGCCGAGGTAGACCCAAGGCGTGGCAAAATCAGGCTTGAGGCGCAGCACCTCCCGGAAAGCTGCGATGGCATCCTGGTAACGGCCCAGTTCTCGGTATGCAACCCCGAGGTTGAACCAGGCCAAAGAATTGTCCGGCTCGGCCTGGGTCCATCGAAGGCAATGGGCCAGCATACCCTGCCAATCCTGGGCTTTGTACAGCGCCACTGCCTGGTCTGACCAGCCCGTCTGCGGTTTCGCACCTGGTTCAGGAGCAGCAGGTGCTTCCCTTATTGGCCGTTCCCGAATTTTTCTCCCAGCGGCCTCGGCGATCCACTCCACCGGCAGGGCGAAGTTCAGGTTTTTGGCCTTCCTCCAGATAGACTTGATAATGCCCACCAGTTCCCCTCCGCATTGAACAAGCCGCTGTCGCTGGAGCCAGGCGAAAGAGCCGCTGCGGTCTGGATTATTGGATAAGGGCCGCCACCCCGCAGTTGAGAGATAATCCCTTCGGACAGGGACATTTCCAAGCCCTGGGGCGCACCCACGCCATAGACCGGTTCCCCCACCTTGAACTCGCCCGCCTTGCCCAGGCGGGCCAGTTTAGCCTCCAAACCGGGAACGGTGAGCAAGCCAAGGTCCATTTCCGGGTCGCCCGCCTTTAAAGTGGCCGGTGTGGCTTGCTTACCCCGGCCCACGGTGTAGCGCACCCCCGCCTTGACTACATGGTAGTTGGTGATGATGTCGCCGGACGGCAACATGACCCCGCTGGCCAACCCCGTCTGCTTACCCTGTCGGTCGTAGACCTTTACCACCACCACCGAGTCTTTGACGCTCTCATAGACCTGGCTGGGGGTCATGGCGAACGCCAGGGAAGGCAGCCAGGCTGCCAGGGCTATGGCCAGGATAATCTTATGGGTGTGGGATGCCACCCGTCTTTGATGCGCCGTCACAGCGCCCCTGTGGATGGTCATTTAATGTTTTCACCTATATCAGGATAAACCTCTCACCCCCCCGCCTGGAGCCGGTTGAGGTTGGGAAAAAAAACCGAGCTGCACCCTCAGGGCACCCCGGCTATCCACGCAAAAACAGAACCATGGCTCCCCTCCTTACAGAGGGTACCTATTTCCAGTTAGCTTTCTTATTTCACATTTGAGGGATGGATGTCAAGAGCGCCAGGGACTATTTAACTTTCGCAAGACTCTTCCGGCGGCAGATTGAATTTTGCTCTTAGAATTTTTGGGGTGGGTCCCATAACCGAGCGTGGGCCTGTCGCTCCAGCCCCTCGAATAAAATTTGAAAAAATTTCCGTGGCGGTCATACTGACCAGCGGGGGTATGGGACCCATCCGCGGGTTTTGGTTTCCACGGCCCGGAAATTTATATGGTCATCGGTGACGCCGGCTGTGGTGCGGCTAATGGTGCCGGTGGTGGTGACCATGGTGGTGGTGCCGATCATGGTGGTGGTGCCGATCATGGTGCAGCTGATTGCGCTAGTGGTGGTGATCACGGTGGTGATATTGGTGCTGGTGAACACGATAAGCAGCTGGATAACGGTGGACGCCAGGGGCGGAGCAGGAAGGGCCAGGGCGGAATGGACCCGAGTGCCCCGGTCGGCTGCCGCTTCCAGGTCCTCGGGATGGACCCGAGAGAAGTCCTGGTAGGGTTTTAGGATCTCGGTCACTGATGGTACCCCTGCCACTACCATTCACCAACCCTCTTCTTCAAAAATTCCCTATCAGCGGATAGGGCAAAATTCAACTACGCGTGGTTCTGGCCTTTTCCCTAGCCTTTTTCAATCTTTCTTTCTGTTCCGGGGTGGCTTCCCGTTTTTCGGCTCCCGGCCGGTGTCCGAATCGGTAGGGGTAGAGGGAACAATCCTTGATGACGCAAAGCTCCACCTCTTCGCGCTGCCGCACCTGGGCATCTTTGCTGGCCATGGGGATCTAGTCCCTCCGGGCCGGGGGTGACCGTGCCGGCGCCGCGGTGGAGGTGGCTGCCGCCGCCGGCCGCGGTGGTGGTGGCGGCCGCGGCCGCGTCCGGGGAGGTGTCCGGCAAGGGCCGGCGGATCAGACCGGCCACCGTCCCCATAATTTCCTCCATGTCACGCAAATAAAGGCAGGGGGCAGGAGTCCCAATCCCCGGGTTTCGGTTTCGGCGCCGGGGAAAAAATATGTGTGCATAGGTGGCACCGGTGGTGTTGCCGGTGATGCTACAGGTGGTGGTGCCGGCTGCGGTGCAGCTAATGGTGCCGGTGATGGTGACCACGGTGTGATGCTGATGCCGGTGGTGGTGACCATGATAAACAATTAACTAACGGTGGACGCCAGGGGCGGAGCGGGAAGGGCCAGGCCGGAGTGGATGGCAGTGCCGCAGTCGGCAGCCAACTCCAAGGCTGCGGGAGTGGAGTATGCCCCTGGTCCCTTGTCCATAAAGAGCAAATTGGAGCGGGAGGGACCGAGGAAGGAGCCGAAGCTTGTGATTCGGTTTCACAAAGTGGGTCTACTGCACCCACCTTGTGAGATTGTTCTTCTCTTTTAATGGCCGACCTGACTGTTTCAAACGGCCTATCAAGCTCTTCTGCTATCTGGCGCTCAGCTTCTCTGCCCGTGCGGGCCGCGCCAGCTTCGAGTTTTGCTTCTTTTAATTTGGTTAAATCCTTACGGCACAGCGGCAAGAGCCGCTCTAATTCCTCAAGTTCTTCAAGGGTTTCGGGACATTTAACCATCAGTACAGCACCCCATCATCCAGCGGCTCATCCTTGCCGCCGGCAGGAAGGTACCGGGCAAAAGAACCGATCACAGCCAGGGGATCGCCTGGATTAATCGGTGGATTATCCCCGGGACCTGTTCGATCTCAAATCCGCGTTTGTGCCGGGGGTTTTGAGCCCAGGCGGTCCAATCCACCCCAGTGGTGTCGGGGCGGACATTCAAAGACAGAGGGGGCATGGGTCCCGGCCGCGGGGTTTACTCCCTCGACCCTTGCTCCTACCCTTACCTGGAAGAATTTCGCAAAAAAAGCCCAGCTATCCCCGCAAATTTTTTGAAGAGTGGCACATTTGCTGGGAACGCTTGCCTTAGCGGTGGGAGGGTAGAGAGCAGTCTTTAACGGGGGCTGGTCCCATCATCCGGGGGGTGTCTGCTACTGGTCCCCCTGGACTGAAATTTTGAAAAATCCCCGTAGGGAGGCTACTGAACCAGGGGGGGTATAGGACCCGGCCGCGGGGTTTGCTCCCTGGGGCCGTAAAATCCTTTCGGGTGGTGGCCGTGGACGCATGGACCTGGCAGGCGATTGACGAAATGGTGACGCCGGGGACCAGGGCTGGTTTATAGCCTCGGAGAGGTCCCGGCGCTAAATCCCTGCGGCAAAAAAATCCCCGGCAAGATCATTCGCCAGGGGGTTTGGAAAAAAGACAGCGGCCCCTACAAATAAGCTACGAAAAAAGAGGTGGGATAATTTGAAAACCAAGGAGCCTGAAATGCCAATCAAATGAAAATATTTTTCTCATTCTCAATCTGATCATAACAGCCATACTTACAGCATCTGTCAAAGTTAATTTTTGATCCCCAAATCGCTCAATATACCCAATCGCCTTTAACTCATCCGCTTCTGTCGCGCGAACGATGTTTACAGAACCATCATATATGTTAACTAAGAAACTTAATGCAAGTCGGTTATCAAAATGTGGTTTATAAAGTAATCTTCGATGAGTTTCAGCAATTGTCAAATTAGTTATATAAATTGGATAAGAAATATTTCTCAATTCAATAAGGCATTGAATGGCATCTTTATTACATCTATCCCTTGCATCGATAATAGCCTCTAAAGCACTTGTATCTAATAAAACTGCCCGTTCATAAATAGAATGTGGAACGGGCAGACTTATTTTCATTCATCCCCAGGCTTTTAACCAAATTATTTAAAAATCATTGCTTAAGAAGTCATAGCAAACTTGAATAGACCGGAAGAATCTTCAAGTTTTTGGGCATCAGGAGGAGATTCATTCTTAAGTTCGCACAATTCTCCATCGATCACAATGTATGATGCTGGGCGAATTTCATTTTTTATTGGAGCGACAGCATAATAAAGAGGGTTAGGGTTTTCACCAGAGAATCTAAACTGCTCAATCTCTGCAGTAGTATAATTAAATTCATACGCAACATATTCAGCTAGGGCATCGCTATAATTATGAGAGATCATATTTATACTCCTTGAGTATTTAATTTCCAGCCGATAGATAAAACACTCACATTAAAAGTTATCGGTAATCCTGGAATTAATGGTACCGGTTGACCCGGAGGGATTTGGACTTGAACCCCTTGGGGTATGTTTGGAAATATAGTAACACGACATTGGGTATTATAGAGAAAAGATTGGTTCTCCGTTTCAATGAATCCACCAATTATATTGAGATCATGTAATTGTTGTCCGGATACAGCAAGGGAGTCAATACAAAGCGTTTCATGAAAACTTAGAGATTGTGCATATTGCTGATATAACTGCCATATAAAGTCCTGTAGTTCTCCATCTGCTTCCTTGACAATATCTGCTCCTAATACTTCCTTAGCCTCTCTTCTATTAATTGCATGGATATGAGAATATAGACCTCTAGTCAAATAATCGACAATTCTGTCGATTCGTGGTTTCTCTTCATCACCATTCAAGTGCATCTTCAATAATTTATCAGCTAAGATTCGTATTTGCGTATGAGCTCGATATACATTGCCTAATGCAATAGGATGAACTTCTTGGGACAACCTTTTGAAAACCTCCAGTATATGACCTGAGTCCTTAAGGCCCACTTTAGATGGATCTTTTGCCAACTCGATATATGAAGTTACATCTTCAACACTTATCCCTTTTCTACGCTGCGGGTTTTGTTCGTCCACCGGATTAAATTGATTTCCCGTAGTAGGATCTATTGGGCTAAGTTCTCCCGCCTCTCCCATTACAATCTCATTTGCCCCCAAAGAGATTAAAGTTCCGCCACTATGACACCTAAAAGGAATAAGGACTGAAAATTTTACTCTCGTAAATTCTCGAAGAATACTTACCAATGGCCAGACAGAGTCGGTATCCCCGCCTCGGGTGTAAATAAATAAGTCCAAGTTATCGTTCCGTCCAATAGACTGAACCTGATCATATATAAAACTCTGTGCTTCTGTACTCAATTGAGTGGGGAGTCCTGGGAGAGGAAAACCTGGAGGGAAGAATCGGCGATCACTAGTAAGATAAGTAATCACCTTTGAGCCTCTTAGCTCTTGGATTCTTTGGATAAGTCCTATACGGTCCGCTAGAGCCATAAAATCTCCCTTTTAATTTTACAAAAAGTTAGCGGACTCCCATTGCAAAAGTAGGGCGTGAAGCGGCAAAATTGGGCTTCCTGCTGTCCCATTTTGCGGAGTATAAGCACGCAGGTCAGCCCCTTCTCCTCCGGCTGTCGGCAGCGAGTACCATCCCATCGCTGCCTTTAAGAGCAATGAGGAGGGTCATTTTTGTTCCCCGTTTATATTAATATAATCAACCTTAACATATTGAAACTAGGCATAAATACTCATTTTCGCTTAGGTAAAAATACCTATTTTTTGAAGGACTCTTATAATACTTCCGCCCATGGCTCCATGTCAACCAATTATTTCATATCATAATTTTATCAATTTTTTAAGCACAGTTGGCAAAAAATGACCATATTTCCGAAGCACCGGCAACCTTCCGGCTACCGGCGCCGATCTGCAACCTATCCGCAACCAAATCGACCTTGCCGTTTTTTTAGCAGCAATATTGAATACTTAAAGCATATGACATACAATTAATATGGCCATCGGTGGCATCTATCGTGATGCCGGTGGCGCTGCTGGCGGGAGTGAAGGCGGTGGTGCAGGCGGGGGCCGCGGTAAGCAGTTGGCTGACGGTGGCCGACGGGGGCCGGAGTGGGGAAGGCCGAGGCTTAATACTGGCCGTGGAGGCCGAAGTTGAGCCAGTCCAGCACTCATCCCCACACCTCGGCTTCATGAGAGCCCCGTGCCGGGGCATGGCGGGCGCTTGGCAGGTGATCCCCCATGGCCGGGGGATCGGAGAAGGGCCGGAGCACCCAGGGCGGGGTTAACATTAGCCTGCGCCAGGTGGCCAGGGAGCTTGAGAAGAAGCAAAAGGAAGAATGGGGAAAGGTTCTTTTTAAGGCCAGGCTGCTTCGATTTCGCTATCAAAGGAGGAAAGAGGGGAAACCGGTATACAGTAGTAAAGGTCCGTGCCGCCTTGAAGGGAGGGACGAATTTGGGCGATTTGCTAAAGGGGGGATTCCCTGGAATAGTCCTTACCGGCCGCCAGCCAGCAAAGAGGGTGGCAGCACCCGGGAAAAGGTGGGTGGCAGCACCGGCAGCACCCGGAAAAAGCCGGTAAAAGATTCCGGCGCCGACCCGGTGAAACCCAAAAGAGGAAGGCCACCACGCTTCACCGTGGCGATGGATTTTGCCACCATCGCCATCAGCCAGTTATCAAGAATTGAGGTTGACGACCCTAAGAGGAAAATAGCTTTTGAGAGAGTAATCATCTGGATTACCGAAAACCGATACGGCAGAAAGGGAGATTCTGCCTGGTAAATCGGGGACCTCTGAGATAGGATTATGACCCCGCCAGGGGAAACGGCCGCATGAGAAGCGCCAGGAGAGGCGATTGAGGGGAGGTCAAGGGTTAGGTATCCCAGATACCGGGAGGAAGGGAAGATTTCTCTTAAAAATTTTTGGGCCCGGGTCCCATAAGCCGGGGGGGTCTGCTGCTACTTTCCCCTGATTAAAGTCCGTAAAACGTATTTTGGGAAAAATCCCCCGTGGGCATCACGATGGCAGGGGGGGTAGGAGTCCCGTCCCGGGGTTTTTGGGGGCCAGGGTGCTGGACGCTCAGTCAGCAGGTACAGCCTTGGCGCCCTGGCAAGGCACCTGGGGCCGCAGACTGGTGGTGCTAAGGTGAAGTGGGAGATTTGCTTTGTCTGCCCCTAGAATGGCAACTCACGGGCCTGAAAAGCCCCGATACCCTCCGACCCCTACTTACCCCCTGTCCATGACGGGATCGATCGTTTTGACGCCTTCCAGCACCGTGTTTAATCGCAGGAGAGGCTATTCTAGAGGTAGGCCTGGCCCCTTTTGCCGGTCTTGGTGATCCAGTCGCGCCCAGCCAGCGGGGACCATGCCGGCGCCGCGGTGGGGTTACTGGCGCACCGCAATGGCAGGTGGTGGACTGCAACGGGGGCTCAGACGAGGGACGCACCAGGGCCTTACCGCAATGCCACTCTAATCTCCTTTTTCCCTCGACCAACTCCATACCTCTCAAGCGAGCCTCTGAGCCCTTCTCCTTGTATGACCAGGACTGGCGCTTACCGTATCCTTGCCTCTTCAGCGAAACTTGTGCTACTATGCATCCCACGAGACAAACTGGCTACAAGAAGAGGAACCTTCTTGGGGTTAAACTGGGGGAGAGGGCTCCGCAAAACCGTTTTTTGATCGCAGTGGCCAAGGGTGCCGCATAATCTGAGTTAAAAGGAGAGTAGCCCCATGCAAAGAAAGTTGGCACTTGGCGGTTTATGCCTGGTAGTGATGGTTTGTCTGGCCGGTCTCTCCAGGGCAGCTGCATCTCCCGAACTTAAAGGGGCGTGGCAAGGCACGGCAACCATGGTCTGGGCCGCCCGGGCCGTTAGTCCGGCCACCTATCGGGACGCGAAAGTAACGATAACCATTACCGACCAGAACCAGGATCGGTTCTTCGGCAAGATGGTCGTGGACCAGCAACTGAGCTTCCAACGCTATGATATTGCCGGCGTCATCTACAATGCCGAATTGCACTTTACTATTTATGACAGCAATAAAGAGCTGTGGGCAATAGGATTCGGAAAATTATCCGAGCCGGAGACCCCCAAGGGCGCGGTATCCATCAGCGGCTACTGGAATGGCGGCGGGGGTCATGAGTCGGCCCTGTTCTCCGTCAAACCAGAAGCAGCCGGCCGAACTGGCGGATATCCAGCAGCACCAGGCGGGTAAGGGGAAGGGGGGTGGTTTGGATAGGAGTAAGCTCTGTAAATGAAAAAACTAAGTTCGTTCAAATAAATAGATCTCGGGTTTTGAGGAAGCTCAGATATGCAGCCCATAGCTGGAATTTTTCTGGCTCAGGCAATAATTATCGTTCTTGGCAAGTAACTATGATGCAAAGGAGAGCGGTGACCTCACTCGGGTAGTGGTATTCTGGGATACCAAGCCAGTCTAACCACATCAAACGAGGAGGCGGCGATGAGCAGGGTAAAAGAAAAGATGGTTGACAAAGAGGATTTATTTGTCGGGATTGATCTCCACA
>Ga0326727_10011781_pt1 | contig 20181 bp, 18 predicted proteins | sample MB2enrmetagenome_FD_207643 | JGI IMG/M metagenome (GOLD analysis project Ga0326727, IMG submission 207643) | Lab enriched peat soil microbial communities from McLean, Ithaca, NY, United States - MB29MY | ecosystem: Environmental > Terrestrial > Soil > Wetlands > Peat | place: USA: New York...
CTCAGCCAGGGTCCGGTAGAACGGCCGCAGGATGGCGGCCATGTCCCCCGGCCCCGCATACGCCGCCAGCGAGTAGGTCCTCACCCCCACCGGCAGCCGGTGCGTGGCCAGCCACGCCAGCCGGACCGAGCGCCGCAAGCTGTCGGCGGCCTCGACGTGCCGGCCCGGCGGGCAGGGCAGCAGCGAGGTACCCGACATGAACTCGGCGAACGCCTGCGGTATCGTATCCGCGAGCGGCGAGCCGTTCACCGCGCCGGCGACGCTCACCAGCGCCACCACCCGCCCGGCCATCTCCGGGTGGCTCGCCAGCGCCTGCATGGAATCGACGGTGCCCTTGGAGTGGGTCACCAGCACGATGCGGCTGCCCTCGGGCATCGCCATCACCGCATCGTGCACCACCTCGGCATTGCTCTCGGCGCTCTGCCGCCCGCCGGTCTGGATATAGGCGGTGTGGTAGCCCTGCGCCTCCAGGTTGGCCCGCGCGTCGGCGAACATCATGGAGAGGTCGGTCGCGCATTCCGCCAGCAGTCCGGGCACCAGCATCACCGTCAATCCGGCCCGCGACGGCCCGAGCCGCACCGGCCGCCCCGTGCCGGCGGCCTCGTCCGGCAGCCGCCACAGCGCGGCGTTGTCCTGGCACCCCCGGTCGAAGGGCAGGGCAGCGCCGTGGTCGGCCCGCACCGCGCAATAGATCTCCCGGAACCGCGCCCGCCCGTCGGCGATGTCGGTGCGCTCGATCGGCAGCAGCACCGAGGCGGGCGTGGTGATCAGTGCCCGCTCGACCGGCGGCGCGGCGCAGGCAGCCGGCAGCAGCAGCCCGAGCACGAGGCAGGCAGCGCGCAGGCCCGGCGGGGGGCGAGGGATCATTGGCTGGGCGAGTCCTTACGGTATCGGCACCACCATAGCATGCGAGGCGTGAAGGAACCCTGTTTGCATGGCCGGGAATGTGTGCGATGTGCGCCGGGATCAATCTCACACGGAGACGGGCGCCACAGTCAGAAAATTCAGTATCTTCAACAGCATCATAGGTAGGATTGCAATCTTTTCCGGTATTATGTAGCACCCGCCACCAACCTCAGTTCGCTTTCCGTTCCGCCGCTCCCCACATTCCGGACCGGTGACGCTATGTCGGCCCGCGAATTCGATACGATCCGGATTGACTCGCCCGGGAGAGAGTGGGCGGAGTCCGCGAATGGACTCGATGGATTTTGGCCTGGGCAGGTTCCTTGAGATGTTCGAGGACCGCTTCGGGCGTTGGGCCACTACCGTCCTTCTGGGGCTGATTGCGCTGGCGATTGTCACGTTCACGATTCGGTTGATCGTGGATGGCTTCATAATCCCAGTCACCGAATTCATTTATAGTCTTGCCATCAGCCACCAGTCCGTTGTGCAGTCCTTAAAGGATATATCTGCACTGCCAACCATCACCAATATTTTTATGATGATCGTCGTCGGTATGGCGATGTGGAAGTTCTTTCATCATTGGAAGAATGACAGAATGGTTCGTATGTTGGCCAGAAAGCGCATGCCGCTAGTGGAGAGAGTGAGAATTCTGTTTTGGATTTCCCAGAACCGGGAGGCAACACGTAAATTCCTTCAGCAGCTTGAAGAACACTCGGAGAGCAACACGCTGCTGCACGAGGCGGTATATGCGTTCGTCGAAGCATTTACGGCACCAGACGCCAAACTTCCGCTTGAAGCGACCGCCTCTCCGACAGAATCGCCAGCAGAAAAGCCAGCGCAATCATTAACTAAGTCCGGTTGACAATATCCGTCAGGAAATACAAGGCCCAGAATACAGTAACCGACAAAAACGAAAGAAGCGCCGACAACACCAATGCGCCGGTATATCGCACGATTTCTCGTAACAACGGCAGATGGCTTGTCCAAACCAGCACAGGATCGTGGATAAGGCTCGCTAATACTGACAGCCCAAGCGTTACCAGCCCAAGAAAAGATAGATATCCCAACAAGTAACACATGAACGACCGGAGAGTCAGCAGCCTGTCGTCGAGGTATAATTCCGCCCTAGCAAGCGTAGGGTGGAATAGCGAAGCGTATTCCACCAACTCTTGTGAGTACTAAATGTAATAAAACGTGAGTCGTGACAGCCTTTCCTTATCCATCGCCCGGACATAACATGCATCGCACCTTCGGGGGGGTAACTATAAACAGGGCGGCCGTCGAACAGCACTGCGCCGTCCAACAGATCGAGGCCGTACTTCCCAACATTAGCCTCCCGCTTGTTTTCATCCCACCGGCCAGTCACCGTAGGGCTTGTGGCCGAACTGTTCGTGGCGCTGGGTCTGGACCGAGCGAGGGGGGTGCCATCGGGCTCATTTCGTTAAGGAGGGCGAGAGATGGAGAGAAAAGAGCGTATCGTGCGCGCTTCGGCTGAGGAACTCCGCCACAAGCTCGCCCAGCAAGGCGCCAAGAGCGACGTCAGGCGTGCCCGGGCGATGACCCAGGCCGAGGTTGAGCGCCTGGCCGACCAGGAAGACGGTCCCCTGCCCGAGGGATGGGAGAGCACGGTCGAAATCGGCCCCCCGAGCCCAAGCAGGGCGTGCATATCCGGCTCGATCGTGTGGTGCTGCGTTGGTTCAGGGCGCAAGGCCCCGGGTATCAGACGCGCATCAATGCCGTGCTGCGCGCGTTTGTCGCGGCGCGGGAGCGCGCCGAAAAGACCGACGATCCGCAGTAACCGTGCACCAACCTCGGCTGTGCGTCGGCGTCCGGCGCCGGCGCACATGTCTCTGGACAGTTGACAAAACTACTGGTAAGCAGTATCTTGTGCAGGATGACGCTTTCGAGTGGGACGACATCAAAGCCGCCAGCAATTGGGGGCGCCACGGCGTTACCTTTGAAGCGGCCCGCGACGTGTTCATGGACATCTTCGCCGTCGAGTGGGCTGACGACAGCCACGATGACGCTGAGGAACGATCGGCATGGTGGAGAACCGCCTGTTGTTCGTGTCGTACACCCTGCGAGGGGAGAGAATTCGGATCATCTCGGCCAGGCTGGCAGAACCCTATGAGCGACGGAGGTATCACAATGACAACCAAGCATGATTGGAGCCGCGCTGACGCGATGACCGCTGCGCAGGTTCATGCCGCCGCGCTCGCCGATCCTGACGCTCAGCCCCTGACGCCGGAAAGGCTGGCGGGCATGAAGGCGACGCCACGGCTGAAGATCATTCGCCGGGCGCTCGGTCTGACGCAGGAAGAATTTGCGACGCGGTTTCAGATCCCCCTCGGCACTCTGCGAGACTGGGAGCAAGGGGCGGCGCAACCTGACCAGACCGCACGGGCTTATCTCCGCGCAATCGCTGGCGATGCGGCAGCGGTGCAGCGTGCGCTCGCCCTGGCCACCTTGGAACACGGCTAACTGTCTTTTCGGCTTCTCTCTGTGATTCGGCGTCCACTTGGACGCCGAATCACAGTCTGCCAGCGGGTAGATCGATGTGAGGCCCCCCCTATGCCTCCGCCGTCAGCCGGACAACGCGCAGCAAGCCGTAGGGTGGAATGCTCTTCGCATTCCACCAATCTTCGAAATCAATGCCGCAGTTGGAATGGTGGAATACAAGAGTATTCCACCCGCTTGCTGGGGAGCGGACCAATCCCGGGATGCGTCCCTCGGGCCGGACCCATCCCGACGGCGATCAACCCGGCCCCATCGCGACGTGCAGCTCGACGCCGGCCTGCCTTTGCAGGGAACCAATGATGCCGAACAGGGTGCGCGCCTGGGGATTGCCGCGCGGGCCGAGCATGCGGATGAGGCTCTTCACCGGGATGCCGGTTGCCTCGCCTAACTTTTCGAAGGCCGACCGTCGCCTTGATGGTGTCGCGCAGGATCGCCTTACCGGTATCGACATCACCGGAGAGCATGGTGTCGATGCCTTCGCGCAGCAATGCGTCGCCGAAGGCGGCATCGCGCGCGATCCGCTTCTGCACCAGCTCCTTGAAATCCCGTGTCAAGGCCATCGCCTGCCCCTTTCATCGTACCGCCGGCTTGCGTCGTCGCTCGTAATCCGCCCACAGTTCCTTCGCCCGCCCGATGTCCCGCTACTGGCGCTGCCTGGTGCCGCCCGTGAGCAGGATCCACCAGGGTTCCGCCGTCCCGCCCGAAATACACCCACCGCGCCGGGCGTCGCGCGAAGCCGCGGGCCGCGCCTTGCTAGTTTTTCCTTGCCTGTGACTGTATTCCTATGGCATGAATACGGTCGTGAAGGCATCGCCAGTCCCGGCCCCGGTCCAAGCCTCCGTCCCCGACCCATCCCGTCGGGTCTGCCCCACCGTGTTCGCCCTGTGCGCGAACCGCGCCACGAACCCGCCAACCGTCCCACCACCCGAGACAGAGTCTATCTTTCCGTATATTGAGACGCCGGCGAGACTCGCCCGCCGCCCCAAATCCCGGGGTCCAGGGGCCTTATGGCTCGTCGCGCGAAGGCGCGCGCCGGGCCTGGCGGAGCGCGAGGCAGCGCCTCGCCGCCCACAATCAGTGCGGCCCGACCGCCTGGTATTCCCGCCGCACGATGCTGAGCAATTCCTCGACCGAGGTTTCCGCGGTGCGGCGCTCGTAGGTGATGGTGCCGTGCTGCATCAGGATGATCCGGTCGGCGAGGTCGAGGGTCTGCGCGTAGTTGTGCATGACCATCACGATCGCCAGCCCGCCCTTGGCCCGCAGGCGGCGGATCAGCTCGATGATCAATGCGGCCTCGCGCGCCCCCATGGCCGCCAGCGGCTCATCCAGCAGCAGGATGCGCGCCTGGCCGCTGACCGCGCGGGCCACCGCGATCGCCTGCCGCTGGCCGCCGGACAGGTGCTGCACCTCGGCGTCGACGTCCGGAATGTTGACCCCGATGTCCGCCAGCACCGCGGCAGCGCGCCGCCGCATCGCGGGATTGTCCAGCATGCGCGGCGGGAAGCGGCGCAGGATCTCGCGGTTGAGGAACAGGTTGTGGGCCACCGAGAGCCCGTTCACCAGCGCCAGGTCCTGGTACACGCAATCGATGCCGAGGCTGCGCGCGTGATCGACCGAGCGCAGCGCCACCTTCTCGCCGCGCACGAACACCTCCCCCGAGGTCGGCGGATGGTAGCCGGTGATCACCTTCATCAGCGTCGACTTGCCGGCCCCGTTGTCGCCGAGGATGCCGAGGATCTCACCCTCGTCCACCCCCATGGTGACGCCGTCGAGAGCGGTCAGCGCGCCGAACCGCTTGGTGATGGCCTCGACCCGAAGGGCCGGCGCGGTCATACCCGCCTCCGGAGCCGGCCGACATGGATGTTGGCCACCATCGCCACCAGGATGGCGGCGCCCAGGATCATGTCGAAGGTGAAGGCGTTGATGCCCTGCAGCGTGAAGCCGTCGCGCAGCACGCCCAGCACCGCCGCGCCCACCAGCCCGCCCAGCACGGTGCCGGAGCCGCCGGCCAGCGGAGTGCCGCCGATCACCCCCGCGGCCACGGCGAGGAACATGATGGCGGTGCCGCCGGCGAGCGGATCGGTCGAGCCGATGCGGAACGCCTCCAGGATGCCCGCGAACCCGCCCAGCACGGAAGTGAGGACGAAGTTGCCGACCTTGATCCGCCCGACCCGGATGCCGGCCTCCGCGGCGCCCTCGGGGTTGCCGCCGGCGGCGATGGTGTAGAGCCCCCAGCGGGTCTGCCGGAGCACGAAGTGCACGCCGAGCGCGATCGCCACCGCCCAGATGATCTCGCTGTAGCCGCCGGCGCCGAACGCGTCGGCGAACCCGCCCTCGTCGCCGGTTTCCACCGGCGAGCCGTGCGAGATGGTCAACGTGAAGCCGTTGAGCAGGCTGAAGGTGCCCAGCGTGGTGACGAACGAGGGCACCCGCAGACGCACGGTGATCAGCCCGTTGATCAGCCCCACCACGGCACAGCCGCCGAGCGCGAGCACCAGCGCGGCCGGCATCGGCAGCCCCGCCTCGTCGAGGAAGTGCATGACGAAAGGGGCCAGCGCGAACACGTGGCCGGCCGACAGGTCGATCTCGCCGCAGATCAGCAGCATGATCTCGCCGCAGGCAATGATCGCCGTCGCGGCGATGAACTGCGACAGCGTCTCCAGGTTGGCGTCGGTGAGAAAGTACGGGTTGGCGGCCCGGAAATAGACGACGAGCACGATGCCGACGGCGAGGATGCTGGCCTCGCGCAGCCTGAGCAGGCGATTGAGCAGACCCCGCCGCGGCATCACCCCTCACACCTTCGCCGGACGCGGCACCACCGCCTCCTTGTCGGTCTTGCCCTCGTAGCGGGTCGAGGTGGTCAGGTACGGCCCGACCGTCTCGCGGGTGACGAACTTCAGGCCGGTGTTGATCTCCGCCGGGCCGGTGAGGCCGCCGGAGAGCAGCCAGGTGACCATCTCCATCACCGTGTAGAAGCCCTGCAGATAGGGCTGCTGGTCGATGGTGAAGTCCAGCGCGCCGTCATGGATGTTGGTGAGCGTGCGCGGCAGCAGGTCGAAGCCGCCGCCATGCATGCCCTTGGCAACGAGGTTCATGCTGCGGATGACCTCGGAGACGCCCTGCGTGCTGCCGGCATCGACCGCGAACATGCCCTTGGCCTCCTGATGGCCGATGTACCACGCCCTGATCCGGCTCAGTTCCTCGTCGACCGTGGGGCCGGTGGCGACCACCTCCGCCTGGATCGGCTTGCCGGACTGCTTGATCGCATCCTGCGCACCGTCGATGCGGGGCTGGATGTTGAGCTGGCCCGGGGTGGCGATGAACAGCGCCACCACTCCCGACGGAATAAGCGAGACGATCCGCTCGCCCATCATCACGCCGGACTTGTAGAGGTCCTGGCCGATATAGGCGAGGCGTGCCGACTTGGGCGCGTCGGCGTTGTAGCTGAACACCGGAATGCCGGCGGCGAAGGCGCGCTCGATCGGGCGGTCGAAGGCGACCGGATCGACCAGCGAGACCGCGATCGCGTCCACCTTGGCGGCGATCGCGGCGTTCATGGCGTTGACCATTTCGGCGGCGTTGCTGGTGGCGCTGCCGGTCCACTGGTAGTCGCAACCGAACGCCGCACAGGCGTCCTGGATGCCGTACTGGGTCGGCACGAAGAACGGGTTGGTGGTGACGTGGTTGACGAACACCAGCTTCCAGCGCGGGTGACTGGGCAGGGCCGCCAGCGCCGGGTGGCCGGCGAGCAAGGCGAGGGCTGGGGCCAGTGCAGCGCCACCCACGGCCAGGCGGCGGCCGACGGCGAACTTGTTTTGTTTTGTCATCGTTTCCCCGAGCCTTTTCCATCAGCGTTACGCCGGCGGGATGCCGGCGATCAATCGAGGCGGTACAACGTTCCGGTGAGCGGTTTGCCGGGCCGGGCGGGGGCGGCTAATCTCGATGCCTGGCCGTACCACCCTGGGCGGCCGGAATTCACGAGGCTTTCCATGACAACGACGATCCATGGCATCGCCCGCTCGCGGGCAATCCGTACTCTCTGGATGGCATACGAACTCGGCATCCCGTTCGAACATGACCAGGTCGGGATGGGCCCCGACGGCTGCCGTTCGGCTGCCTACCTGGCGATCAACCCGAATGGCCATATTCCCGCGCTCACCGACGATGGGTTGGTACTGTGGGAATCGTTGGCCATCAACCTCTATCTGGCGAAAAAGGCAGGCGGGAAGCTGGCCCCGGCCAACCTCGCCGAGGACGGGCTGATGACCATGTGGGGCTTCTGGCTGGTCACCGAGATCGAGCCGCACGCGGCGGTGGCGCTCTACAACACCACCAGCTATGCCCCGGAGAAACGCGACCCGGCGGCGGTGGTGCGGGCGCTGGAGGCGCTGAAGGCGCCGCTCAACGTGCTGGAAGGGGCGCTGGTGAAGGGCGGCGGGTACCTGGTCGGCCGGCGCTTCACGGTGGCCGACCTGAACGGGGTTTGCGTGGCCTTCTACCTGCGTTCGACCCCGCAGGCACTGGCCGACAAGCCGGCCATCCGCGCCTGGTACGAGGCCGGGCTGGCGCGGCCGGCGGCGAAGCGGGCCTGGGCGTTGCGCGGGGAGTGATAAGGCCGGGGGCCTACGGCTTCTCGCCCTTGTCGATGAACAGCAAGGCCGGCTGTTCCAGCAGCGCCTTGATGGCCTGCACGAACGAGGCCGCCTCCCAGCCGTCCAGCACGCGGTGGTCGAACGAGCAGGACAGGTTCATCACCTTCCCGATGACGATCGCCCCCCCGCGCACCACCGGCCGCTCGACGATGCGGTTGACCCCGACGATGGCCACCTCGGGCGTGTTGATGATGGGCGTGGCCACGATGCCGCCGAGGAGGCCGAGGCTGGTGACGGTGATGGTGGATCCGCTCAGCGTCTCGCGCTCGGCGTGGCCGCCGCGCGCCGCTTCGGTGAGTGCGGCGATGGCGGCGGCCGACTGCCAGAGATCGAGCGTCTCGGCGTGGCGCAGCACCGGCACCAGCAGCCCCTGGGGCGTGGCGGTGGCGATGCCGACATGCACCCCCGAGTGCTGGCGCAGCACCTCCGCCGCCTCGTCGTAGTGCGCGTTCGCCTGCGGGAAGCGCGGCAGCACGCGCACCAGCGCGCGGATCAGGAACGGCAGCACGGTCAGGCGCTGCCCCGGATGGGCGGCATTCAGGCTGGCCCGCAGGTCCTCCAGTGCGCCCACGTCGATCTCCTCCACGTAGGTGAAGTGCGGGATCCGCTGGGCGGCGTCCTGCAGGCGCTCGGCGATGCGCCGGCGCAGGCCGATCATCGGCGTCTCCACCACCGCGTCGGGCATGGAGGCAGGGGCCGGGCGATGCTGGCGATCGAGGTCCTCGTGGGTGATCCGGCCGCAGGCGCCGGTGCCGGCGATGCCGGCCAGCTCGATGCCGAGCCTTCGCGCGCGTTCGCGCACCGCCGGCGCCGCCAGCACCTTGTGCGCCGGGGCGGCGGGCGGCGGGGTTGCCGCCGGCGGCGGGGGCGCCGGCGGGGGCGCCTCGGCGCCGTCGCGCTCGAAGACCGCGATCTCCGAGCCGATCGCCAGCTTCTCCCCGGGCGCGCCAATGAGCGAGACCACCAGCCCGCTGATCGGCGAGGGAATCTCCACGGTGGCCTTGTCGGTCATCACGTCGAGCAGCGGATCGTCCTCGGCGATGCGCTCGCCCGGCTTGACGTGCCAGGCGACCAGTTCGGCCTCGGCGATGCCCTCGCCCACGTCGGGCAGACGGAACGCAGTGCGCGGCACGTCAACCTCCCATCACGCGGCGGAGCCCGTCGGCCACCCGCGCCGGGCCGGGGAAGTAGTCCCACTCCAGCGCATGCGGGTACGGCGTGTCCCAGCCGGTGACCCGCACCACCGGCGCCTCCAGGCTGTAGAAACAATGTTCCTGCACCAGGCTGATCAGTTCCGCGCCGTAGCCGCAGGTGCGGGTGGCCTCGTGCACCACCAGGCAGCGGCCGGTGCGGCGCACCGAGGCGGTGATGGTGTCGATGTCGAGCGGCAGCAGCGTGCGCAGGTCGATCACCTCGGCATCGATGCCGCTCTCCTCGGCCGCGGCGATGGCCACGTGCACCATGGTGCCGTAGGCGAGCACGGTGGCGTCCTCGCCGGGCCGCGCCACCACGGCCTGGCCGAGCGGCACCGTGTAGTAGCCGGGCGGCACCTCGCCGGCGGCGTGCCCGCTCCAGGGGGTGACGGGGCGGTCGGGGTGGCCGTCGAACGGGCCGTTGTAGAGCCGCTTCGGCTCGAAGAAGATCACCGGATCGTCGTCCTCGATGGCGGCGATCAGCAGGCCCTTGGCGTCGAAGGGGTTGGACGGCATCACCGTCTTCAGCCCGCAGACATGGGTGAAGATCGCCTCCGGGCTCTGGCTGTGCGTCTGCCCGCCGAAGATGCCGCCGCCGCACGGCGCGCGCACGGTGATCGGCGCGGTGAACTCGCCGGCCGAGCGGTAGCGCAGCCGCGCCGCCTCGCTCACCAGTTGGTCGGTCCCGGGATAGATGTAGTCGGCGAACTGGATCTCGATCACCGGGCGGAGCCCGTAGGCGCCCATGCCGATCGCGGTGGCCACGATGCCGGCCTCGGCGATCGGGGTGTCGAAGGTGCGCTGCGCGCCCCACTTGCGCTGCAGGCCCTCGGTGCAGCGGAACACGCCGCCGAAGAAGCCGACATCCTGGCCGAACACCACCACGTTGGGGTCGCGCTCCAGCATCACGTCGAGCGCCGAATTGAGCGCCTGCACCATGCTCATCGCCGGCATGCGAGCGCCTCCATCTCGGCGGCCTGCTGCTGGAGGTGCCACGGCCGCTCGCGGAACACGTCGTCGAACATGCTCCCGGGCGGATGCCGTGTGCTGCCCAGCGTGCCGTGCGCCTCCGCCTCGCGCAGCGCCGCGCGCACCTCCTCCGCCACCTCCACCTCCATCTCGCGGTGGCGCTCCTCCGACCAGGCGCCGCGGGCGATCAGGTGGCGCTTCAGCCGCTCGATCGGATCGCCGAGCGGCCAGGCCGCGGCCTCCTCCGCCGGGCGGTAGCGCGCCGGGTCGTCGCTGCTGGAATGCGAGGCGGCGCGATAGGTGAAGCACTCGATCAGCGTCGGCCCCAAATTGGCGCGCGCGCGATCGGCCGCCCATTGGGTCGCCGCGAAGACCGCGAGGAAGTCGTTGCCGTCCACTCGGAGCGAGGGGATGCCGTAGCCCAGGCCGCGCGCGGCGAAGGTGGCGCCGGCGCCGCCGGCCAGCGCCTGGAAGGACGAGATGGCATACTGGTTGTTCACCACGCAGAGGATCACCGGCGCGCGGTACACGGCGGCGAAGGTCAGCGCGTGGTGGAAGTCGCCCTCGGCGGTGGCACCCTCGCCGATCCAGCCGATGGCGATGCGCCCATCGCCCTTGATCGCCGAGGCCATCGCCCAGCCGACCGCCTGCGGGAACTGTGTGCCGAGGTTGCCGGACACGGAAAAGAAGCCGGCGGCGCGGCAGGAGAACAGGATCGGCATCTGCCGCCCCTTCAGCCGGTCGCGCGCGTTCGAGTAGATCTGGCACATCATGTCGACCAGCGACCAGCCGCGCGCGATCAGGAAGCTCTGCTGGCGGTAGGTGGGAAACGCCATGTCGCCCCCGTCGAGGACGAACGCCTGGGCCACGCCGACCGCCTCCTCGCCGGTGCAGCGCATGTAGAACGAGGTCTTGCCGGCGCGCTGGGCGCGGAACATGCGCTCGTCGAAGGCGCGCACGCGCGCCATGGTGGCGAGGCCGCGCCTGAGGGTGCCATCGTCGAGCCCCGGATCCCACGGGCCGATGGCGGCGCCATCGTCGTCCAGCACGCGGATCAGGCCGTAGGCGTGCTCGCGGATGTCGTGCGGTGCCACGGTGATGTCCGGCCGCGGCAGGCGGCCCGCCGGCGGCACCCGGACCCAGGAGAAATCCGGCGCCTGCCCGGGACGCGCCGGCGGCTCGGGCACGTGGAGCGAGAGCGGCACGGCATCGCGTTTGACTGAGAGGCTCGCCTCGGCTTGCACCATGTTGTTGTTCTCCCCCCTCACGGGGCGCGGATTCACTGCGTCCCTGTTGCACCGAAGGTGGCGGCGCGGGACTCACATCGGTGTTCTCACGCAACGGTGACGCCCGCTGGCGTCATGGGACGGTCGCTTGCCGATGCGCGGCCGAACGCCGATCTGTCCGCCATGACCGCACCTTCGCTCACCCCTAACGCGGCAATCGACGAATTGGAGCGCCGGCATGCCAACGCGGTCGCGGCGCTGCGCGGGGCGCTGGAACGCTTCGTGCGCCACGGCGTGCCGCCGAGCGCGGCCCAGCGCGCCAGCTTCCGCTATCCCGAGCTCAGGGTTGCCTGGCAGCCGGCTGCCGATCCGCCGCCGCTGACCCGGCGCGCCTGGGCCAAGCTGCAAACGCCGGGCGTGTATGCCACCACCATCACCCAGCCCGGGTTCTTCCGCCGCTATCTGCTGGAGCAGCTGGAGCCGCTGGTGGGCGAATTCGGCGCCACGCTGGCGGTCGGCGACAGCACCCGGGAGCTGCCGTACCCTTACGTGCTGGAGGCGGCGGACGAGGCGCTGGCCGGCGAAGTGCCGGCGGTCGAGCTGGCGCGGCTTTTCCCCACCCCCAATCTGGCGGCGGTCGGCGACGAAGTGGCGGACGGAACCTGGACGTTCGAGGAGGGCCGGCCGCTGCCGCTGGCGCTGTTCGATGCGGTGCGCGTCGACTATTCGCTGCAGCGGCTCAGGCACTACACCGGCACCGACTGGCGGGCGGTGCAGCCCTGGATCCTGCTGACCAACTATCAGCGCTATGTCGATCAGTTCGTCGGCTGGGCACTGGGCGAGCTGGCCGACCCCGGGAGCCCCTACGAGCGGCTGGTGATGCCCGGCGGCGGCGTGGTGGACCGCACGACCTCAGCGGGCGCGGCCGAGGAGTTGATCGCCGCCGCGCCCTGGCACCGCTTCCAGATGCCGGCCTATCACTTGACGCGCGGTGACGGCCAAGGTGGGGTCAGCATCGTCAACATCGGCGTCGGCCCGTCCAACGCCAAGAACATCACCGACCACCTGGCGGTGCTCAGGCCGCATTGCTGGCTGATGGTGGGCCATTGCGGCGGGCTCAGGCAGTCGCAGGTGATCGGCGACTATGTGCTGGCGCACGCCTACCTGCGGCGCGACCGCGTGCTGGACGACGTGGTGCCGCCGGAGGTGCCGATCCCGGCCCTGGCCGAGGTGCAGGTCGCGCTGCAGGAGGCGGCGGCGCGGGTGACCGGGGAGCGGGGCGAGCGGCTGAAGCAGCGGCTGCGCACCGGCACCGTGGTGACCTACGACGACCGCAACTGGGAACTCCGCTGGTCGCAGGAGCGGCGGCGCATCAACCTGTCCCGCGCGATCGCGGTGGACATGGAATCCGGCACGCTGGCGGCGCAGGGGTACCGGCTCCGGGTGCCGTACGGCACGCTGCTGTGCGTGTCGGACAAACCGCTGCACGGCGAGATCAAGCTGCCGGGCAGCGCGAGCGCGTTCTATCAGCGGGCGGTCGGCGAGCACCTGAAGATCGGCCTCGTCGCGCTGGATATCCTGCGCGACCAGCTCGGCTCGCTGCATTCGCGCAAGCTGCGCAGCTTCGACGAGCCGCCATTCCGCTGAAGGCCAGGGACTCCGCCCCTGGCCTTCAGCCTTACGTCGGCAGGTGCAGGAACTGGCCGGGGCCGATGTGCGGAACGTACGGCGCCTCCAGGGAGACAATCTCCTCCGCCGTGAGCTTCAGATCGACCGCCTGCACCGCTTCGTCGAGATGAGCCAGCTTGGTGGCGCCGACGATCGGCGCGGTAATCATCGGCTTGGTCAGCATCCAGGCCAGCGAGACCGATGACATCGGCACCCCGTGTGCCCGCGCGATCTCGCCCACCCGCTCGACCACAGTGCGGTCGGCGTCGGGCGCCTGGGCGCGACGCTGGATGCCGAGCCGGTCGCTCTCCCAGCGCGTCGAGGTCACCTCCCAATAGTTGCGGGCCAGCCGACCGCGGTCGAGCGGGCTCCAGGGAATCACGCCGACGCCCTCGGCGAGGCAGAGCGGCAGCATTTCGCGCTCTTCCTCGCGATACAGCAGGTTGTAGAGGTTCTGCATGGAAACGAAGCGGGCCCAGCCATGGCGGTCGGAGGTCGCCAGCGCCTTGGCGAACTGCCACGCATACATCGACGAGGCGCCGATGTAGCGCACCTTGCCGGCCCTCACGACGTCGTTGAGCGCCTCAAGCGTCTCCTCGATCGACACGCTCGGGTCCCAGCGATGGATCTGGTAAAGATCGACGTAGTCCATGCCGAGCCGGGTCAGGGAGGCGTCGATTTCCGCCATGATGGCACGGCGCGACAGGCCGGCGCCGTTCGGCCCGGGGCGCATCCGGCCATTCACCTTGGTGGCCAGCACATAATCATCGCGGCGGGCGAAATCCCTGAGCGCCCGGCCGACGATTTCCTCGCTGCTGCCGGACGAATAGACGTTGGCGGTATCGAAGAAGTTGATGCCGGCCTCGAGGGCCCGCTTGATGAACGGCCGGCTGGCCTCCTCGTCGAGCGACCAGGGCTGGTTGGCGCCCCGCGAGGGCTCGCCGTAGCTCATGCAGCCCAGGCAGATGCGCGAAACTTCGAGGCCGGTGCGGCCAAGCTTTACGTATTCCATCGCTATACTCCAGATGATTGCAATAACGCTGCCAGGGGCCTGGCTCAGGCGGGTTCGTAGCCGATGATGGCCTTGATCTCCTGGTACTCGTCCAGCCCCCATTTGCCCCCTTCGCGGCCGCTGCCGGACTGTTTATAGCCGCCGAACGGCGCGCCGCGGTCGCCAGCGGCGTAGTTGAGGAACACGTCGCCCGCGCGCATCTGCGCCGCCACCCGGCGGGCACGCTTGAGATCGGCGGACTGCACATAGGCGGCGAGCCCGTACGGCGAATCGTTGGCGATGCGGATCGCGTCCGCCTCGTCGCGGTACGGCAGGATGCAGATCACCGGCCCGAAGATTTCCTCGCGCGCGATGGCCATGTCGTTGCGCACCCCGGCGAACACCGTGGGGCGGACGAACCAGCCGCGATCGAGATGGGCAGGGCGGCCAGGCCCGCCGGTGACCAGCTCCGCGCCCGCCTCGATGCCGGAGGCAATCAGGCGCTGGATCTTGTCGAACTGCGCCTGGCTCACCACCGGGCCGAGGTTGGTGCGCGCGTCGCGCACGTCGCCGACCGCCAGGCGCTCGGCGACCTGCCTGGCAATAGCTTTCGCCTCATCGTGGCGGTCGAGCGGCACCAGCATCCGCGTCGGCGCGTCGCAGTTCTGGCCGGAGTTGCCCATCACGGCGAGCAGGCCCTTCGTCACCGCGTCCTGGAAATCAATGTCGGGGAGCAGGATGTTGGCGGACTTGCCGCCGAGTTCCTGGGTGACGCGCTTGACCGTCGATGCCGCCGCTCTTGCCACCAGGATCCCCGCGCGGGTCGAACCGGTGAACGACATCATGTCGATGTCGGGATGCGCCGACATGGCTTCCCCGACCACGTCGCCGCTGCCTTGGATCATGTTGTAGACGCCCGCCGGCACGCCGGCCGCGTCCATCACCTCGGACCAGAGGATGGCGTTCAGGGGCGCGATCTCGGAGGGCTTGAGCACCATGGTACAGCCGGCGGCGAGTGCGGGGGCGACCTTGCAGACGATCTGGTTGATCGGCCAGTTCCACGGCGTAATGAGACCGGCAACCCCGATCGGCTCGCGCACGATCATGGTGGTGCCCTGCGGCTCCTCGAAGCAATAGCTCTCCAGCACCTCGATCATGGTGGTCAGATGGCCGACGCCGGCGGCGGTCTGGCGCTCGAAGGCGAACTTGAGCGGCGCGCCCATTTCCCGCGACAACGTCTCGGCGAACTCGTGGCGCCGCTTGCTGTATTCGGCCAGGATGGCGCGCAGCAGACCGAGGCGCTCCTTGCGGGTGGTGTGGGAAAACGCGGGGAACGCCGCGCGTGCGGCGGCCACCGCCCGATCGACGTCCGCCGGGCCGCCGAGCGCGATTTCCGTGAACGTTGCTTCGGTGGAGGGATCGATCACGCCGAAGGGCGTGGGCTCCAGGGGGTCGACCCAGCTGCCGTTCACGTAGTGCTGTCGTTCATGCTGCATCTCGGAAAACCTTTTTGAGCGCTCCCCCGGCCGCCGCGCACGGCACCTGGAGCAGGCCCCGCGGGGCGTTGTCGCTCCGCCACGAAGCCATCTATACTCCCGAATTCGACAACCGGAAAAGCCGCCCTTCGGGTGCGGCATTTGCCCCTCTGTCGCAAAGGATGTCGTCACATGAGCAATCATCCTGCGCTCGCGGCCGGCCGGGTCGCGGTCATCACCGGTGCGGGCAACGGCATCGGCCGCGCCACCGCTCGGCGGTTTGCCGCGATGGGGCTGCGGGTTTGTCTGGCTGACTGGTCGGCCGAGGCCCTCGAGCGGGCAGCAGCGGAGGTCGCCGCAGCGGCGCCGGGCGGCGCGGCCGACGTGCTCTCGATCCTGACCGATGTCAGCCGGCTGGAGCAGGTGCAGGCGCTGAAGGACGCGGTGTACGATCGTTTCGGGGAAGTCGGCGTGCTGATGAACAACGCCGGCACCGCGCCGGGCGGCGGACCGTGGCAGCACATCGACCGCTGGCGGCGGGTGCTGGAGGTCAATCTTTGGGGCGTCATCAATGGTGTGCAGACCTTCGTTCCTTCGATGCTTGCGCAACGCAGCGCCGGCGCCGTCGTCAACACCGGCTCCAAGCAGGGCATCACCTGCCCGCCGGGGGACGCCGCGTACAACGTGAGCAAGGCCGGGGTGAAGGTGTTCACCGAGGCGCTGGCCCACGCGCTGCGCAACGAGGAGGGGGCGCGGATCAGCGCGCACCTGTTGATCCCCGGATCAACGTTCACCGAAATGACACGCAAGGGTCGGACCGAGAAGCCGGACTTCTCATGGACGCCCGACCAGGTGGTCGACATGCTGATCGGCGGCATGCATGCGGGCGATTTCTACATCCTCTGCCCCGACAACGAGGTGACGCGCGCGATCGACAACCGGCGCATCCTGTGGGCGGCGCAGGACATCATCCTGAACCGGCCGGCGCTGTCGCGCTGGCACCCCGACCACAAGGCGGCGTTCGAGGCGTTCATGAACGCGGAGGAAGGCTAGCGGCTGAAGGCCAGGGGCGCTGCCCCTGGACCCCGCAAAGGGCCGAGAGGCCCTTTGTTCCCAATCTTTTGGGCGCTTCGCGCCATCCTCGCCGCGGCACCGTTCGGCGCGAAGCGCCCAAATAAATGGGGTCCAGGGGCCGCCCGGCCCCTGGTGGGTCCAGGGCGAAGCCGTCGCGCGAAGGCGCGCGCCGGACCTGGCGGAGCGCGAGGCAGCGCCTCGCTATCGATGGTCAGTTGCGTGGCGAGGCGGCGAGGCGGCGGGCGTAGGAGAGGGCGGCGTGCATGTTGACGTGGCCGGCCCGCCCGGTGCCGGCGAGGTCGAAGGCGGTGCCGTGATCGACCGAGGTGCGGTCGATCGGCAGGCCCAGCGAAACGTTCACCGTCGTTTCGAAGGCGACCAGCTTCATCGGGATGTGGCCCTGGTCGTGATACTGCGCCACCACCAGGTCGAACTCGCCGCCATAGGCGCGATAAAACACGGTGTCGGCCGGGATTGGGCCCTCGACTGCGATGCCCTCGGCGCGCGCGGCGTCCACCGCCGGCGCGATGGCGTCGATGTCCTCGCGGCCGAACAGGCCATGCTCGCCGCAATGCGGATTGAGCCCGGCCACCGCAATGCGCGGCGACGCCACGCCGAGGCGGCGGTAATGGGCGTGGCCGGCCCGGATGGTCGCCAGCACGCGCGGGGTGGCGGCGCGGGCGATGGCGTCGGAGAGCGAAACGTGGGTGGAAACGTGGATCGCCGCCAGGCGCTCCGAGGCGAGCAGCATGAACGAGGCCGCGGCCCCGGTGAGGTGCGCGAGCAGGCCGGTGTGGCCATCGAAATGATGCCCGGCCGCGTTCAGCGCTTCCTTGTTGATGGGCGCGGTGACGATGCCACCGACCCGGCCGGCCCGGGTCAGTTCCACCGCCTCGACGATGGCGCGATAGGCAAGCTCGCCGCCGCGCGGATCCAGCACGCCGAACGGGATCGGCATGCCGTCGACCTCGATGTGGTGCACCGCGACCGCATTCCCGGTGCCGCCGGCGGCGCCCTCGCGGAAGGCGAGACGGGCGCCGACCACGCGGGCGGCGCGCTCAAGCACCGGGATGGAGCCGACCAGCAGCAGGGTGGACCGATCCCTTTCCGTCATGTCGGCCAGGGCCTTGCAGATCACTTCCGGGCCCACGCCGGCCGGGTCGCCGCAGGTCACCGCGACCGGGGGGGTTTCTGCGTTCACGCCATCACCTTGCGGAGCTTCATGTCCATCGCCTCAATAGGGGGCGGACCTTCGCACGGCGCCGGCTTGTGTCAAGGCGACGGAAGGGGGAGGAGCGCCATGCCGGACCTGCCGGCCGATTATGCCGAACGCGTCTACGCCGGCGTGCTGGGCAAGCTGATCGGGGTCTACCTCGGCCGCCCCATCGAGGGCTGGACCCATGAGCGCATCATGGCCGAGCTGGGCGAGATCCGCGGCTACGTGAACGCACGCCTGGGGGTGCCGCTGATCGTCACCGACGACGATATCGCTGGCACCTTCACCTTTCCCCGCGCGCTCGCGGACTGCGGCTTCGATCCGGCGATCGGGTCGCGCCAGATCGGCGAGGCGTGGCTGAATTACATCGTCGAGCGCCGCTCGGTGCTGTGGTGGGGTGGGCTCGGCACCTCCACGGAGCACACCGCCTATCTGCGCCTTCGCCAGGGTGTGGCCGCGCCGGGGAGCGGCTCCGCCGCGCTCAACGGGCGGGCGGCGGCCGAACAGATCGGGGCGCAGATCTTCATCGACGGCTGGGCGATGATGTGCCCGGGCGATCCCGCGCGGGCGGCACGGCTGGCCGGCGAGGCGGCGCGGGTGAGCCATGACGGCGTGGCCGTGCACGCCGCGCAACTGATCGCGGCGATGGAGGCGCTGGCCTTCGTGGAGGCGGACATCGACCGCCTGCTGGAGGGCGGCCTGGCCGTGCTGCCCGCCGACTCGCCGATCCGCGGCGTGGTCGCGGACGTGCGGCGCTGGCATGCGTCGGAGCCGGACTGGCGGGCGGTGCGCGAACGCATCGCGGCCGAGCATCCCTACGAGCGCTACGGCGGCACCTGCCCGATCATTCCCAACCATGCCGTGGTCATCCTCGCCCTGCTGGCCGGGCGGGATCGGTTCGCCGATGCAGTGGCGATCGCCTGCACCGCGGGGTGGGACACCGACTGCAACGCCGGCAACGTCGGCTGCCTGATGGGGATCAGGGGCGGGCTGGCGGGGCTCGATGCCGGTCCGGATTTCCGCACCCCCGTGGCCGACCGCCTGTATGTCTCCTCGGCGGATGGCGGGCGGGCGATCACCGATGCGGTGCAGGAGAGCTGGCGGCTGGTGGAGGCCGGCCACCGTCTGGCCGGCCGTGCGGCGCCGCCGCGCCCCAAGGGGGCCGCACGGTTCAGCTTCGCCTTCCCGGGCAGCGTGCAGGGCGTCGCCGCTTGCGGCGGCGACGCCCACCCGCTCTCTCTGCGCAACGTCGCCGCCGGCGCGGGGCGGGCGCTCGAACTCCGGTATTCGGCACTGGCGCCAGGGCGGGCGGCCCGCGCCGCCACGCCCACCTTCTGCGACCGCGATGGGGCCGCGATGCCAACCTACCGGCTGCTCTGCTGCCCGACGCTGTACCCCGGCCAGCGGCTGCGCGCGCCGGCCTCCGCGCTCCCCGCCAACCGGGGGGTGGTGCAAGCGCGGCTGTTCGTCGAATGGTTCGGCGCCGGCGACGCGGTGCAACGCCTCGCCGGGCCGGCAGTGCCGCTCGCGCCGGGCGAGGCGAGAGTGCTCGCCTGGACGGTGCCGGACCTCGGCGGGGGACCCTGTTGGCGGGTCGGCGTGGAGATCGCCGCGGGCGGGGAGGGGCCGGCGGACGGCAGCCTGCTGCTGGAGGCGCTCGACTGGTCGGGTGCGCCGGACGTGGTGCTGCGGCGCCCGGACGGCGGCGGGGGGATGTGGGCCCGCGCGTGGGTCGATGCCGCGAGCGATTTCAGTTGGTGGTGGCAGGCGCTCAGGGTTTCGCAGGACCGCGGGACGGGGCTGATCGCCCAGGGCACGCGCGAGTGGCGCGACTATGTCGTCGAAAGCGAGCTGGTGGTGCAGTTGGCGAAACGCTGGGGCCTGCTGGGCCGGGTGCAGGGGCTCAGGCGGTGGTACGGCGTGCTGTTTGTGGCTGACGACGCCGGCGGGCTCGCCGGGCAGACGGTGCAGCTGGTGCGCATGCACAACGCGCCGGTGACGCTGGCGGTGGCGGAGCACGCCTGGCAGGCCGGGCGGCCGTATCGGGTGAGGATGAAGTTGGAAGGACCCCGCCTCGGGGTGTGGATCGACCAGAAAAAGGTGTTCGATTGCCGCGATGCGGGCGCGCTGGCACTGCACGAGGGCGCGGTCGGCATCCTGTGCGAGGAGGGGACGGTGTCCACCGAAGCCGTGACCGTGCGGCCGGCGGCGCTCGGGTCAACCGGCTGAAAAAGGGGGCGGGGGCGGCCCCCGGCCCCCCCCCAACCCCCCCCGGGCCGAAGTAACCACAAGATTAT
>Ga0326727_10011783_pt1 | contig 20177 bp, 29 predicted proteins | sample MB2enrmetagenome_FD_207643 | JGI IMG/M metagenome (GOLD analysis project Ga0326727, IMG submission 207643) | Lab enriched peat soil microbial communities from McLean, Ithaca, NY, United States - MB29MY | ecosystem: Environmental > Terrestrial > Soil > Wetlands > Peat | place: USA: New York...
GGCTACGACGCCGCACAGATCGGCTATGTCGACTTCATCAAGGCGTCGAAGGTGAACAAGGCGATGACCGGCCACTTTGCCAAGTCGGACGTGCCGCCGGTGAAGGTGATGAAGGAAGTTCCGGTCGAAGTTGCCAGGGAAGGCGATGAGGCAGCGGTGAAGGCGGGCGACCGTGTGATGGTCGACATCTTTTCCGATGAAAAGTTCGTCGACGTGATTGGCACCTCGAAGGGCCGCGGGTTTGCCGGCGTGGTCCGGCGGCATCACTTCGGCGGCGGGCCCAAGGCGCATGGCCACATGTTCCAGGTGCAGGGTTCAATCGGCGCGTCTTCGTTTCCTTCGCGTGTTTTTCCCGGCCAGCGCATGCCCGGACATATGGGCCATGATCAGGTCACCGTGCGCAATCTGCGTATCCGCGGCATCGACCTGGAGGACAACCTGCTGTTGGTTGAGGGTGCGGTACCCGGCCCGCGCGACGGCTACGTTTTGATTTCGAAGGCAAAGGCGCCACCGCGCGAGCGTCGTGGATTTGCCGGAGCTACCACATTGGATCCGTTGAAGGCTTCGAAGAAGGCTTCGCCGAAGAAGAAGTAAAGAAAAATAGGCAAGGGTATTTGGCTTTAGTTTTTTTTGAAATCCAGCTGCGCGGGAACGAACCGAGGAACGCAGCCTAACAAACGATTGGTCCGCCGCATCGGTGGCGGGCATGAAGAGAGAAGAGCGATGGCAAAGATCAATGTAGTTAATCTCGGCGGGAAGGTCGTTGGGGAGTTCGAACTCCTTGACGAAGTGTTTTCGGGCGAGATCAATGACGGGCTGCTGTGGGAGTCGGTGAAGCACTACCGCGCGGCGCTGCGCCAGGGCACGGCGTCGACCAAGACCCGCGGACTGGTCTCCGGCGCAGGCCGCAAGCTGTGGAAGCAGAAGGGCACCGGCCGTGCGCGCATCGCTTCGATCCGCAGCCCGTTGTGGCGCAGCGGCGGAACGGTCCACGGACCCAAGCCGCGCAGCTATGAGTACGCCTTTCCGCAGAAGAAGCTGATGGGCGCGCTGCGTTCGGCGATTGCGGCTAAGATTGCTGACGGCAAACTGACGGTGGTGGAGTCATTCGAGGTTGCCGAGCCCAAGACCAAGCTGTTCCGCACCGCGCTGAACAAGCTGGACGCGGGCAAGACCACCCTGCTGGTTGAGGCCAGCCGCAAGCTGGACGAGAAGCTCTACCTGGGCTCACGGAATCTCGCTGGGGTTGAATTAGTGCTTAGCTCTGAAGTCCATCCCTACGATCTTCTTCGCTACGAGCACGCCATCTTCTCCAAGGATGCGCTTGAGGCGCTGCAGGAGACGCTGAAGAAACTTGTTTCGAAGCGCAGCAAGTTTGCTGCCGAGAAGGAGGTTGCGTAATGCCAACCCTCTATACCGTTATCCGCCGCCCGCTCATCACCGAAAAGGGCATGGGAATCAAAGAGACCCAGAACACGCTGGTCTTTGAGGTGGACCTGAAGGCCACCAAGACCGAGGTTAAGCAGGCGGTCGAGACGCTGTTCAAGGTCAAGGTGACCGGTGTTCGGACCACTACAGTTGAAGGAAAAGAGCGCCGCCGCGGCAAGTTCAGCGGCTATCGCCCCGACTGGAAGAAGGCCTATGTCCGCCTGAAGGATGGGCAGAAGATGCCGGAGTACCTGAACAGTTTGTAAGAGCAGCCGTTAGCTATTGGCGGCTAGCTTCTAGCTGACGTTTGGTAAGGCCAGAGATTTTCGAAAGAGAACTAGCTAAGGCTAAGAGCTAATAGCTAGGAGCCAAATAAAATGCCGATCAAATCATTTCGACCGATTACCCCGACCCTCCGCTTCCAGACCAAGCTGGTGAACGATGACCTGACCACGGACCAGCCGCATAAGCCGCTGTTGCAGGTGAAGCAGCGCACCGGTGGACGCAACTCGACGGGGCGCATGACCATCCGCCACCAGGGCGGAGGCCACAAGCAGAAGCTGCGCTTGATCGACTTCAAGCGCGACAAGTACGGCATTCCGGCTACGGTCGCGACCATTGAATACGATCCGAACCGCAGCTCGCGCATCGCTCTGGTGCACTATGCGGATGGCGAGAAGCGCTACATCATCCAGCCGGTGGGCCTGAAGGTCGGGCAGAAGATCATGAGCGGGCCTGAGGCCGATATTCTGGTAGGCAACGCGCTTCCGCTGAAGAATATTCCTCTGGGAACGATCGTGCATAACATCGAGCTCCGTCCCGGCAAGGGCGCGCAGATGGCGCGTTCGGCCGGCGCTCAGGTCAACCTGGTGGCCAAGGAAGGCGACTACGCGCTGCTGAAGCTGCCTTCGGGCGAGACTCGCAAGGTGCTGGTGGAGTGCATGGCGACCATCGGCCAGGTGGGCAACACCGACCACGAAAATGTTTCGATCGGCAAGGCCGGACGCAATCGCTGGAAGGGCATCAATCCTTCCAACCGCGGCGTCTCGATGAACCCGGTCGACCATCCACACGGCGGCGGCGAAGGTAAGACATCAGGCGGACGCCACCCGGTCACTCCGTGGGGCCAGCCGACCCGGGGATACAAGACGCGCAATAACAAGCGGACAGACGTATTTATTGTCAGCCGCCGTAATAAAGGCAAATAAAGTAGGAGTATTTCAGTAAGTTGTAGGTGGAATTGTAGTTCGCAAACTAGAAACACCAAGTCTCGCAGCTTTGAGATTCGTCGTATTCAGCAATGTAACCCGCAGTATCGAGTTTTTGGAGTCACACGATGGCACGTTCCGCAAAGAAGGGTCCTTTCATCGACGGGCATCTTCAGACGAAGATCACGGTCATGAACCAGACCAACGACAAGAAGGTGGTGCGCACCTGGTCGCGCCGCTCGACCATCTTTCCCGACATGGTCGGCCACACCATCGCCGTCCACAATGGGCGCAAGTTTATTCCGGTCTACGTGACCGAAAACATGGTGGGCCACAAGCTGGGCGAGTTCTCCGCGACGCGCACCTTCAAGGGCCACTCCGCGCGCGCAGCCGAGACCACGGCGAAGCCGAAGTAGCGGGCGCATCAAGCGGCGTCTGAGCCGCGGGCCCGCATTTCGAGGAATAGCGACGAAGGATCTGCTTTATCGAGTTTGAGGTTTGAAGGATCAAAGTTATGGCGAAGATCGCAGCAGAAAAAGTTCGAGAGTTTCGCGCAGAGGCCAAGTTTCAGCGCACCAGTCCGCAAAAGGCGAAGCTGGTTCTCGACACCATCAAGGGCTTGCGTGTGGAGCAGGCGCTGAACACCGTCCATTTTTCCACCAAGCGGATGGGGCCGATCGTCGAGAAGGTATTGCGCTCGGCCATTCAGAACGCCACCTACGCGTCGCAGGAGCAGGGCCTGGATGTGGATGTCGACAACCTGTACGTTCGCACCGCGGTGGCCAATGAAGGGCCGCGCATGAAGCGTATCCGCCCCGCGCCGATGGGACGGGCGTTCCGCTATCAACGGCGTCTCGCGCACATCATTGTGACGGTGGCGGAGAAGAAGACGGGCGCGGGATTGGCAACCGTGGTCGGGGAAGCTCCGGCGACTCCGGCGGCCAAGAAATCGGCAAAGACGGCAGCCAAGAAGGCACCGGCAAAGAAGGTTGCAACAAAGAAGACTGCGGCAAAGAAGGCCGCGAAGTAACTACGGTAGGAAATTGGAGTAACACCCGGAAGAATTCCGGTAAACTGGAAGTTTTGGACGATAAGTACAAAGCCCCGCCGGCTCAACCGGCATCGGGGCGAAGGTTAGGGAAGCTATGGGACAGAAGGTCCATCCGTATGGGTTTCGCCTCGGCGTCAACAAGCCATGGAAGTCGCGCTGGTTCGTGGAGCGCGGCTATGACAAGCTGCTGGTCGAGGACGTCAAGCTGAAGGCTGAGCTGCGCGAGAAGCTGAAGGCCGCCGGCGTCAGCTCGGTCGAAGTCGAGCGCCCCGGCAACAAGCTGCGCCTCATCATCCGCACCGCGCGTCCGGGCATCATCATCGGCCGCAAGGGCGCAGAGATCGACAAGCTCAAGGCCGATATCCAGAAGCGCACCTCGCGCGAGGTCTTCATCGACATCCTGGAGGTCAACAAGCCCGAGCTGGACGCGCAGTTGGTGGCCGAGAATATCGCGCTGCAGTTGGAGAAGCGGGTCAGCTTCCGCCGGGCGATGCGCAAGTCGGTCGACTCGGCGCTGCGCTTCGGCTGCAAGGGCATTAAGGTCCGCGTCTCCGGCCGCCTGAACGGCAACGAGATTGCGCGCTCGGAGTGGTATCTGCAGGGCCGGCTGCCGCTGCACACGCTGCGCGCCGACATCGATTACGGCTTTGCCGAGGCGCACACCACCTATGGAATTATCGGGGTCAAGACCTGGGTTTATCGTGGCGATATCTACGAGCAAAAGAAACGGCGCGATCAGGGTACGACGGCCGGAGTGTTTTAGAAGCAATTGTTAGTTGTTCGTTGCCGATTGTTGGTTGCGCGACGCTGGCCTGGAGCTAAGGCCGGCAGCTATGAGTTAGAGGGTATTTGTTATGTTGATGCCAAAGAAGGTTAAGTTTCGCAAGCAGCAGCGCGGTCGCATGTGCGGTAAGGCATGGCGCGGCTCCGATCTCTCGTTCGGCGACTTCGGCCTGAAGGTGATGGAGTGCGGTTATATTACCGACCGCCAGATTGAAGCGAGCCGTATTGCCATGACGCGTTTTATCAAGCGCGGCGGCAAGGTGTGGTTGCGCCTGTTCCCCGACAAGCCGATCACCAAGAAGCCCGCCGAGACCCGTATGGGTAAAGGCAAGGGCGCTCCCGACCACTGGGTCGCGGTGGTTCGTCCGGGCAAGATCCTGTTCGAGATGGAGGGCGTCTCGTCCGAACTGGCCAGGGAAGCTATGCGTCTGGCCGCGCATAAGCTGCCGCTCAAGACCTCCTTCGTCCAACGCCACGACGTCAAGGCGACCGTGGCCGTCAAATAGCCGCGCGAAGAATGAGTAACGAAAGAAGAAAATTATGGAACTCGAAAAGATCCGCAACCTCACCGACATCGAACTGGAGAGCCAGCAGGCGAAGTCTGCCGAGCAGCTCTTCCGCCTGCGCTTCCAAAAGAGTCTGGGCAACAACGAAGGCGTCAAGAAGCTGCGCGCGCTGAAGCTCGACATTGCCCGCATCCAAACCATTGCCCGCGAGCGCGCGCTCTCGGAGAGCAAGGTTGCGCCGGCCACCTTAGCCGCCGCGCCGGCCGCAAGCACGCGCACCGCGCGCAAGAAAGCGAAGAAGGACTAACCATGGCAGACACAACCAACGCCGCAGCAACTCCGGAAGCACAGACCTCCCGCCGCAACGAGAAGGTCGGCATGGTCGTTTCGACCAAGATGCAGAAGACGATTGTGGTCGAGATCGAGATTCGCAAGGCGCACCCCAAGTACAAGCGGGTGATGAAGTCGAACAAGAAGTTCTACGCGCACGACGAGTTGAACTCGGCGCGGGTTGGTGACGTCGTCCGCATCCGCGAGGCGCGGCCGCTCTCCAAGCTCAAGCGCTGGTCGCTGGAGGAGATTGTCCGCCGGTCGTCGCTGGCCCAGTTGGACGATACTACGCCGGTCCCCGAAGCAAAGTAGTTTCGAACCGGGCTGGTTGGGCCGGTTCCAGGATTTAGGAGAACGAACATGTCAGTACAGATGAGAACCATCCTCGACGTCGCCGACAACTCCGGCGCGCGCAAGCTGCAGGTGATCCTGCCGCTAGGCGGCGGCCTGGGCAAGAAGGCCAGCCTGGGCGATGTCGTTACCGCCGCGGTGAAGGAGGCGTCGCCCGATGGCACGGTGAAGAAGGGCAAGGTGGTCAAGGCGGTCATCGTGCGCACACGCAAGGAGTGCCGGCGCCGCGACGGCACCTACATCCGGTTCGACCAGAACGCTGCGGTGGTGATCAACGATGCCAACGAGCCCGTCGGCACCCGCGTGTTCGGGCCGGTTGCCCGCGAGCTGCGCGAAAAGAAGTTCCTCAAGATTGTGTCGCTGGCTCCGGAAGTGATTTAGAAGCAGCTTCCAGCTATTAGCTCTTAGCTGTTAGCTTGGGGATTGAAGTTCGCAATAGCCTCAACCGGTCGAGGCATCACCTATTACACCGAGAGTTTCTAGCTAAGAGCTAGAAGCTAAGAGCTAGGAGCTAGTGTTATGGCAGGGATCAAGATCAAGCGCAACGACACCGTCGAGGTCATCGCCGGCAAAGACAAGGGCAAACGCGGTCGGGTGCTGCGCGTCATGGCCGACCGGGACCGGCTGCTGGTAGAGCACGTCATGATGATCAAGAAGCACGTCAAGCCGAACCCGCAGAGAAATATCAAGGGCGGCATCGCCGAGCAGGAGTCTTCCATCCACATCTCGAATGTGATGCTGGTGGATGGCGAGGGCAACAAGACCCGGGTCGGCACTCGGTTCGAGGGCGACAACAAAGTTCGCTTCTCCAAAGTAAGCGGGAATCCGATCCCGGAGAAGAAGAGATAAGGCTAGCTTCTAGCCGTTAGCTGGAACCAAAAAGCTAACAGCTAACAGATAAACGCAGGTTCACCCCACGCATCGGTATACGGGCCACGCCCAATCCGGAGACCGTGGAGAAAGCTAAAGTTCAATATGGCAGCGCGATTCAAAGAGAAGTATGTGAGTGAGATCCGGCCGGCGATCGCCAAGGAGCTTGGCGTCACCAACCCAATGGCGATCCCGAGGCTGGAGAAGATCGTCATCAACATGGGACTGGGCGAAGCCACGCAGAACGTCAAGATCATGGACCCGCTGGTGGCCGACCTTGCCTCCATCGCCGGACAGAAGCCGATTATCACCAAGGCAAAGAAGTCCATTGCGGCCTTCAAGGTGCGCGAAGGCATGCCCATCGGCGCGATGGTGACGCTGCGCGGCGACAAGATGTACGAGTTTCTTGACCGCCTGATCACGATCGCCCTGCCCCGCGTGCGCGACTTCCGCGGCGTCTCGTCGAAGAGCTTCGACGGCCGCGGCAACTACACGCTCGGCTTGCGCGACCAGCTCATCTTCGCCGAGATCGATTACGCGAAGGTGGACAAGCTGAAAGGCATGAACGTCACCGTCGTGACCACGGCGGCGGACGATAACGGCGCCCGCGCCCTGCTGAAGGGTTTTGGCATGCCGTTCCGGGTTGGAGCATAGCCAAGACGGCGAACCGATTTTGTAACAGAATAGAGAGCAAACACTATGGCAACGACAGCAAAGCGCGTCAAGGACGCAAGGAAGCCGAAGTTCAAATCCCGCCAGCACAACCGCTGCCAGCTCTGCGGCCGCCCCCGCGCGTTTCTGCGCAAGTTCGGGGTCTGCCGTCTCTGCTTCCGTTCGCTTGCGCTGAAGGGCGAGATTCCGGGCGTCGTCAAGTCCAGCTGGTAAACACGCCGGCGCGGCAACCTGTATACTTAAGAGGTTGTCGTATCGGTTTCACCCTTTCAGAGACCTCATCCGCCAAGGATGCTGAAGTCTGGAAGCAAGTCCCACCGGGCACGCGAAGGCCCACTCAATTCACGCAGCAACATTCCCGCTGGTTCTCGTCAGCGACACCTGTGCCGAGCGAACGGGGAATGAAGGAGAATGAATGAACCTTACCGATCCAGTAGCCGACTTCCTGACGCGTATCCGCAACTCCATCCGTGCGCGCCACCAGAAGCTCGACGTGCCCGCCTCCAAACTGAAGAGCGAGATCGCCCGCATCCTGAAGGAGGAGGGTTACATCGCCAACTATAAGCCGACCGAAGAGGGCGGCATCAAGATTCTGCGTGTTTATCTGAAGTACGGCCCCAACAATGAAGCGGTCATTCGCGACCTGCAGCGCGTCTCGCGTCCCGGTTGCCGTGTGTACCTCGGCCGCGACGAGATTCGCCGTGTGCAGGGCGGGCTCGGCATCTCCATCATGACCACCCCGAAGGGTGTCATGACCGGCCGTCAGGCGCGCCGCGAGGGCGTTGGCGGTGAGATTCTTTGCGAGATCTGGTGACGCTCGCCGCGTCGGGCGGAATCGCTTCGCGCCGTTCTTCGCAAGTTGGCCAGGTTTACCCGGCGCGGGTCGCCTGCACCGGATTGAAGTTGAGAGAGAAGAGTAGAGCAATGGCGTAAGCCCAGGCTGCAGTGGAACGGAGAGAGCTGATCCTCTCCGCGACTCGCAAGCCACAAGAAGGATTCCACGATGTCTCGTATCGGTAAGAAGCCAATCCCGCTGCCCGTCGGCGTCAAGATCAAGGTCCAGGAAGACGGCAAGACCGTGCTGGTGGAAGGGCCCAAGGGCAAGGTCAGCGCCATGCTGCCCGGCGGCATCACCCTTCTGCAGAAGGACGGCGCGCTGATCGCCGAGCGCCAGAACGACAAGCAGGCGGCCTTCCACGGACTGGCGCGTGCGCTGGTCTTCAACGCTGTCACCGGGGTTACCACCGGCTGGAGCAAGGACCTGGATATCGTCGGCATCGGGTATCGCGCCGAGATGAAGGGCAAAGGCACGGTCGTATTCACTCTGGGCTATTCGCACCCGATTGAGTTTCCTCTGCCCAGCGGGATCGAGGTTGCGATCGATCCCAAGCAGACGCATCTCACCATCTCCGGAATCGACCGGCAGAAGGTCGGACAGGTGGCCGCGGACATCCGCTCGCTGCGCAAGCCCGACCCGTACAAGAACAAGGGCGTCCGCTACACCGGCGAGAAGTTGAAGAAGAAGGTCGGCAAGACCGGAGCAAAGTAGCTTCTTGCCGTTAGCTCTTAGCTTCTAGTTAAAGGCTAAAAGCTAAAAGCTGCATCATCAAACCCGAACGTCTCCAGAACTCTGGCGACGCTATTAGGAAGGAAGACAAGAATATGTTGAAACCCCGCGAACGCAACGTCATCCGCAAGCGCGTACACACCCGCATCCGAGAGAAGATGTCGGGCACGCCGGAGCGTCCCCGCCTGAACGTCTACCGCTCGCTAAACCACATCTACACCCAGCTCATCGACGACCTAAATGGGGTCACCCTGGTGTCGGCGTCCTCGTTTGGCAAGAAGACCGAGGACAAGCATTACGGTGGAAACGTCGCTGCCGCGAAGCAGGTCGGCAAACTGATTGCCGAGCGCGCCCAGGAGAAGGGCATCAAGAGGGTCGTGTTCGATCGCGGCGGATACCTCTACCACGGCCGCGTGAAGGCGCTGGCCGAGGCGGCCCGAGAGGCTGGCCTCGAGTTCTAGTTTCAGTTTTTGGGCGAGCCGGGCGGGCAACCGAACGGCAGCCGGAAAGATGGATGGCATATGGCATTGATTAGGAAGAAGCTCGACGCGAACCGGCTCAACCTCAAGGACGAGGTGGTCTCGATCAATCGCGTCACCAAGGTCGTCAAGGGCGGCAAGAACATGTCGTTCGCTGCGCTGGTAGTCATCGGCGATCCGGGAGAAGGCGTGGTCGGCTATGGCTCGGGCAAGGCCAAGGAGGTCCCGCAAGCGATCCGCAAGGGCATCGAGGCGGCCAAGAAGAACCTGTTCAAGATCAACCTGACCGAGACGACGATCCCGCACCAGGTACTGGGCCACTACGGCGCGGGATCGGTGATGCTGAAGCCCGCTCCGGAAGGCACCGGCGTGATTGCGGGCAAGACGGTGCGCGCGGTGATGACATCGGCCGGCGTGCAGAACGTGCTGACCAAGTCGCTGGGCTCGGCCAACCCGCACAACGTGGTCAAGGCCACTTTCGATGCGTTGATCCAGCTTCGCAACAAAGCCGAAGTAGCCACCCTGCGCGGCAAAACCGTAGAGGAAATGTAACCATGGCTGATACCAATACAACTTCCAAGATCAAGCTGCAATACTTCCGCTCCAAGATCTGCACGCCGGTTAAGCACAAGCTGGTGATCAAGGGACTCGGTTTCACCCGGCTCAACCAGATCGTCGAGCGCGAGGACACGCCTTCGGTCCGCGGCATGGTGGCCAAGGTGCCGCACCTGGTCCGCGTAGTCGAGTAGATCCTTCACCAAATGCGAGTCGGCAAGCTTTCGAGCTACCGGCGTTATAGCGAGGAAACACGAAATGGCAATCCGCAATCTCTCCAATCTGCGCGCCCCCAAGAAGGCGAACGAAAACAAGAAGCGCGTCGGGCGCGGCATGGGCTCGGGCATGGGCAAGACCGCGACTCGCGGCCACAAGGGCCAGGGTTCGCGCTCCGGATCGTCGCTGATGCGCGGCTTTGAGGGCGGCCAGATGCCGCTGCATCGCCGCCTGCCCAAGCGCGGCTTCAACAATATCTTCCGCACCGAATACACCGTGCTCGGGCTGGACCGCGTGGCCGAGATCCTGGCCACCGCGCCGGACACCGAGTTTACCCTCGACACCATTGTCTCGCTCGGACTGCTGCGCAAAAAAGGCGGCCTGATCAAGGTGCTCAACAACGGCGAGCTCACCCGGCCGGTCACCATCCATGCGCACAGGTTTTCGAAGACCGCGCAGGAGGCCATCGAGAAGGTAGGCGGCAAGGCAATCCTGATCGGCTAGGTTTTTGCTGGCCTGCTGTTAGCTGGCCGGTCTGCTGTTAGTCTGTTAATGGAGCGGTTTCGGCCGTGCCACACGTTCACGGGTGGGTCCGGCCCCTGGTTTCCGGCTACCAACCGGCCAGCCAGTTTCACCATCGCCAGAGGTTTCGATGTTAGAGAAATTCGCCAACATCTTCCGCATCCCCGACCTCCGCAAGAGGGTTCTATTCACGCTTGGCCTGCTGGCCGTCTATCGCCTGGGCGCATTCATCCCCACGCCCGGCATCAACGCCGACGCGCTGGCGCAATACTTCAACCTCAACTCCAGCTCCGCGCTAGGCTTGGCCGACCTGTTCACCGGCGGCAATCTTCGCCGGCTGACCATCTTCGCGCTCGGCATCATGCCGTACATCACGGCGTCGATCATCTTCCAACTGCTCACCGTAATTTATGAGCCATTGGCCAAGCTGCAGAAGGAAGGGGAACTCGGCCGCCGCAAGATCACCCAATGGACGCGCTATGTCACCGTCCTGCTTGGGGTCATCCAGTCCTTTGCCATTGCCATGACTCTCTCGGGCCAGGGCATGACCACGATCCCGCGCAGTGCATTTGTGCCGCTGTGCGTCATTACGCTGACCGCGGGCACGGCGTTCATCATGTGGCTGGGCGAGCAGATTACCGAGCGCGGCATCGGCAACGGCATGTCCTTGCTGATCTTTACCGGCATCGTAGTCGGCCTGCCCCGCGGCATCATGGACCTCTACCAGAAGGCGCGGGACATGGCGTGGGGACCGCTGACCCCGATCGCCGTCGTCATCCTGGTCGTCGTCATGGTCGCCGTGGTTGGCTTCATCGTCTTTGTAGAGCGATCGGAGCGGCGCATCCCGGTGCAGTATGCCAAGCGCATCGTCGGGCGCAAGATGATGGGTGGCCAGTCCACCCACCTGCCTTTGAAGGTCAACTCCGGCGGCGTGATGCCGATCATCTTCGCCAGTTCCATCCTGTCGGCGCCGCTGCTGTTTGCCGGCATGAGCTTCTTTGGCGGCGCCAAGCTGGAGGACAATCCATATATAGGTCCCATCCTGATGGCGCTCCGGCCCGGCGAGCCCTGGTATGTGATTCTGAACACGCTGGCGATCATCTTCTTCGCCTACTTTTACATTTCCATCGTCTTCCGTCCCGATGACATCGCGGACAACATGCGCAAGTATGGCGGCTTTATCCCCGGCATCCGGCCTGGACGCCGGACCTCGGACTTCATCAACGATGTCCTGACCAGGATCACGCTGGTTGGCGCGGTCTACCTGGTCATCGTTCAGCTGATTCCAACCATCCTCATCAGCGGCATTCATTTCAACCATCTGTGGTTGATCGGGCGCGTCTTCGATTCGCTGCCTACCTGGATGACCAACGGACTTGGCGTAAACTTCTATTTCGGCGGCACCAGCCTGCTGATCGTCGTGGGTGTCGCCATGGATACGGTCCAGCAGATCGAATCGCAGCTCATCATGCGCCACTATGACGGCTTCTCTCCCAAGAGCGGTCGCATTCGCGGGCGACGAAGTTGGTAGGCACGAATTGAAATCAGACGACTCCTCTTATTCCGCGGCCCCGGCAGAAGATTCCTTCCTGCCTGGGCCAGTTCTACTTCTGGGCGCCCCCGGCGTCGGTAAGGGCACCCAGGCGCATTTTCTCGTCACCAGATATGGCATCCCGCAGATCTCCACCGGCGATCTGCTGCGCGCCAACATCGCCAACGGCACGGAACTTGGCCTGAAGGCCAAGGCGATCATGAGTTCCGGTCAGCTGGTCGACGACAGCATCGTCAACCAGATGGTGCTCCACCGCCTGCAGGAGCCGGATACCCAGCGCGGCTACATCCTCGACGGTTATCCGCGCACGCTCGACCAAGCCATCTTCCTGGACGGCCTGCTGGCTGATCTGGCGCTGCCGCCGCGGCTCCCCGTGGTCGCCATCAGCATCGTGGTTGCGTATGACCAGTTGCTACAGCGCATCACCGGCCGCCGCATCTGCCCCGCCTGCAAGAGCATTTACAACATCTACTTCAATCCCCCCGCCAACGGCGGCGTTTGCGACCTCGAAGGCTCCGCCCTGACCCAGCGGCCGGACGATACCGAGCCTGTCTTTATCGAGCGCATGAAGACCTTTGAGGAGCAGACCGCGCCGGTGATTGACCATTATCGCGCTCTGGGCCGCTTCGAAGAGGTGGACGGAAGCCAACCGGTGGAGGCGGTGGCAGTCGCGATTGAAGCTGCGCTGCTCCAGCTTCGCCAGCGTGCACCGCAGGAGGCTCGCGCCTGACCATGGCGATCCTGCTCAAGACGCCCGCCGAGATCGAGAAAATGCGCCGCTCCGGCGAGGTGCTGCGCCAGGTTCACGAGGCGGTCCGTCCGCTGGTCGTCCCCGGTGCATCGACCATGGACCTGGAGAAAGTCGCTGCCGCCAGGATGGAGTCGCTGCACGCCATCTCCGCCTTCAAGGGCTACCACGGATTCCCCGCCGTCCTGTGCACATCGATCAACAGCGAGGTCGTGCACGGCATTCCGTCCGTCAGCCGGGTTTTGGCCGACGGCGACATCATCTCCATCGACTGCGGGGTGGTGGTCGACGGCTTTTACTCGGACTGTGCCGTGACCTACGCGGTCGGCACTGCGTCGGCTGCAACTCGCAAGCTTCTGGACGTCACCAAGGCTTCGCTGGAGGCCGCGATCCAGCAAGCCAAGGTAGGCGGACGGTTGTTCGACATCTCCGCCGCCGTGCAGGAGATGTGCGAGGCGGAGGGGTTTGGCGTGGTGAAGGAGTTTGTCGGCCACGGGATTGGCAAATCCATGCACGAAGACCCGCAGGTACCTAACTTTGGAAGCCGTGGCAAGGGGCCGCGGCTGAAGGCCGGGATGGTGCTGGCCATCGAACCGATGATTAATGCCGGGGGGGCGGAGGTGAAGGTGCTGCCCGACGGCTGGACTACCGTCACCCTGGACGGCAGCCTGAGCGCCCACTTCGAACACACCGTGGCGATCACAAAAGACGGGCCGCTGGTGCTGACGTGCTAGGTTTTTTGACCCCATTCGGGATATACTCAGAGATGCTGTGTGCGCAGGCACGCGGCAAGCAATAGGGAGTTTGGGTCGCGCTCGCTGCGTCCCCCCCTGCCCAAGGAGAGCGTTTGTCGAAGGAAGATGCAATTGAAGTAATGGCAGTGGTGGTTGAGACGCTGCCCAATGCGCTGTTCAAGGTCGAGCTTGAAAACAAGCACCAGGCCCTCGCACACGTCTCCGGACGCATGCGCAAGAACTTCATTCGTATCCTCCCCGGCGACCGCGTTGCGATTGAGCTCAGCCCTTACGACCTCAACCGCGGCCGCATCGTCTACCGCTACAAGTAGGCGAGATCAGCCACTAGCTTTTGGCTCTTAGCTTCTAGCTGAAACCAAGCATCGTAAAGCCGCGCCGGCATGTCAGTCGTTAGTGCGGCTCCTTTTAGGAGTGTTATGAAGGTTCGCGCCTCAGTCAAGAAGATTTGCGACAAGTGCAAAGTCATCCACCGCCGCGGCGTGGTTCGCGTCATCTGCGAAAACGCCAAGCATAAACAGCGTCAAGGCTAGTTCTGACGCAATGTCGGCCTCTATTGTCTTTACTGACAACTGAGAACTGACAGCTTGCAACTGCACCACCCGGCCCCGCCAGGCGAGTTAGCCGAAGTAAAGGCTTGCGTTGAACCCGGCGGAACGTCCGCAAACCGATCAACCCCGCTCCTGTGGCCACCAGCGCCGCGAGCCCCAACGAAAAGGACCCCCATGGCACGTATTGCTGGAGTCGACGTACCCAACAACAAACAGGTACGCGTCGGACTCACCTACATCTTCGGCATCGGCGACTCGCGAGCGGCAAAGATCCTTGCCGAAGCGAACGTCGATCCCTTCGCAAAGGTCGGCACGCTCGACGAGGATGCGCTCAATCGCATCCGTCACGTCATCGAAGGTCAGGGCCAGATCGAAGGCGACCTCCGCAAGGACGTCTCGCTCAACATCAAGCGGCTGATCGAAATTCAGTCCTACCGTGGCCTTCGCCACCGTCGTTCGCTGCCGGTCCGCGGCCAGCGCACCCACACCAACGCTCGCACCCGCAAAGGCCCGCGCAAGGGCACGGTTGCCGGCAAGAAGAAAGCGACCAAATAACCCATGGCGAAGACACAGAACAAGGCAGCCGGCGCCAAGACCGCGGGCAAAAACAAGAAGTTCAAGAAGCGCGAACGGAAGAATGTTCCGTTCGGGCTCGTCTTTATCCAGGCGAGCTTCAACAACACCATCGTCACCATCACCGACCAGCAGGGCAACACGCTCAGCTGGAAGTCGTCCGGCTCGCTCGGCTTCCGCGGCTCGCGCAAGGGCACTCCGTTTGCCGCGCAGCAGGCAGCCGCTGGTGCAGCCGCCGCAGCCCGCGACCACGGCCTGCGCTCGGTCGATGTGCGGGTCTCCGGTCCCGGCTCAGGCCGCGAGTCCGCGATCCGCGCATTGGCGACCACTGGCATCGAGGTGCGCAGCATTCGCGACGTTACGCCCATGCCGCACAACGGCTGCCGTCCGCCCAAGCGGCGGAGAGTGTAGTTCATGGCGCTGCGGTCATTCTTCGGTGTGCCCAACTCGCGGCGGAGGATAGTACTTGCATCTAGTTTTGTTCTGCTCTGCACCACTTTGATGGGACTCGGTCGCCATCAAAGCTTTGTCCGAAGTTTGGTTGTGGGCACTGCATTTTTGGTCGGCCTATTGTTCGGAATGGGACTCATCAACTTTTTATTTTCGACGCTTGCTCGCAAGAGAAGCTAATGATACTCAACAGGATCGGGACGAAGCGCATCGCGCGTAAACCGATCGTCACCTGAAGTAAAGGAGTAATACGAATGGCACGTTATACAGGAGCCGTCTGCCGCCTCTGCCGCCGCGACGGTACCAAGCTCTTCCTCAAGGGAGCGAAATGCTTCTCCGACAAATGCCCGATTGAGAAGCGCAACTTTCCCCCCGGCCAGCATGGCCAGTCGCGCAAGGTGAAGAAGGTGGTGGGCTACGGCCTGCAACTGCGCGAGAAGCAGAAGGCCAAGCGCATCTACTTCACGCTGGAGACACAGTTCCGCGCGTACTACCAGAAGGCCGCCAACAAGACCGGCGTCACCGGCGAGTTGCTGCTGCAACAACTGGAGACGCGGCTGGACAACGTCTGCTATCGCCTTGGCTTCGCGATGTCGCGCCGCCAGGCCCGCCAGATCGTTCGCCATGGCCACATCCAGGTCAACGGCCGCAAGGTCAACATCCCGTCGTTCCAGTGCAAGGTTGGCGACGAGATTGCGGTCCGTGAGGGTTCCAAGAAGCTCGTCATCCTTGAGGAATCGGGCAACTTCGCCAGCGGCCAGCGCTCGGTGCAATGGCTGGACATCAACCGTGAGAACTTGTCGGGCAAGGTGTTGGCTCTGCCTACCCGCGCCGACGTCAACCTGCCGGTCAACGAGCAGCTGATCGTCGAACTTTACTCGAAATAGCTTTTAGCCGTTAGCTCTTAGCTTTTAGCAAGAAGCTAAAGGCTAGGAGCTAGAAGCTGTCTTTGCATCACCCACAACCTGGCCCGCAACCGAACCACCCCGCCTTCGCAAAATGCATCGCGAATGAGCCGGATAAAGGAGAACCACCCATGCTTTGGAGAGGCTTCCAGAAACCCAAGCGTCTTGCCGTCGACACCGAAACACTCACCGAAAAGTACGGAAAGTTTTCCGCGCAGCCCTTTGAGCGCGGCTTCGGCACCACCATTGGCAACGCACTGCGGCGCACCCTGCTTTCGTCCATCGAGGGCGCTGCCGTTACCGCCGTCCGCATCGAGGGTGTGCTGCACGAGTTCCAGTCCATCAGCGGAGTGGTGGAGGACGCTACCGACATCATCCTCAACCTGAAGCAGATTCCCTTCAAGCTCGCGGGCGAAGGCCCCAAGGCCCTCTACCTGCGCGCCGAAACCGCGGGCGTCATTACGTCCGGCATGATCGAGGCCGACGGCGACGTCGAGATCCTGGACAAGGACGTTTACATCTGCACCGTCAGCGATGGCGGAAGCATCGACATGGAGATGCGCCTGAAGCGTGGGCGCGGATACATCTCCGCCGACAAAAACTTCGATGCCGACCTGGGTCTGGGCTTCATCCCGGTGGACAGCGTCCACTCGCCGGTGCGCAAGGTGAACTACCTGGTGGAGGCCGCGCGTCTGGGCCAGATCACCGACTACGACAAGCTCACCATCGAGATCTGGACCAATGGCACCGTCTTCCCCGCCGACGCGCTCGGTCTCTCCGCCAAGCTGCTGAAAGACCACATGAGCATCTTCATCAACTTTGAAGAGGAGTTGGAGGCGGGCCACGATGCGCTCGATGGCCCGGCCCTGCGCAATGAGAACCTCAATCGCTCGGTGGAGGAGCTTGAGCTTTCGGTGCGCAGCTACAACTGCCTGAAGAACGCCAACATCGCCACCATCGGCGAGCTGATCCAGAAGACCGAAGCCGAGATGCTGAAGACCAAGAACTTCGGCCGCAAGTCGCTGAACGAGATCAAGGAGATTCTGGCGCAGATGGGCTTGTCGCTGGGCATGAAGATCGACGACCAGGGCAATCCGGTCCCCGGACCTACCTCGGTGCTTCCGGCTGCAACCCTGGCTGCGAGCTTCGGCAACTTCGACGATGATGATGAGGACGACGAAGACGACGAGGACGATCTGGATCTGGCCAACGAGCCGGAAAATTTCTAAGTCTTTGCAAAAGTCGAACGACAATAACTTGGGTCGCGTCCTTCGGGATGCGGCCCAAACTTTTTGAGATCGCGGTCTCAAAAAAGTTGCGAGCAACTCCCAATTATGCTTCGCCTGTGCGCGACGTTCCTCTCTGGTCAACATCCGTCGCCCACCCTGTGCTATACTGGTTTTGCGCTTGATTAAATCGAGTGCGGGCATCGCAGGCAAGCACTCCGGGAGGTTCGGAGTCTGGCCAGAGACTGCGATTGCCGTTTCCACCGCAGCTTCTGCAATTTGACATTTGGCTGAACGCAAGCCGGTCACGCAAAGAAGACGCGCTGGTTGCTCTGGCTGGAAGGCCCGTCAAATGGACGGGACTCGCCGTGCAGCAGCAGCGCTTCGAACCCGATAGCAATGCTGACTAACTGAATCCAGGACGCTTCGGCGCCACTGCACCACTTTGCGCTTCATCCACACAACCCGATTCGAGGAACATTCTTGACCACCGCAACTCTTGAGCCTGAGGCTATTTTTGCACCTATGACCAATGCATCTTCCGTACATCATGCATCTCCTGCGAGCGAACCGATCAGCTCCGCATCCCACGACGCCACCGTCGATTCTTCCGAGATCCAGATCGATCCGGCGACCCATCTTCCCTTCCTGAGGAACGTCCATTTCAACGATTTCAACATCTCCAATGCGCTGAAGGGCCGTCTGAGCGCCGCTGGGTTCATGACCCCCACGCCGGTGCAGGCCAAGGCGATTCCGCCGGCGCTGGAAGGCGCGGACATCCTGGCCACGGCTTCCACCGGAACCGGAAAGACGCTCAGCTTTCTGGTGCCGATGATCGAGCACATGGACCGCAATCCCATCCCTGCCATCAAGGGCAAGCGCGGACCCATTCGCGCGCTCATCCTGCTGCCCACCCGCGAGCTTGCCATGCAGGTGCTGGAGGCCTATGCCAAGCTGGTGCCAACCGCGAAGAACGACGCCGTGCTGGTGGTCGGCGGATTGAGCGAGAACACCCAGCTCGACCAATTGGGCCGCGGACCGCGGCTGGTGGTTGCGACCCCCGGCCGGCTGGAGGATTTTCTGCGCCGCCGCGCCGTCAACATCAACGCGGTGGAGATGCTGGTGCTGGACGAGGTCGACCGCATGCTGGACATGGGCTTCCTGCCCGCGATCCGGCGCATCGTCGGCGCGCTGCCGCGCAACCGGCAGACCATGTGCTACTCGGCGACGCTGGACGCCAATGTGCGCGAGATTGTGCGCGACTATGTGCGCAATCCGGTGCGCGTCGAGATCGGCCAGACCTCCCACCCGTGCGAGCAGGTGGAGCTGCGCGCCTGCACCGTAATGGCGGACCAGAAGCTTGGCCTGCTGGACCAGATGCTGAAGGAGGAGACGGGCACGTTCCTGGTCTTCTCGCGCACCAAGCATGGCGCGGACCGCATCTCGAAGAAGCTGGAGCGCCTGGGCCACGATGTGGACGTGATCCACGGCGACCGCTCCCAGTCTCAGCGCACGGCGGCGCTGAAGGGCTTTTCGACCGGCAAGCACCGCGTGCTGGTAGCCACCGACGTTGCCGCGCGCGGCATCGATGTGCAGGACATCGCGCATGTCGTCAACTACGACCTGCCCAACGGCTCGGACGATTTTGTCCACCGCATCGGGCGCACCGGACGGGCGGGCGCTACGGGCATAGCAACCACCTTCGTGATGCCCCAGGAGCGCGCGGACGCACGCAAGATGGAGCGCGAGCTTAAGGTCAAGTTTGAGTGGAGCGAGGCCGACAAGAACCTCGAGAAAGAGGAGCGCAACCGCCCCCTCGATCTCAACGCGCCGGTCACGGATCTCCTCGCGCTCGAGACTCGGGCATGGAAGTCCGGGGATGCGCAGCCGTCAGCCGCTCCTTACCGTTCCAATGGAAATGGGTTCCGCAGCCGTTCCGGCGGACGAAGCTCCGGTGGACGCGGTCCCGGCGGCCCAAGCCGCTTCTCTGGCAGCCGGCCCGGCGCCAGCCGCTCCGGTCCGGCGCGACGCGGGCAGTAGTTCCGCAGTTCAGATTCAGTCGCAGCTTCGTCCCGCGCGTCAACCAACCGCCGAACGGAGCTGCACTGGCTTGCGATCGCTCTTTAGCCTTGCCTGATTGCAACAAGCCCGTAATGTGCGCATCGAATTGTCTGCAAGTCACCGGCAGCCGTGAGCCGCGCATCTCTGCTTCCCTGTAAAATTGAAGGAATCCCATGATTTCAGTCTCCAATGTCACGATGCGGTATGGCGCCAAACTTCTGTTTGAGGACGTCTCGGTCACTTTTACCAGTGGGCGGCGCTACGGCCTGACCGGTCCCAACGGCGCAGGCAAGTCCACCTTCATGAAGGTGCTGACCGGCGAGATTGACGCACAGAAAGGCAATGTGGTGCGACCGAAGAAGATCGGCGTACTCTCGCAGGACCAGTATGCCTTCGACGCATATCGCGTGATCGACACCGTCATCATGGGCAACAAGCCGCTGTGGGCCGCGCTGGAAGAGCGCGAGACGATCTACAACAAGACCGAGATGACCGATGAGGATGGCAGCCGGCTGGGTGAGCTGGAGGGAATCGTCGGCGAGGAGGATGGCTACGAGGCAGAGGCGAATGCGGCGATTCTGCTGCAGGGTCTGGATATTGCCGACGAGCTGCACGAGCGCAAGATGAGCGAGTTGCAAGGCGGCCAGAAGGTGCGTGTGCTGCTGGCACAGGCGCTGTTCGGCGAGCCGCAGGCGCTGCTGCTGGACGAGCCCACCAACTACCTCGATCTCGACTCGATCTTGTGGCTGCAGGACTTCCTGGTGCGCTACAACGGCACGCTGATCACCATCTCCCACGATCGTCATTTTCTGAACTCGGTC
>Ga0326727_10011784_pt1 | contig 20177 bp, 17 predicted proteins | sample MB2enrmetagenome_FD_207643 | JGI IMG/M metagenome (GOLD analysis project Ga0326727, IMG submission 207643) | Lab enriched peat soil microbial communities from McLean, Ithaca, NY, United States - MB29MY | ecosystem: Environmental > Terrestrial > Soil > Wetlands > Peat | place: USA: New York...
ATCGGCGTCGAGGTGACACGGCTGGGGCTGCGCGAGTTCAAGCGGGAGAATCAGTAGCGCAAGCGCGCTCCGGTGCTTGAAGCCCCGCATGGACGATGCCGGCCCGGCACTGGACGTGCCGGGCCGACAACCCACAGCTTGGAACCGGGATAGGTGATAGGCAGGCCTGAAACGTCCGCAGCGCCCTCTCCAGACGTATCATCCGACTCGCGGAGAGATCCACGGCTCTCGATTGCCACAGGACAACGGGCCAGGCCTGAGCGAGGAGACTGACTTTGCCGGAGGAAACGTATACGCGTGACATCGAAGAATCGGACGATGTCCTCGACGCGACAGACGACGACGCAACGGGATTCTGGGAGCAACGTCAACGCGACCTTGTCACTAGCGTCCTCAACTACAACCTCGCGACCTTGTCTGGGTTGATCCAGAACGACAAGATCGATCTCTCGCCCGAGTATCAGCGCCGCTTTCGCTGGGACGGCATCCGGCAGTCGCGGTTGATTGAGTCGTTTCTCATGAATGTGCCTATTCCACCGGTCTTCCTGAACGAGGATAACTATGGTCAATACTCGGTCATTGATGGGAAGCAAAGACTTACGGCCATCCACGAGTTCATGCGGGGTCGTCTCAAGCTCAGTGGCCTAAAGGTATTCTCCGAGATCAATGGGTCGAGCATCGATGACTTGCCGCCCACACTTCAGAATGTCCTCGAAACACGAGCTGCCCTACAAGCCATAATAATTCTCAGACAGTCTGACCAAGAGGTTAAGTTTGAGGTCTTTCAGCGCCTGAATACTGGCGGAGTGAAATTGAATCCCCAGGAAATTCGTAACAGCACATGGCCAGGTCCTTTTAACAATTTAGTGCTCGAACTATCGACAGCAAAACCTTTCCACAAACTCCTCCGCATTTCGAACCCCCAGCGATCAGCGATCTTTAAGGAAATGCGAGATGCAGAATTCGTTCTGCGCTATTTCACATTTCGTACCACGTGGGCGACCTTTTCTGGTGGAATGATGCGCCACATGGACGACTTTATGTTTAACAACCAGGAACTGGCCGACGAGGAACTCGATAGCTTGCGTGATGAGTTCTTTCTGACGCTCGAGACAGCATCGGCGGCATTCGGAGAGTATGCGTTTCGTAGGTGGGTCCCGGACAAGAAACAGTGGCGTCGACAAGTGCTCGCGTCGCTCTTCGACGCTCAGATGTTCGCCGCTCGAGAGTTCACGCCGACTGACTTCCGCGGTCGACAGAGTCGGGCCATCCACGGCATGCAAGCCTTGTTCGAGAATGCTGATTTTCGTGCCTCCATTGATGCAGCCACGAATACGCCTGCGCTGTTTAAGCGACGCATCCAAATGGTCGCAGATCTCCTGACAAGGGTCAGCGGCTAGAAGACTGGTGCGCGTGATGCCGCCATCGGCTGCGCTTGATGCATTCTTCGACTCTATCGAGTTGTCTCGTCAGCTCGTCCTTTACGAGGCGGGGTATCCGGATCCGCCGGATCCACCGCACGACGCGTTGGTTAAAGGACTTCGAGGTGGTGCCAGTATCTTGATGGTTGCAGCGTTTGAGGAGTTCTTGCGCAGCGCGTTCCAGGAGCGATTAGGCACTCTTGTTGGGCCACCCTCGGTGATCGAGTTTCGCAAATTGCCTGAAGTGACAAGGGTAGCCAGCGTCTTCAATTCATTCGAGATTGCAATGGGCCGTCGCAGGCGGGGAGGGCTGGGTAGACGTGTGGACCGCTTGCCCGCGATCGGCAAGAGTGCCGAACTCGTTGTAACAGGTAATCTGGATCCAGCAGCGCTCGCTGATATTGGCGCGAATCCGAACTCTGAGGCCGTTCTGTCTTTGTTCAAAGCACTGGATGTCGCCCAGATATTTGAGCGAGTTAGAGGCGAGTTCGATCTCATCTGGGAGAAACCTGAGGCGAGCACCTTCTTGCCGGACAAGTTGGATGAGATCGTGCAACGGCGTCATGTTGTTGCTCACACTGCTGATGCTCTAAAGATCACACGTGAACAGCTCCATGAGGCGGTGGGATTCCTAGAGTGCTTGGCCACCGTGCTTGACGACGAGCTAGCACGTGTGGTGGATGGATTCCGGGTCGCTGCCGCACCGTAGACGCATTGATGGCGCTAAGGGAGCTCACTCCTTGAGAGGACTTCCAGCTGCGCTTTGTGCTTCGCATGTGGCACCGCCCTCCCCTTCAGCACGTCCCTGGCCCGCCTCTCGCTGACCCCTACCGTTTCAGCGACCTTCTTGGATCCCATGGTCTGCAGCTTCGGCAGCGTGAGCCTCCGCCACCCGTCGTTGTCGTGGTAGACGGTTAGCCGTTCGTCCAGCTCGTCGATGGTAAGGAGGCCCGTGAACCGGTCCTCGAGTCGGTTCGACTCCTTGCCGATGAGCTTGATCTCTCCCGCGATGACCAGCCGTCGCTGGAGCAGCCCCACAGTGCCTCGCCCACACGGCTTGCCGTCAGGTCCGAGCGCCTTTGCCTCTGGGTGGGCTGCGTACTTCTCGGCGACATCCCCATAGTTGTCCACCTTCGGCTGGCCGGATCGGCCAGCAACTGTCGTGATCCGGTACGGCCCCCGGTCCGGATGGTGCAGGTCGACCCAGGAAAGCCTTGACCATCGGGAAGAGTCGGGCTCCCACGGCGCCACGAGGCGGAAGCGCTGGCTCGGTGCGATACCCGCAGGAGGTGTCACACCAGCCGCGCTCAGCATGAAGTTGAACGGCTTGACCTGGTCGTCGTACGGCTTGCCCTCATTGAGGCGCCCGAACGCCCGGAGCACCGCTGGCGACGTGACGCTGGTGCGGATCATTGTCGGCCGCTCGAACCAGCTCGGCCGCTCGGCCGGTAACCCGAGCGCCTCGTGAACGATGACCGACCACATCTGAGGGATCCATCGCCGGTCCTCGTCCTCTGGGTCGAGCGGGTTCAGGAGCTGCCCAAGGCCATGCTCTGACGGTGGGTGGTCCTTGAGGAAGACGGGGTTGCCAGCTTCGTCGAGGTCGTACAGGACGTACCGCTTGGCCGAGATGGCAAAGCACGTCGCTGTCGCCTCGTCTTTGAGAATGCTCGGAACTGCCTCCTGGTCGTAAGGGTTGAGGGCCTCAAAGCGCGCCTGGATAGCCTCAACCTGGTCGAAGGAAAGGGCACGCACTGCCTCTGAGCCATCGGGCAGGCGCTCAGGACCTCCGGGGCAGGCCACAAGGCCCCCTGACTCGGAGCACACGATCGCCATGGAGTCGGTGTCGCAGAACGCCCAGGCGCCGCCCAAGCCGGTGACGAGGCGCTCCAGCACGGCAAGCATGAGCCGAGCAGCGCCCGTGATGCAGGCGGCGAGCGGTGGGAAGCAGTACCGACCGGGATCCTCGGGGCCGCAAACCCTGTCCTCGAAGGGAGACTCGTCTCGGCCATGGACAACGACGCGGGCCTGCTTGCCCTTCGGAAGCTCATCGCGATTGAACTCACTCAAGATCCCGTAGGAGCCCGCCGTCGCTACAACCTTGAGCGATGTGGAAAGGCGCTTCTTCTCCTGGTCGTCAATATCGGTCCGTCTCCGTACCCGCTGGCGCTCCTCGACCATCGACCGGAACGGGTCGTCGGCTGCCGGATCGAGTGGCACGACACCCCGCAACTTGACCGAGCGAAGGCCCCTTGCCCTGCCCACGGGCACCAGACGGATGGCACGCACGACTTTCGGGGACCGGCCGGTGAGCAGCTTCGACTGGACGCAGTCCGCGATCGAGTGCCAGAGGGGCTCTGTTGAGGTCAGTGGGTTGACGCCGATGCCCCAGGTCTGGGCGTCGTAGGCGGCCCGGACAGGAAGGACGTCGTCCTTGGGCTCGATGAGCACGAAGCCGACAAGCTTGGGCCAGAGAGCCTGGTCCAGAACGGCCTCAAGCGTCACGCGCTCGAGCAGCTCCCTGACCTCCTTCGTCGCGTCGATGGTGTCGATTCGTTCTGCGATGTGGAAGCGGTGGAGGTCCATGAGCGCCCCGACGGTCGGGTACATCGAGGTGAAGTCGAGGAGCTTCACGGGGACCGGGACGCGGCGGATCCGGCACTCGGCCCTGCCGCCGAAGAAGGCCGACATGGCATAGCCGAGGATCTCCCGGGGGAAGTCAGGCTGCCGGTCGAGAATCGGTCGCAGGCCTATCGCGTCGAGGTAGGCCTTCGACATGGCCGCTGGAGAATAGGCACGTTCGGGCGGGATGGCGACCGGGTGACGCTCGAACTCGGCGACGAGCGCCTGGTGAAGATCGAAGGTGGCCGCCACGTCCTGGCGGCAGTAGTCGATGTACTGCTCAGTGATCTTCCCGTGCCCTCCGGATTCAGCCTTGCCATGGACGCCGAAGGCGTCGCAAGCGCCTTGCAGGCTATAAGGAAGTCCCGTGAGGGCGAATGCCAGCGTTCTCAGGTCAAGGAAGCGCCCCCGCCATGCGTAGCCCGGATCGGGCTTCTGGTCCTTGGAGCCCTCGGGGATCAGGTCGATCAGATCAGGCTCTGCGGGCTTAGTGAAGGACATGAAAGCGAGCTTCGAGTTGGCGTGCTTGATGTCGACCCTCGGCCGATGACGGCGCTCTGTGTGCCGGGTGCCTTCCTTGCCGCGGGCAAGAACGAGCGAGAACCCGCCGCGGTTCGTGTCGCGTCCCTCGCTGGCCTTGATGGCCAGCCGCGACAGGTCGAAGGGGAGGTTGAAACCGACCACCCGGGCACGGGCCCGGTAGGCGGCTGCGAAGAAGACCCTCTCTACGAACTCGGACTGTGACAACAGTCGGATCGGCCGCACCCGGTTGTCGCCAAGAAGGGTCGAGCGCTCGGCCACGTACCGTTGCAACTCGCGGTATCCGCCAGGATCCCGATCGGGTAGGTCATCGGCATAGAAGAGCCCGTCATCGATGAGCATCGGACCACCAGGATCGAGGCGGTAGTAGCACCAGGCGCCGAACTTGAGCGCTTGCGCGCGGTCCGTCATGGTCTCTGTGTCGAACACGAGGACAGCTGGCGGGACGGTGTGGCGGTGGTCGGGGCGCGGGCGTTTCTTCGCTGCCACCCGCTCTGCCCACACCCGGAGCGCGATGGGAAGCACCGGATTGGTCACTTGATCCCGGGAAGCCTTCGCCAAGAAGGAAGGTGCTCGTCGAGGGACTTCACCATGCCCGCGCCTTCGTCTGCCCGACGTTGGAACGAGTCGGCAAGCTGGCGGAAGAAGGCCGCGAGGGAGCGCATGCCGAGCACATGTCGCTCCAGGTACGTCGGGGCGCGGCCCGAGGGGAGCGCTGCCACGTCCAGTTGTGCGGCCGTGGCCTTCGCATGACATGTGAGACAGAGCGTCACCGTCACCTCCTCGTCGTTCGCCTCGCCAAGGGGATGGTGCGCCTGCAGGAGCTTGAGGGTCGATCGTCGCATTGACTCCATGCGAAGGGCAGCTGGATCCGTCTCGCCACACAGGGCACATGCGGCATCTGCAGGCAGCCTTCGGGCTCGCCGCGCTCGGCGAACCTCGTTCAGGATCGGGTCTGGTTCTTGAATCAACTCGTGCCTTTCATGGCGTTGTGATGTAGATGTCGTCGATGTCGATCTCCCCACGTCGGAGGAACTCCTCGATCTGATCGGGGTCAGTCGCCAGCACGGCCCCGCCGACTCGCTTGCCAGCAAAGGGCGTGAGCGCTCCGACATCACCCGTAGCTGCGAAGCGCTGGATGGCGTTCCAGTGCCGGCCGACCATCGAGCGAGCACGGGATCCTCTGACGTCGATGTCCACAACCCCCTCGGGCGACAGCACGCTCATGCGCTGGTAGCTGCGGTCCGATGGCGTGGGCACATAGCGCCGCCCTTGGAGGACGAGCGAGTCGCCTGCGTATCGGCGCACCGTCTCTGACGTCGTGTCGTGCCGTCGCGCTGCGACGCGGAGTGAGACCTTCTCATTTCGCATCTCGCTGAGCGCCTCGAAGGCTTTGTGGCGCGCCTCACGCTCAGCTGGCCTGAGTCGCTCGTAATCAGATCGCCCCCGCACCTTGCGGGGCACCGTGCGGTTACGGCGCTCAGCTGAGTAGTCACGAATGCGGGCCATGGCCTAGGCCTCCTCGTCCGAGGCCTCGAGGATTGCCACTGCTCTTGTGGCCCAGGAGGCAAAGCGCGTGGCTTCCTCCAGCGCCTCGTCCCCGAATCGCTCCTTGAAGGCAACGGCGAGGTGCTTGCCCATACGGGCAGGCACGAACAGATCAGCTAGGCCGCGGGACTCGCAGAGCCGGGCAAGGCTGGTCACTAGCTGGCGGGCTGCGCTGTCAGCGGTGAGGCCCGGCCGACTGGGAGGATCGGACTCATCGCCGTCGCTGTCCTCTGCCTGTCCCGGCCGCAGCCACCGGTCTACCGAGTCGTGCGAGGCCCCCACGCGCCTCGCGATCTCGCGATGCGAGACGTCCGGTTGATCGCTGGCGATGCGGATGGCGGCCGCACGCCGCTCGGCCGTTGTCAGCGGGAGGGCAGTCCTTGTTGCCGTCTCGAGGGCTCGCCGGAAGGCACAAGCGACCTCCGATTCGCCCGGGTCCGGTTCGATGACCACAACGTCGATCTCAGACCGGCCCGCACGCAGCGCCGCATAGGTCCGGTGGACGCCCTCGGCGATCAGGTACTGCCCGTTCTCACGAGCGATCACCTCAATAGCTGGCAGCTCCTCCCCGCTCAACATGAGCTGGGCAAAGAGGTCTACACGCTCGTCACTTCTCGTGAACCTCGGCCATGCGTCCTGGCTGATCCGAAGTTGGTCAATCTTTACTCGGGTGGCGGTGCTCATGACTCTTCCCCTTGTTGTGACTCCGACTTGTGCTGGCGGCCCAGGTCCGACGCGATTTCCTCAGAGACGAACGTCGGCAAGTACCGGACAAGGACCGCCTCGACGACTCTGGATGGCGTCGAGCCCGTCCGGTTGGACTCTGCGTAGATCGCTGCTCGGAAGCTCGGCGGGAGCGCCAGCGTGAGCGTGACCTTGGGCCGGGGATTGGATCTCATGGACTCAGTATCCACAAATCGTTCTTTTAGAATGACAGGACTTACTGGCGCGTCTAACATGAGGAGTGATGGCCCCGTTAAGGACACCGAGTGAGGCAAATGTTGAACTGGCCAAACTGGTAACAGAAGCGGGAAATCCGACGACCGCTCGCCAGGTGCGCACATGGCGGTCAAACGGGTGGGTACCTCAGGCGGAGGTCAGGGCGCTCGGGCGAGGGCGGGGAAAGGCAGCCGTCAACACGGAGGAGTCCTTCAAGCAGGCCCTGACTGTCGCGGAGACTCGAGGTGGCAAGAGGACCAGCCCCCACTTGATCGTCCTAGCCCTGTTCGCAAGGGGGTTTGCTGTCTCCGAGGTTCAGCTTCGGGCGGCCTACGCGACGTACTTCGGGAGGAAGCGCGCCGAACTCGAGAAGGCCACGGCGGGAGCCGAGACAGACTTTGATGCCGCCGAGCAGCTTGCCGGAGGTATCACTCAGGCTGCCCATCGTCAGCGATCCGGCCGGTACCTCATGAGCAGAGCTGCCCGGACAGGTGAGAGCCCGGCGGCGATGCTCGAAACCGTATTGACCGTTGTCGCGAGTGCACTCTTGGGCGGTGACGTTCGAGAGCTGTTCGACCATTTCGACCCTTCCGGGGTGATGTCGGACGCGATCGATGAGTTACTGGAGGTCACTGGGATGGCTGGCCTCGCCAAACCTGTTGGCGCAGCGGTGCCGATCGTGTCTACACGCGCTGAGCTTCGCGAGGACGTCCTGTCGTGGATCGAGAACTCATCGATCGACTCCCTCGAACGCGCGAGCCAGGAACTGCCCCTGGCGGACCTGGTCTTCGCACGAGACAGCTTCAAGCTCGTGTGGGGCGCCGTCAAAGCTCTCAACGCGATAACAAAAGCAGCTGGGTCGCCGGACGATGCATTCGGGACACGCTTTGCCTCGATGCTCAAGGTAGGCGACGAAGAGGTCGCCTTCCTTGCCGTGATGATGGCTTCGCTCTTGAAGCATCTGAGGCCTGCGGTCGAAGAGGGCCTGCCCCTTATCGAAGCAAGTGCTCAGCGTGCCGCAGCCGTGGAAGAGATGCTTGGGTACTTCCCCAAGCATTTGCATCGCTTCCTTGGCCCGGAAGGATCCGAGCGATTGGCTAGGGCACACAAAGCCACGCGCGAGGAGTTTGAAAGGTCCTTCCAAGCCTTCAAAGACCAGCGTCCAGATTTAGAAGAGATAAGAGCAACGCCAGTCGAAATCGAACCCTGAGATAACGGTGCCCCGGGCGAGGCTGCAACCTCCCCGGGGCTGGCATACGAAAGGTCGGGCTATCCGCATGCACCAACAAGTTACCGAGATGTTCAATTCGGATGCAGTCCGAGACGGCATCTGCGTCGTGGACGGCTACGGCCTGAGGGTCGCCGTCGAGCGCCGCCACCTCGTGATTGCCGACGGGATCGGGCGTGCCCGAAGGGTCCGACGCTTCGCCCGAGGGGACAGATCCCTTCGAAGGGTCGTCGTGATCGGCAACTCAGGCACATTGAGCATCGATGCCCTGCGATGGCTAGGCGATGTCAAGGTGCCTCTCTTGCACGTAGACCTCGAGGGTCGTGTGCTGGCCGTTTCCTGTGTGGAAGGCACTGACAACCCATCCTTGCGAAGGGCTCAAGCCCTTGCCATGGAGCATGCCCAAGGCCTTGAGATGGTTCGAAGCCTCATCGTCAGCAAGCTCAAGGGTCAGCTCCGAGTTGCAAGTGGCCTGCTCGGAGATGCCAAGGCCACAGCCGTCATCGAGGCAGCCCTTGAAGACCTCGAAGGGGCTCAGTCACTGGGTGAGGTCCTTTCGGCAGAAGCCATCGCAGCCTCGGCCTACTGGCCAGCATGGGGAGATGTCCCCGTGCGCTTTGCCAAGGCCGACCTTGCCACCATCCCTTCCCGCTGGCTCACGGTCGGGCAACGCAGCTCACCGCTCTCGGAATCAGCCAGATCAGCGGTAGCGCCCGCCCATGCCATCTTGAACTACTGCTATGCCCTCTTGGCGGCCGAGGTTCGCATCGCCTGCCTAACGATGGGGCTCGACCCTGGCCTTGGAATCCTCCATGCCGACAAGGCCAACCGGGACTCGCTCGTCGCCGACCTGATGGAGCCGGTGCGCCCCGAGGTCGACGCCTTCGTGCTCGAGCTGCTTGACGCTCGCACCTTCAGAGCCTCCGACTTCACCGAGACGAGGTCTGGGGTGTGTCGAGTCCTTGCCCCGCTAACGCACGAGTTGGCCGAATCGGCCAGTCGCTGGAGCAGAGTCGTTGGCGCCATCACTGAGCAGATGGCAAGAGACCTCGCCAAGATCAGCGGTGGCAAGGTCAGACGCGTGTCGACTCCGATCACCCAGCGCAGCCGGGCAGCAGCGCGGCGAGAATCGTGGGGGCACGAGGCCCCCAAGCCGCCCCGGTCCAGGAAGGTCGCCCCGACGTGCCGGTCCTGTGGGGCACCAACGCCGAGGTCGGGCTACCTTTATTGCGATCACTGCCGCCCGGAGCGGAGGGCCCAGGCACTCGCAGCACTGCAGGAGGCCAGGCGAGTCGCGCAGAGCCGACGAAAGCAGGAGGGTCGGGATTCGTCGTGGACCGAGGAGAGCCTGGCTAAGCAACGCCAGGCGATGCAACGACGGAGACGTGAGGAGCAGGAGTGGGAGGAAGCCGGTGGCCAACAGCAGGACCCGTCAATCTTCATCGAGGAGATCCTTCCCCTCATCCAGCCCCTGTCGACACGGCTGTTGTCGAGGACGACGGGACTGTCGCGGTCTTACTGCTCGAACGTGAGAGCTGGTAAATACGTGCCGCACCCGAGACACTGGGAGGCGTTCCGAAGGTGCTTCGAGATTGCCACCGAACTGCATTGAACCAACTTCGTGAGGAGTGTGCGTAACCCAGTGCTTAGGCAGGGGCACCTCCAAGAGCAGCGCGCGCCCCTGGCCCCGCGAATCCATCCTCCGCCTGCCAGCAGCATCCAATGCCGTACTCGGCGATCAAGAGGTCTAGAACCCAGTTGTCGGGAATCGGACTGGAGCAGACGAGATACAGCGCGGCCTTGTCTGTCAGTCCGTAGCGGAACCTGTACTCCTTGAGTTGCGCTATTCCTTTTCGAACCTGTGACAGCCAGTTGGTCTCACTCAAAGACTTGACCTCGTAGATGGCAGGTCCGCTAGGCAACTCACAGAAGAGGTCCAGCAGCTTGTCGGAAGTAGGTTTGAAGCCTCTCTTGCGCAGCTCGTCATCGAGGGCGAATAACGCTACCTGATGTGCGCGATTAGCCCTTTCCAATTTTGCCTGTGCTTCTTGTGCCCTGAGGATCATCTCGTTCGGTGCCCGCGCCGTCAGCTTGCGGCTGCGGTCGGTACGACTTCGCTTGGGAGACACACCAGGAATTGGAACGGGATCCAAGATGCTGCGGCCTGAAAGAAAACGGCCCGCGCGTCGAAGCGTTTCCGCGAAAAGCGGATCATCCTGCAAGGCGGTTGACACTTCCTTGTGACCTGCTGCGACGCTACGTCGGACATCCGTTAGCTGCGAGACCCAACGCCTCAGCGTGGTGGAATCCGGGTCGCCAAGCGTTACAGCCACAGTGGCCCAGTCTCTTTGGTCTCGCCTGAGAACTCGGTTGAACATGCCTTTCAACTCAGAGAGCGTCTGAGCAGACAGCCATCCCGGATCTCGGTCACCCACCAGCGCGAGCCCGGCGTAGACAGCCTTTTCATACCGCGGGCGCATCTGGTCCGATATCGACATAAAGCCGAAGATGTCGGTCGTGACCGACGGCTCACTCGGATCCATGATCCGGGCGTCCAGCTCTTCACCAGGTTTGGGTGGCTCGCCTGAACGAGTTACCAGGGTGGCCGGCCAGCCATCCCCGTCTCCAAGAATCGTCGCCGCCACTCCGCTTGGTGTCGGACGTCCGACTAGCACCCGTACCTCCGCTCCTCGCACCCAAGCGGAACCGTGACCAGCACTGTCGCTCATGAGGTCAGTATTGCACCGAGACTCCCGTCCGCGGTCTTGTGACTCGAAGACAAGTTGCACGTGATTGACTTGAACGAGGAAGTCACTGCGCAACAACAGGAGGCTCGTGTGGGGCTCGAACAGAGGTCACTGATCCTGCAGCAATACTGGCAGCCATCATCGAGTTCGACGAGCTTGGGCGCGAAGGCTTCCTCGAGAAGTACAAGATGGGCAAGGCGCGCCGTTATGTGCTCGTGCACGGTGGAAAGGAGTACGACTCCAAGGCGGTCGTGGCAGCTGCTCGAGGAAAGCAGTTTCCAGAGAGAGGTCCCCTTTCCCATGAGCTGTTCAGCGGAGGCGAGCATCACTGGCACCGACCTGGTCGGCAGGTCGCTGCTAGGGTCGCCAACGGTCTCTTGAGAAGGGGTCAAATGCCCAGCATCTATGATCTTTCTGAGCAATCAGCAGTCGAGTCGGCGTTGGACGAGTTTGACCGTCTAGGCCGAGAGCCTTTCCTGGAGAAGTACGGATTCGGGCGTGCCAGAAGGTACATGGTGGTGCGCAACGAAAAGCTGTATGACTCCAAAGCTATTGCTGGCGCAGCCTTCGGCTACCAGTACCCGGAACAGGGTCCTTTGACTTCGAAGGACTTCTCGGGCGGGGAGGGCGCTGCCAAGCCAATACTCGAACGGCTCGGCTTCGAGGTCGCGAGGCTCGATCCACCGAACGAAGAGAATGCCGCGAATCAGTCCGGTGGTGACGAACTCGGCGGCCTGTTCCAGGAAGCTCTCGATGAACTTGCAGCCCGGACACCCGGTGCCGGTCAGACCTTCGAAGCTGCTGCGAACCTGAAGCAGCTGATCGAGGTCGACATTCCGGCGAGGCTTCAGGCACACCTGCGAACTGCTCGGGAGGCCAGAGGCAGCATCGGCATGGGCATGGTCGCAGACGTGCCTTGGGTAGCGCTGTTCTCGCGGGATGGCGCGAACTCTGCCAAGCAGGGCTACTACCTCGTTTATCTCTTCGCCACCGACGGGAGCAGGGTCTACCTATCTCTGAACCAAGGCACCGAGAACCTTCACGGTGGAACTGCTGCCATGCTCAAGCGTGCCCTGGACCTTCGCGACGTTGCTGGGGAACAGGAGGGCTTGCTCACCGAGATCGACCTCGCTTCAACCAACCAGCGACCGAAGCGCTACGAGGCAGGCAATGCCTTTGCTTTCTGTTACGAGAACGGAAGCGTGCCCCGAGACGACGAGTTGCTCTCAAACCTCGACCGGCTGATCGCGATCATCAGCCAGGTTGAGGCCTCCGGACTGAAGTTCGATCCGGAACTCGAGCCGCTTCATCTGCTTTTCAAGTGGAACACCTCTCGAGAGCCCAACACGATCAGTCGCCACAAGCAGGTAGCCGACGAGCAGGGTTCGGTGTGGTGGGGCCGGTTCGGTACTGTTGCCTCCCCGGGCATGGGTGCTGGGCACCTTGCTGATCTCCGTCACCAACTCGAGGACGAAGTCCCTACTTACGCCTTCTTGTACCGGCGAGGTGAGATCTGGAGAACCAAGCTTCTTGAGATCAGCAACGACGCGAGCGCTGTTGACGTCGGGCGGCTTCCGACTTACTACCGTGCTGACGAGTGCAACCTCTTCGCACGCCTTTCTGACTTCGTTCAGCTTCCGGGCGACTGGGCGGACGGCCACCTAGTGCCAGCCGGAAATGGGGACCCCGTCAAGCTGGCAGGGAGCTTGTCGAACCAGACAACGCCACTGTTTGTCTACGAACGGTTTGATCCCGGGGCGCCAGAGGTTCCTGTGTCACCACCAAGGCACCCCGAGGTGACCTCTCCTGCTCCTGAGCCGCCCCCGTTGACGATCGACTGGCTCCGAGACCTGACGGGCCTGAGCGAAGAGCGGCTGGAAGAGCTGATCCGCTCGCTTCAAGACGCGAGCCCTCAAATTATTCTGGCCGGGCCTCCCGGGACCGGGAAAACCTGGATCGCGATGTGCCTTGCTCGCTATCTCACAGACGACCGGTCGCTGGCACACGAATTAGTCCAGTTCCATCCCAGCTACGGCTACGAGGAGTTCGTCGAGGGACTTCGTCCTGTCGTCGAGCATGGCGGAGTCCAGTTCAAGCGAGTCGATGGCGTCATCAAGAAGATGGCGGAGGAGATCGCGAAGTCTGGTGAGCCACGTGTCCTCGTGATTGACGAGATGAACCGTGCCAACCTGCCGCGAGTCTTCGGAGAGCTGATGCTCCTGCTCGAGTACCGCGACGAGCCCATTGACTTGATGTACTCCTCCGACTTCTCCCTTCCGCCGAACCTCATGATCATCGGCACGATGAACACCGCTGATCGCAGCATCCGGAGTCTGGATGTAGCGCTCCGGAGGCGATTCGACGTCTTCGAGTGCCCACCAGACGCGTCCATCCTTGAGTGGTATTTCAAGACTCACATCAACGAGATCCCCGGTCTGATCGAGGGCTTCGAACAGTTGAACGCCGATCTTGCCGAGCAATTGGATCGTCACCACCTCGTTGGCCACAGCTTTTTCATGGAGAACCCGTTCAATGCTCAAGTCCTGCGACGGGTCTGGGAGCGTCAGATCTTCCCCTTGCTCGAGGAGTACTTCTTCGATCAGCCCGACCTCGCGTCAGGCTTCAGCCTGGAGAAGTACTGGCCCCAGGCGTGACGATGCGAACCGAGTTCGTGACCGAGTCGCACACGGCCGAGATGGAGCTGAGCGCGCTCGAGGCCCGTGCCCTCGAGCTAGCCGGCAAGCGACTTGCGTCGACCAAGACTTGGTGGGGATCCGACGAGGCCGCGGCGGGCGACGACCGAACCGTCGTTCGCTGCAAGCCACGCGGTCCCGGACGCTACGCGGTGTCGATCCGGGACGCGGTTGGAGTCGTAGCCGTCGGTGATCTCCAGATCATCGTCCAGCCAAAGATCGCTTCGGGCCATCTCTTCTACCTCCTCGCAGCATCGAAGGAGATCCCTCGACTGGATACGGGAGCCGCCGAACTCGCCTCAAGCGCAAATCTGTGGAATTTGGTCGCGCTCTGGTTCATCGACGCTGTCGAAGGAGTGATTCGCCGCGACCTCATTCGTGACTATCGCGAGGAGATGGCACAGCTGAGTGCCGTACGAGGACGGGTCGTGCCCCTTGCCACTGCTCGGGCCTTCTACGGCGGGAGCCTCAAGCCAACCTGCATCTATGAGGAGTTCGACAACGACAACTCCCTTAACCGGGTCCTGAAGGCGGCCGCGGCGTCAGTTGCTCGCAGCCGATTGTTAGAGGTAGGTCTGCGAAGACGAGCGGTTGGTGCGCTTGCGCAGATGGCTGATGTCACCGATCTGCGGGTTGGCGACCTGGAGGTCTCTCCCGATCTGCGGACCGCCTACTACCGAGACGCTTGGAAGCTGGCGCGCCAGGTGCTAGCGGGTCAAGGCATCGAGATGCGATCGGGCGAGATGCTTGCGTGGACCTTCTTGATTCGGACGCCAGATCTTGTTGAAGGGGGCATTCGGAACTTGCTACAAGAGGCTCTTCATCCCACTTGGCATCTCGAGAAGAAGGGACGCCAACTCATCGGAGCTCCGATCACGCTCAACCCCGACCTTGTCTTCGAGCACGGCCGGCTAGTCGGAGATGTCAAGTACAAGCTCTTGAGTGCCTGGAACCAGAGCGACCTCTATCAGGCGGTTGCCTTCGCGACTGGCTATCGGGCCGCCGGGGCGCTTGTCATCTCCTTCTTGACTGATGCGCAGCAGACCGAGCTGCCAGAGCTGATCGTTGGCGTCCTCCCGGTGACGTCACTCGCCTGGATGGCTTCGAGCGAGGTCACTCCTCAGCAAGCGCTCGGCACGCTCGTAGAGCAGGTTGAGAGATGGTTGGAGTCACGGCTAGGTACAGAGAGCGCATTTCGCCTGATCACTGCCTAGGCAGCTGGCCATTACGGCGCAGAGAAGTTCAAATCTCTTGTTTGAGAGCGTTCCCCCGAGAGCGCTCGATAGAGTACCGCTTAGCGTTCGCTTCCATCTTCGCGACCAGCGCATTGCTTAGCGACACGCCGAGCACGTCCGCTAGGCGCAGCAGATAGCCGAAGACATCGGCCAGCTCTTCCTCGACGTGCTTCCGAGTGGCCGAATCGGCCAGAGCAGTCGCGCACTCATCAGGTTCGAGCCACTGGAAGATCTCGGCTAGCTCCCCCAACTCCCCAGTGAGCGCCATGATCAGGTTCTTCGGCGTGTGGTAGCGCTCCCACTCGCGCTCTACAGCGAAGTTCCTCAGGGCTGCGGTCAACTCGAGGATCGACTTCTCCTCACTCATGGGGTCATTCTGCGTCCTGATCGGTGGCGTTCACAAACGCTTCAGCCAGCTCCCCGAAGACGATGTCGAGGTCGGCAGCGATGTCCATCGCCTGGGCGAGGTAGCTCCGTTGGCCAGCTGTCAGACCAGGGCCAGTGCCCTCGCTCATTGCCTCGAGCGCGCTCAGCACGGCGTGGAGCAGATCGACACTGCTGGCGTGAAGCTCGAGGTGAAGGAGTGGGTCTTCCACACCGTGAGGGTACGTGCTCAGAAGAGCGACTCATCCTCGCGCTCATCCGACTCCGGACTCGGACGTTCAAGCTTGACTTCGGCCGTCATCGCTGGCAAAGCCGAGGCTGTCGCGACAATCCACTTCGTGGTGCGGCCCGGATCATTTACTCGGGGCCTGGGTTCGGCGGTCCAGCCACTCCTACCAAGGATCGAGTTCAACGCCCGCGGAACGATGCGATATGCCCAGTCCGAACTGCTGGTCCCGGAAGAAGCAGGTAAACCGTCCTCCAGCAGACTCATGACCTCTCCCCACGGAATGCCCTTGGTCGTCCGTACCTTTGCCTGAAAGTCCTGGTTCCGCCCGAGTTCGGCAATCGCTGCGTTCTCGAGCGTTTGTGCCGCATCAACTTCCCCATCGGGTGCCGATACAGCACCCGCGGCCTCAACCGCTCTCTCTATCGCTCTTCGGTACTGGCCAGCGAGCTTCGAAGCATAATTGTCGATTGCGGGGCTGTCATAAGTCGGGTCGAGAGCTTGAAAGGAGCGCTCAAAAGACAAGGCCTTGATCGGGATCGGATACGGAGCGCTGCCAGCGCTCGACCAAAAGACTCCGTGACCAACCAAGGGTTCGTTGAGAAGAGTTGCCAAAAGATCGTCGGAGAAGTGAGCATTCGCGTTCTTCAGCACCCTCAAATCACCTGAAGAGAGTAAGTGGAATATAAACCAGTTGTCCCCCTGGCTCAGCAATTCCTCCGGGAGACTACCGGGCTGCTGCGTAACCAGCACGGCACCCAGATCGTACTTTCGACCTTCCTTCACCCATTCGACGAAGGGACCCTCACCATGCGACACCGTCGAGCCGAGCACAGCTTGCGCTTCCTCGATCACAGCAATCGTTGCAATGGTGTTCGGGTTAGCAGCGGTGAATTCGTTCTGGTTGTGCTCAAAGATCTCCTGCAGAATGACGCCAGCGAGTTGAAGACCTTGAGACCCACGCATTCGGGAGATGTCAACAACGCATAGCTTTCCGTCGGACAAAGCCTGCTTCAGTGAACGAAGTAGCTGGCTAGAAGGATCGTGTAGAGCGCGCACAATGCGGACCATGTTGGCCCGGGCCGCGTAGAGTTCCATTTCCTGGTTTGGTTTGAGACCGAGAATCTCCATGATCTTTGTCTCATCGGCCGCGTGTCCATTCGCCCACACCAAGTCGACCAGTTCCCGCCACGGGTCCGGTGAAAGCGCCTTCAGCTTGGCGACATTCTGTCGATCCTGGCTATCCTGCGGAAGCGCGAGACTGACAACCTTGGCGGCTGATAGATCTCGAACGTCGAGCTTGACCCGGTCGACGATAAACGAACTGTAGAAGGGGCTGGGGCCGACCCGATCGGTGAAAACCACCAGGCGATCTCGTAGACCTGGAACATCGCAGAGTCCAGGTCGGTTGTTGAAATCCGGCCAGAAGTACTCGCCATCCGGGTCGAAGATGACGGTTCCTACTGGGCGCCTCTGGCCCAGACGTTTCTGGACGGTCGGTTCAGTCACCAACCCGTAGAGGTCTGAGAAGAGGAGCTTGATCAAGTTCGACTTTCCAAAACCAGCACGCGCAAAGACAAAGGACCTTCGACTCACCAGCTGATTCAGGTCGAACCGTGGAACTATCGATGGCTCCAGACGCGCGAAACGATCATCGTCCTCAAAACGGCAGTCGTTCCCCGCGTAAACAAATTCTCCCAGCGCCAGGAAACCGATCTCGGCCCCGGCGTCGGAATCCTCGCTGGCTCCAGCCACGTGAGCAAGAAGCTTGTTAGAGAGAAAAGCAACCTTCGCACCCACGTGGGGAAGTCGCCGGTGTGACGCGATAAACAACGGCGGCTTATCCCCAGCTTGAGCGCGCAGAATACCGAGGATCCGGATATTGACTCTGTACTTCAGATACTGGTCCCGAAGGTCTTCAGGGATGGGACGATCTTCCCTCACCGCACGAATCGCGTAATCTTCACCCGATGGCGTCACAAGACGGCCCTGGGAAGATATCGTCGTGATTCGGCCCAGTACAGCCTCGTTATCGTTCTCGAGCGCGACAAGGACAAATTGGCCGTGCATCGCCCTTGACTGAAAGCTGCTCTCATAGGGCAGAACGAGATCAGCGTGAAATTCCAACCCGCCTTCGGAAAAACCAAGAAATGTTCCAGCAATCTGGGCGTCCGTGAAAAGGGTCATGCGGAATACCTCCGAGCAGCTGGATCGTCTACGGCTAGGCGGTGGGCATCGAACGTCGGCCGCTGACTGGGGGATAGGTGATCGCGAATCGCTTCGACCATAGTGTCCTGCAGGATCGCCAGATCCAAGTCGACCACTTGGGCATGGGAGTCAGCCTGCTGCAGGCAATGTGGGTAGTACGGGATGGGGAAGCCACACTGCGCATCGTTGAGGAGTGAACCGAAGATCTTTTGTGCACTAGTGGATTGTCCTGCGAGAATGTCCACGGTCCATATTGGGTCACCCATTCGCGGGCCGAACCGTACGAAGTACATCTCCCCCATGTTGAACTTCGGCGCCTCTATATCTCTTTCGTCGGGGGCTATGAGCGGACTTCTCACATATTCAGCCCACTTATAAACCTTGCTCTGGAGATCCATCGGAATCGGAACGTAAAACGCGGCACCGTCTGGGAAGACGTTCGAGATGGACATCGCGAGCCGGTACCGCTCAAGGATCTCGGAATGTTTGGCGATACCGACCAGGAATAGGTCACGTCGGTAACGTTCCTTCAGGCGATCGATGGCCAGTTTGATTAGTCGGTACATCTGTACGAAGAGGTCGCCTGTGAAAATCTTTGCCCGTAGAAGCCCGTCGTGGAGGAGTACCGTGTCGGCAGCGAAGTCTTTTTTACATTGGTCATAGATGACGGCCCACTCGCAGATGTCACGGTATACGAGAGTCCAGCCCGACGAGCCACTGTAGGTTCGCGGGATCATTGGGCTTAGAGCAGACAGCTCGCTCACGCCCAGGTCGTGCATGAGCCGCCCCAGTGGCGTGCCCTCCGCAAGGTGGTGTTTGCTGAGTTCGCCTGTGTCGCTGGACGACGAGATGACGTCGAAGAACTGTTGAGCGCCGTAAGAATCCACGACTCTCACCAACTGAAGCAGCAAAGGGTTGAACTCGATCTTGTTGTTTCCGGCGTCGGAAGCGACTAAGGAGATCATGTTGGAGTTCTTCGGTTGAATGGTGACAGGGCGCGCCGTTCTGAGACTCTCGACCTCGATCTCGACGTCATCCAAAAGAAAGGCTGTCCTGTCAGTCTCCTCTCGGATCCGCTGGCGAACGAGGGGTAGCTGGTCAGGCTCGAACATGGTGGCCGCCTTTGGTCAGACGATCAGGAAGCCAGGCTCGCATAGCCGTCGACCTCCTCAACGTATGCACCAGCGTGCGAGAACTGCTGGGCCTGTCGCGACCAGTTGGGCGATATTCCGGCTGGCACGAGCCTCCCGATTTGCCATCCAGCGTCAGCCTCTTGGATTGAACGCCGAAACAGCTCACTGGGATCCTGTCGTTGTGAGGGAAGGGCTCCGAGACGGACAACGAGCCGTGCACCGGGAACGCAGCGGGTACTCGTCACCCGCCAGATCGTCGCCAGCTTCTTGACAAACCCCTCCACGCCTCGATAATCGGTCCGGACGACCGTGCTGTAATCAACGGTCGGCTTTCCTCCCAAGAACCACAAGCGCAGCCACTGATCCGGGAGGTAAGTCCGCATGCCGTAATATGGCGGCGAGGTTACGATCCACGCGAAACGGCGCCTGAGCCGAGGGATTTCGGTCTCGCAGTCACCAAGGCGAACGGAGCCAGGGGTCGCCGGTGGGCGCGCAGCGAGAGTAAAGGCTGCTCGCCTGCGTACGGCATCCAAGACGCTTACTGCCGGAGGACTCAGACTTCGATCACGCCAGAACCTCTCTGCGTATGTCGGTTTTGGCGCGTATGTTCTGGGCATCTGATTTGAGAGGTAAGTCGGCTTCCCCTTTTGCAGCGGACCATGAAGTATGCCGAGAAGCAACGCTCTCAGCACGGTGGTCGCTGGCTCGTCGCCTCCGTTTAAGAGCTGCTCGCGGAGGCGGCAGATTTCCAGCAGAGTGTTCGACTCGTAGGCGTGATCCCAGAACGCGCCCATGGGAAGCTGTCGGGGTTCGTAGCCGTTTGCGAGTAGCTCCTCGCAGCGGCGCACTACCAAGTTCGGATGAGGCGACGACAGTTTTGCTCGAGCCAAGGCAGCTGCGACAGGACTTGCATCGATTCCAACAGAACTCAGACCACGAAGTCGAGCAGCGAACAAGGTTGTTCCACGCCCGCAGAACGGATCCAACACCAGCTGTTCTGCCGTAGCGTCCGCCAACACCGTCCACGGGAAGTCGAGCGGAAACATCGTGTAGTAAGGACAGATTGTGTTTAGCCGACAGGCTGGATCGGTCCTAGAAAGAACGGAAAAGGTGGGATCGCCAGACCTGTTAGGAGCTATCTCGCTGACGAATGTGCGCCGCACGTCACCTCCAACAGTTGCGCTCCGACAACATTGTCTCAGCTCTCGGAGGTCTTCGGACGTTTCTCCGCTCGCTATCACCTATCCCGCTGT
>Ga0326727_10011785_pt1 | contig 20175 bp, 36 predicted proteins | sample MB2enrmetagenome_FD_207643 | JGI IMG/M metagenome (GOLD analysis project Ga0326727, IMG submission 207643) | Lab enriched peat soil microbial communities from McLean, Ithaca, NY, United States - MB29MY | ecosystem: Environmental > Terrestrial > Soil > Wetlands > Peat | place: USA: New York...
CACTTTCAGCAATGGGAGCGGTTCAGTCGAATGCTGGCTCGACGGTGCCCTGGTGATTTCGCTCACTGGCGGACTCAACACCATTGTCAGCGCCAACGCCTACGCCAACCAGGTGGGGATTGGGTACGTCGAAGGCAGCGGAGCGGCAATCTACTGCGACTACTTCCGCGTGTGGGATTCGACCGGAAGCTACCAGAACGCGCCGGTGGGCTTCGATTGCCGCAAGCTCACCAAGCTTCCGGCAGGCGCCGGCTACTACACGCAGTGGACGGCGAACGGCGCGACTTACGACTGGCAGTGCGTGGACGATGCCTCTCCCGATGGCGATGCGACTTACGTTTCGTCGAATGGAAATAACTACGATTCCTACGCCATGGGGACGTCGGGCCTCGCCGGGTTGCCCTCGCAGGTCGTCGTCAAGAGCTACGCCCGAAAAGACGATAGCGCCACGCGCGCGCTCGAAATCGGCGTGCGCTCCGGAACGTCGAACGTCCTGGGCACGGCATTTACGCTGGGCTCGACGTATCAGTGGGTGGATAGCTGCATTTCGGTCGATCCCGCGACCGGCTCGCCGCCAACCGCCGCCGCCGCCGATGCCTATCAGTTTTTGAAGTACGAGTCAGCGTGAGGCACGTCCACCACGGAGTCACTGAGGCACGGAGAAAAGCGTGTTGGTAATTTCCCAATTTGGCTTTCCTCCGTGCCTCCGTGTCTCCGTGGTAAGTGTTGTTTTTCTGACGGCTGAGAACTAACCATGGCCATCCGCGACACCCAAGACGCGCTGTTCATCGAGTGGCAGAGCTCCACCACTCATGTCCGCGATACCCAGGATGCGCTGCTCATTGAGTGGCAGAGCTCCACCACGCGCGTCCGCGTTACTCAGGATGCGCTGCTCATTGAGTGGCAGAGCTCCACCACGCGCGTCCGCGTTACTCAGGATGCGCTGCTCATCGAGTGGCAGAGCTCGACCGCGCGCGTCCGCGACACCCAGGATGCGATGCTCTACGAGTATCCGTTCATCAGCGGCATGTTTGCCTACCAGGCGCCGGGCGCGAGCGTCATCACCAACTTCACGCCAGTCTATCCTCCGATCCGCAAGCAGCCTTTCACGCTTTGGGGAATGCAGGCCGTGCGCCACGACTCGATTGCGGTCGACGGCCAGAAGCGGACGGTTCTCGACCATATCGACACCGTGACCACGCTGCACTTCGATTGGGTCGCGCTCAGCGACATGGCCGCCTGGAAAGCTTTTGAACAGTACGCGCTCGGGGGCCGCATGTTCGGCTACTGCGCGCTGCCCGATTATCCGGGAGCGAAAGGCGATCCCACGGCGTTTTCCGCGGCAAAGCTCCTCTCCATGGACTGGAAGCCGAAATTCAAGTGCCCGCATCTGTTCTCGCTCGAAATGAAGCTGTTGCTCGTGAGGGACATGTGAAGGGATCGGGCCATCGGGTGATCGGGGCATCGGGCCATCGAAACCTGAGAGCTGCTTTTAATTGGGACTTATACGCTTAACTACCTTGGCAGACCCAGCAAAATCAGGCTATCGCCTTCCATTGGCAGATAGTCCCGGCTTACTGTGTGCGTTGTCATCGCCAGTTTCACAAGGTGCTCTATCCATGAAGCCTTCGTCTGACGACCGTCGAAATTGATGGCGCTTGGCTTAATGCAACAGGGGCACACAGCAAAAGGAATCAAGTGTTTTGCGGCGTAGAGAATGATGTGATCAGTGGCCTCATCTGGGTGCATCCCGATCACTAGCGAGTAGTGCTGCCAGGCGTGCATCGTAAATTTCGCATAGTGTTGACCGGGGCGACCTTTGGCGAGGCGATGTCGCGTGTCGATCGTTGTCACGTGTCTCCATCCACGCAGGTAAAGAGCGGCCTTGAGATGGCCCTTTCCCCCGGCGACATCCGCAACGGGAGAGTCCTTAAAACGGTGGAATCTCGTTTCGATGAGGTCCGCAAAAAGGCGAAAGCGAAGAGGATCACCCATTTGGATCACAGTGTATCAGCGGAGTTTGGGTAGTTAAGCGTATAAGTCCCTTTTAATTGGTGACGTTGCACCTTGCGATGGACTGCTGGCTAAATTTGACGATCGATCCCTCGGCCGAGGACCTGGTCTTCCGCGTGACCCGGGCGCGGCGTCCGCTCACTGTTCCCAGGGAACCCGAGGGCTGCGAGATCGAGCCTAATCCCCAGTTTCGGCCCAGGGCGGAGAACGTGTTACATCCGATGACCCGATGACCCGATCACCCGATCGCCCGATGACTCCATGAGCGCTCCCTACATCCAGTGCACGTTCGTCTACCCCGCCGGAAGCCCGGTGGTGAATGTGTACTTCACTCCTTTGCTTCCTCCGGTTGGCAAGCAGCCTCTGGACTGTCTTGCGGCGCAGCGCCACGATTCCATCACCAGCTCGGGCATCAAGCAGTCGGTACTCGAGCGCATCGACGACGTCATGACGCTGACTTTTTCGATGGTCCCGCAGAGCGACCTGGCGGCGTGGAAGGCGTTCATGGAGTACGCGCTCGCCGGCCTGCCCTTCGCCTACCTTCCCAACGCGGCCGACCCCACGACCTGGGCCGATTACACTCTCGATTCGACCGGCTGGACGCCGAAATTCATTGCTCCCGGCTACTTCAGCTTCGAGCTGCAATGCCGGATGTTGGTAGGATCGCCGCTGGTGTCAGGATAGTGCATCGGGTGATCGGGCCATCGGGCCATCGGGTGATCGAAAATCAAGATCATCCAGACTTTGATTCCAGATCACCCGATCACCCGATCACCCGATGGTGAGATCACCCGATGATTCAATGCACTCCTAATTTTCAAGCTCAGCTCGCCGCCTTCCAGGACGGCACGATCATCGTCCAGGTGGTGATCGCGGGCTACTGGCGCGTCTTCACCAACTACCCTGACGGCATCTCGGGGCACTATCCCTGGATCGTTTCTGTCGACGACCTCGACATGACGGTCAACGACCTGGAGGGCGGCGCCGACCAGCGCACTGGCGGCGTCTACGTGCAGGACCAGGGCGGCGCGATCACCGCCGACTTTCCGAACTTCGTTTTTGAAGGCGCGCAAATCCAGATTCAGGTTGGCTTTGTCGGGCTCGCACAATCCGATTTCTGCACCGTCTTCACCGGCTTCATCGATACGGTCAGCTCGGCCAACGGGAACAACGAGTACTACATCCAGTTCTCGGACGTGCAGACCAAGCTCGCATACGCCGTCTACCAGACGGGAGACGATGGCGGATCGACCTCGAGCACCAACATCAAAACCGTGAGCGGCCATCCGCTTGCGATCCTGATGGATATCTGCAAGCAGCTCTCCGTGCCTTACGACGAGGCCAAGATCACGGCCTACATGAACGGCCCGTTTGCCGGAACCATTTTCACCTTCTATCTCACGCAGGCCCCGGCGGCTGCCGACTTCATCAAGGAGCAACTGCTGAAGCCCCTGGGCGGATACATGTGGATCAACGCCGCCGGGCTTCTGACCGTGAATTTCTTCTACCCGCTCAATGGGCCAGTCGCGGCCGGCAGCTTCACTCGCGACACCTGGTTCGACATTCCCGAAGCCGGGCAGACCGACATGGTCAACACCGTGCAGATGCAATTCGATCTCGACGATTCCTCGGCCAACAGCTCGAGCAGCGGCACTTATCTTTCCTCGCTCACCCAGAACTACGAGCCCAGCTATCTGCTCTACGGGAACCTGTCGAGCGAGACGACCATCAACGCCGATGGAGTCAGAAGCGCCTTCCAGGGCTTCTTCGTTGCCGCCCTGACCGCGATCCTGATCTTCATGCGCTATGGCTTCAAGAACCTCACTTTCGACAGCCAGTCGAGCGGAGGCACGAATCCGGACTCACGCTGGACGACGCTGCTCTACGAGCCTGGCGACATCGTTTCCGTCACGCATCCGCAAGTGCCCGACCGCAAAGCCGGCGTGATCGGCATCGCTAACAAGCTCTTCGAAATCCTGAATAAGTCGATCAATTTCACCGAAGGCAGGCTGGCTTACTCGATGATCGATGCGAGTTACTTGAACAATTTCGGCATGTATAAGATCGCGCCTCCGGGCGAGCCGCTCTACGCCGACGCCAGCGCGAGCGACCAAGCGACTTACATGTTCTTCTGCGGCGCAAACGGCGAGTACTCGAACGGCGATCCGGGACACGTTCTCGGCTAACTTATGGCTCAACCCAGCTTCGTTCAGAAAATCGATGGCTCTTCGGCCTCGGCGCACTCGCTGACTCTGACTCCGAGCTCTGCCACGACTGCGGGCGACATGCTGCTGGTGGGCGTGCTGATGACCCCGACCGGTGTGGAGGCTCCGCAGCAAGTCGCCGGGATCGTCGACAGCGCCGGCACTCCCATCGTCGATGGCCAGTCGACCGGGGTCCCGGTCAACACCTGGGCATCGCTGGGCAGCTCGACCGACGACGGCATCCGCACCGAATGGTGGGTCTGCAAGGGCGCCGTCTCCATCACCTGGCTGACCATCAACATCACGGGCACGGGCGCAACCGGACTGCAGGCGATCATCGCCGTCATGCTCGAATACAGTGGGGCAAACGGCGTTTCCTTCCCCAACTTCCAGGCCTTGCAGCCCAACCAGAACACGATCGCCACCCAGTACCTGCTGGAAACCGCGGCAACCTACCCCAACTCGGGCGCCGAGCTGATGATCGGGCTTTTCGCCGTCATGAGCGACACGTTCAACCCGAGCCCCCCAACTCCAGCCTCGGCGCCGCAGACCGTCCGCTCGACCAATTCACTCTCCATTCCTCCCAGCCTTTCTTACCAGGTGATCGAGCAGGGGAACACGGCAACGGCCGGAGCCTTTACCTCCGGAGGAGAAGAAGTGGTGCTGGCGGTGGGCGCGTTGAATATCACGGCCGAGAGCGCGACCGAGTTGGCAACGGCGGGCAACGTTGCCAACAGCTCCATGCAGTGCCTGTACATCGTGATCTCGGGCGGGCTCATCCTGAACACGCCGCCCGGCTTTTCGGACCAGCCCGATGCGTCGCTCGCTGCCGGGAATTACGCGCTTGGAGTGCAGCTCGCGAAAATCTCGGGGAACGCCGCGCTGGGCATGTGCCGCATGGAAATCTTTCAGGGCCTGTTCAAAAACGGCGACAACGCCTCCGGGCCGTGGGTCTCTCCGGTCGATGGCTACACCTACCAGCCGAACGAGTTGATCTACGTCTGGGGCGTCTATTCGACGGCCAACCCGAGCACAAACTGGGTGAGCTGGACGGGCAACGGAGGCGGCCTCTGGTACTGCGGCTGGGGCGTCGATCAGGAAACCGGAGCCGTGACTTGTGTCGAGTGGTACTGCAACGACTATGACGCGGCCCAGTCGAACGATGGGTTGCTGCAAGTCTTTATCATCGCGCAGCGCCAGCGGACCACGCTCACCGCCGCCGACACTCCGGAGTGGACGCAGCAGCAGGCTTCGAACCTTGTCACCGACGTTGCCTATTCCCAGGACGTGCTGACCGAGATGAACGACAACGCGAAGTTCGCGGTGATCGGCCAGGAAGCAATTTTTATGGGAGCGTTTTGCAATGGGCAGACCGTTCCCCGGCCGGTGAGCCCCGCCGACGATTATGAGTACGCCTACAGCGAGGTCACGTTCCTCTTTTCCTGGATGTTCACCACCCAGAATTCCAGCGCCGTCCTGACGCCGCTGCCCTGGGTCTACACGAACAACGGCAAAAATCTCGGAGCGCTCCAGGCTTCCATCAATCCGGCGACTGGCGTTGTGACATGCGCGGTGGGAATGTCGGCGCTGGCCAGCGTCGGAGGCTGGGCTGGGCTGTTTACCACGCTCGGCTACATCCAGGTTGTCGCGCTCTGCCAGCGCGCGCGCACGGGAACGCCGGCCACGGTCGCAAACAAATTTGCCGAAATTCAGAATGCTCTGTTTTATCCCGGCAACGATTTGCCGGCCGGAATCGGCGCGCAAATCGTCAACAACATCAACGAAGCCGCCTTGACTCCGGAGTACTTCGGGCCGACCTGGTACTCGCTTGGCGACACCATTCCCTTGCCCGTCTCGCCGATCGACGGCTACCACTACCAGCGCAGCGAGTTGACCTACATCTGGGAATGGGCGGAGATGTCGTTCGATCCCTGGCCGGAAAATAATTCGGATTTCCCGCGCGAGGCGCTCTTCACCGCGCAAATCGATGCCGAGACGGGGGTCATCACCAACACCACCACCGTCGTCGGCGGCAACACCGTTTACACCTCCGTGATTTGGCGAAACAAACACGGCGGAAACTACGAGGCGGAGACGACGAACGGCATCATCAGCGTTGTCGTCGTCGCCCGCCGCAGCGCGCAGCAAACCGAGATCACCCAGGCACAGAACACGCCGCCATCGGATGCGGCCAGCTACACGCCCGCGGTGAGCTCTTCTGGCGCGATCACGGTGAACGGAAGCTAAATGAGCAGCTTCGGACAACCCCTGAATTTCAACGCCACGGATCCGGCGGCGCCGGCCGGTGCGATCAACCTTACTTTTCAGGCCGACGCTCCCACCGAGCCGCCCACGTCCGTCGTGCGCGGCGTCTCCGTCTATGCCGCCTTTGCCTATGACACCCTGATCTATTTTCCAACGACGCAGAGTAGCGCAAGCCAGGAAATCTTCCGGGAGAACGTTCGGCACACCAAGAACTATCCCGCCAACTTTTCAGGCACGATTGCCGGCCTTTCCTGCATCTCGGGAGGCTCCTGTAAAACGCCGGCGACTGGAGCGGGCAGCCCGGCCGCCGGTCCGGTCTTCACTATCTATCAGAATGGCTCGGCCGTGGGCACGATTACCTGGGAAATGGGCGCATCGACGCCGACTTTGGCGACAACCGGCGGCGCCGCGCTGACCTTCAACGTGGGCGATATCGTCACGATCGTTGGCCCTGCAACCCCCGATCCAGCACTCTCCAACTGGAGCGTAACCCTGGTCTCGACGAGGAGTTCGTAAATGGCGGGCATTTTTCAGAACGGCCTGTTTTCGATGGGGTTCGACATGGATCCCACGGCGGCGCAGATCTTCACGCAAGCCGCCGCAGGGAGCGCCAGCAGCACCACGCCCTTCGGTTTTGGATACTCCTGGCAGAACGGAAACACTCCCGCCGGCATCCTTTTTGGCACCACTCTTACTACGGTCATCGCCGGATTCCGTTTCAACATTTCAGCATTGCCGTCTTCAGGGACCGGCTTCGTCTGCACGTTTTACGATGCCACCGCTGGGGCGATTCAAGTGGCGCTCCGCATCAATTCCGCCGGGCAGTTGCAGTTCTATCTCGGCAGCGGGACGGGCACGACGATCGGCGCGGCCTCCGCAGCCTCAACCATTGTGGCTGGCACCTGGTACTACATCGAGTGCCTGGTGACGATCTCCGCCACGGTCGGGGTGGTGACCTGCAATGTGAATGGGACGCAGGTGATCAATGCGACCGGACAAAACACGAAGAGCACGGCGAACGCCTACATCAACGCCTTCCAGTTCCAGTGCGTGAACACGGCCAACTATGACGACTGGTACATGCTCGATACCACCGGGACTTCGCCGCTGAACACGTTCCTTGGCCCGGTGCAGGTGCGCGGCGAGAAGCCAAACGCCAACAGCGCCGTCGGCGGCCGCAATGCCTGGACTCCGACCAACCCCACTAACGTGAATTACGAAAACGTTGGCAACATTCCAGCCAGCGCTTCTGAGTACGACTACGACAACAACCCGGGCGATTACGACATGTTCCGCTTCCCGGCGCTCCCGTCGAATGTTGCCACGGTGCTGGCCGTGAACGAGTGGGCGCTCGTCGAACTTGATTCCAGCGGCGCGCGCACCGTCGAGCTCGATTGCTACTCGAACGGCACAGACTCGCCCTCGGCAGCGTTCACGCCTGCTGCCGGGACGCCAACTTACTACAACCAGGTCTCGGCCGTAGACCCTCACACCAGCGCCGCCTGGACCGTAGCCAATGCCGGAGCTGCGGAACTGGGCGTGAAAGTCCAGAGCTAGAACTTCTATGGCGATCAACGCGCGCGACGAACAAATCGTCCGCGAAGCCGTTCTGCAGACGAACGCGGCTGCGCGCGACGAACAAATTGTCCGCGAAACCGTCCTGCAGACGAATGCCGCCGCGCGCGACTTGCAGGTCTTCCGCGAGACGATTTGCGTTCTCACCACGCACGCAATCGATTTTCAGATTTTTCGCGAAGTGATCGTGACGCTTAACCCGGCGTCGCCGGCACTTTATCCCATCTGCTTCGTCGCAACGTAAGTGAATGCCCCGCTTCACCACAGAGTCACCGAGACACAGAGAAACCCAACTGCCCAATGTCTTCTCCGTGACTCTGTGACTCTGTGGTGAAAAAAGATACTACCGTGCCCCACTGACCACTGAAAGGAGCCCTCATGACCCCCGCACAAAACGATTTTCTGCATCGCGCCTACGATGCGGCCTCGCAGGCCGGGCACATCTTCGCCGAAATGGCTGCCTGCGAAGCTGCGCTTGAAAGCCGCTACGGAACGAGCGAACTGGCCGCTAAAGATAACAACCTGTTCGGCATGAAGCAGCACCAGCACCCCGTTTATGGAACGCAAGTGCTGCCCACGCGCGAATGGCTCGACGGCAAATGGGCAGCGGTGAATTCCAGTTGGATCGTGTATCCCGACTGGAAGACCTGCTTTGCCGACCGCATGGCCACGCTCAAACGGCTGGCCCCGGCCTATCCGCATTACAAGAACGCGCTGGCGGCCGCCTCCGCAACGACTTACGTCATGGAAGTCTCGCGGACCTGGTCGACGGATCCGGCGTGGGTCTGCAGCTGCGGGGAAATCTTTCTTGCCTCCGCCGATTCGGCGAGCCACATCGTCTCGAATCCAACTCACCAGTCGATGCTCATCCCCGGCGAGGGGCGCGCCGAGAAGGTGCTGGCCATCTACGACGCGATCGCCGGCAACTGGTCGGCGACGGAGACCAACTCCCCCTAACGCGTACGCGTCCGGCACGCCCACTTCACTTACTAACTCGTGAACTTCACTTACTAACTCAGGAGTAACTACTATGATTCGGAAACTGCAAGCCTGGTGGAATTCCCTGCCCCATCTCTGGCAAGCGGGCATTCTTTGCTTCGCGGGCGCCGCCTGGGGCGTTCTGAAACACAACCTGTTCGACGCGCAGCAAGCGTGCCTCACCGGCGTTTGTCTGAAGAGCTATGCCGTCGCCGCCGCGCACGCCGGAATTCTGGCCGTGGTCGCGCTTTATATTCCATCGTCGCTGGGGAAGAAGCAGTAGGCCCCAGAGGAAAAGGGCAATCGACCGCAGAGACGCAGAGCGCGCCGAGACTTCACCGATCCACACTCTACCCAAAGGAGCATCATTATGAAATTTGCAACGCTCGAAACCGACGTTCTCGATATAGCCAAGAAAATCAAGGCTGGACTCGAAGCCGCGGAGGGGGATGCCGTAAAGGTCGCCTCGTTCGTGGAAAACAATTCCACTGAAATCACCGCCCTGGCGAGCTTGGCAGGGCCCGGCGCAAGCGCAGCCACGAGTGTCGGCTTGGGCCTGCTCAACACGGTCATCACGGCCGTCAAAGGGGCTGGCGATGCGGCCGCGGCCAACGGGCTGAGCGTCAGCTTCGATGCAGCGGCGATCGCTGACGTGAAGGCAGTCATCGCGGCAATTGAAAAAGTAAAGCTCTAGTCCCCGAAGGCCATGAAAACCGCACTCTACGCGGCGCTCGTTTTGCTTGCCGTGTCCTTGACGGCGGCGGTCCTGGTGGTCGCCTACGACGTCCACCGGGACCTTGCCGCCCTGGGCAGCGATCTGGTCGAGACCCACGCGGTGCTCACACAGGCCGCGAAGGCGGAGAGCGATTTCGCTGGTATTGCAGTGAAATTATCCGCCACCGCCGACACCGTGAACGGCGCGGCGTCCGAGGAGCGGAAGAACTGGGCAGCCACCAGCCAGGAAGCGGCGGCGACCGGGCGCGCACTGCGGCTGCTGATTTCCCGGGTCGACCGGTCGTTTGTCGATGGGACGCTCTACCACGTCAACCAGCAGACTTTGCCGGCAATCGACGCCCAGGTGGCCCAGAATGGCGATCAGATGGCCGCCACGCTCGCGAAGCTTGGGGGGACGGCCGATAGCCTTACCCGGGCGGCCGGCTCGTTGAACCTCCGCCTCGGCGATCCGCAGATCGCGGAGCTGCTGGGGCACGCCAACGCCATCTCGGCGAGCCTGGAAACGGTTGCGGCGAACTCGGCGGCCATGTCGGGAGACATGCGGCTGGCGGTACATCGCCTGGCCGCGCCACCGTCGAAGTGGCATCAGGCGCTCGATGTGGGTTGGACAACGGCAAAGTTCGGGAGCCTGTTCATTCCGTAGAGCCACCTCACCACGGAGACACGGAGTAGACCGCCATTGCCTTTCTCTGTGCCTCTGTGTCTCTGTGGTGAAAAAGAAAGGGAACTATATAGTTAACTCGCTAACTGCGTTGCCTTTCGGAGATCACGGCCTTCAATCGCATCACGAGGGCCAAGAGGCTGTCTGGCTGTTCTCTGACACATTTGTCAATCAACTCTGGGCGGTAAACCAGCAAAACACGGTCGATGACGGCGTTGCTGGCAGAGAGTAGTTCGTCATCCTTGGCCGTTTCGAGACCGCGAGCGAGCGCGAGAAAGCTCTGTGGCTCCTCCCGGAGACACTTCTCGACATATTCGACGCGGTAGGAGCTAAACACCGCCTGTGCGATCCTCCCCGTCAGCGTTTTCAGTTCATCCATCGCGGGTCATCGAAGGGAATTAAAGAAAAGGTATAGTTCCCAAAAGAAATCTAGCTCGCTTCTTTCAATTGCTTCGCTGGCGCTGCCTCGCCGTTGCGTTCGATGAGGGCGGGGAGCGCCATCACCTTCCGAAACTCGGTCCACGCTTTCAAAATCTTCGGCTCGATCAGCGTCGGCACCGGCAATCCTCTTCCCTTCCGCAGCGCAATCCAGCTCAGAAACGCAAAACTGGGATCGTTCGAAACCATCTCTTGTACCAGCGTGAAAACGAGATGATCGAGCGGCCGGGTGCGTTCGTTTGGTTCGTCGCCTTTCGCCATTAGATCGGTGCAGGTGACGCAAATCGAGACTGAGGCTTGCGGCGATCTCACGCCTTCTTCGAGCCCCACCGTGCGCAGGCGAAAATCGGCCACGACTGCGGCTTCACTGGTTTCGATCATTTGTCCACAACGGAGACAGGGTGCGGCTTGACGGGCTGCCATGATTCCTCCAAGGAGCGTTTTGGAAACCGTTTTGGAAACGGTGTCGGAATCGAGTCTCGCACGTCTGGGGCGCGTTCGGCTGCTTGGGCATCCAGTCAGTTAACAGGAACTCTTTAGCGCGGCAAGAAGAGCATCTTCCTTGGCCCTGGGCTTGGCCTCTGGCCCGCGCTTCTTCGGAAGAAAAGGCGCCGCGAAGGCCGTGGCCTCCTCGATGAGCTCGCCCAGCGCCTCCCCGCGCTCGTGGCGCTGATGTAGTTCGGCCCGTTTCTCAGTGAAGCGCGTGATATCGAGCTCACCCTCGAACAGGGCCTTGAACAGCGGCAAGTCGAGTGGATGGAGAAGGATCGTCATGCCGTTAGTGCTCCGCAGCGCTCGCAATATTTGAGTTCGACCTCGATCGTCGGCGGAATCGGCGCGCTCATGCCGCGATCTTAGCATCCGCAGCCAAGAAGCGAGAATCGCTTTTATGCAGCTAACCCCGCATTTCACGCTCGAAGAGATGGTGTTTTCGGCAACGGCCGCCCTGATCGGGGCTGATTTGCATCGTCCGTTTCATGCGCTCATCCTAACATGATCCTCCATAAGTCACGCTGGACTGCGTCCGCGGAGGGTGCCGAGGTCCTTTCTCCGTGCTCTTCGCGTTCTCGACGGTGAAAGGGGGCGAAAACTGGGGCGCACGATCTACGCGAAATTCCCGGCCGGAGATCGGGAAGCTCGCGCTCGGCTTCGCCTCACGGTTTTGGTGTTGGGGTTGATCTCTCCTCCCTGTTTTTCAACGCATCCCCTCGCCTGAACTGTGGCTCCTGAATTGCACTGCCGCTTCTCAGGCAGGCTTTTGCTCTTGGGGTTGGGGTTGCTTGTCTAAAAATAGGCGCGCGTTTTTGGCGCGCCTCCTTCCGGCTTTTTCTTCTTCTTCTTCGTCGTCGTCTTCGGTCTGGCCCTTTCTTCGTCGTCTTCTTCCTCTTCGTCTTCTTCTCGCGTGTGCGCGTGTGCGCGCGTTACAAAGGCTTTTTCTTCTTCTTCTTCTTCTTCTTCGCCTTTTCTTCTTCTTCGCGCCGCGCGAATTTTCGCCTCTGAGGTACCAAAACCGTCAACTTTTCCACAGGGCGAAGGAAAAACCGCTTGACATGTAATGTGTAGTGGCTTACGGTTGGCGCATGTTCACCCGGATCTGCGCCCTTGACGAATGCAAAGTCGAATTTCAGACAGACAACCCCCGCAAGATGCACTGCTCGCGCCAGCACTCGAACTTGGCCCAAGTGCGCAGATGGCGCGCAAAACACCGCAAGAAGGGCGGCGGCGGTGGCGGCGGGGATAATGGCGGCGGGCGAGGTCCAACCCTGTTCGACGAGATCGTGCCCCAGGATCCGCAGGCGACGTATGTACCCGATACCTGTTATCGGACACCGCCAGCGCCCGAGAAACTTCCGCCAGAGCGAGTGCGTCAGACCAGGACGCGGGGCGCCTCATGATCCGCTCGCTCCTGAACGCGCTCCTGACACCTCTGCTACAAGCGCTGCATGTCGAGCGCATCGGCTTCGAAGTTCGTCCAGCGAATTCTTTCCCGGTTAGAGCGTGCCGAGTGGCACGAACCGAACCCGCATTTCCAGGACGATTACCGCATCGCCTGGATCACGGTGCTGCGCGCGTCGAGAGGCGAGCGCCTTCCCCACGTGAGCGCGGCCTATGCCGTCCTGGGCTTGCATCCCGAAAAAATTTGGCCGGCGATTCTAGAACGCCGGAAAGCGCTGCTCGGGCCGCTCTACTCCGCGGAGCGGGACTTTGCCCCCAACGCCGCACCGCCGAAGAAGCCGGCGCAGTCCGCAGGCCTGCCGGCCGGGCACGCTCACCCACGCGCGGCGTAAAGCGGGGAGCCCCTCAATAAAAGCAAACGGCGCGGATTCATCAGTTCCGCGCCGCCAAGAATTCCGTCCGAGGATCCCGAGGTCAGCGAGTGCCCCAGACGCAGTTAGCATCCCACAATCCGGCGAGCCATTCAAGCGGAAATTCTTCCGCAGCCGTTCGGCGCCTTTCGAAGGCTATGAGCGAGGCGCGGATCGCCGCTTGCCGCCTGATCAAAATCCTCGGGCTCGTTCCCAGTTTCCGCAATCTCTACATCGTCGAACTCGCGATCGCGAGCGAGAGCCAGTTCGCCTCGATCCCGATCCAGCAAGCCACGGACGAAATCATCCAAATTGCGCGAGTCGCTCTGCAGATGGGCGAGTGCCTCGATTATTTCTGGTTTGAGGACTGTTGCTGGCGGCATCCGAAGCTGAGTTTCAAAGAGCGAGACGAGCTGCGGATGCGCCAAAGGGCATCCGTGGGAGCCAACTCGGGTCACAGCCATTGGGCGCCGCCGAAGTGTTTCACATGTGAAGACTCGGGAGAAGTCTGGAATCAGGGTCCGGGTCCGCGAAAGCTCCCGTGCCCCGATTGCGAGACGGAGGGGATTCGTGCGCCGCATCGCAGCAACGCGGAGGCCACCGCGTGACCGGCTCGATCAAATTTTTCGACCCCGCCAAACGCTTCGGGATCATCATCCCGGCCGGCGTGCCGGTGAGCGATCGCGATCGCCATGTTTTTTTTTATCAGGATGTGCTCGAAGGCGGCAGCGCCCACGCCGGCCAGGAAGTCGAGTATTCGCTGCTTCCGAACTATCCCTCGCCGCGCGCGCTCAGCGTGCGTTTGCTGGGGAAAACTTCTTACGTCCCCATCGATCTGGGGAGAAAGGCAACCGCTCATGGCGACTAAATTCGACGCCGCGTTTCTCGACCGCCGCATGGCGGAACACAAACGCTGGCAGCACGACGCGCTGAAAGAACTGCTCGACGACGTGATGGACGAGATGTACGCCGCGGTGCAAACGCCGCTCTTCGCAAGACGCGCGGAGGCTCCCGTTCTGCCTTTCCCCGAAGTTCCTCAATTCACCGGGCGCGGCCCGCAGAAGATTGCGAGGATGTGAGCAAAATGCCCGATGCAAGCGAAGTCGGAGGAAAGGTGAACGCGGCGGCAACGCAGCAGCAACTGTTTCGATCGCCCGACGGCCCGATGACCCGATCACCCGATCACTCCGATCGGCTGGATCCGCTTTTCGAGGATGCGGTGAAGCTAACGCGGCAGGCGCGGAAAGGCTCGACCAGCGTGTTGCAGCGCGGCTTGAGAATCGGCTATGGGCGGGCAGTCCAGCTCATCGACCAGATGGAGCGCGCGGGAATTGTGGGCCCGGAGAACGGCCTGCATCCCCGGCGCCTTCGCAGGGAGAAGAGCCAATGCTAATCGCGCAGAGCGATGACCCTGAACTGCTCGAGTGGCTGAACAACGCAAGCCAGCGAGGCGGCGGATTCGTCTCTTCCCTGGCCAACGCCGGTCTAAAAGCCGACTGGGAGAACTATCCGATACTGCGGCCGGTGCTTTTGGAGATGCGGACGAAGTACCCCAACTACGACCGCCCAATGCGGTCAAAGCCGAAGTTGCAGGACGAGGAGCCAAATGAAAATCACGATTGAGAGTACGGCAAAGTCAATCGAACTGAAGGGAGTCGCGTGCCGCGTTTGGGAAGGCGAAACCGAGAGCGGCGTGAAGATCTTGTGCCTGATCCCGCAAATCGCGGTAAGGATCGGCGAGGACGTGCGGCGCTTCGAGGCCGAGTGGACCCCGGAGCCCACGGCTTTAGCCGACTTCGAGAGCGCTTCCGTGTTCGCATGATTTTGGAATCACCGCCGAGGCGCCGAGGAGAGGCATGGACTACGCGATCAAGGTCGTACAGAAAAACGGTGACGAGGATTTTCTCTGTGATGGTCTTGCTGATCACCCGACGCGATTCCCTTCCTATGCGGCCGCCTATCACCAAGTGGACTTTTTGAAGATCGGCATGGGAGGTGACGTTCAGTCGATCAACATCGTGAAGTACCCGAAGAGAATAAACCGGGAGGTTAAACGTGGCTAAAGTGCTCGCTGAACCCCAGACTTTCGACCTGATCTCGGATCCCTATCTCTACCTTGCCAACGTCAAGGCGCATCTGGCGGATCACAGGCCTATGACCGAAGGCGACGAAGATGCCTGGGGAATCGTGGACGCGATGCAAGTAAGAATCGTCAACACTTGGGGCTCTTGCTGAGGACGTATGAGCAAAATCATCATCGGCACCGCGCACGGCAAAAACATCGGCTTCGATATTGCCGAGCTGCTGGTCACGCGGCTTCTTGTCCAGGCCAACTCCGGAGGCGGATGCTGATCGATGCCGGCCGCGGCCTGGTGGCTGCCAACAAGGAAGCGCTTTTTCTGGAGGGCGCCGCATGACGACGATCGAATCGGCCGGCGCGAAGTTGCCGGTTGCCAGTTCCCAGTTGCCAGTGTGGTTCGTCGAGCACTGCGAAATTTGCGATGCCGACGAAGTTTTTCTGGCGGGAGGACTGGGCCTGGTCGCTTGCTGCCTGGGATGCGGCGACGAGCGGATCGCGCCCTTCACGCGGACGAACTCGGAGGTGGCGTGATGCAGTTGCCAGTTGCCAGTTGCCAGTTGCCGGTAAAAGCGGAGGCTCGGTGATGCGACGTCGACCTCCATGCGAGATCCTGTGGTGTCCGAACGTGAAGAATGCCGATCGCGCAATCGCGGGCTGGAGTTTCCCGCAGCCGGTCGAAGATAAAATCCGCGAGCTATGCGACGGATCCACAATTTTGCACCTCTTCGGAGGCTACGCGCGTTTCGGGATTCGCCTCGGTGTCGATCCGGCGACTAAGCCCGATGTGGTGGGCGATGCCTGGCTGCCTCCGTTTGCGATGGCCACCTTTGATTCGGTGATTCTCGATCCGCCTTATTTCAAGATGGACCGGGAAATGCTCGGTCAACTCACCGCGGCCGCCGCGTACGTGGCGCGAAAGCAAGTGATCTGGCTGCACCAGCTCTGGGCGCCCTCGCAGTTTGGCTTGTCGCTCGAACGCGCATGGATGGTGCGCGTGGGCGATAACCACTACGTGCGCTGTCTCCAGCAGTTTCGCCGGACGGAGCGCGTGGTGACGCCGTTGAAGCACTTCACGCGCGGTCCGGCGATGAAGTACAACCGCTGGCTGAACGGGAACCACAGCTTGCCTTTTGGCGAGCCGATCGCGCAAGTGGAGGTGGCCTGATGCGGCCTTCTGACATGACGGACCTGGCGGTCCTCGCAGAGCGTCATCCGCACGGGACGCGCATTCGCTACATGACCGGATGCCGATGCGTTCCGTGCCGCGCTGCAAACTCGCGCTACTCTTCGGCACGCGAGCTTGCTCGGAAGAATGGGGACCGCGCTGAAATTGTTTCCGCGTCTCGCGCGCGACGGCACCCCGAAACCTTGGCCCGTCATGGAATTGGGCGCTACGTTGCCGCCGAAGCGTGCGGGCTAAATCCGCGCCGCATTGCGGAGATCCGTTCAGGCAAAAAGACGAACATCCGCAAGCGGACCGAGCGCGCCATCCTTTCTGTCACCTTGGACGCGCGTGGAGCTAACACCCTCGTCGATGCCCAGCCTGTGTGGGCGCAGATAGAGCGTTTGCTCAGCGAAGGACTGACGCAACGCGAGCTCGCTCGCCGTCTCGGCTCTCGCTCGAAAACGCCCGCGCTCCAATTAAGTCGCCGCGCGATCACTGCGCGAAACGCAATGCGCGTCGAACGACTGCTCTCAATCATGAGAACTGACGGGTGCAAGCGTTATCAGCGAAGACCAATGCGTCTTCGCCCAATCCCGCAGCGGAGGGCTGCCTGATGCACTCGGACATCTATCTCTTCGCGGAGGCGATCCTCAAGGAAGCGCTTGTGACCGGGTTCGGGGTGTGGCTGATCGGTTTTCTGGTTTGGAGGAAGGTCCGTATGAAAATGACGATCGAGAGCACGACAAAGGTTGTCTCCATCACTCAGCGCACTTCATCCGCGCCGGAGGGAATCCAGTGCCGCGTCTGGGAAGGCGTGACCGAGCGCGGCGTCAAAGTGCAGTGCCTGATTCCGAGCATCGCCGTGGCTCTCGGCGAGGATCAGACACAGTTCGAGGCAGAGTTACAGGAACAACGTGCGCCTTCGGCAGAAGTCTCGGCTTTCCCGAGGCGCATGGTTCTGTGACGAGTTGGGGCGGGAAGGACTGGCGCGGCCGGAGAGGGAGGAAAGATGCGTGTATCAGACCGGAGAATTTAGCGCTGGGACCGCCCCTAATTCCTAAACGAGTTTGCCCTACAGAGACCCAGGACGATGAAATCTAAAAACACGGCCGCGAAAAAGGCGATCGCAAAAAGTAGGGCAATCGCGCCGGAAATCTACGTCAGGATCAAAGGGCTCGATCCGTGGAGTTCGGCTATGGCGAAGGCGAGCATCCGCGTAAAAGCTGGCGAATACCAGTATTTGACCTGGCGCGACGGCAGTTCGGTGCGCACGTTCTATCTCGGGCGCAAGCGGAAGTCTTGCCCAACCGGATCCGCGATATCGGCACCAGGTCGCCGGCGCCGGCGAGCTGCTCGCAGGCCTGCGGGTGTAGGACAAAAAGGTTGATTTTAACGAGTTGGGCCGGAGTACGACGCCGATTTGCTCGAACAAGGGACTTACAGGCGCAGACCGGCCCTCAAAGTCGTTTCACCACAGAGGCACAGAGACACGGAGAAAAAAGTGAACGTATCCAGACACGGAGCGCATCGAGTAGAGACCCAGAGGTATGCCAAGCGGTAACCGTTGGATTAGCTCTTCCTCTGTGTCTCTGTGCCTCTGTGGTGAAAAGCAGGTGGCCCATGACGCAACCCTTCGCGCTGCGCAACGACTGGCGGCAGTTGGAACGGCGGCACAACTATGCCCCTCGCATGGGGGACTACGAAGCCGCCATGACCTTCGAGGAGATCGCGGCGAGGCTCGGAACCGACAGGCAGCACGTCTGGTGCTGGTACGTGAACGGGATCAAAAAGTTGCGCAGAGATCCAGAGACGCTGCTGAGGCTTCTGGCGCTGGCCAACGCGCTTCGCAGCGAACGCGAGCGGCGGTTCGTCGTGGAGGAGTTGCGATGACTGAGCACTTCACGCGCAACACGATCGGGGCTCGATGTTTGAAGCCTTTCCACCACAGAGACACAGAGGCACGGAGGGACAGAAAGGAAAACGGCCGGCCCCTCGGTCAAAACCAAAATCGGGTTTCTCTGTGTCTCTGTGTCTCTGTGGTGAAAAGCGGGTGAACCATGACTCAGCACTTCACGCGCAACACGATCTCGGCGGCGCTCTGGTGCGGCAAGTGCCAGAAGATCACGCAGCACCGCATCGACGACCGCCGCAAAGGGCCGTGCCTGGAATGTATCGCGCGGCTCGCGATCGAGCACGCGCAGCTCGAAATCGATCAACGGCGGGAGGCGCGGCAAGGCTCGCTGTTTACGGAGGCCCAAGCATGAAATGCAAATTCTGCGGGTGCACGGATCGTCGGCCATGCCTTCTCACGGAGCTCGTGGATGCCGAAGGCCATGGCCAGCTCTTAGGCTCTGGGATCCAAGTCGTGCCGGAGGGATGCACTACTAACTTTGTCCCGTGCATGTGGCTACTTCCGGATGTCTGTTCGGCCCCTGCCTGCGTCGAGAAAGCCTACGCCGAGGCTGAGCTGCTGGCCGATCAGCTCGCGTTCTTCATCGAGAGGGACTGCATGAGCATGGAGTCTCTATGACTGCCAAAGAAGCCATCGCCAACCTTCGCCTCATGGGGCACCAGCCCATCGGATACGTTGCGTTTTTGTATCTGGCGGCGCATGCCGACGAAGCCCGCCTGGCCGGCGGCGAGAGGCTGAACGACGCTACCGACTTTGCCGCTTGGCTGATCGAACTGGCGAATGCCGTGCGAGCCCAAGAGCCCGCCACCTTGAATCCGGCCTTGAATCGGACCTGTCCGCGCTGCGGACACGTCCATCAGGGAGAAGCGGAGTGTGGGGAGCCGTTAGGGGGAGGCAGGATCTGCCGCTGCGAATTCAAGGTCCAGGCATGACCACACTCGACGTTGTTCTGCTTTTCCTCGGTGCGTGTGGCGTCATCGTTCTGGTTTGGCGGATCGCCGCCCGCGCAGGCTACAAAATCGGCTGGGAAGACGGCGAAAAAGAGGGCCGTGAAAAAGGCTACCAGGAAGGCCGCATCGATGCCGACAACTGGTGGCTGGCAGTGGAGTCGGAAGCGGACCGGGAGCGGCAGAAAATCTGGCAAGAGGAAATCGAACGAAGGAGGGACGTCTCATGAGCGACGCAAAAAGCATAACCGCACTTTCCGACTGGGCGCTCACCCGCCGGGAAGAGCTGCGCAGAGCGGAATCCACACCCCGCCTGCGCTATAGCGTGATCTGGCTGCTTGTCGTGCTCGGGATTGCACTCAGCGGCCATCCCTGGACCGGCGCAATCTTTGGCTTGCCCTGGTTTCTGCATCGGCGCTGGGAGTCGCGCCGCAGAGCAAGGTGATGGCCTGCGAGCACATCAAGCTTCCGGATGGGACCTTCGCGATCGTCTGCGGGTTGCGGCAGTCGAAAAAATTCTGCGCCTGCGGACGCCCCGCCGATCTGCTCTGCGATTGGAAGGTGAAGGACAAAAAGAGTGGCACGTGCGACGCCGGAGTTTGCAGGCAACACGCGCAGCAAGTCGGCCCAGACAAGCATCTCTGCCAGGAGCACCAAAAAGCCTATGCCGACTGGCTGAAACGTCGTCCGGGCGCGATCTTGCCGCCCGACTACCAGCAGCTATCGCTTCTGTGAATTGCGTAGAGAGAACTGGGAATTGAGAGCCCCAATGTGCACAGAGAGGAAACGGTTTCGAGTTGCCGCGGGGGCAGGTTCGGGTGCAGAGTCTAACTACAGATGAAAACAGCAGCCGAAGTTTGCCCCCTGTGCGCGGGCTCAGGATGGAAGCCGGTTCC